>Ga0065165_1000721_pt1 | contig 46476 bp, 39 predicted proteins | sample AraplaMF_Cvi_mMF_FD_63813 | JGI IMG/M metagenome (GOLD analysis project Ga0065165, IMG submission 63813) | Arabidopsis root microbial communities from the University of North Carolina, USA - plate scrape MF_Cvi_mMF (version 2) (version 3) | ecosystem: Host-associated > Plants > Roots >...
CCTCAATGTCGCCAGAGCCCACCCCGATACGACCATCTCCCTGCGCCTCAAGCTCAAGCGCGCCGGATGGAACGATACTTTCCTCTTCGACCTCATTGGCCACATGCGATAGCCCTGCCCGCGTGCGGGGGAGGGTCGCTACGCATGCAGCGGAGCGGAATGCGTAGCGGGGTGGGGTGACGGTCTCTTCGCCGCTAGCAGTGCCCGTGGGGAGAGATCACCCCACCCCGCTCGCGCTGCGCGCGATCGACCCTCCCCCTCCAGGGGAGGGTAAGATCTGCGCCTTAGGCCTTGAAAAATGCCAGCAGGTCGGCGTTGATCGTCTCGGCGTGCGTGGTCGGCATGCCGTGCGGAAAGCCCTTGTAGGTCTTCAGCGTGCCGTTCTTCAGCAGCTTGGCCGACAGCGGCCCGGAATCGGCGTAGGGCACGATCTGGTCGTCGTCGCCGTGCATCACCAGCACGGGCACGGTGATCTTCTTGAGGTCCTCGGTGAAGTCGGTCTGCGAGAACGCGACGATGCCGTCGTAATGCGCCTTCGCGCCGCCCATCATGCCCTGGCGCCACCAGTTCTGGATCACCGCTTCCGACGGCTTGGCACCGGGACGGTTGTAGCCGTAGAACGGGCCGACCGGGAGATCGCGATAGAATTGCGTGCGGCTGGCGGCGAGCTGCTTCTGGAGATCGTCAAACACGCTCTTCGGCAGGCCGCCGGGGTTGGCCGCGGTCTGCACCATCAGGGGCGGCACCGCCGAGAGGATCGCGGCCTTTGCCACGCGGCTCTCGCCGTGGCGCGCGATGTAGTGCACGACCTCGCCGCCACCGGTGGAATGGCCGACATGGATGGCGCCCTTGAGGTCGAGATGCGCGGTGAGCGCCGCGAGATCGTCGGCGTAATGATCCATGTCGTGACCGTCGGAGACCTGCGAGGATCGGCCGTGGCCGCGGCGGTCATGGGCGATGACGCGGTAGCCCTTCGCGACGAAGAACAGCATCTGCGTGTCCCAGTCGTCGGCCGAGAGCGGCCAGCCATGGCTGAACACGATCGGCTGGCCCGAGCCCCAGTCCTTGTAAAAGATCTCGACGCCGTCTTTGGTTGTGATGGTGGGCATGGATGGCTCCTTCAGCAAAAATCAAAATGACGGCGTCGCGCGCAAACCGACACGCACCGATGGATCCGCAGATAGTCATGCGAAATCCGGAATGCGACGTCTCGCAGCAATCCGGGTGACGACGATCGTGTGATCAGGCAAACAGCATCGGCTTGAAGCGGCGCCATGCGCCGATCGTCAGCACGACGAAAAACACCAGCACGATGCCCTGCACCACAGCGAACACGGGGCCTCCCGGTGGATTCGGCGGCACGGCGGGCGCGAGCGCGGCGAGCGCCGGCACCTTCAGGAACGACTGGATCACCAGCACGAAGCAGTTGAAGTAGAGCGAGATCATCGCGGTCACGATGTAGACCGGACGCCAGACGCCCTTCAACCTCATGGCGTAGAGCGCGAGGCAGGCGATCGCGAGCAGCACCAGCGAGATGATGCCGATGATGTGCGACGGCAGCAGCTCCTTGAACGGAAACAGGAAGCCGGTCGCGCTGGTGAGAATCGTGAACAGCAGGAAGATCGCGGTGAGGCCCGGCATCGGCTTCGACCCGAGTAGGCCGAACATCACCACGAGGCCCGCGACGATGCCGATCAGGCTGATGATGACATGGACTAACGTGAAGGCGGGCAGGCTCAACCCAAGGACCATGACATCTCTCCTCTCTGCTTTGAGATCAGGAGAGTGATATTACGGTCCTCATCGGATTGCCACCGGCCCCGGTATCACAGATCCGCGTGCAGCCATGCGTCATCGTGCGAATCGACAAACGCATGGCTGAATTTCTCGCATCGCTGTCTCAAACGAGAGCAGCTGTCGTTTGTGGCGCGAGCTGGGCTCACACTTCCTTGGTGTCGAAGATCAAGAGGTCCGCGCCGCCGCTGGCGAATTTCGGCACGTCACCCGCGGCCGCCTTGCCTGCGTCGCTGCCGAATGCCTTCTGGATGTCGGCGACGCTGTCGAAGGAGAGAATGGCGACGAGATGGACTCCCGAGGGGCCGGCGGGCGAGCCGACCGCGCCAGTGCTGACGGAATATTTCTTCAGGCCGGGAAGTTTCTTGGCGAGCGGAATGTGGGTCTCGGCATAATGCTTGTCGAAGGCGGCGGCATCCTTGGGCGTTTTGTAGAGCACGACGAGTTCGGCCATTTAGTCCTCCCTTTTGAATCTTTGTTCTTCCACGGGGCTGTTCGCCTCGCGTCGAGGGGGATAGTCACGCATCCCACGGCACGATGGCAAGCCACATTCGACTTGCCATTTACTTGTCTTGTCCTTGACTAACTTTTTTTGAGCACGATCCTGCCGGAAAACCGCTTCACACTTTTCCGGATCGTGCTCAGAGCGCCGGTTTTGCGGCGTCGCCGAGATAGCCGTGCAGGGAGGCGACGACCTGGGCGCCTTCGCCGATCGCGCCGCCGACGCGCTTGACCGAGCCGGAGCGGACGTCGCCGACGGCGTAGACGCCGGGCACGGAGGTCTCCAGTGGCGCCACCAGCCTGCCCTGGTTCTGCTCGGACTGCGCGCCGGTCACGATGAAGCCGCCGCGATCGAGCGTCACTCCGCAGCCGTCGAGCCAGTTGGTGGCGGGATCGGCGCCGACGAACAGGAAGAGATTGCGGATGTCGGCAGAATCTTCGTCATCAGACAGCCTGCTCTTCCAGCGGATGCGCCGCAGCAGCGAGGCCTCGTCGCCCTCGAGCGCGGTGATCTCGGTGTTGAACATCAATTCGATGTTCGGCGTCGCTTCGATGCGCTCGATGAGATAGCGCGACATGCTGGCCCCGAGGCCGCCACCGCGAATGATCATCAGCACCTTTTTGGCGTGGCCCGACAGGAACACGGCCGCCTGCCCCGCCGAATTGCCGGCACCGACCAGCGCCACCTCCTCGCCGGCGCACAGCTTCGCTTCGACCGGCGAGGCCCAGTACCAGACGCCACGCCCCTCGAATGTGTCGAGGTTCGCGATGTCGGGCCGGCGATAGCGCGCGCCACTCGCGACCACCACCGCGCGCGAGCGCAGGGGATCGCTGCCGTCGAGCGTCACCGCGAACGCGCCGTCCTTGCGCGTGCAGTCGAGCGACTTCACCGTGACGGGGATCATGATGTCGGCGCCGAATTTCTGCGCCTGGGTGAAGGCGCGCGCGGTCAGCGCCTGGCCGGAGATGCCGGTCGGGAAGCCCAGATAGTTTTCGATGCGTGCGCTGGCGCCGGCCTGGCCGCCGAAGGCGCGGATGTCGAGCACGGCGACCGACAGCCCTTCGGAGGCCGCATAGACCGCCGTCGCGAGTCCCGCCGGTCCGCAGCCGACCACGGCGACATCGTAGATCCGGCCGTCCTTCGGCCCGCCGATCATGCCGATCGCGCGCGCGACCTCGGTCTCGCTGGGATTGCGCAGCACCTCGCCGCTGGCCGCGACGACCAGCGGCCAGTCCTCCGGCTTCGGCGAATAGCGCGCGATGACTTCGGCGGCATCGCGATCGCGCTCGGGATCGAGCAGATGATGCGGCTGGCCGTTGCGGGTGAGGAAACCCTGCAAGCGCACCACGCCGGCCGAATGCGAGGGACCGATCAGCACCACGCCGCCGACGCCGCCCTGGAGCAGATTGACCCGGCGCAGGATCAGCGCACGCATGATGCGCTCGCCGAGGTCGGCCTCGGCAACCAGCAGCGCGCGCAGGCGATGCGGCGGCAGCAGCAGCGTCTCGACATCGCCTTCGGCGCGGCCGTCGACCAGCGCCGGCTGTCCCGAGAGCTGGCTGAGCTCGGCCAGGAACTGTCCCGGCCCCTGGTCGATCACCGGCGTGACATGGCCGAGGCCGTCGCGCTGGGTGATGGCGACATGGCCTTTCAGCACGACGAACATGCCCGGCCCGGGCTTGCCGGTCTCGAACAGGAACTCTCCATCGGCATAGGTGCGGAGCTCGGCGAACTGCCTCATCCGCTCGATCTCGGCGGGTGTCAGGGTCGGAAAGGTCTGCTCAGGGCGCGTGAATCGCGACATCTGCGCATCGCCGTCGGTTCGTTGCTGTCCGTCCTGCCCCATTGCCACGTCCATGCACTCCAAAAATTCCAGTCGCTGGATTTCAACCGCCGGCGGACTTCACACACGGGTCTTGCCGGCGGTTCCCTCATCCAGGGAACCGTCGTCGTTCTGCGAGGGGTCGGCGCTTGCGGCGCGTTCGCGCGCCTGCGCTTTCCGCCGCTTCAGGTTTTCGCGCAGCGCCGATTTCAGCCGGTCGTCGCGCGATGACCTCGCTTGTCTCGTGCTCTTGTCGGTCTCGTCAGCCATCGCGGGTCCATTACAGCGGTCCGGATAACATGCCCAGAGAATGCGGCAGCTCAAGAGGCCCTGCGTCAACGGATCGTGCGAAACTCGAAATGGACCGAATCCGATGGCTTGGCCAACTGGCCAATTGGCCGGGGATATCAGGACCGAAATCCAGAGAAGGCCGGCCGTTTCGCGCCAAAACGGGCGTTTTGGGCCCGATATCGCCCCGATTTTCTCGTTTTGGCCTGTCCAGCAAGCTTGCACAGGATGGGGGCTTGTGGCAGATATCGGCCCGCTTGGTAGGCCCCTGTGGCGGCCGATTCTTATCCCAGCACATGCTGCCGTAGCTCAGTGGTAGAGCACTCCATTGGTAATGGAGAGGTCGACAGTTCAATCCTGTCTGGCAGCACCATTCCCTGGCTCGCATCACGCACGGATCTGCGCTCTCGCGGCTCAAAACGCCCGAGTTTTGCTTGTTTCCGTCACCCTCTTCCTGGAAGAGAGCGCAGGGAAGACCGGGTGCCGGCTGGCACCCATGACCCGCTGCGCGAAGACTTTGCACACGCAAATGCGCAGGCGGACAACAGGTGGGCCGGAAAACACCCGGCCTTCCCTGCGCGATGGGTTGACGGCTTATGCGCGCTCTCCCCGGAGCCGAGTTCCTGCTGGCCTCCGTCACCTCGCGAATTGACGATGCCTCGCGACCCGGTTGAGCCCCATGACATCTCCGCAAGGCTTGACCGTAGCAACGACGGTCAGGACCACGCGCTTTCGCCGTACGCAGCTGCCCTGCTTTGCCCCAAAGGGACCCTTCAGAGTGTTGGCGCCGTCCGTTCCGCAGGGAGCCAAAGACCTCACGAGGTTCATCTCGCCCTGGTCCCGCTACCCATGCCCGGCGCCGCCGCGTCCACCGCACCCCGGCCCACGTTCGTTGCGACGTACGATCGCCCTCTCCCTGGGTCGGGATGGCGGAATAATGCCGTAAATCCGAATTTCGTTAAAGTGGAATATTTTTGCGAAGGAGGGTTGACGGGGTTTTAGGAAAGCAGGGTGTTTTGCCCGACGGGTTAGATTCAACCGCGCAGGTAAGGTTAATTCTTCCTTTCGATTGTCGGTAAAATTTTATCTATTATCGTCTTGCCATGGATGATGAACCAGAGGCTGTAGATAGTGTTTGCGTCTTGCCTGATTGTGACTGGGATTGCGTTGCTTCTATCCGGCATCGTTGCCTTCGGCTTTCATAGAAACTCGCTGCACTCGATGGCGTTGCTGTAACCGCATCAGCGATGCCTGCTCGTAGGATGGGGGAAGCACGAACCATCGAGGCTCGTTCGGTGCCGAGGCATGATAGGTTTCGCAAGGGCTCTACCCATCCTACACTCGCTGCTGTCCGGCGAAACGATCATCGGCCCGGCGCAGCCGCCGGCAAAGCTCGCGATTGATATTCTGAAGCACGATCACGTAGGCGTGGATATCGGTCTTGTAGCAGGCGTAGAGATTTTTGGCCGTCAGCTCGTACAGCACGGTCGGGCTCTCCGCGACCACTGTGGCGGAGCGGTTTTGCATTTCGATCAGAGTCATCTCGCCGAAGAAATCACCCGGCTCCAGAACCGAAATCGGGACGACGCTCCCCGCATTCGCCCGTTTGCTCACCGCCAGCCGGCCGGATTTGACGATGAACATCGAGCGTCCCGGCTCGCCTTCCGTCACGACGGTTACGCCGGTCTCGACGCGGCACTCGACCAGCATCGACATCAGACGGTCGAGACCTGAGTCCGTAAGGCCGCCGAAGAACGGCGTCGCGAGCAGGAACGCTTTCAGATCGGGGGCACTGACAACCATCCGGCGAGGATACGTCCCGCCGCTATCTGCGGCAAGCCGCCTACATTCCACCATACGTGCGTATGAATTGAATGTCTCGCCAATCGATCGTAGGTTGCCCCGGCGTCTGCTGCACGAGAAGCGCGACGAGATCGGGAAGAAGCGTCGTCGCGCGTCGGGTTGTCATTTGCGCATGATCTTTCCGGAGAACCGCTTCGCATTCTTCCGGATCATGCTTTAACGGAGAGTAGCCGTGTGGAAAGCTGTCGTGGTTGCAGTCGTGACGCTCGCCTCAGCGCCGGCCTTGGCGCAGGACGCGGCGAAAAAACCGGATCCAAAGACGGACAATTGCTTCTACACCGTCGGAACTCAGTCGATCCAGGTGCCGATCGGCGGCAGCGTCTGCCGGCGACAGCCCGCGCCCTACAACGACAAATATTCGTTGCTTCGATGCACCCCGCCGCTTGACGAGATCGACACCGACGTCAAGCGCGGCGATTCACGCTGCGACAAATACGACGAGCGGGACTAGCGCGCGGGCTACGGGCTCTGGCCGCGCAACGTCCGCTTTCTCCAGAGATCGACCATGACCTGGATCGTCGCCGCGAGAACAGCTGCGCACAGCGCGGCCTTTGAGATGGTCTCCATCGTTCCCTCGATCAGCAGGCAATGGGCGACGCTGCCGGCGACGATGACGATCGCGAGCGGAATATGGATCAGGCGCCAGGTTCGCAGCCGCAATCCCAGTCGGCGGCGCAGCAGCGCCAGTAGCGCGACGGCGAAGATCGCCCACATGGCGGTGACGCCGAAGGGTGAGAACGGCGTCGGCGACGCATAGGTCAGGGCATCGATCATGTCGGGCGGGCTGGTGATCCAGAGGCCGGCGACGTGGATCAATATCGCCAGCACCAGCGCGCCGCCGATCCAGTGATGGGCGCGCCTGCTACGATAGGCCGACAGGCCCGGCAGATATCCGCCGACCAGCAGCGGCTGAACCAGCACGAGACCGAGCGCGATGATCCCGGCGAAGCCGGCGAGAATGTAGACCGGCCCGCGCCATGCGAGTTGCTCGCTCGCCGCAGCAAACGCGATCGGCACGCCGATCGCAACGGCAAGGGCGACCCAGATCAGGGGCGCCCGCGCCGATCTCCAGTCCTGCATTCGCAAGCCGGTCAGGCCGGCTGAAGCACGAAATGCGCCTCGAGGCTGGTTTCCTTCGGGCTCCGCATCACCGGCCGCAGGAAGACGGTCTTGAACTCGCCGCTGTCATAGGCGAGGTGGCCGTGCGGCTGGCCGAAGATCGGAATGATCTGCGGCATCTCGAGCCGGAATTTGCCGTCCTTGTCGGTGAGCGTGGCGCCATGGCTCTGCGGCTCGTGCTCCTGGCCTTCGACCGTGTGCGCCCATATCTGGATGCGCTGGCCAGCGAGCGGCGCCCCGTCGCCGGCGCGGCGCACGGTGCCGCTCATCCAGAATCCGCCTTTGCCGATCCGCTCAACGACCGCCGCACCCTTGCGGTAGTTGTTGGCGCCGCCCGACATCGACTCGGTCGGCGCGAGGCCGTCCGCGCGGGCCGGCAGCAACAAGCCGGACACGCCGGCGGTCAGAACACCGGTTGCGAGGACGGAGCCGCCGGCGGAGAGGAGGCTGCGGCGGTTGAGTACGACCATGGTCATGTCGGTTCCTCCGTGCGTGGCGACGATAATACAACAATTGGCACAAGCCGCCCAGTTGAGACGAAGGGCGTCACAGGCCGCAATAACAGGCTTGTGAACGGAGGTGCGGGCCAGGCGGACAGCGTGCAGGAAGAGGCAAGCTTCGCTGAAGAGAGACGATGGGGTTCGCAAGTGCTCTACCCATCCTGCGGGCTGACACTACATGTGATGCCTACAGACGCACATGGCTCCCATCCGGTACCCCGCATGATCCCCTTCTCCGTGCTCGACCTCGCGCCCATCCGACAGGGCGGCGACGCGTCACAGGCGTTCCGCAATTCGCTCGATCTCGCCCAGCACGTCGAACGCTGGGGCTACAAGCGGTTCTGGCTGGCCGAGCATCACAACATGACGGGCATCGCGAGCGCGGCGACCTCCGTGGTGATCGGGCATGTCGCGGGCGGCACGAAGACGATCCGCGTCGGCTCCGGCGGGGTCATGCTGCCGAACCATTCGCCGCTGGTCATCGCCGAGCAGTTCGGCACGCTGGACTCGCTCTATCCCGGACGCATCGATCTCGGGCTCGGGCGCGCGCCAGGCACCGACCAGTTCACTGCACGGGCGCTGCGGCGCGATCTTGCCACGGCTGCCGAAAACTTTCCGCAAGACGTGCTGGAGTTGCAGGCGCTGCTCGGCGATGTGCAGCCGAACCAGGCGATCCGTGCCGTGCCCGGCATGGGGACGAAGGTGCCGCTCTGGATCCTGGGCTCGAGTACGTTTGGCGCGCAGCTTGCCGCCATGCTCGGCCTGCCGTACGCCTTCGCCTCGCATTTCGCGCCGCAGATGATGATGCCGGCACTGCGCGAATATCGCGCGCGCTTCGAGCCCTCCGCGCAGCTCGACAAGCCCTATGCCATGGTCGGCGTCAACGTGTTCGCCGCCGACAGCGACGCGGAAGCGCAGCGCATGTTCTCCTCGCTCCAGCAGCAGTTCATCAATCTGCGCCGCGGCACGCCCGGCCCACTGCCGCCGCCAGTGGGCGACATGGACGCACTGTGGTCGCCGGCGGAGAAGGCGATGGTCGGCCAGTCGCTCTCCTGCTCCGCGGTCGGCACGCCTGAGGCCGTCGAAGAAAAGCTGAGGGCGATCATCACCGAGACCGGCGCGGACGAGCTGATGACCACGGGCCAGATCTACGACCACGCCGCACGGCTGCATTCGTTCGAGATCGCGGCCGGGGTAAGGGACCGGCTGGCAAAGCAGCCGGTGGTGTGATCGGGGAGACCGCAGCCGTCATTGCGAGCGCAGCGAAGCAATCCAGAAATCCCTCCGCAGAGGCAGTCTGGATTGCTTCGTCGCAAGAGCTCCTCGCAATGACGGCGGAGAGAGTCTGGACTAATCCGGAAACCCGAACAGCTTGGCCGGATTATGCACCAAAATCTGCTCCAGCTCCGCCTCGTCCGGCGCGTAGCGGTACATCAACTCGAGCAGATCGGCATCGTTCGGCGGCTGCTTCACCGAGACCGGGTGCGGCCAGTCGCTGGCCCAGACGCAGCGGTCGCGTGCGGCTTCGATATAGGTGCGCGCGATCGGGATCACGTCGTCGTAGGGAGGGCCGGCCTTCGAGGTCTTCTCGCCGAGCGACAGCATGACCCAGAAATTGCCCTTTTCGAGCAGCTCCAGCATCTTGCGCAGGTTCGGATCGTTCTTGCCGGCTTCCGGATCGGGCCGCGCCATGTGGTCGATCAGAACGGGCACGTCGAGATTTTCGTATTTCGCCACGCTGGAGATGATGCCGTCCTTCTCCGGCTGGATCTTCACATACCAGCCGAGCTCGCGGATGCGCGCGATGGCGCGGGCGAAATCCGCATCCGACAGCACGGCGCCGAGCTCCTGGCGGAAGCTGAAGCGCGCGCCGCGCACGCCGGCGTCGTGCAGTTTTGCAAGATAAGAGTCGTTCGCTTCCGCGAACACCAGCGCATTGGCGCAGCCGCGATAGTTCGGGCCCATCGCCGCGAGGCCGTCGAGCACGACGGAATGATCCGCGCCATAGGTCGTGGTCTGCACGATGATGCCGCGCTCGATGCCGAGCGTCTTGTGCACGCGCAGCGCGGCTTCCCAGGTCGCCGTCGGCATCCGGTAGGCCGCACCGGGACGCTCCGGATATTTGTCGATCGGACCCAGCACGTGAAACTGGCTGTCGACGGTCTTCGGTGGCGGCGCCTTGATGGGACGACGCGGATTCGGATCGAACGGCAGATAGGTTGGCATGCGACAGGCTCCCTTAGTCGATCACGGCGGTGAAGTCGCACTGCACCAGCGCGCCGCCGTCCATGTTGTCCATCGGCAGCGCGTGGCGCGCCGGACGCGAATGCTCGTCCGGAAACATTTTCAGCCACTCGACATTGACGGGTGCGCGCTGCGTGCGGTCCTTCAGCCACACCGTCATCTTGATGATGTCGTCCGTGGTGCCGCCGGCAGCTTCCACCGTCGCCTTCATGTGCGCGAACATGTTGGCGCATTGCGCGTCGAGACTCTCCGGCATCGCGCCGGCCGCATCGCGGCCGAGGATGACGCCGGACATCACGAGATTGCCGATGCGGCAGGCATTCGGGATCGGATTGGCGTGCTTGAAGCCGCCGATATGGATGCTCTTGCGCCGTGACATGGTGCGCTCCCTCTTTATTGTTGGTTCAGACGAACTGGCAGGACACCGAGCCGAACGGGCCATAGTCGGCATGGAACGTATCGCCGCGGCGGATGTCGACGGGCCGCGTGAACGAGCCCGCCAGCACCACCTCGCCGGCGGCAAGATGCTCGTCATGCGGCGCGAGGCGGTTGGCAAGCCAGGCGATGCCGTTGGCGGGGTGATTGAGCACGCCGGCCGCAAGCCCGGTCTCCTCGACCTCGCCGTTGCGGAACAAGAGCGCGCCGATCCAGCGCAGGTCCGCATCCATCGGGCGGATCGGCCGGCCGCCGAGCACCAGCGCGGCATTCGCGGCGTTGTCCGAGATCGTGTCCATCACCTTTCGCGCCTTGCCCGTCTGGGGGTCGATGCGGTGCATCCGCGTCTCCAGAATTTCCAGCGCGGGCGTGACGTAGTCGGTGGCGTTGAGCACGTCGAAGATGGTGCAGTCGGGCCCGCGCAGCGGCGCCTTCAGCACGAAGGCGAGCTCGACCTCGATGCGCGGCGCGTGAAAGCGGTCGAACGGAATCGGCGTGGCGTCGGCATAGAACATGTCGGCGAACAGCACGCCGTAGTCGGGCTCGTTGATGCCGACCGCGTTCTGCATCGCCTTCGAGGTCAGGCCGATCTTGTGGCCCTTGATGACACGGCCGCGGCCGAGTTGCAGCCTGGTCCAGGCGCGCTGGACGGCGTAGGCATCCTCGATGCTGAAATCGGGATAGTCCTTGGTGAACATCGTGATCAGCGCCTTGGTGCGCTCAGCCTCGTCCAGCCGCGCGGCAAGGCGTTCGATCGTGGCGGCGTCCAGCATGATCTATTGCTCCGCGGCCACGGTGTTGCGCAGCACGCCGATGCGGCTCGACTCGACTTCGACGACGTCGCCGACCGTCAGCCAGCGCGGCGGGTCGAAGCGGGCGCCCGCCCCCGTCGGGGTGCCCGTCACGATCATGTCGCCGGGCTTCAGCGTGGCGAAGGTCGAGAGATAGGAGATCAGGAAGTCGAACGGGAACATCAGCCGCTCGGTCGTGTCGTGCTGCCGCACCTCGCCGTTGACGCGCGTGGTGATGTCGTGAGTCCCGCGCGGGTCGAGCTCGTCCGACGTGACGATCCACGGGCCGATGCTGCCCGAGCGATCGAAATTCTTGCCTTGCGTGACGTTGAACTTGCCGTGGCGCAGCCAGTCGCGGATCGTGCCCTCGTTGCACAGGGTCATGCCGAAGATGTGCGACCACGCCTTCTCGCGCGGAATGTGACGGCCACCCTGCCCGATCACGATGACGAGCTCGCCCTCGTAATCGAGCTGCTCGGAGACCTTGGGCTTCTCCAGCGGCTGGCCGGAGCCGGTCATCGACGACATGCTGCGCACGAACAGGCTCGGATATTTGGGCAGGTCCGAATTGTCCTTATATTCGGCATTGCGCTCGGCGTAATTGACGCCGATGCACCAGAGCTTTTCCGGCGCGAGCACCGGCGGCAGCAGGACGAGGCTATCCAGCGCGTAGTCCGGCTTTTGTCCGGCAACTGCTTCCTGTGCATCGGGCAGCGCATTGGCCGCGATCAGCGCCTTGACGTCGGAGAAGTCGCGGCCGATCCGTCTGGTCAGATCGACGACACCGCCATCAACGGCGGCACCATAGCGCGGCTCTCCGTCCAGGAGATAGCTTACGAGTCGCATGATCGTTCTCCAAGTGTCTGGCGGCAAGTGTCTGGCGGCGCGAGGGGCTGCGCGCTCAGTCTTTCGATTTGGGAGTCTGGAACACGGTGTTCAGCGTCACGATCTCGCCGAGCGTGGCGTAGCGCGGCCCGCCGATGCGCGCGATCGGGTCGAGCGCCTTGGTCTCGACCTTGCCGTCGTTCACGAGGCCGTCGCGGATATGGAACATCACGACCTCGCCGACGATGAGGCGGCTGCGGGCGTCACCGAATTCGAGGCACTTGCGGAAGCGGCATTCCATCGCGACGGGTGCTGCAGAAAGCCGCCGCACCTTGATGCGCTCGCAGGGCAGCGTCTCCAGCCCGAGATGCTCGACCTCGCTCACCTCGGGCGGATGCTCGACGGAGCTGTCGTGCACCGCCGACATCAGCGGCGTATCGGCGATGTGGATCACGTATTCCTCGGTGTCGAGGATGTTGTGCGCGGTGTCCTTGTAGTCGGCGCCCTTGCGGCCGACGCTGATGGCGAGCATCGGCGGCTTCTGCGAAACGAAGGTGAAGGCGCTGAAGGGGGCGAGGTTGAGCACGCCGCTGCGCGACAGGCTCGTCACCCACGCGATCGGGCGCGGCACCACGATGCCGGTCATCAGGCGATAGATGCGCTCCGCGCCGAGCTCGGTGGGGTCGATCCGCATCGCTCAGTCAGCCTTGATGTTGGCCTTGCGCACGACCGGAATCCACTTGGCATCCTCGCGCTCGAGATAGGCCTTGAATTCGTCGGGCGTCATCGGCGTCGCTTCGCCGCCAAGCTTCTCGAACTTGTCGACCACGGCGGGGTCCTTGAGGATCGCGACCAGCGTCTCGTGCAGCTTGTCCACGATCGGCGCTGGGGTGCCCGCGGGTGCGAACAGGCCGGTAAAGGTCTGGCCGTCAAAATCCTTGTAGCCGAGCTCGGCGAAGGTCGGCACGTCAGGCAGCGACTTCAGGCGATGCGGGCTGGTGACGGCGAGCGCGCGGAACAGGCCGGCCTTGATGTGCTGGAGGCTGACCGTCAGCTGGTCGAACGCGAACTGCACCTGGCCGCCGAGCAGATCGTTGATGGCGGGCGCGTTGCCGCGGTAATGCGCGGTGACCCATTGCAGGCCGAGATTCTCCTGCATCAGCTCACTGAGCAGATGGTTGGTGGTGCCGGGGCCGGGCGAGGCCATCGTCAGCTTGCCGGGATCGCGCTTGGCGAGCTCGACGAATTCCTTGAAGGTGTTGGCCTGCACCGACGGATGCACCTCGAGCACCAGGGGTGTCATCGAGATGGTCGTGATGGGCAGGAAATCCTTCTTCCAATTATAGGCCTCGCGCTTGTTGATCTCGGTCGCGAACAGCACCGGGCCGTTGGCGCCGACGAACAGCGTGTAGCCGTCCGGCGCCGATTTCGCGAAGGCCTCGCCCGCGATCATGCCGCCGGCACCGGCCTTGTTCTCGATGATGAAGGGCTGGCCGAGCTTTTCCTGGAGCTTGTCGGCGATGATGCGCGCGGCGCTGTCGACATTGCCGCCGGCCGGATAGGGCACGATCAGCTTGACGCTGCGCGCCGGCCATTGCTGGGCCGATGCGGGCCCCGCCAGCATCGCAGTGACAGCGGCTATGGCAATCGCGATTAATCTCATGTTAACCTCCCGGCGGCGCTTCCGATTCAGTTCGAGCGCCCTGACGTTGCGCACGGCGCTCGATCGCCGCGCAATCTCCAGATGAGCGCTTGTCCTGTCGAGCGAATTGTGGCGTTCTTGTCCATATTATGGACAAGCGACTTTCCCCGAAATCCGGCCGCGGCGCAATGGAACCGCGGCAAGGCGCGCAGGCGATCCGGCGCGCGCTGGCGGTGCTGCGCATCCTGGCCGGAGGGCGCGAGGATGGTGTGCCATTGGCCGAGGTCGTGCGCGCAACCGGCCTCACCCGTCCGACCGTGCATCGCATCGTCCATGTGCTGATCGAGGAAGGCATCGTCGAACGGCACGAGCGGACCGGCCGTTATGCAATCGGCAACCAGGTGCCGGAGCTCGCGCTGGCGCGCGCGCGGCCTTCGCGGCTGCTGGTCGCCGCCAATCCGTCGCTGCGGCGCGCATCCGCCGCGATCGGGGACACGCTGTTCCTGACGGTGCGGACCGGCCACGACACGCTGTGCGTCGATCGCCGGATCGGCATCTATCCGATCCAGGTGCTGTCGATCGAGGTCGGCGCGCGCCGGCCGCTCGGCGTCTCCAGCGCCGGCGTCGCCATCCTCGCCGCGATGCCGGCGCTGGAGACGCGAAAAATCGTCGCAGCCAACGAGAAGCGGTTCGCAACCTACCAGACCGACGCCGCGACCGTGATCGGCGAGGTCACGGCAGCACGAAAGCGCGGTTACTATATGAGAGAGATCGGCCTCGTGCAGGGCACGAAATCGATCTCGACCTGGATCAAGACGCCGGACGGACAGCCGGCCGCGGCGATCACCGTCTCCGCCGTTCGGACGAGGCTCGGCCCAAGGCGCGAGCAGGAGGTCGCAGAGATCCTGCTGCGCGAGGCTGGGATCATCGAGCAGGCGATTGGCGGTTAGGGCTGCTCGCCTCTCCCCGCAAGAATGGAGCGAGGGGGGCGCACCACCGATGCGGAGCTGTCAATGGGCTGACTTCGCGCGCCATTTTGTGGCACAACGGCCGCCATCGCCGACCGACCAACGAGGCCACGCATGCCCGCGCCGAAACCGCCTGCCTTCGAGACCCTGAGCCTGCATGCGGGCCAGCATCCGGATCCCGCGACCGGCGCCCGTGCGGTGCCGATCTACCAGACCACGTCCTACGTGTTCCAGGATTCCGACCACGCCGCCGCGCTGTTCAATCTCGAGCGCGCCGGCCACATCTATACGCGCATCTCCAATCCCACCACCGGTGTGCTGGAGGAGCGGCTCGCGGCGCTGGAGGGCGGCGTCGGCGCGATCTGCACCGCGAGCGGCATGGCCGCACTGCATCTGGCCATCGCCACGCTCCTGAATGCCGGTGACCACATCGTGGCATCGAGCTCGCTCTATGGCGGCACCATCAATCTCCTGGCGCACACACTGCCGCGCTTCGGCATCACCACGACTTTCGTGAAGCCGCGCGATCTCGATGCATTCCGCGCCGCGATCAAGCCGAACACGAAACTGGTGATCGGCGAGACCATCGGCAATCCCGGGCTCGAGGTGCTCGACATCCCTGAGGTCGCGGCGATCGCGCACGAGGCAAAAATTCCGCTGCTGATCGACAACACCTTTGCCACGCCCTATCTCAGCCGGCCCATCGAGCTGGGCGCCGACATCGTGATGCATTCGGCAACCAAATGGATCGGCGGCCACGGCATCGCCATCGGCGGCGCCATCATTGACGGCGGCCGTTTTGATTGGCGTTCATCAGGAAAGTTCGGCGTGCTGACCGAGCCCTATGGCGGCTATCACGGCATCGTCTTCGACGAGCAGTTCGGCACGGCCGCCTTCATCATGCGCGCGCGCACCGAAGGCCTGCGCGATTTCGGCGCCTGCCTGTCGCCGACCAACGCGTTCCAGCTTCTGCAAGGCGTGGAGACGCTGGGCGTGCGCATGGACCGCCACATGCAGAACACGCATCTGGTGCTGGAGGCGCTGAAGTCCAACAAGGCGGTGGACTGGGTGCTGCATCCCTCGCTGGAAAACCATCCCGACTATCAGCTTGCAAAGACGCTGCTGCCGCGCGGCGCGGGCTCGATCGTCTCCTTCGGCATCAAGGGCGGACGGACCGCCGGGCGGAAGTTCATCGAGTCCCTGCGCATGATCAGTCATCTCGCCAATGTCGGCGACGCCAAGACGCTGGTGATCCACCCGGCGTCGACCACGCATCAGCAGATGGATGCCGGACAGCTCAAGGCCGCCGGCATCGGCGAGGAGCTGGTGCGGCTGTCGGTCGGCATCGAGACGGCAAGCGACATCATCGACGATCTCGCGCAGGCGCTGCGCATCTCGCAGAAGGTCTGACGCCATGAAGCTTTCCGTCAACGGCACCGATGTGTTCGTCGCAACCGGCGGCCGCGAGTTCGACAAGTCGCTGCCCACGGTGGTCTTCCTCCATGGCGCCGGCTTCGATCGTTCGACCTGGGCACTGCATACGCGCTGGTTTGCGCATCATGGCTTTGGCGTGCTGGCGCCCGACCTGCCCGGCCACGGCCGCTCGGCCGGTCCTTCGCTGTCAAGCATCGCGGAGATGGCCGACTGGACGGCGGCGCTGCTCGCTGCGGCCGGCGTGGCAAAAGCGCATCTGATCGGCCATTCCATGGGATCGCTGATCTCGCTGGAGACCGCGGCACGTCACCCCGACAAGGTCTTCGCGCTGAGCCTGATCGGCACCGCGGCAACCATGACGGTCGGCCCCGATCTTCTGAAGGCCGCCGAAGCCAATTCGCAGGATGCCAACGACATGGTCTCGATCTGGGGTCTCGGCTTCAACGCCGAGCTCGGCGGCAGCCTGGCGCCGGGCCTGTGGATGCACGGCGGCGCGCAGGCGGTGCTGCAAGCTTGCGAGCCGGGCGTACTCTTCAAGGATCTGTCGGCCTGCAATGCCTACGCGAATGCGCTGACTGCTGCTGCGAGCATCAAGGTGCCGGTGACCCTCATCCTCGGCGAGCGCGACATGATGACACCCGCAAAGGCCGGCAAGGCGCTCGCCGCGGCAATCCCGCACGCGAAGACCGTCATGATGCCGGGCGCCGGCCACATGATCATGGCCGAGCGCCCGGATGAGTTGCTCGTAGCGCTGAAAGGCTGAGCCGCTCAGGAGCCCGGTGTCCACTTCCAGACGATGTCGGAGATGTTGACCGGCTTCGGGATAAGGCCGACCCTGGAAAAGCGGTCGGCGACCGCCTGCTGGCTCTTGATCACGTCCGCGTCCACCGGCACGGTACGATAGTTGGAGCGATCGACGAAGCGGCGGATCGCTTCGATATCGACACCAGTCGCTTCGGCTTGCGCTTTGGCGACCTCCTCGTGATGCGAGTCGGCCCAGACACCTTCGGACGCGAAGGTCGTGTTGAGCTTCGCGACGAGTGACGGATACTTTTCCACGAAGTCGGCACCGGCGATGTAGAACGCGTTCGGCTGATGGATGTCCTTGTCGAAGGCGATGACGCGCGCATTCTCCTTCAATTCGGCCAGCGCAAAATAGGGATCCCAGATCGACCAGGCGTCGACCGAGCCCTTGACGAAGGCTGCCGTGGCATCGGCCGGGGCGAGTGGCGCCGGCGTGATGTCGATCCAGGCAAGGCCGGCCTTCTCCAACGCCGCGACCAGCAGGTTATGGGCGCTCGATCCCTTGCCGAACGCAACGCGCTTGCCTTTGAGATCGGCGAGCGTCTTGATGGCTGAGTCCTTGGGCACGATGATGGCCTGGCTGGTGCCGTCCGACTTCACCGCGGCGACGTAACGGATTCTCGCACCGCCGGCCTGCGCGAAGATCGGCGGGGTGTCGCCGACATAGCCGAAATCGACGCTGCCGACATTGATGGCCTCCAGCAGCGGCGGGCCAAACTGGAAGTCGATCCACTTGATCTCGATGCCGAGCGGCTTGAACGTATTCTCGAGCGTCTGGCGCTGCCGCACCGCCGGAAAGAAGCCGCCCTTCTGGGTGCCGATGCGAATTTCGGTGGGCTTGTCCTCGGCGTGCGCGGGCATAGCCAGCACCGTCGCGAGCAGGAGTGTCGTTGCAAGGATGTGTCGTCGGCTCATCATATCGCGGTCCTTTCACTGGGGTCAGTTGGCGAAGATTTGGGAATTCGCGCGCCCGCTCCGTTCCGACAACACCGCGCGCGCGGCGCGCTCGGCCTCGCGGGCGGAGCGGAACTGGCGGCCTTCGAGGCTGTCGAACAGGCGCTCGGAGGAGAAGAAGCGGAAGCCGCGCTCGTCACGTGTGACGATGCCGGCGGCGCGGTCGTGGATTTCGATGATGTAGGCGTTCGATTGGGCTTCGGATTGGAATTGGGACATGACTGCTCGTTCGCCGGATTGCGGCGTTCCTGTCTGATCTTTTCGTGAGATGAGCTGCTGTAAGGTGCCGGTCAGCAGCAACAACAGGCGCCGGTGGCCGCCGAGAAACAGCGCCGCGTCATGCACGCATGCATGTCGCCCAAGTTACGCTGGTGATCGGTTCCCATGTCGCGGCATCAGGCTCGAGGAGCGGTTTCGACGCTTCCAATATCGAGCGATTGGCGCGTTCGGTCAATGAAATGGCTATCCATATTTGGGACCGGCGCGCCGGGGTGCTTCTCCCGCCGCAAGCGCGGACAGACGGATTTATCTCGCGCTGAGCGGCGGGATGGCGTTCAACCGGGTCAGCTTGCCGTCGCGACGTTGCGCAACATGCCCTGGAGCCTCGATCCGACCCTGGCGACGTTGTCATGAACGCGCAGCTTGTAGCGGCTGACCGCATCGCGATCGACCGCGAAGAACTCCTTCTCCGGATAAGTGCGGCCAAAGATGTCGATCAGCATGCTGCGGAACTTGCCAGACACGATGGTCGTGTCGCCGGCGCCCTGTTCGGTATAGGCGACCGCCTCGGCCGACGTCAGCGCGCAGAGCAGCGGATGCAGGCGCGTCGAGAACACCTTCTTGTGGCGCTGGATGTCCTGGATCACGCGATCGAGCGGAAGGTTTTTCAAAATCTCGTCGCCGATGTTGAGCTGCTCGTCGACGACAGGTGTCGCCATCGGAAATTGGTCGATCAGCCAGTCGCCGAGATGCTCGACATTGGAGCGGCCGCGGCCATACATCAGGACGTCGTCTTCGTAGCGCGCGAACCAGGTGTCGAGCTGGTCGATGAGCTGGTCGAGCGCCGCGCGCGGGATGAGATCGCGATACTGCGTTCCGAAGATTCCCACCTTCGCCTTGCCGCGCGCCAGGACTTTCAAGAGATCGTCGGTGAGCAGCGGCCCGTAGATGCTGTTGCCTATGCCGAGCACGATCAGATCATAGGACGCGCGGGCACGGTCCAGCGTGCGGAAGGTCAAATGATCGACCACGGCGTCGCCCGGCAGCAGCGAGTTGATCATGTGATAGCCGAGCCGGTCACCGAAATTGCCGACATCATTGTAGGAGATGACGGCGACATTGCTCGCCTTGACCACTGGTACGCGATCCATCGGCGTCAGGCGCATCAGGATCTGGAGTTGGTCGACCGGCATCGTCGCGGTGATCTGGAAGCCATGACGATCGAACAGCTTGGCCAGCCCCAGGAAGCTGAAATGGGTCAACCAGCCCAACGCCAGCCGGTCCACCGAACCCGTCAGATCGGTCGCGCAATAGCTCAGCACCACGTCCCGCTTCGCCGACCGCAGATGCGCGAAGAACGCGTCAGAGTCGGGAATGTATTCGAGGACGCCGAGCAGCGTGATGACGTCGGCATCGGTCGCGGCCTCGGCCGGGAATTCCCCGGCATTGAAGTCGCAGACGATCGTATCGGCCTCGCGCGCGACCAGATCGCAGCCCCGATAATTGGCGCCGAGCGGCAGGAACTTGCGCAACGACATCTTGCCACAGCCGAGGTCGAGGACGCGCGCACCGGCTGGGATGAATTGTGCGGCGAGCTCGGCCCGGGCGTCCCAGGCGGCTTCCAGCGACGCCGGATCCGACCAGCGTGCCATGTCAGTCTTCCGCACCTGCGCTTGCGCTTGCGCGCGGTCTTTGCGAACCATCGCCGGCTCCATGGTTGATGAAGGCTATACCGGCCTACGGCGACGAATCGCCGGCTGCGATGTAACCATTCGGCCGAATCAGGGTCAATCACGGCCGATAACGGTAGCGGATCGCTGGCCAGATTCCCCGACCTGACCTAGATTCCCGCACGATGATTCCTGGCAAGCACCGACCCGGCAGCCCGCTGGCGCAGCAGCAGATCGCGGACCTGCTCGGCCGCGGCATCGCACTGTATCAGGCCGGCCAACTGCCCCAGGCGCGCGAGGCCTATCGCATCGCGCTGACGGTCGATCCGCGGCACCCCGATGCGCTGCATCTGCTCGGCGTCAGCTTCCTGGCCGAACGCCCCGGCGAGGCGGAACAGCTGATCCGGCAGGCGATCGCGGCGAGCCCGCGCAGCCCGCTCTATCTCGCCAATCTGGGCATAGCGCTCCGCAACCAGAGTAAATTCGACGATGCGCTGGCCATGTTCGACAAGGCGTTGCGCCGAAAGTCCGACTATTGGGAAGCGCATTTCCAACGCGCCCTAACCCTGCTGGCGATGCAGCGGCCGGCGGAGGCGCTGACATGGCTCGGCCGCGCCATCGCGCACAATCCCGACTACGTCAGCGCTCTGAAGTATCGGGCCGATATTCTCTCGGATCTTAATCGCTTCGAGGCCGCGCTGGCCGACTACGACCGCCTGCTCAAGATCATGCCCCGCCATGCAGCCGCGCTGAACAATCGCGGCATCGTGCTGCTTCGGCTGATGCGGCCCGAGGCGGCGCTTGCCGACTTCGACGCGGCCATCGCGCTCCAACCGGATTCGCCCGAGATAGCGAACAGCCGTGGCTCGGCGCTGCGCGCGGTGGGACGGCTCGACGAGGCCCTGGCGTCGTTTGATCGCGCGACAGCGCTGAGGCCGGACTTCGTCGACGCCATCGTCAATCGCGGCAGCGTGCTGCAGGATCTGGCGCGCTACGATGAAGCGCTGGCGAGCTATGCGCAGGCTCAGCAGATGGATCCCGGCCACGCCGCGGCCCACTGGAACGATGCGACGCTGCGCCTCCTGACCGGCGATCTCGCCCGTGGCTTTGTCGAGGCGCAATGGCAGTCGAAGGTCGCTGCACTCGGCCTTACCACGGCCCAGTTCACGCAGCCGCTATGGCTCGGCGAGAGCTCGATCGAAGGCAAGACCATCCTCGTGCATGCCGATCTCGGCTTCGGCGACACCATTCACTTCGCCCGCTACATTCCCATGCTGGCCGCGCGCGGCGCACGCGTGATCGCAAGGGTGCAGGCCGCGCTACGAAGGCTGATCGGCACGGTGGATGGGGTGACCCTGTGCATCGACAAGAACGCTCCGCTGCCCGAGTTCGACATGCACTGTCCGCTGTCCAGTCTGCCGCTGGCGTTCGGCACCACGCTGGAGAGCATTCCTGCGGCCGTTCCCTACGTGGCCGCATCAGGCACCCCGGACGTGTGGCGTGAACGCTTCGGCACGGACGCGCGGCCGAAGATCGGCCTCGTCTGGTCGGGAAATGCGACGCACGCCAACGACCGGAACCGCTCGATTCACGCCGAGCTGCTCGCGCCGCTGCTTGCGCGCAAGGCCGTCTTCGTCAGTTTGCAGACTGAGCTGCGTCAGAGCGACAAGACGGCTCTGGGCGAGCGCGATAATCTCATCATGGCCGGTCAGTTCTTTGCCGATTTCACCGACACGGCCGCGGCGATGGCGGCGCTGGACCTTGTCATCACAGTGGACACCAGCGCGGCTCACCTCGCCGGCGCGCTCGGGCGTCCGGTCTGGCTGCTGCTTCCTCATGTCCCGGACTGGCGCTGGCTGCTCGATCGCGAGGACAGCCCATGGTATCCGACCGCTCGCCTGTTCCGTCAGGACGCCGCACGCGACTGGGGCGCGGTGATCGCGCGCGTCGATCGCGCCCTCGGGGAGAAATTCCCTACCACATCGTAGCGGCCGCACGCTCCGGCCAGAGACGGTCGTAGTCGGCGCCGCCGACCTTGTTCTCGCTCATCTCGGCGAGGATCTGACCGGGCGTCGGCAGCGTCTTGGGATCGATGCGCTTGTCGGGATTCCAGAGGTCGGAGCGGACGATGGCGCGGGCGCACTGGAAGTAGATCTCTTCCACATTCATCACCATGACGCTGCGCGGCGCCTTGCCCTCGACCTTGAACGAGGCCAGCAGGTTCGGATCGACCGAGAGATGCGCACGGCCGTTGGCGCGCACCGCGTTGCCGGAGCCGGGGATCAGGAACATCAGCGACACCCTGGGGTCGCGCACGATGTTGCGGAGGGAATCGACCCGGTTGTTGCCGCGGCGATCCGGCAGCATCAGCGTCCTGGGATCGTGGATGCGGACGAAGCCGGGGAGGTCGCCGCGTGGAGAGCAATCGATACCCTCGGGCCCGATGGTGGCGAGCGCGGCGAACGGCGCCTTCTCGATGAATATCCGGTAGAGCGGCGTGACATGGTCGGCGACTTTTACGGTCGAGGCGTCGTTGGTGACGCCGTAGATGGCTTCGAGCTGCTCGACCGTTTCGATCACCGACATTCCATTCTCCTGGTTGCACCGGCTAGACTCTTGTTTTGACGCGTTTTCTTGACGCGAACCGGTATCCACTTCGCTTGAAAACGCTCTATTCGTGCCAGCTTTCATTTTTGATCACGCGCAGGAGGTGGCGGCTGTGATAATCCGCGCTGCCCGCGTTGAGGATGGTGACATCGGCATGGGCCGAAGCGTCGTTGACGCTGCGCGCAAGGCGGTCGGCGATGTTGCCGTCGCTGTGCCGGGCACGCGCGGCAAGCCGCTGCGCCAGCACGTCCGGCGGCGCCGTGATCGCGACCACCACGACGTTGGCATAGGCCCGGCGCAGCGTGCCGATCACCGTGCGCGAGACGTTGGCGACGACCGCGCGGCCGGCTCGGATATCGTCGTTGATTCCGAGCGGCAGGGCGTAGGAATGCCCGTGCGCCTGCCAATGCACGGCAAAATCGCCGTGCTCTTGCGCGCGGCGGAAGTCGTCGTGGCTCATCGCCATATTGTCCTCGTCGGCGGAGGATTCGCGCGTCACGACACGGCGCGGGAAGACGACGTTGGGGTCATCGATGCAGGCCGCCTGCGCGAGCCTCAACAGCGTGTCCTTGCCGGCGCCGCTGGGACCGACCACGAGCACGAGCCGCCCGGGTCCGATCCGGTCTGCTTCGTCCTGTGCCATGGTCGCGGTCTCGCTCATGCGACGCGGTGTCCTTCGCGCCAGACGCTACGGACCACGGGAACGCTGCCCGCAACGTGGACGCGGATCAGATCGGCGCGCTTGCCGGTCGCGACCTCGCCGCGGTCGGTCAGGCCGACCGCCTCGGCCGGCGCCTTGGTCACGGTACGGACCGCGGCCGGAAGGCCGATCGCGGGCACGTGATCGGGCAATTGCAGCGCGGCCATCAGCAGGCTCGACGGGATGTAGTCCGACGACAGGATGTCGAGCAGGCCTTCGCGGGCGAGATCGACCGCGGCGATGTTGCCGGAATGCGAGCCGCCGCGCACGACGTTCGGGGCGCCCATCAAAATGTCGATGCCGGCCTGGTGCAGGCCGCGCGCGGCCTCCAGCGTGGTCGGGAATTCCGCCACCGAGACACGGTCGCGCACGGCGTCCGCGACGTTCTCCTCGGTGGTGTCGTCGTGGCTGGCGAGCGGAATGTTGTGCCCATGCGCCAGCGCCACGATCTCGCGCATGTTGGCCGCGGCATAGAGCCGCTGATACTCGAAGCGCTTGGCGAACAGCTCGTCGAGCTCGGCATCGGTCTTGCCGCCGCCCTTGCCGCGGTAATAGTCGCGCAGCTTGACCTCGTCGCGGAACTGGCGCTGGCCTGGCGTGTGGTCCATCAGCGACATCAGCTTGACGTCGGGCCGGTCGATCAGCTCCCTGGCCTCCTCGACCACGCTCGGCATCGGTATTTCGCAGCGCAGGTGCAGGAAGTGATCGGCGCGCAGCAGGTCGGCCTCGCGCGCGGTCGTGATCGCGGCCGCGAGCGTGCCGGCACGACCATCGACTTCCTCGGCACCGTCATCGCGCCAGACCCGGAGCGAATCGAACACGGTGGTGATGCCGGATGTGGCGAGCTGGCCGTCATAGGAGATGACGGCCGCGACCGGATTCCAGAACACTTTTGGACGCGGCACGTAATGCGCTTCGAGGTGGTCGGTGTGGAGTTCGATCAGGCCCGGCATGATCAAATCGCCGCCGGCATCCTCGGCGCCCGCGGGCGCCCTGCCCTCGCCGATCTCGGCGATGCGGCCATCGGCAAGAGCGAGCCAGCCCTGCTCGATCACCCGGTCCGCCAGCACGATCCTGGCGTTGGCGATCAATGATTCCTTCGGCTTGGCGTTCATTTCAATTTCCTTCAGGCCGCGGCGGCAAAGCTGGTGACGTCAACGATGCGGTCGGCAATCAAATGACGGATTTCGTCGTCATGGACAATGGCGACCATGGCGACGCCCTGCTTCTTCTTCTCGGCGACCAGTTCGACCACGACGGCGCGGTTGGCGGCATCGAGCGAGGCGGTCGGCTCGTCCAGCAGCAGGATCGGCAGGTCCGAGATGAAGCCGCGCGCGATGTTGACGCGCTGCTGCTCGCCGCCGGAGAAGGTCGCGGGCGGCAGCTGCCAGAGCCGCTCGGGGATGTTGAGACGATGCAGCAGCTCGCCGGCGCGCGCCCGCGCATCGGCACGGGCCATGCCGCCAGCGATCAGCGGCTCGGCGACGACGTCGATGGTGGCGACCCGCGGCACCGCCCGCAAGAACTGGCTGACATAGCCGATGGTCGCGCGGCGGATGTTGAGGACCTCTCGCGGCTCGGCGGCGGCGAGATCGACCACCGCGCCGCGATGGCGGATGCCGATGCGGCCGGAATCGCAGCGATAATTGCCGAAGATCATTTTGAGGATCGACGATTTGCCGGCGCCTGACGGCCCCGACAGCACGACGCATTCGCCCGGGTTGACCTGGAAGGTCACGCCGCTGACGACGGGCAGTTCGATGCCGCCTTGCAGGTGCATCGTAAAGGTCTTTTTCGCGTCGGCGATGTCGATCATGGCGGTCATTGGCTGGCTCATCTTGGAAGGCTTATGGCGGCAAAATAGAGGAGACGAGAAGCTGGGTGTAGGGCTCGCGGGGATCGTCGAGCACCTGGTCGGTGAGACCGGTCTCGATGACGCGGCCGCCCTTCATCACCATCACACGGTGCGACAAGAGGCGCGCGACCGCGAGATCGTGGGTGACGATGATGACGGCGAGATGCAGCTCGGCGACGAGGCTGCGCACGAGATCGAGCAGGCGGGCCTGCACGGAGACATCGAGGCCGCCGGTCGGCTCGTCCATGAACACCAGCCGCGGCTCGGTAACGAGGTTGCGGGCGATCTGGAGGCGCTGGCGCATGCCGCCGGAATAGGTCCGCGGCGCATCGTCGATGCGCGCGATGTCGATCTCGACACGAGTCAGCCAGTCGGACGCGCTGTCGCGGATGCGGCCATAGTGATTCCAGCCCACCGCCATCAGCCGCTCGCCGACATTGGCGCCGGCCGAGACCGCCATGCGCAGGCCCTGCGCGGGATCCTGGTGCACATAGCCCCAGTCCGTGCGGTACAGGAAGCGCCGCTCGGCTTCGCCGAGGCTCGTGAGATCGCGGGTGACGCCATCGCGCATCCGATAGGAGACGTGGCCGGCGCTCGGGGCGAGCTGGCCCGACAGCATTTGCAGCAGCGTCGACTTGCCCGAGCCGGACTCGCCGACGATTGCCAGCACCTCGCCGGGATAGAGCGAGAACGACACATCGCGGCACGCAGCGATGCGGCCGTAGGACTTGCTGAGGGAGTCCGCAACCAGGAGCGGCTGGTCATTGTCGAGCGCATCAGCCATGTGAGCCCGCCTTCTCCTTGTACGGCGCCGCGCTCATGCTGCCGTGATGGCCGGCGGCCTGGCGTCCTTCGCAATAATCGGTGTCGGAGCAGACGAACATCCGCCCGCCCTTGTCGTCGGTGACGATCTCGTCGAGATAGGAATTCTCCGCGCCGCACAGCGCGCAGGGCGCATTGAAGCGGTAGGGCTCGAACGGATGATCCTCGAAATCGAGCGACACCACCTGCGTGTAGGGCGGGATCGCATAGATCCGCTTCTCGCGACCGGCGCCGAACAATTGCAGCGCCGGGCTATTGTCCATCTTGGGATTGTCGAATTTCGGCGTCGGCGACGGGTCCATCACGTAGCGCGCGTTCACCTTCACCGGATAGGCGTAGGCGGTCGCGATGTGGCCGAAGCGTGCGATGTCCTCGTACAGCTTCACATGCATCAGGCCGTATTCGGCGAGCGCGTGCATGCGCCGCGTCTCGGTCTCGCGCGGCTCGAGGAACCGCAGCGGCTCCGGGATCGGCACCTGATAGACCAGCACCTGGTTCGCCTGCAGCGACGTCTCGGGAATGCGGTGACGGGTCTGGATCACCGTTGCCTCTTCCGTCACGGTCGTCGTGGCAACACCCGCCGTCTTGGCGAAGAACTTGCGGATCGAAATCGCGTTGGTGGTGTCGTCCGAACCCTGGTCGATCACCTTGAGCACGTCCTGCGGACCGAGGATCGCGGCCGTCACCTGCACACCGCCGGTGCCCCAGCCATAGGGCATCGGCATTTCGCGGCTGGCGAACGGCACCTGATAGCCGGGGATCGCGATCGCCTTCAGGATCGCGCGGCGGATCATCCGCTTGGTCTGTTCGTCGAGATAGGCGAAATTGTAGGCGGGCGCGTTCATTCCGCGGCCTCCTTTATTGGCTCGGGCGCATTGGCCCCGGCAAACGCTTCAGAAAATTCCTGGCGCAGCTTGCGCAGCAGGCCGAGCTCGGACTGGAAGTCGACATAATGCGGCAGCTTCAGATGCTCCACGAAGCCGGTCGCCTGGACGTTGTCCGAATGCGACATCACGAATTCTTCATCTTGCGCCGGGGCGAGTGCCTCCTCGCCGAGCTCGCGGGCACGCAGCGCGCGGTCGACCAGCGCCATCGACATGGTCTTGCGCTCGCTCTGGCCGAAGGCGAGGCCGTAGCCGCGGGTGAAGCACGGTGCTTCCGTCGCAGAGCCCTTGAACTGGTTGACCATCTGGCACTCGGTCAGCTCGATCGCGCCGAGCGGCACCGCGAAGCCGACATCCTCGGCGAAGAACTCCACATCGACCTCGCCGAAGCGGATCTCGCCGACAAAGGGATGGTTGCGGCCATAGCCGCGCTGGGTCGAGTAGCCCATCGCCAGCAGGAAGCCCTCGTCGCCGCGCGCGAGGTTTTGCAGGCGCAAATCGCGATCGGCCGGGAAGTTCAGCGGCTCGCGGGTGAGATCGCCGACGCTGGCGCCGTCTTCGGCTTGCGGCGAGGATTCGATCAGCCCGTCGCGGCCGAGAATGTCAGTCACGCGCGGCGTCGGCGCGGTCGAGGCCTCGGACGTCGCCGGCGCTTCCGGCACGAAGCCCTCGGCGAGCGCGGGATCGAGCAGGCGATGCGTGTAATCGAAGGTCGGCCCGAGGATCTGGCCGCCCGGGATGTCCTTGAAGGTCGCGGACACCCGCCGCTGCACCCGCATCGCTCCGGTGTCAACCGGCTCGCTCGCGCCGAAGCGCGGCAGCGTGGCGCGGAAAGCGCGGACCAGGAAGATCGCCTCGATCAGATCGCCGCGCGCCTGCTTGATCGCCAGCGCGGCGAGTTCGCGATCATAGAGCGAGCCTTCGCTCATGACGCGATCGACGGCGAGCCCGAGCTGTTCCGAGATCTGGTCGAGCGTGACTTCGGGAACGGTCTGATCGCCGCGCCGCGCGTTGGCGAGCAGGCGATGGGCGTTCTCGATGGCGCGTTCGCCGCCTTTGACTGCGACATACATGCTTCAGCTTTCCTTGCTCACGACGCGCGTGGTGCGGGGAATCGCGACCACGGAGTCATCGGCGACCAGCACCACATCGATGCCGCGTGGAAACAGCGCCTCGTTCATGCGCAGGCGCTCGAACAGGTCGAAAGGCTTGATCGAGGCCCGGAGCGTCGTGACGCCGTCAATACCGGGGCCGCGCAGCTCGAAGCTGCGGCCCGCATCCAGGCTTTCGACCTGAATGATCACCGTGGTCGAACGATCCGGATATTCGTTGGTGCCGAGCGCGAAATGCTCGAGCGTCGGCAGCAGGACGCCGTCGCCGATCAGCGCGAACGCGGCGATGGTCGAATCCTGCACGACCGGCGCGCCGGTATGGAACTTGAGCCACTTCAAGACGTCGGAACTCTCCGACATCCGCGCATCGAGCCAGAGCGGCGTGTCGTGATCGAACAGCGTCAGCGCGATCGCGGCGGTGCCGCGCATCATGGCACCTGCCGTTCCCGCCATCGGCACGATGCGCTGGACCGAGCCCGGCCGCGCCATCGCGTCCATCACCGAGCGAAAGGTCGATTGCGCCGACAGCACCTTGTCGGCGAACCCCGGCGGAAGTTCTGCAATCGTGGTCATGATCTCAGCCCTCACCGCGCACCATGGTGTAGAAATCAACCTTCGTCGCAGCGGTCTCGGCCGCCGCCTGCTTGCGCCCATTCATAAGCTGCTCGCGCAACGGCGCGATTACGTCGCGCTCCACCGCCGCGCCGAAATCACTGGACTGTGCCAGCGCGTCGCACAGTGCGATCAGCCGCGCCTTCTCCCCATTGCGCCCGAGCGTGTAGCCGAAGCCGACTTCACCGCTGGCAAGCCGGACCGCGGCGCGCGACACCGTCGCTTCGCCGAGGTTGAAGGGCGCACCGTCGCCGCCGACCCGGCCGCGCAGCATGACGAGGCCGCTTTCCGGCTCGCGCAGATCCTGATGAGCCGGAACGGCCAAGTTGCGGAGGCGGGCGGCGATCTCGCCCGCCTCCGCATGCGCCAGCACGGCCATCGCGGCCTGGCGCTGGGCTTGCTGATTGTTGTGCTGGGTCACCACATCCACCGAACTTTTCGACAGAACTTGCCGAATCAAAGTTGTCTATGATACTAGACAACTTGATACGCAAGCGCCATGACTGTTTCGTGACAAAGGCGTGACTTCTGGGCTAGGCTGACCGGCGATATGAGCATGCAAGACACTGCATCGTCGGGAGTTGCGCTGTGGCGCCTCGTCGCCGACGGCATCGAACGCGGGATCGCCGACGGTCGCTTTGCGGCGGGCGACAAATTGCCGGGCGAAGTGGAAATTGCCGAAACCTATCGCGTGAACCGCCACACCGTGCGGCGCGCGCTGGCGGCGCTTGCCGAGCGCGGCCTCGTGCGCGCGGAGCGCGGCAGCGGAACTTATGTCGAGGCGCAGAAGCTCGCCTATCCCTTGCGCTCGCGCACGCGCTTCTCCGAGATCGTCGGCGCCGACGGCCGCGAACCGCATGGCCGGCTGATCGAAGCGTCCGACGACGTCGCGACCCGCGAGCTGGCGCGCGAACTCGGCCTGAAGGCCGGCGCGCCGCTGGTGCGGATCGAGGCGATACGGCTCGCCGACCGCACGCCGATTTGCGTCTCCACCACCTGGCTGTCGGCGGACCTGTTTCCGGGCGCGGGCGAGGTGTTCGCCACGACGCGCTCGATGACGAAGCTGCTCGAAAATTACGGCGTCCGCGACTATCGCCGTGGCGCGACCCGGATCACCGCCGGCATCGTGGATGCGACCGACGCCGCGCGGCTCGACCTGCCGCTCGGACGGCCGATCCTGGTGGTGGATGCGACCGACCACGATCTCGCCGGCAAGCCGCTGGTGACGAAGCATTCGCGGTTTGCGGCGGAGCGGGTGGAGTTCCTGGTGGAGAACGGATGAGCGGGCGGCCTCTTCACCCTCTGCCCTTGCGGGAGAAGGAAGAAAGCTACGCCACAGCCCTGCGCCCAATGATCGCAAACCGCAGCTTGCCCGAGATGAAGTCGATCGCGGCGACCGCGACCAGGATCATCAGGATCAGGAACGACACCTTCTGCCATTCCAGCACGCGGATCTGCTCGGCGAGCTGGAGGCCGATGCCGCCGGCGCCGACGATACCGATGATGGTGGCCGAGCGCGTGTTGGATTCGATGAAATAGAGCACCTGGCCGGCAATCACGGGCAGCACCTGCGGCAGCAGGCCGAAGCGGATCTCGTGCAACGCGCTGCCGCCGGAGGCGCGAATGCCTTCGACCTGTTTCTGGTCGGCGCCTTCGATCGCCTCCGAGAACAGTTTGCCGAACGCGCCGAAATCCGACACGGCGATGGCGAGCACGCCGGCGAACGGGCCGAGCCCGACCACGTTGATCCACACCAGCGCCCAGATCAGCGTATCGACGCCGCGGATCGAATCAAGAAAGCGGCGCACCGGGAAGCGCAGGATCTGCGAGGGGATGATGTTGCGCGCGGCCAGCAGGCTGACGGGAAGCGCGAACAGCGCGGCCAGCGTGGTGCCGAGCAGCGCGATCGACAGCGTCTCACCAAGCGCCTTCAAATAGATCGGCAACGAGGAGCCGGGGTCCGGCGGAATCATCATCAGGCTGATCCAGCCGAGCTGGCTCAGACCGTTGAAGAACCGCGACGGTGAGAAGTCGAGATCGACGAGGCCGTAGACCAGGATCGCCAAGGCTACGACGATCGTCGCCGGCATGGCGAGCCGCGCCGAAGCGGGACGGTCGAATACGTCGGGATAGCGCGCACGCATCTCTTGCGTGTCGACCTCCTGCGGCCCCGTCACGTCCGCGCCTCCTTGCCGAACAGGCGGCCACGCAGCCAGCCGGTGCTGATGTCGATGATGAAGACCGTGACGATGATGGTGATCAGGATGGCGCTGACGTCCGAGTAATAGAACTTGCGGATGGCGACGACGAGCTCCTGGCCGATGCCGCCGGCGCCGACAAAGCCCATCACGGAGGCTTCGCGGACATTGATCTCGAAGCGCAGCAGCGCATAGCTGGCGTAGCCCGCGGTCACCTGCGGCACGATCGCGAAGCGCATACAGGACAGCCAGCTCGCGCCGGTCGAGCGGATGCCTTCGACCGGCTTCATGTCGGCATTCTCGACGATCTCGGAGAACAGCTTGCCGAGCGCCCCGGTGGAGTGGATCGCAATCGCAAGCACGCCCGCCATCGGCCCGAGGCCGAAAGCAATCACGAAGATCAAGGCGAAGACGATGCCGGGGACGGTGCGAGCGAATTCCAGCAAGCGGCGCACGACGAAGCGCAGCCAGGGCGACGGCGAGGTGTTTTCGGCCGCGAAGAAGTTGAGGCAAAACGCGAAGGTCGCGCCGATCAGCGTGCCGACATAGGAGATCAGCAGCGTCTCGCCCAGCATCTTCAGCCATTTGCGCAAGCCCCAGAACCATTCGCCGAAATCGGTCCAGACGCGCTGGCCGCTGTCGAGGGTGAGGATGCGGTCGAAATAGCTGACGAAGTTGCCGAAATAGGTGAAGAGCGTGCGCAGGTTCACTTCTGCGCCGAACCCGGCGAGAACCAGCGCGGCCGCGAACACCACAGCTCCCAACAGGAGGCGAAGCCGCCTGCGCGCGACCGCCTGGCGATAGGCCGCGTTGAGCACGGCGAGCTGCTGCTCGGGAAGGATCGAAACCGCGACGGTCATCTGGTCAGGGAAAGTGGCCGGTCAAAAGAGAAAGAGCCGGGTCCATCGACCCGGCTCCAGTTGCATCGTCCTGAGATCAGGACGCCTTCTTCTTACGCAATGCATCGACGAACTTGATCAGCTCGATCGTGCCATCCCAGTCCTTGGTGGTGGCGGGATGAAAACCCTTCTTCTGACCGTCGGAGAGGCGGTCGAACGCAGCCTTGTCCTTGCTGGGCGCGTCGAAGAATGCCTTGGCGATGGCGGCCTTGGCGTCTTCCGGCAGGTCGGAGTTATAGGCATAGGGGCCGTTGATGATCGGCGCCGACTTGTGGATGATGCGGAAGTCGTCCTTCTTCATCGCCGAGCCGTCGGCATTCTTCAGCATGTTCTTGGTCAGCATCTGGGCCAGCGTGGAATCGTCGTCGCTGGTCCACTGATTGGCGGCGACGTCGACCGTGCCCTGCGCCAGCGCGAGGATCGCGTTCTCGTGGCTGCCGGCGAAGACGACCTTGCCGAAATAGGTATCGGCATCCGGGATGCCCATCTTGTCGAGCTCGAAACGCGGCACGTTATTGCCGGAGGTCGAATTGGGGTCGACAAGGCCGAGGTTCTTGCCCTTGAGGTCATCGACCTTCTTGTAGGCGCTGCTCGCCTTGACGAAGAACACGGAATAATAGCCGGTCGAGCCGTCGGCGTTGATGTCGTTGGCGAAGGCGTCCGTCTTGACGCCGGTCAGGCGGGCGCGGGCGAACGAGGCCGAGCCGTAGCTGGCGATGTGGATGTTGCCGGCGCGCTGGCCTTCGATGACGGCGGCGTAGTCGTTGGCGATGCGCAGCGTGACCTTCACACCGAGCTCCTTGGAGAGATAGCTCACGAACGGCGCCCAGCGCTCGGTGACGCCAGAGGCGTTCTCGGCCGGGACGACCGCAAAGGTCAGCTCGGGATGTTTGGCTTTCCAATCTTCGGCGGAAGCCGACGAGGCAAAAGCGAGCACGGCGGCGCCGGCAAGGACTAATCTGCGAGTGATCATGATACCCTCTTCATCGGTTGGGGTCGGTTGACGCAAAACTGGCAACAAAACAGGTGGCGCGACTCAGGCGGCCGCGGCCGTTCCAAGCGCCGGAACGCCTTCGGGCACCGATGCAGGCGTGCCGCCCATGACATCGGCGGCTTCGAGATCGTAGAGCTCGCGCGCAACGTGATCGGTCAGCGCTGCCGGCGCGCCGTCGAACACCACGCGACCCTGCGCCATGCCGATCAGGCGGTCGCAATAGGAGCGCGCGAGATCGAGCGAATGCAGATTGCAGAGCACGGTGATGCCGAAATGCTTGTTGATGCGCAGCAGCGCGTCCATCACGATCTTGGTGTTGCGCGGGTCGAGCGAGGCGATCGGCTCGTCGGCGAGGATGATGTCGGGCTGCTGCACCAGCGCGCGCGCGATCGCGACGCGCTGCTGCTGGCCGCCGGAGAGCTGGTCGGCGCGCTGGGCGGCGAGCGAGGCGATATCGAACTGCTCGAGCGCGGACATCGCCAGCGCCTTGTCCTGCTCGGGCCAGGTCTGCGTCAGCGAGCGCCAGGCCGGCATCGTGGCAAGGCGTCCCATCAGGACGTTGGTGAGAACGTCGAGCCGGCCGACCAGGTTGAACTGCTGGAAGATCATCGCCGAGCGGGCGCGCCACTGACGCAATTCCTTGCCGCGCAACGCGGTGACGTCGAGTCCGTCGAACAGGATGCGGCCCTGCGTCGGGGTCGCCAGACGATTGATCATGCGCAGCATGGTCGACTTGCCGGCGCCGGAGCGGCCGATCACCCCGACGAAGCCGCCGGGGGCGACTTGAAACGAAGCGTCGTCCACCGCGGCTTTTGCGCCGAAGCGGCACGTCAGACCTTCAACCACCAGCATGCAGGACTCCAGAGTAGCTGGAGCCCACCGCTAACGCCGGCGCTTGACACTTGTGTGACACCCGCATTGCAGTGCGGCGATCCTACACACCTCTATCCCCTGTCATCGCTTCGTCATGACATCGTCATCAAGCCGCTCGAAGAGGAACGCCCGCCCTCAGCGCTCTGGATGCAACATGGCCGGCAAGGTGCTTTCCGTCGAACCGACCATCGACCCGTCCGCGAAGCTGCATGAGACGAGACTTGGTGCCTATACCGAGGTCGGCGCGCGCACGATCCTGCATGACGTCGCCATGGGCGATTACTCCTATGTCGTGAACGATTCCCAGATCACCTACACCACCATCGGCAAATTCTGCTCGATCGCTGCGATGACACGGATCAATCCCGGCAATCATCCGATGCATCGTGCGACGCAGGCGCATTTCACCTATCGTTCGAGCGCCTATTTCGAAGGCGAGAGCGATGACGCCGAGTTCTTCGACTGGCGCCGCCAGCATCACGTCCATATCGGCCACGACGTCTGGATCGGCCATGGCGCCATCGTGCTGCCGGGTCGCAATATCGGCACCGGCGCGGTGATTGCGGCCGGCGCCATCGTCACCAAGGACGTGCCGGCCTACACCATCGTCGCCGGCAACCCGGCCCGCATCGTGCGGCGGCGGTTCTCGGAGGAGATCGCCGGCCGGCTCGCGCGCCTCGCCTGGTGGGACTGGGATCACGACAAATTGCGTGAAGCCCTGCCCGATTTCCGCAAGCTCGGGATTGAAGATTTCCTCGCGACATATGAAGCACGGACGAATTCCTCCCGCAGCAGCAAGAAAAGCGCCATCGCGTGACAGACATTTTCCTTGAAGGCGGCCGGGCCCTGGTCGGCGCCGAGCTCGTCGAGACCTCGATCAGCGTCTCCGGAACGGACATCGCGCGGGTCGATGCCTCCCGCGGCCGCGCACGGCTCGCAATCGATGCGCGGGGCCTGCTGGTTCTGCCCGGCATCGTCGATCTCCACGGCGATGCTTTCGAGCGGCAGATGATGCCGCGCGCCGGCGTCGACTTCCCGATCGACGTCGCGCTCGCCGACAGCGACCGCCAGGCGATCGGCAACGGCATCACCACGGTGTTCCACGCCACGACCTGCTCGTGGGAGCCGGGCCTGCGCAGCGTCGCCAATGCGCGCGGCCTGATGGAGGCGATCGAACGGCAGCGCCCGCAATTCGCCGCCGACACCCGCTTCCATCTCCGGCACGAGACCTACAATCTCGACGCCGAGCAAGAGATGAGCCAGTGGCTCGCGGACGGCCGCGTCGACCTGTTTGCCTTCAACGACCACATGAACGGGGTCGTTGCCGATATCTCCAATCCGCGCAAACGCAACCGCATGGTCGAGCGCACCGGCCTGTCGAGCGAGGATTTCGACAGGCTGGTCGGTCGCGTGGTGGCGCGCGCCGCCGAAGTTCCAGGCTCCGTGTCGCGGCTCGCCGCGGTTGCCCGCACCGCCGAGGTGCGGATGCTCTCGCATGACGACGCGACGCCGGCAATGCGCGCGGACTATCGCGCCATGGGCGCGGACATCGCCGAGTTTCCGATCAACGAGGAGACGGCGCAGGCGGCGGCAAGCCATGGCGATGCCATCGTCTACGGCGCGCCGAACGTCGTCCGTGGCGGCAGCCATACCGGCTGGACCAGGGCATCCGACATGATCGCCAACGGGCTCTGCTCGGTGCTGGCGTCGGACTATTACTATCCCGCCCAGTTGCTCGCCGCGTTCCGCCTCGCCGCCGACGGCGTGGTGCCGCTGCCGAAGGCCTGGGATCTGGTTTCAGGCGGGCCTGCGCGCGCGACCGGCCTTGCCGATCGTGGCGTTCTCGCGGAAGGGCGCCGCGCCGACATCCTGCTGGTGGACGATACCGTGCCGCTGCGGCCGCGGCTGGTTGCCGTGATAGCGGGCGGTAAGCTTGTGCATCTCACCGATGCAACGCGACTGCTCGCCGCGGCCGTGGCGCCGCGCGAGGCTGTCGTCGCTGCCTAAATTGGTTATGCTCGGACGATGACAGGCTTCCCCCGCTACGCGATCTATTTTGCCGCAGGCAGCGACAGCGCCCTCTCCCGCTTCGGCGCCGGGCTGCTCGGCTACGACGCCTATTCCGGCAACGAGCTGCCGTTTCCGCAAGGCGCACTGCACGTCGCGCCGGACTGGCGCGACATCACGGCCGATCCCCGCAAATACGGCTTTCACGCCACGCTGAAAGCGCCGATGGCGCTGGCGCCCGGCAAGACGGAAGCCGAGCTGATCGCGACCTGCGCGGAGTTCGCGGCCAAGGCGCGGCCGGTCCCGGTGATCCGCCCCGTCGTCGATGCGATCAGCGGCTTCATTGCCGTCATTCCGGCCGAGCCGGTCGACGCGCTCCAGCTGCTCGCCGCCGATTGCGTGCGGGATTTCGACGCTTTCCGTGCGGGACTTTCCGCGGAGGATCGTGCCCGGCGCAAGCCCGAGAAACTGAGCGAACGGCAGCGCGATTGCCTCGACCGCTGGGGCTACCCCTATGTGATGGAAGAATTCCGCTTCCACATGACGCTGACCGGACGGCTGGAGGCAGAGCGGCGCGAGCCGATCCTGGCCATGCTGCGGGACAGGTTCGCGGAGCTGAAGCACGACACGCTGGCGATCGATCGCATCGCGCTGTTCAGGCAGGATGATGCCAAGGCGAGATTCCGCATCATCGGCGAGTGGCCGCTCGCGACATAGCCGGCATCGCGGCGCCGTCTCCGCCAGCGCGCGGGGCTACTTCGTCAGCAGAGCGTATGCCCCGGTCCAGCCCTCCGGCGGCGGGTTGATCTGGAATTCCCTGATCCGCGCTTCATAGAGCTTGAACAGCTTTTCCAGCGTGTCGGCGTCTTCGCTGCGACGGCCGCGCTCGATGGCGTCGAGCGCACCCAGCCAGTCGCGGCCGCGGTAGCAGCCGAGCATCTCGATGGTGATGTTGCGCAGGCGCTGGAACGCGCCCGAATGCATCACGTCCTCGCGGCCCGCGATGGCGTAGATCACCTCCGGCTCGGTCTTGCCCTTGACCATGATGAAGTCGAGCTCGAGGATCGCAAACTTGTCCTTGGCGGCAAGCGCCGTCCTGGATCCCACGATGATCGGGAAGCCGTATTCCTTGGACTGGCCTTCCAGCCGCGAAGCCAGGTTCACGCTGTCGCCGAGCACCGAATAGTTTTTCTTCAGGTCGGAGCCCATATTGCCGACCACGCCGATGCCGGTGTTGAGGCCGATGCCGACATTGAGCGGGATGTAGACGTGGCCGCCATCGGCGGCTTCCTGCTCGCGCTCCTTGTTGACCGCGTCGATCCGCTCGAGCATCCGGATCGCGGCCTCGCAGGCGTTGACCTCGTGCTCGGCATCGTCGAGCGGCGCATTCCAGAACGCCATGATGGCGTCGCCCATGTATTTGTCGATGTAGCCCTTCTGATCGATGATCACGTCGGTCAGCGGCGACAGGAAGCGGTTCATCAAGGCAATCAGGCCTTGCGGATCGTGCTTGTAGCTCTCCGAGATCGTGGTGAAGCCGCGCACGTCGGAGAACATGATCGTCATCTCGCGCTCTTCGCCGCCGAGCACGAGCTTTTCGGGCGACTGCGCCAGCTGCTCGACCAGCACCGGCGACATGTATTGCGCGAACTGCCCGCGGATCTGCACGCGCTGGCGCTGCTCGCGGACGAAGCTCGAGAAGATGAAGGTCACGTAGATCGCGGTGGTCGACAGCAGCGGATAGGTGAAGTCGATGAGATAGCGGTACTGCGCGTAGAAGAACCAGGACATGCCGACCAGGATGGCGGCGAACATCGCGCCGGCGAGCACGAGGCGCACCGGCCCCAGATTCGGCGTGAAGATGATGACCAGGAGGCCAATGATCATCGCCGTGAGCAATTCGACGCCGATCGCATAGTTCGGCCGGGAGATCGCGGCGCGGGTCAATATGCTTTCGAGCACCTGGGCATGAATCTCGACGCCCGGCATGGCCCGCGACACCGGCGTGGTCTTGATGTCGTTCAGGCCGACCGCGGAGGTGCCGATCAGCACCAGCTTGCCGTTGATCTTGCCCGGCGGCACCGTGTTGTCGAGCACGTCGGCCGCCGAGACGTAGATCGAGGAGTCCTGGCGGGCATAGTGCACCCAGAGCTGGCCGTTCTCGTCGGTCGGAATCTCGACACCCTTGAGGCGGACGGCGCGGATGCCGGTCTTGTCGGTGCGCACCAGCAGCGTCGGCGTCCCCGTGACGACGCGCAGGATTTCGAGGCTGAGCGAGGGCATGATGTTGCCCTGCGCGAGCATGATCATCGGCACGCGCCGGATCAGGCCATCGCGCTCGGTCCTGATCGTGAACAGGCCGCGACCGGCGGCGACCTTCTCGATGACGGGCACGTTGCGCAGCAGGCCCGGGAATTCGAACAGAAAGCGTTCGGCGCCCGCTTCACCGACCGTGGCCACGCCGGTGAAGGGAAGCGCCTTGTCGATCTCCGACGTGACCGCCGACTGCCCGGTCTCGCCCAGCACCACGCGCGAGCGCTTGATCGCCTCGGACAGGATCTGGTCGTTGCTCGGCAACTCGCGCAGCCTGATGCGCGTGGCGTCGTCCAGATAACGCATCTGGCTCGCGACCAGGTCCGGATTGAGCCGGTCGGGCTCGGAAAACACCACGTCGAAACCGATCGCCACCGCGCCGTTGCTGGTGAGGTTCTGGATCAAATCGGCAATCCGCGTCCGCGGCCACGGCCATTGACCGAGCCTGGCGAGGCTCTTGTCGTCGATATCGACGATGGTGACCGGCCGCACCGTCTTGTGGCGCGGGTCGATCAGCTGAAACATGTCGAAGGTGCGCAGCCGCAATTCCTGCACCGGCGGCGGATCCCAGAGGCGAATTCCGGCAAACACGACCAGCAGCGCAAGACACATCAGCCGCGCAAAGCCGAGCTTCTGCGCAAACCACCGCCGCCAGATCTTGAGACGTCTCATGGGGATTGGATATCACGCTTTTGCGGTGAACGGCAGCGCGGATCGGGCCCGCATACGATCGCGAGCGCCCGAGCGGCGATCAGGCATGGAGGATGAAATCGCTCGCCTGGACGTGGGCGACGCCCTTCAGGAGGATGGTGTCCGAAGCATCGATCGTGATCAGGGTGTCGGCCCCCGACGTGCTCGCGTGGTGATCCAACCAGTCTTGCGTATCGGCGGCCGTGACAACCGCCGACAGGTCGATCTTGTCCGTGCCGGAGGTGAAGTTCACGATGGTGTCGTGGTTCGAGTTGGCCGCGAAGACGAATTGATCCTGGTAGCTCGTGCCGAAGAACACGTCTTTGCCGGACGTGCCGGCGAGAGAGACCGTGCCCGTTTCGGTCAGGTTGAAGATCAAATTGACCGTATCGCTGGCATTATGGCTGTCGGTCACGGTGACCGCGACCTTGTCCGTCGCTGGGCCAGCGCTCGGTTCGGTGTAGGTCACGGTCAAGGCGCCGGATTGCAGCGACGCGCTCGCATTGCTGTTCGATTCGGCGACGGCGCCGACGGTGAATGTCTCGTTGGCATCGACGTCGGTGACGGACAGGCCGCTGACCGTTACCTGGCTCTCGACCTGCGTGACGTCCATCGTGCCGACGTTGATCACGGGCGCGTCGTTCGCGCCCGTCACGTCCACCGTGAGTGTCGCCGTGCCGGTCGCGCCATGCGCGTCCGTCGTCTGGACCGTAAACGTATCGGTTTTGTAATCTCCGACCTGTAGCGCGTTGATCGCGGCAGCGTTCGGAACGTAGCTGTAGCTGCCGTCCGTGTTGACGGTCAGCGAACCGTAGAGCCCACCAACGGTCGCCGTTGCGTGGTGATCGGCATTCAGCACCGCATAGGTCAGCGTATCGCCGGTATCGACATCAGCTCCGGTCAGATGCCCCGTGAGATTCGCGAAGCTATCGGAGGCCGCCGTGTCGGCGAGATTGCCGATGTTGAGATCGGCGAGCGTGGGGGTGTCGTTGGCACCGGTCAGGTCGACCGTATATGTCGCCGTGGTGACGGCGCCGTGTGCGTCGGAGACCTGAACCGTGAAACTATCCGAATAGTGGGAGCCATCCGGCAACGCGTTGATCGACGCCGCGTCGGGAACGTAGGTGTAGCCGCCATCCGTGTTGATCGTCAGCGCGCCATAGTGCCCTGCGACCGTCGCCACTGCGAGGTGATCCGCATTCAGCAAGGCGTAACTCAGCGTATCGCCTGTATCGGCATCGATCGCAACCACGTGTCCGGTGAGATCGGAGAAACTATCCGCGGCGGCCGTATCGGTCAGCTTCCCGAGGCTGCCATCGGACAATATCGGCGCGTCGTTCGCGCCGGTGACAGTGACGGTGACGTCAGTCGTGACGGTCTTGCCGTAATCGTCGGTCAACGTGATGGTGGAGACGATTTTCGCCGTCTGGTCCTGGCCGAGAAAATCGAGCTTGCCGTCGGCGATCGAATAGCTCCAGGTGACCGTGCCGTTGTTCAGCCCGGTCTGCGGCAGCAGTGTCAGCCCGTTCTTGAGTGCCGCGATCTCGTCGCCCGTGAGCGATGCAGTGAGATCGGTGACGTGGTCGGCGCCGAGCGAGGTCACGGCCTGGCCGGTGATCCGCGCGCCCGGCAGGTCGGTGAGGTCGATGTCGGTGAAGGCGATCGCGCCCGTCGGGGGCGTTGCGGTATCGAGCGTAGCGAAGTCGCCGGTAGCGGCGGCCTGCTCGGAGACGGTCCCGGTCAGCGTCGGTGCCGGTACCGATGTCGCCGTAGCGAACGCCGACGCATCATCATCAGCGTTGATCGTGATCAGCGTGTGGCCGCTGCCATCATCGCTGCCGGCGAAATGGGCGTGGCTATAGTCGGCACCGGTCAGCTTCAGGCTGATGGTGTGGCCGTCGTCGCCAGTGACCGTCAGCACGCCGCCGGTCGAAGGATCGGAGTTCGCGACATAGACCGCGCTGGTGCCAAGACCGAATTTGATGGTTGACAGGTCGATTTTGTCGGTCGCGGACAGCTCCCCGATCGAACCGCCAAAGCTCGACGTGTCGATCTCGAGCGCGGCCCCATCGCCGGCGAGATTGACCGTCTGCGTGACCGAACCCTCGAGCTTCAAGAGCGCGCCGGCATCGACGGTGACCGAGCCCGTGCCCGACAGCGAGCCGAACAGGGTCAACTCGCCGTCATGGACCTCGATATTTCCCGTATTGGCAATGGTGCCCGAGATCGACGCCGTGCCCCAGCTGTCGATCTCGTGCGAATTGCTGATGCTCAGCCCAGCGCCCGAAATCGAGCCGCCGTGCAGATCTATGCCGCCGTCGTTGACGATCGAGGACGCGTGGCCGAAGACGCTGGTGCCGGCGACGGTCCAGATGCCGGTCGACTCGTTGTTGAACGTCCCGCTGGCAACGTTGATGTTGCCGTTGATATGACCGAAGTTGTTGATCGCGACGGCGCCGCCGGTTTCGGAGATCGCATAGGTCGTCGAGGTCACGGTGCCGAGCCCGATCGTTCCGGTGACGGAATTGTCGATCGTGGCGGATCCGGTGGTATTTTCCTGGATGAAGATCGCGGCATGGCCGGTCGGAGCCACGATAGAGCCGGTGTTGGTGATATGGGTCGAGCCGATGGCGCCGGTTTCGTTCTGGGTGACGCTGATGCCGGCAAGGCTCGTGCTGGTGACGTGGCCGTGATTGACGATGGTGATGTCGCCGCCGCCGGTGGCAATGGCGGAGATGCCGACCGTGCCGGTGGCGGAGCCGTCATTGGTGACGCTGACATCGCCGCCGCCGTGATCGAAGGCGCCGATCGCGGTGCCTACGGTCGCGGTGATCGACGATGCCGCGCCGGTCGTGACCGTGATATCACCGGCAGCGTAGGTGAACGCATCGATGCCGTAGCCAGTATCCGCGGTGATCGTCGCATCGCTGGTGACGGTAACGTCACCATTAACCGCGCCCGAGAAGCTCGAATTGCCGCCCGGCTTGTAGCCGGCAATGATCGCGCCCGGCGTAGTGCCATCGTTGTTGAGCGACGAGCCTGAATGAATGATGCCGTGCGCCACGACGGAGATCGTGCTGTCGAGGCCATCCGCAATCGCGGTCGCATAGTTGACCGCCACGATGCCCGAGCTGCCGGACGTAATTCTGTCGCCGTTCGCGAGGATGACGCTGATGTCGCCAGCGTCGATGCTATAGGCAAAAATGCCGTAGCTCGTCGTACCCGTCACCGAAGCGCCGGCATCGAGCACCACGCTGACGTTGCCGGTGCCGCCGCTGAGCGTCTGGGCCCTGATACCATCGACGGCGCCGACGATCGTGGTCCCGGCCGCATCGTTCACCGTGACGTCGCCATTCCCGTAATTATAGGCGTGAATGCCGTAACCCGCCGCAGCGGTGATGTCGGCGTGGTTGTTGACGACAACCGTGCCGTTGACGCCGGTATTGGCGCTGCTCCCGGTCGTGGCACCGGTGTAGCCGGTCTGGATGCCAGCAGGCGTAGTGCCGCTCTGGTTCAGGCTGCTGCCGGAATTGATCGTGCCGTAGGCGTTGACGGCGATGGTGCTGCCGGACGCCGTGCCGAGCGAGATCGCCCGGTTGACGGCGACGATGCCGGAGCTGCCCGAGGTGATGACGCTGCCGGCTTCCGTCGTGATCGTCTGGTCACCGGCGCCATAACTGCGCGACCGGATGCCGTAGACCGAGGTACCCGTGATCGTGCCGCCGGCGTCGATGGTGATGTTGCCGTCGCCCTCGGTATGCGCGTCGATGCCAAATGCGCCGCCAGCGGCACCGCCAAGCTGGGTGATCGAGATGTTGCCGGCATTGGCGCCGTTCAAATTCTCGACGAGCACGCCGATAGAATTCGCGCCAGTACCGGTCGCCTTGCCGGTGAGATTGTTGACTGTGATGCCGCCCGAGCCGGTTGCGCTGTCACGCAGCGTGATGCCATTGCCGGCGACGCCCTTGATGTCCTTCGTCGCCGTCAGCGAGATGCCGCCGGCGCCGTTCTGGGTGACGACGATGCCATTGGCCGCGCCGGTCAGCGCTCCCGTCGGCGTCAGAACGATGTTGGCCGGCGTGGCAGGCAAGCCGCCCGATGCGGTGAAGTCGAGCGCGTCGCCGCTCGATGTCGTGATGTCGGCTCCGCCCGTAACGGTGAACGTGCCGCCCTTCGACGACTGGCCGGCGATGGTGCCGGTGAAGCTCTGGCCTGCGACCTTGTCGAGCTGGAGCGTATCGGCGCCGCCGGCGAAGATAATGGTCTGCGCCGTCGCCCCCGCGAGCTCGAGCGTTGCGCCGTCGTCGATGACCAGCGAGCCGGCGCCGCTGAGGCCGCCGGAGAGGTTCAGCGTCCCGACCTGCACCTCGATCGTGCCGGTGTTGGTGACGCCGCCCGTAACCGTGTTGCTGCCCGAGACGCTATAGAGATTGCCGGCATTGCTCAGGCTGCCGCCGTTGATCGAGACGTCGGTCAGATAGAGTTTTGAGGTGCCGTCCACCGTGACCGTCCCGCCGGTGTTGGTGACGGTGACGGTCGTAAGCTTCAGCGTGCCGTGGTTGATCGCCTTGATGTCGGCGGTGTTGACGATCAGGTCCCCGGAGATGTCGAGCGTACCGTCGTTCGCCTGAATCAGATTGTGATTGGTAATGGTGTGCAGCACGGCGGGATCGATCGTCAGCGTACCGCTGGTGACCGTGATCGTGCCGGTGTTGGTGATGTCGGCGTTGTTGACGGCGCTCGTGCCGGTCGATTCCAGCGTGCCTGCGATCGTCACGGTGCCGCCGTCGATGGTCGCGCCCTGGAGATCGAGCGTGGAGCCCGACTCGACCGAGACCGTGCCGACGGTGTTGGTCACCGACATCCCGATCAGTTTCAGCGTGCCGTCGTCGATCGCGGCCAGCGTGCCGGTGTTGGTGACGGCCTGGTGGTCGATATCGAGCTCGGCGCCGTTCGCCTGAAGCGTGCCGGCATTGGCGATGGCGGCCGAGGTCGTGGCGGCGAGCGTCAGCAGGCCGCCGAGTGCCTCGATGAGGCCGTTGTTGGTGATGGACGCATTGGTCACCGTGGTGGCGCCGGTCGAGTCCAGCGTGCCCGAGACGGTGAGCGTGCCGCCGGTCAGCCCCGCGCCGTTCAACGTCAGCTTCTTGCTGGCGTCGACCTTGACGGAGCCGTGGTTGGCGATCGCGGTGCCCGCAACGGTCGCGTCGCCGAACGTCAGCATGGCGCCGCTCTCGACCGTGACCACGCCCTGATTCAGCGTGGCGTTGCCGTCGATCTTGCTGTCGCCGATGACATCGATGGTGCCGCCCTGCCCACTGCTGTAATTGTTGATGATGCCGCCTGATATCTCGGTGCCGGACAGCATCAGCGTCTGGCCGTCGTCGATCTTGATGACATGGCCTGTGTTGGTGACGATGTCGTTGAGCAGCGTCGCGGCGCCGGCGATCTCCAGCGTGCCGCTGTTGGTGACCTGGCCGCCCTGGATCGTCGCTCCGTCCTCCAGCTTGACGGTGTTGGCGAGCGCGATGCTGGAATTGTCCGTGATCGTCGAGCCCGACACCGTGATGCCGTCAAGCGTCAGCTGGGCGTCGGCGGTCACCGTGCTCGTGCTCAGCGTCGCCCCACCGTCGATCTTGCTGGCGCCGGTCACGTGGATCGTGCCGGGCCCATTGATGGCGCCGCCGCTGATCGTGGCATCGTCCAGCGTCAGCAGCGCGGCACCATCGACGATGACGTTGCCGCTGGAATTATCGACCGTCGAGCCCTGATCGACGGTCAGCGCGCCGCCCGCCAGCACTTCGATGGCGCCGGCATTGGTGACGATCTCACCGCCCAGCACATTGCCCGTGCCGCTCGCATTGAGAGTGGCATTGTTCTTGAGGACGCCGTTGCTCAGAACGGCATTGCCGGTGAGATCGAGCTCGCCGTTATTGGTGACCGTGCCGGCACCGTCGATCGTTGCACCATTGATCGTCAGCTTGCCGCTGGCATCGACAGTGACCGCGCCGTTGTTGGTGACGCTGGAGCCCTGATCGATGGTCAGCCAGCCATTTGCCAGCACCGTGATCGTGCCGCTGGAGGCGTTGGAGACGGTCTCGTGGGCGAACTCGGCGGCGCCCTTGACGTTGACCGTGCCGGAACTGTTGAGCGCGCCGTTCTCGATCAGGCTGGTGCCATTGAGCTCCAGCGTCCCCAGGATGGCGACGGTGCCGCCATCGATCGTCGCGGTGTCGGCGATCAGCGTCGTGCCGGCATCCGCCTTCAGCGTGCCGCCGGCATTGTGAATCACAGCCAGCGTCTTCAGCGTACCGCCGGACAGCTCGATCGTACCTGAGTTGGTGATCTTGGCGCCGCTGGCGAAGTCGCCGCCGCCTGCGAGCGCCAGATAGCCGGCATTGGTGAAGACGGCCGTATCCAGGATTTCGGCCTTGCCGCCGACGGACATCGTGCCGGTCGCGGAATTCGTGAACTTCGAGTCCGCGCTCATGTTGAGCGCGCCGGAAATCGTCAGAGAGCTCTTGTTGATCACTTCCGGCGGCGGACCGCCGAAATCGTTCATCGTGATCGACTTGGCATAGGCCGCGGCGTCGATCGTCACCGGATAGGACGGCGTCAGGCCGTGCAGCTGATCGGTGATGACGATGACGTCGTCATTGATGGTCGGGACCGTGCCGGTTTCCCAGTTGGCCGCATCCTTCCAGAACCCGCCGGCGGGCGCGCCGGGCTTGTTGGTCGCGATCCACACCACCGCGGGCGCGTCGGTGCCCGTGATCGTGACGGTGATGGTCTGCGTCGAGGTGGCGCCTTGCGAGTCCGTGAGCGTCACGGTGTAGACCAGCGTCAGCACCTCGCCCTTCGGAATGAAGTCGGCGAGATAGACCGGCAGGTCGGCCAGCGACCAGTTGATGGTGCCGGTGCCGTCGCCGGTGCTGTCGGCGCCTGCGGCGATCGCGACCGACATCGCGCTCTGGAACGCCGCGAGCGGGCCCGGCGGAACGGTCCCATCAGGCAGCGTCGCGCTGGTCAGCGCCACTTTCACCGTATGCTTGTCGGAAAGATCGACGTCGGTGAAATTCAGCGTGCCTGTCGTCGGCACATCGCTGTTAAGCGGACCGCCCGGCACGCTGGTGCCGCCCTCGAAGGTGATGGTCGGAACGCTGGTGGTGATAACCGGCTTGTCGTTCGTGCCGGTGATCGTGATGGTGATGTCGATGAATGAGGATTCAGGATTGACCGAGAAATTATTGTTGACGCGGACCTTGTAGGTGAGCGTCAGCGTTTCTCCGGCCGCGAGGAAGTCGAAGACGTGGTCGGGGATCGTATAGGTCCAGATCGCCGAGCCGTTGTTGCTGTTGCCAGCGTTGGCCGCGACCTGGATATCGATCTGCGTCGCCGCGATGTCCTGCTTCTGGAGCGCGGAAAGCGTCCCGGTGACGTCCTGCTGGCCGGCATTCTTGTAGACGTAGTTCGGCGCCTCGCCGAGGCTGATGCTCACCGTCGGCTGGTCGCCCAGGTTCTGATCGAGGAAGGTGATCAGGCCGGAGACCGTGTCGGACGGCACGGTGTCGCCAGTCCCGTCCGCATGGTCGCCGGTCGCATTCGCGTGCTCGGTCAGCGCGAACGCCGTCCTCACATTGCCGTTGGCGTCGAGGCTGCGCGACTGCGGCGGCCCGGGAATGCGGGTGCTGGTCGCCGGATTATGTCCAGGGTCCTGCGATCCCGGCTGATTGAGGTTCGTGAAGGTCGCGGTGGCGGTGGCGCCGGTATCTGTCTTGATGAAGACAATATTGCCGGTCTGCGTGATCGTGTCGGTGAAGTTCGTGGTCAGCTTGGTGTTGGTGTTGTTGTCGGTAAACTTCAGCGTGAACACGTCCGTGATCAGCTTCTGAATGTCGGGCGACATCAGCGCATTGGAGATCGAGACGTTGCCGCCGCTGATCTGGATCATCTGGCCGGCCTGGTTGACCGTCGCGATCGGCAGCAGCGTGACCTTGTCGAACAGGATGTAGGAGCCCGTCGTGCCGTTCGGCTCG
>Ga0065165_1000723_pt1 | contig 46190 bp, 45 predicted proteins | sample AraplaMF_Cvi_mMF_FD_63813 | JGI IMG/M metagenome (GOLD analysis project Ga0065165, IMG submission 63813) | Arabidopsis root microbial communities from the University of North Carolina, USA - plate scrape MF_Cvi_mMF (version 2) (version 3) | ecosystem: Host-associated > Plants > Roots >...
CGTGCCCGAACGCAGGCCGCGCTCGTGGCCGCCGCCGTGCATCTGCGCTTCCAGGCGCACGCGCGGCTTGCGGCGCACGTACAGGGCGCCGACGCCTTTCGGGCCGTAGGTCTTATGGGCGGTGAAGGTCATCAGGTCGACCTTCAGCGCTTCGAGGTTGATGTGGACCTTGCCGGTGGCCTGGGCGGCGTCGCAGTGGAAGATGACGCCCTTCTTGCGGCACAGTTCACCGATTTCCGCGATCGGCTGGATCACGCCGATCTCGTTATTCACCAGCATCACGGAGACCAGGATGGTGTCCGGGCGGATCGCCGCTTCCAGCTGTTCCAGCGAGACCAGGCCGTTGTCCTGCGGCTCCAGGTAGGTCGCTTCGAAACCGACGCGCTCCAGTTCACGCACGGTGTCGAGCACCGACTTGTGCTCGGTCTTCACGGTGATGATGTGCTTGCCCTTCGTTTTATAGAAGTTGGCGGCGCCCTTCAGGGCCAGGTTGTTCGATTCGGTCGCGCCCGAGGTCCAGATGATCTCGCGCGGATCGGCGCCGACCAGGGCGGCGACGTTCGCACGCGCTTCCTCGACCGCCGCCTCGGCGCTCCAGCCATAGGCGTGGCTGCGCGAGGCCGGATTGCCGAACTGCTCGCGCAGGAACGGAATCATCGCATCGGCGACGCGCGGATCGATCGGCGTGGTGGCCGAGTAATCCATGTAGATCGGGAAGTGCGGCGCAGTCTGAAAGCTCTGCTCGATTTTTTTGTCCAGGGGCGCGTTCATCAGTTCACTCCAATATGCTTTGCTTCGGTATTGTCAGACGGTGCGTGGCGGTGCATGACCACGACGTTCTGTTCCTTCTGCTCTTTCTGTTTCTGCTGTTCGACCAGGTCCTGCAGGGTGACCGAATCGAGATAATCCACCATCTTCGCGTTCAGCGTGGCCCACAGCTCGTGGGTCATGCAGCGCGTGCCGCTGGCGGCATCGGCGCCGTGGCAGTTTTCCTTGCCGCCGCACTGGGTCGCATCGAGCGGTTCGTCGACGGCGATGATGATGTCGGCGACGGTCACCTTGTCGGCAGTGCGCGCCAGGCTGTAGCCGCCGCCCGGGCCGCGCACCGACTCGACGATCTCGTGCCGGCGCAGCTTGCCGAACAGCTGCTCCAGATAGGACAGCGAAATGGCCTGGCGCTGGCTGATGCCCGACAGCGTGACGGGACCGTTACCCTGGCGCAGGGCAAGATCGATCATCGCAGTAACAGCAAAACGGCCTTTGGTGGTCAGACGCATCACAACCCCGGGTTGGTTTCCAAACAGTGGTAAAATCTTGCTTCTCTTCAACGCCCCGTTCTTCATTTCCTGCATGAGCAAGAATGAAAACCGGATTAGTTGATTGATTTAGTCAAGTATAGCGTATTTGGCGGGCTTTGTCTTGGAGGCCTCCAAAACGCGCCGCCGCCAACAAGGGGAGTTTGCATGTCAGCTGCCCGGTACCTGCCCATCCTCGCCGCCACGCTGTGTTTCGACGCTGCAGCCCACCCTCTGGACGCAGCCACCTCGTGGATGGCTGAGGCCCAACCGTTCGATTCCGCGGCTATCCAGCGGCATTTTGGCATCGGGGCGACCAGAAATTGCGCCGGCAAGCCAGGCGCTTTCGAATGCATCGCCACAGGCGAGAAGTTGGAAATTCATTGGCGTACCGATGTCGATGGCAGCGAAGCAATCGAAGGACATCTGCGCATGCCCTTGGGCGGATGCATGCACCGCCGCGAGGTCGAGAAGGTGCTGGGTACGCCGCTGCGCCTGGATGCGAATGGCGTAGCGGAACGGTCTGCAAGGATAACGCTTTCTGCCAACCATTGGTCTCCGGGCCAAATATGGCGTGTCAGCATCGCTTTCGAACAGAACTGCGCGCGCTTGCTGACGATTGCGACACCGGGTCTTTAAACTGGTTGCAGCAGCTGCATCGGCCCGAACAGCTTGTGCATGCCTTCGTGGCCGATGAAGCTGAGGTTGTAGGGGTGTTCGGCGTGGATCTGCGGGAAGTCTTGCGCTTCCGGCACTTTCTTCAGCTGCTCGGCGATCTTGCCCCACAGGACCAGGGTTGGCTTTCCGGCGCACTCCTTCAGAGCCGCGAACACGGCGCGCTGGAAAGGCAGCCAGGCGCGGGCATCGACTACCGGCGCCAAGTGCTTGCGGAAGACCAGCGACGCGTTCAGCAGCAGGAAACCCTGCCCGATCAGTTTGTCCTGCAGCTCGGCCAGGGTCTGGATCGCGGCACCCGCGCGCGCAGCTTTCGCGATCGGCGCCAGGGCCGCGCCGCCGGTGTCGTCGACGTTCAGCTGGCCGTCGGCCACCAGCAGCATCTTCATGAAGTTGCGCAGCGAAGTCGCGCGGTTGACCGGCTTCGACAGCCCCGTCTCCGACCACAGCTCGCCCACGGCGCCATCCATGAAGCAGACGCCGGTCGCGCTTTCCGGGCGCGGATACGGCCCCTCCCCGACCAGCACGTAGCGCACCTTGTCCAGCGGCAGCGAAAACGCCGCGAACAGGCGGCCGCCGTTCGGCAGGTAGTCGTCTTCGGCCAGCGTGGGCAGATATGCCGGATCGGCGTCCATCATGGCGCGCAGGCCGGCTTCCAGGTGCGGCCGCCACGAAGGGTCGGCCAGGCCCAGTGCATCGAGGATCGGTGCGGGGACGGGTGCGGATGCGGGCGTGTTCGGCATGGCGATGATGGCAAGCTGAAAAGGACGCAGATTGTAGCCGAGGCAGCCATCCTCAAGGCGCGCCGGCGCCTTTTTTTTGCAGACTGTTCCGCGCGTCAAACTGGCGTCCGCGTTTCGGAAATCGGTGCATCATCGCCCGCGTCAAATCAGCGAAGGGAGGACCCCATGCAAACCATCCAGGATGTGATGACCCGCGACGTGCAAAGCATTTCGCCGCAGGAAACGATTCAACGCGCGGCCCAGATGATGGACGAGCTGAACGTCGGCGCCATCCCCGTGCTCGACGGCCGCAAGCTGGTCGGCATGATCACCGACCGCGACATCACCGTGCGCGCCACCGCCGCCGGCCAGGCCCCGGGCAGTACGCGGGTCGGCGACGTCATGAGCACCGACGTGCGCACCTGCTCGCCCGACCAGACCGTCGACGAAGTGCTCGGCAAGATGGGCGACGTACAGATCCGACGCGTGCCGGTGGTCGACCAGAAGTCGCAGGACGTGATCGGCATTGTCTCGATGGGCGACATGGCGGCCAAGCACTCGGCCGGCGTCGACCACGCGCTAGAGGAAATATCGACGCCTGCGGAGCCGGACCGTTCGGGCTCCGGTTCGCAGACTCGACACTGAGCCGGGCCGCCGTCTGGATCGCCGGACCGCCGGAGCGCCGGACCGGATCGCCGGACCGCGGCTTACTCCGCGTCCGGCTGGTTCGAAGGATGCGCCGCCACGAAGGCCGGCAATTCCACGCACTGCGCATTGATGCGCGCGATGTTCGGATATACCGAGACGTCGATGCCGTAGCGCTGCGCATTGAAGACCTGCGGTACCAGGCAGCAGTCGGCGATGGTCGGCGTGTGGCCGTGGCACAGCGGACCGGCGCTCGGATCGCGCGCCAGGTGCTTCTCCAGCACCTCGAGGCCGTTCACCAGCCAGTGGCGGTACCACTCGGTCTTCTTCTCTTCCGACACGCCCAGCTCGTGGACCAGGTAGCGCAGCACGCGCAGGTTGTTCACGGGATGGATGTCGCAGGCGATGATCTGGGCCAGCTCGCGCACGCGCGCACGGCCCGCCGCGTCCTCCGGCATGATCGGCACTTGCGGGTACTCGTCGTCCAGGTATTCGAGGATGGCCATCGACTGCGTCAGCGTGATGTAGTCGTCCTGGAAGGCCGGCACCAGGCCGCTCGGATTGATGGCGCGGTACTGCTCCTGCAGCTGCTCGCCGCCGTTCCTCAACAAGTGCACCGGGATGGCCTCGTACTGCAGCCCCTTCAGGTTCAGCGCGATGCGGACCCGATAGGCGGCCGAGCTGCGGAAATACGTGTAGAGCTTCATTTCTTACTCCCCATTTAACGGGCGACCTCCTGGTCGATCGCCCCGAAGATGCTCGCGCCGGCCGCGTCCAGCATCTCGATGCGGACCGTGTCGCCGAAGCGCAGGAAAGGCGTGCTCGGCGCGCCCTGCTCGATGGTCTCGTACATGCGCACTTCCGCCAGGCAGCAATAGCCGACGCCGCCGTTGGCGATGCTCGAGCCGTGCAGGCTGCCCTGCTTGTTCGACACCGTGCCGGAACCGATGATGCTGCCGGCCGCCAGCTCGCGCGTCTTCGCGGCATGCGCGACCAGCTGGGCGAAGCTGAAGGTCATGTCGTCGCCGGCATTCGGGCGGCCGAACGGCTCCTCATTCAACGTCACCTGCAGCGGCAGGCGCAGTTTGCTGTCCTGCCAGGCATCGCCCAGTTCGTCCGGGGTCACCGCCACCGGCGAGAACGCGCTGGCCGGCTTCGACTGGAAGAAGCCGAAGCCCTTCTCCAGTTCTTTCGGGATCAGGTTGCGCAGCGAAACATCGTTCACCAGCATCACCAGGCGGATCGCGCTTGCGGCCTGCTCGGGGGAGGCGCCCATCGCCACATCCCCGGTCACCACGGCGACTTCCGCTTCCAGATCCACGCCCCACTCCTCGGACAGCACCGCGATCGGATCGCGCGGGCCGACGAAGGAGTCGGAGCCGCCCTGGTACATCAGCGGATCCGTATAGAAGGATGCCGGCACCTGGGCGCCCCGCGCCTTGCGCACCAGCTCGACGTGGTTGATGTAGGCCGAACCGTCGGCCCACTGGTAGGCGCGCGGCAGCGGCGAGGCGCATTCTTCTTCGAGGAAGGAAACGGCATCCGCGGCCGTGCCCTGATTCAGCTGTTCATACACCTGCTGCAGCTGCGGCTGGATGCGGTCCCAGTCGTCCAGCGCGGCTTGCAGCGTGCGCGCGATATGGGGAACCGGCTGGCAGGTGACGAGGTCGCGGCTGACGACGACGAGGGTGCCGTCGCGGCCGCCGGCTTTCATGCTGGCGAGTTTCATGGTGTTCCTTAGCGATCCAATATTGCCGCCATTAAAGAGGAAAACGGACTATCATACAAACAATATTTTTCGCTCTATTTATCGGACTATCTGATGAATCCCACCCTGCGCCAGATGCGGGCTTTTGTCGCCGTGGCGAAGACCGGTAACTTTACGCTCGCCGCCCAGTACATGCACGTCACGCAGTCCGCCTTGTCGGGTCTGATCAAGGAGCTGGAGCAGACCCTCGGCGCGCGCGTGGTCGACCGCAGCACCCGCCGCATCGCGCTCACCGAGATGGGCAAGGAGCTCTACCCCCTATTCAGCCAGATGATCGATGACCTCGACCGTGCGCTTGCGAACATTGCGGACCAGGCGCAGCTGCGCAAGGGCATCGTGCGGGTCGCCGCGCCCCAGCTGATGGCTTGCACCCTGCTGCCCCAGGCCATCGCCGCGTGGCGCGAACGCCACCCCGACGTCAAGGTCAGCCTGGCCGACAGCGCCGTCGAAAACGTGACGGCGCGGGTGCTGTCCGGCGAGGTCGACTGCGGCATCGGCCCCGAGCGCGACGAAACGCCGGAACTCGACGCCAGCCTGCTGCTGGACATGCCTTTCGAAGCCGTGATTCCGCCCGGGCACCCGCTGGAAAGCCGGCCCCAGCTGGCCTGGAGCGACCTGGCCGACTACCCCTTCATCTCGCTGCGCGGCCAGTTCACCGAGCGCCTGCTGGCCGACATGGGCCAGGCCCAGCGCGACCTCACGCTGCGGCCGGCGCACGAGGTGACCTTCATGAGCACGGCGCTGGCGATGGTGGCGGCCGGCCTCGGGGTCACGGTGTGCATGCCCTATGCCGCGGAGCTGGTGCGGCGCCATGGCCTGCTGACCCGTCCGCTGGCGGCGCCGGTGCTGACGCGCCGCTTCTTCGTCTACACCCGCGCCCAGCGTTCGCTGTCGCCGGCGGCCGAGGCTTTCATCGGCTTTTTGTCCTCCTATGTGGGGGCGGGTGTTCAGCGTTAAGGCTGCCGCGTTAAAATTGGGCACCATGTCCCACAACACCGTTGACATCAACCGGCAAATGAACCGGTTCGATACCCATGCGAGCGTCTGGCTGTTCGGCTACGGCTCGCTGATCTTCAAGGCCGACTTCCCCTTCCTCGAGCGGCGCCCGGCGCACATCGGCGGCTGGACCCGGCGCTTCTGGCAGGGTTCGCACGACCACCGCGGCACCGAGACCGCGCCCGGCCGCGTGGTCACCCTGGTCCCGGAACCCGGCGCGGTCTGCCACGGGATGGCCTACCTGGTCACGCCGGAGGAATTCGCCCACCTCGACTACCGCGAAAAGAACGGCTACCTGCGCCTGGCGACCGACATCCATTTCGAGGACGGATCGAGCACCGAAGGCCTGGTCTACATCGCCACCCACGAGAACGCGGCCTACCTGGGCCCGGCCAGCGAGCGCGACATTGCCCGCCAGATCGCCGCGTCCTGCGGGCCGAGCGGTCCGAACAGCGAATACCTGCTTGAACTGGCCAAGGCCCTGCGCGAACTGGGCAAATTCGACGCGCATGTGTTCGAGATCGAACGGCACCTGGGCGCATTTATGGTCTAATCGTCAAGCATAGCCGACGAGGAGACCCCACATGCAGCCCCTGCCGCCCCAGCCGCCTTCTGCCAACGAGCTCGACGACGACACCCTCGCCTTCGTCCGCCGCGTGTTCGGCTTCGCCCGCGCCGGCGAGGCTGGCGAACTAGCGACGCTGCTCGGCCAGGGCCTGCCGCCCAACCTGCGCAACGAACGCGGCGACAGCCTCCTGATGCTGGCCTGCTACCACGGCCACCTTGACGCCGCGAAAGTGCTGCTCGAACACGGCGCCGATCCGGAAATCATGAACGACGCCGGCCAGGCCCCGCTGCACGGCGCCGCTTTCAAGGGCGATCTGCAGGTCGCCACCCTGCTGCTGGATCACGGCGCCCAGGTGGATGCCGCTGGGCCGAACGGCAAGACGGCGCTGATGTTCGCCGCCATGTTCAACCGCGCCGACATCGCCCGGCTGCTGCTGGCGCGCGGCGCCGATCCCTTCCGGCTCGATGCGGACGGCAACTCGATGCTGGAGGCGGCCCGCAAGATGGGGGCGGCGGATACGATGGCGTTGCTGGCGGCAGCCACTAACGAAGGCTAGACGACCTTGCGCTGTTCGACAGGCACGGGACAGATCCGGTCGCGCCCGCCCTGCTTGGCCTCGTAGAGCATCGCATCGGCGCGCAGGAACAGCGCATTTTCCGTCTGGCAGGCCGGATAGGCGGCCATTCCGCCGCTGAACGAGAAGTGGCGCACGTCGTCGCGCCGCACTTCGAAAGGCAGGCGGCCGAAAGCCTGGCGCATGGCGTCCAGGCGGCGCCAGCCCTCTTCCAGCGTGCAATCCCAGAACACCACCACGAACTCCTCGCCGCCGAAGCGGCTCAGCAAGTCGCGCTCGCCCAGATGGGACGCCAGGCAGACCGCCAGGCGCTTGATGACGATATCCCCGAAGTAATGGCCCCAGGTATCGTTGATGGTCTTGAACTTGTCGATGTCGATCACGCCGAAGGCCAGCGGACGCTCCTCGCAGGCCGCCTGGCGGATCAGTTCCTGGGCCTTCTTCTGCAAGCCGACCTTGTTGAGCAGACCGGTCGCGCGGTCCTTCGAAATCAGGTCCTTAGCTGTCCGGATCTTGCCAGCCCGATTGACCAATTGCGCGCACAGCAATGCCGGATCGCCGGCCGGCAGCACGGCATCGAAACCGCTGGCCAGGGCGCGCTGCATCAGGGCCGCGTCCGGCTGGCGCTGGACCAGCACGATCTCGCGCACCGGATCGGCTTCGATATTCTTCTTCAGCACGCGCGCCAGCGAATCCGTGCGCGCAAATTCGGCATCGCTGACCAGCACCAGGTCCGGCTGCAGCTCGCGCACCCGCAGGTGCAAGGTCTGGGCCTGGTCGTGCAGCACCAGTTCGATCCTGGCCTGGTCGAGGCAGGCTTCGTCGAGGCCGGTCGGGTCGCCCAAGTGGATCAGGCGCACCAGGTCGCCGCGCTTTTTCTGGACGAAGAGGTTGAACAGCTTGTCGACCAGCACGTCGTTGGCGATCGGCTTTTCCGCATAGGCCAGGCAATGGCAATCGACCAGCTTCTGCTGCAGCAGATAGCGCCCGCCCTGGCGCGAGCTTTGCAGGTAGACGTACTCGCGCCCGGACGGCAGGCGCTGCAGCAGCTCGCCCAGCATCAGGGTCTTGCGGCTGTCCTGCATGTCCGACTGCATATTGTGCAGGGCATCAAGGTCGATCACGAAGAGGCTGGTGCCGCTGTCCTGCTCGACGGCCGCCACGAACTCGCTGACTTCGCTGAAAAAAGCCATGTCGAAGTCGTACTTGTGGGCGTGCAGCCGCAACTCGGCCTGGTTGTCCTTAATGAAGAAGCTCTGCGACAAGAGCATCGCGCGGTATTTATAAAGCGGGACGTGGCTGGGCATGGGCGCGGTCGTCTGTACATAGGCGTTTATTGCCCATTAAACATACAGCGATATTGCGCAGATTGGTATAAAAAAAGAAACTATTTTAAACAATATGCACGAGACATGGCTAAGCAACAACACTTTGAGCGTGTCAGCTGCGGCGGAGGTAGGCAGGCTTGACGTCCCCGGTCAGCCAGACCCCGTTATCGGACTGGTAGAAGGCGATGCCATCCGCATGCATGCGCGCTGCGTCGACAATCAGCACCGCCGGGAAGCCATGCCGGGCGCCGACCCGCGTGGCGGTATCGCGGTCGGCAGACAGGTGGACATGGTGGCGCGCCCCAGCCCGCAAGCCGGTGGCGAGAATGGATTTGAGGAAACGGCTTGCGGTGCCGTGGTAGAGCACGGCCGGCGGCTCGGCCGCGCGCAGCTGCAGATCGACGGCGATGGAGTGGCCCTGGCTGGCGCGGATGCGGCTGCGGTCCTCGCTGAAGGCGAAGCGCTGCTTGTCGTTTTGCGCCACCACCTGCTCCAGCAGAGTCCGGTCGATTGCCTTCCCCTGCGCCGCGAGACAGGCCAGCAAGTCGCCGACGTCCGCCCAGCCATGGTCATCGAGCGTCAGCCCGATGCTGTCGGGCCGGTGGCGCAGCACGTAGCTGAGCAGCTTGCTGGTGGCAGTGATCCGGTCTTTCACACCACGCCGTCGATCACCCGCCGCACCTGCAGCGCCCGCTCCTCGACGCTGCCGGTCACCAGGGTATAGGGAATCCCGCGCGCCTCCAGGTCTTTCAGCACCAGCTGGTGGATGCGTGCACGCCAGGCTTCGTCCTCGCGCGCCGGCTGTTCTTCGTAAGGAATGTCGTCGGCGCAGACGAAGGTGTGGTTGTAGCGCTCGCGGCACTCGTCGGCGCAGCGCAGCAGCTCGGCGGGCACCGGCTCGGTGACCTGGCCGAATTCCAGGCCGAGCAGCAAGGTGGTCAGGGCATTCGTGTCGACGAACAGGTAGCGCCGCGCGTAGGGCATCTGCTCGTCCTCGGCTTCGCGGTGACGCAGAGCGATGTCGACGTAGTCGTCGGCATTCAGCTCGCCCTGCTTTTCTTCCCAGATGTAGCGGCCGATCTCCGGCACGGCGACGCTGCCGTACTGGCGCGCCAGGTATTCGCACAGTGTCGACTTGCCGGTCGACTCCGCGCCGACGAACACCACCCGCTGGATCGGGTCCCCTGTGCGCTCCGCGATGCCCTGCTCTTCCATATGAATCCCGTGATCGAAAAACCAGCCAAGTTGCAATCTAGAAAGACGAGAGGCGCCATCCTAGCCGACCGCGCCGCCAACCACAAGGCTCGGAGCGCCTAAAGCGGCTCAGAACAGGTCCAGCTGCGGGCTCGCCTTGGCCTTCTTGCTGGCCGGCTTGCCCCTACTCTCCGCCGACGCGCCGCCGAACAGGTCGAGCTGGGTCACGTCCTCGTCGCGGCGCTGGCAGGCTGCGGCCGACGGCACCACCAGCGGGCGGCGGAACTGCGCGCCGTCCATCTTGCTGAAGCGGCCGTTGAAGCCGTCCATGCCGAGACGCTTGACCGCCTTGTTGAAACGCTGGCGGATCAGGTCGGCCCAGATGCCCTCGCCGCTCATGCGCTTGCCGAACTCGCTGTCGTATTCCTTGCCGCCGCGCATGTCCTTCATGCGGTTCAGCACGCGTTGCGCACGGTCTGGAAAATGAGCGTACAACCATTGATGGAAGAGCGGGTTGACTTCCCACGGCATACGCAGCACGACGTAGTGGGCGCCGACCGCACCGGCGTCCCTGGCGGCCTCGAGAATGCGCTCGATTTCCGGTTCGGTAATGAAGGGGATGATGGGCGCCACGCTGACGCTGACCGGGATGCCGGCTTCAGTGAGCGTGCGGATCGCGCGCAGGCGGCGTGCGGGCGCGGCCGCGCGCGGCTCCAGCGTGCGCGCGATCTCGCCGTCCAGGGTCGTGATGGTGATCGCGGCCGCCGCCAGGCCCTTCTCCGCCATCGGCGCAATCAGGTCGATGTCGCGCTCGATCAGCGCCGACTTGGTGATCAGGCCATACGGATGGTTGCACTCGCCCAGCACCTGCAGCAGCTCGCGGGTGATGCCGCGCTCGCGCTCGCAGGGCTGGTAGGCGTCCGTGTTCACGCCGATGGCGATGCTTTCGGGCACATAACCGGGCTTGGCCAGCTCGCGGCGCAGCAGGTCGGCCGCATTCACCTTGGCGAAGATGCGGCTTTCGAAGTCCAGGCCCGGCGACAGGCCCAGATAGCTGTGCGAAGGACGGGCAAAGCAGTAGATGCAGCCATGCTCGCAGCCCCGGTAGGGGTTGATCGAGACATTGAACGGAATATCCGGCGAGGCATTGCGGGTCAGGATGGTCTTGGCGAACTCATCCGTGACGACGGTCTTCGGCGCCGCCGGGGCATCTTCCTTCAGTCCCGGGACCGTCCAGCCGTCGTCGAAACGCTCGCGGCCGTGGACTTCGTAACGGCCCTGGAGGTTGGACACGGCGCCACGGCCCTTGTGCGGCGTCAGCGGCCGCGGAGGGATCATGACTTGTCCTTGCAATTCCACGTCTTCTGCCCAAGCTTGTTGGCGATTCACTATGGCGCTCCCGAGTACTGTATGGATATACAGTATCGTACACCCGCTTTACAGTGGGTTCAAGCGCGAAATAGCCGGGATTGTTGTTCCACAAACCCGTCGAAGCCGTCAAACAACGGTTTATACCGTTCAGGCCGTTTTTCCAGCTGGGACAGCGCATAGGCGGCCGCCTCCAGCGAAGACAACTGGTCCGGCGCATGGGCCTTGCGAATCCGATAAGCCGAGGGTGGCAGTTCCTGCAGGGCCAGGCGCGGCAGCCCGTGCAGCAAGGGGTTCACATAGAGCATCTTGCGGCTCTTGCGCCAGGTGGCGTCGAGCAGCACCAGGCGCAGGCGGTCCGGCGCTGGCAGCAGCGCGGGATCCAGCAAAGGCGGCGGCGGCAGGCCCAGTGCGGCCTCGCCCGGCGTGTGCGGATACAACAACAAGGGCGTGCGTCCACCCTCATATAAAACGGTCTCGAGTTCGGCAGCGGAAAAGCTCTCGCCCACCAGCAGCCGGCTGCCGGGCAGGCAAAGATGCAGCAGCCGCGCACTGTTCTTGGCGTTGTGCACCTCCAAGGGATGCTGCAGCACCAGCAGTTCGACCTGGCTCGACACCGGCGTCACGAAGCGGCAGATGCAGGCGCTCTGCGCGCGCAGGCAGGCGGCGCAGGTGGCGCGGCGGGAAGGAAGATTCGTCATGGGCGGCGATTTTACCCGCGCCTGCCCACGACATGCGTCAGAAACTGCCGCCCACCCGCGGCCCGCGCGGCGGCATGTTCTCCGGCACCGCTACCGGCGGATCGTCCTTGCGCAAAGGCTTCAGGGCGCCGGCCCAGTGCACCACCTGGTCGAGCATGGTCTCGACGGAGCGCTCGTGGTGCTCGGCCGGGTTGAAGCTCGTGAAATTCTCGAAATCGGTGAACAGCGACAGCATGACCTGGGCGCGCACGTCCGCCACCATCAGTTCGCCCATCACCAGGCGCAGGTTCTCGATTGCCCGCGATCCGCCCGCGCTGCCATAGCCGACGAAGCCGGCGGCCTTGTTGTTCCATTCCTTGTACAGGAAGTCGATGGCGTTCTTGAGCGCGCCCGAGGTGGCGTGGTTGTATTCGGGCGTGACGAAGACGAAGCCGTCGAACTCGGCGATCTTCGCCGCCCAGGCTTTCGTATGCGGCTGCGAATACTGGCCCAGCGACGGCGGTACCGGCTCGTCCAGCAGCGGCAGATTGAAGGCGGCGATGTCGACCAGCTCGAAGGCGGCGTCGCCGCGGGTTGCCGCCAGGTCCATCACCCAATTGGCCACGTCCAGCGCCTTGCGCCCGGGCCGGGTACTGCCCACGATGACTGCGATATTGATCATTCCGTCTCCAATCTTTGCAAATCGATCACTGTTTAGAGGATACGGCCTCCCATCCTCCACCAAGCGCACGATAGAGGTCGACGTGGGCCGCCAGCCAGCTGGCGCGCAGCTGCAGCGCATTGGTCTCTGCCGTGAAGTTGGTACGCTGGGCGTCCAGCTCTTCCAGGTAGGACGAGTAGCCGTTGCGGTAGCGGTTGTGGGCGATGCGCAGGGTCTCCGCGGTCGCCACCCTGCGCGCCTCGGCCTGCTCCAGCTGCTCGCGCAGGCGCTGCACGGCGGTCAAGCCGTTCTCCGTTTCCGCAAAGGCGTTGCGCACCACCGATTCGTAGGCGAACACGGCGCGGTCGCGCAGCGAGGCCGAGATCTCGGCCTGGGCGCGCAGGCGGCCGGCGTCGAAGATCGGCGCCAGCACGCTGAGCCCCGCATTCCACAGCGTGGTGCCATTGCCCAGCAGGTCGGGCACATTGTGGGCGTAGGCGCCCAGCGAAGCGGTCAGGCGCAGCGAGGGCAGCAGCTGGTCGCGCGCGGCGGCCAGGCTGGCATCGGCCGCGGCGATCGCGCTTTCCGCCTGGGCGATGTCGGGGCGCCGCCGCAGCAATTCGGACGGCAGGCCGGGCGCGATGCCCGGCGGCCGCAAGGAAGCCAGGTCGGCGCCGCGCGCCACCGGCCCCGGACTGCCGCCCACCAGCACGCTCAGCGCGTTCTCCTGCTGGGTGATCGAGCGCTCCAGCTGGGGCACGACGGCGGCCGTGCTGCGGTACTCGGCTTCGGCCTGGGACAGCTCCAGGCGCGAGCTGTAGCCGACTTCGAACTGGCGCCGCGCCAGCTGCAGCGACTGCAGGCGCGACTGCAAGGTGGCACGCGCCAGCGCCAGCTGGGCGTCCAGCCCGCGCAGGTTCAGGTAGCCGGAAGCGGTATTCGCCGCCACCGACAGCGCTACCGCGTCGGCCGCCGCCTGCTGGGCCGTGTAGTCGAAGCGCGCCGCCTGGGTGCTCGCCTCAAGGCGCCCCCAGGGATCGAGTTCGTAGGCCGCCAGGATGTTGCCGGTGACCCCGGTCGATTCCACCGGCGTGCCGAAGGGGCCGATGGCGCGCGCCCGGGTCGGGCCGGCGCTGATCGTCAGCGTAGGCAGCTGCGCCGCGCGCGCCGCCTGGATGCGGGCCTGGTATTCCTGCAGGCGCGAACGGGCCGTGCGCAGGTCGCCGTTGTGGGCCAGCGCCTGCGCCACCAGATTGTCCAGCACCGGGTCGCCGAAGGTCCGCCACCATTCCCGTTCGACGGGCGCGTTGGGCCCGACCTGCAAGGGTGCACGCCAGCTTGCTGGCACGGCGAGCGTGGATGCCGGCGGATCCTGCACCGGGATGCGGCAGCCGGCGAGCAGCACCGCCATCGCAAGCAGTAACCCCCTCCTCATCGCTGCCCCTTGGCGGCGGCCGGCGCACCCGTGTCGATACTGGCCACCACCGACATCCCCGGCCGCAGGCGCGCCGCCAGTTCCTGGTTCGGGTCGATGCTGATGCGCACAGGGATGCGTTGGGCGATCTTGACGTAGTTGCCGGTCGCGTTGTCCGGCGTGATCACCGAAAACTCGGAGCCGGTGGCCGGCGAGATCTGTTCGACGTGGCCGCGCATCTTCGCGTGATTGAGGGCGTCGACGGTGAAGACCACCGGCTGGCCCAGGCGCACGTCGGCCATCTGCGTTTCCTTCATGTTCGCCACCACCCACATGGTCTGCGGCACTAGCGCGGTGAGCTGGGTGCCGGCGTTGACGAAGGCGCCCAAGCGCACCGACACCTGGCCCAGCTGGCCGTCGCGCGGCGCCAGGATCCGGGTATTCGCGAGGTCGATCTCGGCCAGCTTCACGGCCGCCTCCGCGTTCGCCACCGCCGCTTCCAGCGAGGCGCGGTTGACGTCGACGGTTTTCAGGTTCTGGCGCGAGATCTCCAGCGCCGCGCGCGACTGCGCCGTCTGCGCCACCGCCTGGGCGTGGGCGGCGCGCGCCGCATCCCGTTCGCGCGCGGACAGCGAGCCGTCGGCAGCCAGTTCCTCGACCCGGCGCAGGTCGGCCTGGGCACGCTGGGCCTGGGCGGCGGCGTTCGCCACTGCCGCTTCGTTCTGGGCGATGGTGGCGGCGGCACTCCGCTGGTTCTGGGTGAAGTTGGCGAGCGATGCGCGCTGGGTCGCCAGCTGGGCGCGCGCCTGCTCCAGGCGCTGGGTGTAGATGCGGTCGTCGATGCGCATCAGGAGCTGGCCCTGCTTCACGTTCTGGAAGTCCTGCACGTCGACCTCGACGATGTAGCCGGACAGCTGCGGACTGATGATGGTGACCGGTCCACGCACCATGGCGTTCTCGGTCGACTGGATCGCGCTGCGGAAGGGCGGCAGGTCCCAGGCGTACAGCACGATCAGCACGCCGATCAGCGCGACCAGCGCGAACAGCAGGCCGCTGACGATGACGTGGCGGTTGGATTTCTGTTGTGATGCCGTCGTGTTCTCTGTGGTGGTCTCGGCCATGGGTGTGATCTCGTTATCGCGTTATCGTGTTATCTGTGGGTCTCGTGGTAATCGGGGACGCCTTCGGCCGGCACCGGGTCCGGCGGCGTACCGTCGGCGGTGGCGATCGGCGAATCGGTGGGCGGCGGGCTGTCCTCGCTTGCGGTCGGTGGCTGGGGAGCCGGGGCCGCCGGCGCGGGTGGCGGCGCGATGTACATGAGCCACAGCGCGCGGCCGAAGATCCAGGCCGCAAGCAGGGTGGCGATCGCGGCGATCATCAGGAACACGTCGTTGAAGGCAAGGATGTTGGCTTCCCGGGTGGTGGTCTGCGACAGCACCGAGATGCCCTGCCTCGTGCGCGCGGCCGGATCGGTAAGGACGCTGCCGTAGGCGGCCGCGCTGCGCTGGATGCGCGCGGCCACCAGCGGATCGAGGCTGCTGAGCTGCTCGGCCAGGTTCGATGAATGGAATTTTTCGCGTGTCACCTGCCAGGTGCCCAGCAGCGAGGAACCGAGCAGTGCGCCCATGTTCTGCGTGAGGCTGAACAGCACCGAAAAGGTGATCAGGTTGCCCGGGTTGGTGACCACGCTGCCCATCAGGGTCAGCAGCAATGGGCCCAGGAAGAGCACGCCGCCGAAGGCCAGCATGCCCTGGCTGATGTACATCTCTTCCGGACGGGTCAGGCTGCTGGCGTGCGAGTCGATCCAGGCGCCCAGCGCCATGATCAGGAGGGCGACGACCTGCGGCGCCATCAGGTGCGCCGGCCGCATCGCCATCACCGCGGCGGCGATGCCGGCCACGGTGGACAGCAGCACCACGGTGAACAGCGTCGTCAGCTGGTCGTTGTTCAGGCCCACCAGGCGCAGGAAGCCGACCGCGCCCACGCTCTGCTCGGACAGCACCACGCGCACCAGCATCATCGCCAGGAACAGGCGCGCGATCATGCCGTTGGTGAGCCAGCGCAGGTTCAGCAGCGGATTCTTGCGGTTGTGCTCGACGGCGACGGCGGCGACGATCAGGACCACCGAGCATGCCAGGGCCACGCCAACCCAGGGCTCCGACGTCCACCACAGCACCCGGCCGAAGGTGAGCGCCGCGCACAGCAGGGCCACGCCCGGCGCGAACAGCGAAAAGGTGAGGAAGTCGGTTGGCCGGAAAGCCTTGAAGCGGTCCCCCGGCGGCAGCTTGAGCCACAGCACGGCGGCCAGCGTCACCAGGGCCAGGCCCAGTTCGAAAAAGTAGAGGCCGCGCCACTCGGCCAGCTCCAGCAGCCGGGTCGAGAACAGGTAGGCGATCGGCTGCGACAGCTGCGAGATGCCGAGCGAAGCCGCAATAAAACGGGGCCGCAGTTCCTTCTTGTAGGCCGCCTGCAGCGTGTAGTACAGGCCCAGCGTGGACAGGGCCGCGCCGGCCATCCCGTGCGCGGCGCGCACCGCGATCGCCGAGCCGAGGTCGTTCACGAACAGGTGGGCGAAGGTGACCAGCGCATACAACACCAGGAAGAATTCCGTAAAGGCGCGCAGGCCGAACTGCTGGCGGAACTTCACCAGCAGCAGGTTCATCGAGGCGTTCGTCATCACGTAGGCGACCGGCAGCCAGTTCATCTCGGCGGCGTAGGCGCCCAGCGTGCCCTGCAGGTTGAGCAGGTTGACGGTCGTCAGCGAATTGCCGAGGCCGCCCGTCAGGGTGACCAGGGTCCCGACCAGGAAAAAGGCGACACGGCGCGCCGGCGAGTGCTGCGGAAAGGACGGGCTGCCGGGAAGGGTCGGCCGTTCGTCGGGATGCCAGTCGCGCGGGGCGTACTTGTCGCTCACGGCCCCTCCAGTACCTGCTGCAGCTGTTCCAGCACCCCGGCGGCGATGGCCAGCTTGCCGGGGTCGAGTTGCTCCAGCGCTTCCTGCCGCAGCTTCTCGGCCTCCAGGCGCAGCTTTTCTTCCACCGCCCGCCCCTGCTGGGTGAGCACGATCAGCTTGACGCGCCGGTCCTGGCGGCTCGGGGTCCGCTCGATCAGGCTGGCGCCGGCCAGGCGGTCGATGGTGGCGACCAGGGTGGCACCGTCCACGCCCAGCTGCTGGGCCAGCTCGGTCTGCGAGGGCGGGCGCGCGTCGTTCCCTCCAGCTCTTTCCATCTCGGCCAGCACGGCAACGGCGCTCCAGCCGGCTACGGTCAGGCCGCAAGCCTTCAGCTTGCGCTCATGCGCCTGGCGCCACGCGCGCCCACCCGCCTGCAAGGCCTGGGTGAAGCGTTCGCAAAGTTCTCTGCTCAGCCTTTCATCGAAAGCAACCATGGGGTCACCCAATCGTTGGACCCACCGATTATCTGCCTGTTATGGCAAATGTGGCCACACGCGAAGATTTAATGCGCGAATTGGTTAAACGGATATTGCTCTTAGAAATTACAGTGCTTAGAATCAAATCATTCCCTTGAGCAATTGGTTCCTAACGGACACATCCGTAAGGTCCGCCGTTTCAGAGTTTTCCATGTTTAGAGCCCTTGCATCTGTTCGCAAACTTACCTCCGCGGCGATCGTCGTGCTGGCCATGCTGCCCGGCTTCTCGGTTGAGCAGGAGCTGCAACTCGACTACAGGATCAACGAGCACATCGTGCTGATTCCGGCTGGCCGGAACCACCAGGCGCGCCTCGAGACGACAGTGTTCCAGCCGAACGGCCCTGGCCCGTTCCCGCTCATCATCATCAATCACGGCAAGGACCCGGGTCACCCGAACCTGCAGCCGCGCGACCGCTTCTACCACATGGCCCACGCCTTCGTGGCGCGCGGCTACGCGGTGATGGTGCCGATGCGCCAGGGCTTCGCCAACTCGACCGGCCGCTACCGCGACCGCGGCTGCGACATGACCGCCAACGGCTACATCCAGGCCGAGGACATCATGGACACGCTGTCCTACGCCCGTGAACAGAAGTGGATCGACGCCGACCGCATCGTGATTGCCGGCCAGTCCTACGGCGGCCTGGCGACGATGGCGCTGGGCACCCGCGAACTGCCGGGCGTGCGCGGCCTGATCAACTTTGCCGGCGGCCTGCGCGACGACAGCAACAACTGCGGCTGGCGCTCGTCGCTGGTCTCGGCCTTTGCCGAGTACGGTTCGCAGAACAAGGTGCCGAGCCTGTGGATGTACGGCCAGAACGACTCGCTGTTCGGCCCGGAGCTGGTGGCACGCATGCACGACGCCTTCGAACAGGCCGGCGGCAAGGCCCAGCTGGTCGAATACGCGCCGTTCAAGCGCGATTCGCACGGCATGCTGGCCAGCCGCGACGGCGAAAAGGTATGGCTGGGCGACACCATGCGCTTCCTGGAGCAGGTCGGCATGCCGACCAAGGTGGTCTACAAGGTGCCGGAACCGCCGATGCCGCAGCCGACCAATTTCGCCAGGGTCGAGGACGTCGAGGCCGTTCCCTTCCTGAGCGAAAACGGCAAGCGCGCCTACGCCGAGTACCTGACCAAGATGACGCCGCGCGCCTTTGCCGTGTCGGCGAGCGGCGCCTGGTGCTGGGCCGAGGAAGGCGAAGACCCGGACGCCCGCGCCCTGGCCACCTGCTCGGCTAAGAGCGACAAGCCGTGCCGCCTGTACTCGGTGGACGAGCACGTGGTGTGGAACCCGGACCTGGCCGAGAAGGCTGCGGTGACGGCGTCGAATACGCCGGCGCCGGTGCCTTCCACGGATGCTGCCGGGGCGGCGCAGGTGGGTGGTACGGCGGCTGTAGCCAACTAATTTAACCAACGTCGTCCCCGCGCAGGCGGGACAACGTTATAGGGCCGCGTTCCACGTTCTGCACCGCGACCCAAAATGGTGCGCAGCAACATTTTTCTCGCCCAACCAGACCCAGCGCAAACCGCCACCCACCTGCCAATTCGACAATGCAGTGTCCGCCACCCACGATGGGAGACCTGCATGCTGTCAATCAAACACCTGAGCGCCCGAGCGCTGCTGGCCCTGGCCTGCCTGCCGGGCGCCGCCGGGGCCGCGAACAACTATCCCGTCGTGCTGGTCCACGGCTTCCTCGGCTTCGGCCCGGACACCTACCCCGGCAGCAGCTTCCTGTACTGGGGCGGCTACCACAACATCGCCGCGCGCATGGCGCTCTACAAGGGGCCGCATGCGGTGTACACGGCCGGGGTCGGCGCGATCAGTTCGAACTGGGACCGCGCGGCCGAGCTCTACGCGCAAATCAAGGGCGGCTGCGTCGACTACGGCGCCACCCACGTTGCCCGCTACGGCTATCCCGGCCAGGCCCAGAAGCCGGCCGGCAAGTGCTGGGCCGCGGACCCGGAGAATAATCCGAACGGCTATCCCCTCGCCTTCTACCCGCAATGGGATGCCGCCCACCCGATCCACCTGATCGGCCACAGCCAGGGCGGCACCACGATCCGCGCCCTGATCCAGCTGCTGGAGCATGGTTCGCCGGACGGCGACGAGGGCGGCGGCGAACTCTATAGCGGCGGCAAGCTGGGCTGGGTCAGCAGCGTGGTGACAATCTCCGCGCCGCACAACGGCACCACCTTGCGCGACGCCGTGCTGGACGTGATGCCCAATTTGCGCAGCCCGCTGCGCGACATTCTCGACAACCGCCTGGCGCACTGGGAGCTGGCGCCGGACGGCGCACGCGAATTCAACCGCTGGGCCCGCACTTCGCCCGGGGTCTATTATTTTTCGGTGGGAACGCGCGCGACCGTGGCCGGCGCCTGGTGCTGCAACGGCAGCGACCGCGTGATCGCACCGGTCCAGAGCAGCCAGTTCCAGTATCCGCGCGAGGACATGATCCCCTATTTCAAACTATTTGCAGGGGAGCTGATCGTGGGCTCGCTGGCGCAGCCGGGCATGGGCTCGTACACCCAGTCGGCGCTGGGGCGGGTGCGCGTCGACGCCAGCTGGTTTGCCAGCGACGGCGTGGTGAACACGGTGAGCATGCGCGCGCCCGACGGCCACCCGGTGCGCGATTACGACGGCAAGGCGGTGCGCGGCAGCTGGAACTTCCTCGGCACCTATGAGGGCTACGACCACTTCGACATCTTGAATTGGCCGAATCCGGGGCCGTCTGCGGATGCGGTGTATGACCGCATCTGCGACATCATTTTTGGATTGTAGATCCCCAGGCCTGCAGCTGCTCGACGGTGGCGGTCACGCCACCGCAGACGATCACCAGCACCCGCTCGAAGCGCGAAAGAAGCGCGCCAGCCCGGTAGGCCAGCGCCAGCGCCGCCCCGCAAGCCGGCTCCACCACCACGCGGTGGTCGTCCATGAAACGCAGGCAGGCCTCGACGGCTTCGCGGTCGCTGACGACCACGGATTCGATCGGATGGCGGCGCGCCAGTTCGAAGGCCTGCTCGGACACCTTGCGCGCGCCCAGCGAGGTCGCGATGCTGGTAATCGCCGGCAGTTCGACGCGCTCGCCGGCCTGCAGCGAACGCGCATAAGAATCCGCGCCCGCGGTTTCGACGGCGATCACCGGCACCGTGCCCCAGGTATGCAGGTGCTTGTGCAGCCCTTCGACCACGCCGCACAGCAGCCCGCCGCCGCCCACCGACAGCACAACGGCATCCGGCCTGAAGCCGGCGCGCTCCACCTCGTCCATCATGGTGGCATGGCCATCCCACAGCAGCGGATCGTCGAAGGGGTGGATGAACGCGTCCGTTTCGCCCAGCAGCGACTGGGCGTGCGCGTTCGCTTCCTGGAACGAAGCGCCGTGGACCACGATCTCGGCGCCTTCGCGGGCGATCAGCTCGCGCGCCCGCAGGCTGGCCGTTTCCGGCACCACCACCGTCACCGGCACGCCCAGCCGGCGCCCGGCATGGGCCGCCGCGATGCCGGCATTCCCGCCCGACGAGGACACGAAGCGGCGTGCGCCGCGCAAGGCGTACTGTTCGCAGGCGTGGCCGATGCCGCGCAGCTTGAAGGAGCCGGAAGGCTGCAGCGCTTCCATCTTCAGCCAGACCGACTGGCCCGGCCCGGTGGCCATGGCATTGGATTCGATCAGGGGCGTTTCGATATGCAGGGCCAAGCAGTCTCTCCTTACATGGTCGAGCGCAGGGTGCGCGCCAGGTCGGCCAGCCGGTAAGGCTTGTTGACGAAGGCGAACTCGTTCAGGTCACGGCCGTGGCGCTCCTTGAGCGCCGGCAGCGGATAGCCCGAGACCAGGATGATCTTGGTGTCCGGATAATGGGCGCGCGTGTAACTGGCCAGCTCCAGCCCGTCCATCCCGTGCGGCATGACGACATCGGTGAACAGGATGTCGACGTCCCGCTGCTCCATGATGTCGATCGCTTCGCGCGCGCTGGACGCCGTCACCACCTCGTAGCCCATGCTGGTGAACAGCGAGGCCGCCACGTCCATCAGGTCCGGCTCGTCCTCGACGATCAAGACCCGCTCGACGTGCTGACGGTGGTCCTCCCTGGCTTCGGACACCACCGCCGGCAGGTAGATCGCGATCGTGGTGCCCTCGCCCTCCCGGCTCTCGATGACGACGTCGCCGTCCGACTGCTTGATGAAGCCGTACACCTGGGACAGGCCGAGGCCGGTGCCCTTGCCCACTTCCTTGGTCGTGAAGAAGGGCTCGAAGGCGCGTGCCACCACCTCGCGCGGCATGCCGGTACCGGTGTCGCTGACCGTGATGCGGACGTAGTCGCCGGCCGGCAGGCTGCCCGCCTGGTGGTGCTCGTCGAGCGTCACGTTGCGGGTGGCGATGAGGATGCGGCCGCCGTCCGGCATGGCATCGCGCGCATTCACCACCAGGTTCAGCAGCGCCGACTCCAGGCGCGCGCTGTCGACGACAGCGCTGTGCGCCTTGCGGTCGAGCTCGATTTCGAACTCGATGCTGGTGTTCACGGCGCGCCGCAGAACGGATTCGAAGCCGGTGATGATGCGGTTCAGGTTGCGGGTTTCGGCCTGCAGCGGCTGCTGGCGCGCGAACGACAGCAGTTGCTGGGTCATGCGCGCGCCGCGGTCGACCGCGCGCCGCATGCTGTCGATGGTGCGGGTGTCGCTGTTCTCGCCGCGCTGGATGGCCAGGACTTCCAGGCCGCTCGACAGCACCGACAGCAGGTTGTTGAAGTCGTGCGCGATGCCGCCGGTGAGCTGGCCGATCGATTCCATCTTCTGGGCCTGGTACAGGGCCGCGTTGGCGGCCTCCAGCGCGTCGGCGATGCGCTTCTTCTCGGTCAGGTCGCGCGTGATCTTGGCAAAGCCGACCAGGACGCCGTCGTCGTCGTGGATGGCGTCGATGATCACGTGGGCCCAGAAGCGGGTGCCGTCCTTGCGCACGCGCCAGCCCTCGGCTTCGAAGCGGCCGGTAGCGGCGGCGGTCGACAGCGCGCGCTTCGGCACGCCGGCGGCGTCGTCCTCGGGCGTGTAGAAGCGCGAGAAGTGGCTGCCGACGATCTCGTCGTGGCTGTAGCCCTTGATCCGCTCGGCGCCCGAGTTCCAGTTGGTGACCAGGCCTTCCGGCGACAGCATGTAGATCGCATAGTCGGTCACGCCCTGCACCAGCAGGCGGAAGCGCTGCTCGCTCTCGCGCAGCTTGTCCTCGGCCTGCTTGCGCTCCGTAACGTCGCGGGTCACCTTGGCGAAGCCGAGCAGGACGCCGTCCTCGTTATAGATGGGGTCGATGACCACATGGGCCCAGAAGCGGGTGCCGTCCTTGCGCACGCGCCAGCCTTCGGCTTCGTATTTGCCATTCTTCAGTGCGGTGTCGAGCGCGCGCTGGGGCCGGCCGTCGGCACGGTCCTCGTCCGTGTAGAAGCGTGAAAAATGCTGGCCAAGGATCTCCTGCGCCACATAGCCCTTGAACCGGTGGGCGCCCGCGTTCCAGCTGCTCACGTGCCCTTGCGGGTCGAGCATGTAGATCGCGTAGTCGTTGATACCGGAAATCAGGTACTGGTAGCGCCGCTCATCGGACAGGATTTTTTTCTGCTGCTGTAGTTCGCTCATGGCTGACCGTTCGTTTCCATCCGCAGGAATGCATTGATTCAAATCCACTTAATGATACACCCATGCAGTGTCGCCAGCCCGCACGCGCGACCATGATTTGGCGTGCCGCCAAGCCGCTTGACGTTGCGTTCTCGCAGCATCGGCAAAATTGCCAAAAAACCTAACTCAACTTCGTCAAATTTTTCAATGTAAAATGGAGATCTTGCAATTTACGTCACCGCGCGCGCACCTGCACATGAATCCGGCATCCTCCGTCCCCGAACTCGACCTGTCGTCCTGCGACAGGGAGCAGATTCGCACGCCCGGCAGCATCCAGCCGCACGGCTTCCTGCTGACCCTGTCGGGCGACATGGAAGTCCTGCAGGCCAGCGCCAACCTCGGCGACTGGGCCGGCGTGTCCGCCCAGGCGGCGATCGGCCGCCCGCTGGCCGAGGTGATCGGCGAGGGTACCGCGCGCCGCCTGGCGCCGGAGCTGGGCGCGAAGCTCGGCCCCCGTCCCTATTACGTCGGCACGGTCACCACCGCCAACCACCGCCATTTCGACGTGCTCGGGCACCGCTGGGACGAATTGACGATTCTCGAGTTCGAGCCGACCGAGCGCGGCGCGGCGGCCGACTTCCGCCAGCTGTATTCGCTGCTCGGCGACTTCCTGCAGAAGGTGAACGGCGCCGAGAGCATCGAATCGCTGGCCCAGCTGGCCTGCCACCACGTGCGCGCGGTGACGGGTTTCGGCCGCGTGCTGGTCTACCAGTTCGACCGCGACGGCCACGGCCACGTGGTGGCCGAAGCGAAGCAGGACGATTACGCGTCCTACCTGGGCCAGCATTTCCCGGCGAGCGACATCCCGGCCCAGGCGCGCCAGCTGTATGCGCTGTCGCCGATCCGCCTGATCCAGGACGCCAACTACACGCCGGCGCCGCTGGTCCCGGCCCTGAACCCGGTCACCGGCAAGCCGAACGACCTGTCGTTCGCGGTGCTGCGCAGCGTCTCGCCGGTCCACCTGCAATACATGCGCAACATGAACACGCTGGCCTCGATGTCGGTGTCGCTGATGGTCAAGGGCAAGCTGTGGGGCATCATCTCCTGCCACAACGAAGGCCCGTCGCCGGTGCCCTTCGAGCAGCGCACCGCCTGCGAGCAGCTGGGCCAGCTGCTGGCGCTATGCATCGAGTCGCGCGAGGACGCCCACGAGCTGCAATTCCGGCTGGAGGTGCGCCGCATCATGGTGTCGATGCTGGCCGGCCTAACCCAGGGCAGCAATTTCATCGACAACCTGTCGAGCGTGTTTCCCGAGCTGCTGCGCTTTGCGCGCGCCAGCGGGGTGGCGGTGGTCGTCGACGAGCGCGTGCTGAGCTTCGGCGACACGCCCGAGGAAGATGACATCCTCGGCCTGGTCGACTGGCTGGCCCTGCAACACCACGGCGACATCTACCACACCGACCACCTGTCGGCGGCCTGGCCAGGCGGCGAAAAAATGACCCGCAACGCCAGCGGCCTGCTGGCGATGCCGATCTCGCGCATCCACAAGCACTACCTGCTGTGGTTCCGTCCCGAATTCGTCCACACCATCGAATGGGCCGGCAACCCGCACGACAAGCTGGTGCAGGCCAGCGCCGCCGGCCTGCCGATGCAGTTGTCGCCGCGCACCAGCTTTGCGGCCTGGCGCGAAACCATCCACGGCACCAGCGTGCCCTGGCACGGCGGCGAGATCGAGCTGGCGCTGGAGTTCCGCACCGCCCTGCTGGGCATCGCCCTCGAGCGCGCCGAGCAGATGGCCGAGCTGGCCGAGGAGCTGACCCGTTCCAACAAGGAGCTGGAAGCCTTTTCCTACTCGGTGTCGCACGACCTGCGCGCGCCCCTGCGCCACATCGTCGGCTTTGCCGACCTCTTGATCGAATCGAGCGGCAACGACGACGGCGAGCGGCGCATGCGCTTCCTGAAGAACATCAAGGATGCGGCGCGCATGGCCGGGAAGCTGGTCGACGACCTGTTGTCGTTCTCGCAGATGGGCCGCGCCTCGCTGCGCCCGGCCGACGTCGACATGGGCGACCTGGTGGCCGCCTGCATCGACAAGCTGTCGCTCGAAACGAAGGGCCGCCGCATCGAATGGGATATCGCCCCGCTGCCGGTGGTGCACGTGGACCCGACCTTCCTGCACCTGGCGATGTACAACCTGCTGTCGAACGCCGTGAAGTTCACCGGCAAGCAGGACCCGGCCATCATCCGCGTCAGCGCGGAAGACCGGCCCGACGAAACGGTCATCCACGTGGCCGACAATGGCGCCGGCTTCAACATGGACTATGTGCACAAGCTGTTCGGCGTTTTCCAGCGCCTGCACCGCATGGAAGATTTCCAGGGCACCGGCATCGGCCTGGCCAATGTGCGCCGCATCGTCGAGCGCCACAACGGCCGCGTGTGGGCAGAGTCGGTCCAGGGAGAAGGCGCGACCTTCTCCTTCGCACTCCCGAAACACGAATCGAATTGACGAACTGAAGAACCGAAGAACCGAAGGACTGAAGGAACCATGCTCAAGCCCATACTGCTTGTCGAAGATAACCCGAACGACCTCGAACTGACGCTGATCGCGTTGTCGAAGAGCCAGCTTGCCAACCAGGTGATCGTCGTGCGCGATGGCGCAGAGGCGCTCGACTACCTGCACCGCCGCGGCGAATACAGCCAGCGCTCCCCCGGCAACCCGGCCGTGGTGCTGCTCGACCTCAAACTGCCGAAGGTCGATGGCCTCGAAGTGCTGAAAGAAATCCGCACCACCGACGGCTTGAAGCCGCTGCCGGTGGTGATGCTGACCTCGTCGAAGGAAGAACAGGACCTGGTGCGCAGCTACGAACTGGGCGTGAACGCCTACGTGGTCAAGCCGGTGGACTTCACGGAATTCGTGCGCGCGATCGCCGACCTCGGGATCTTCTGGGCGGTGCTGAACGAACCGCCGCCGGGTTCGCAGAAGTACGTCCGCCCCACCAAATAAGCCTTACGCCGAACGGCGCCGCAAGAGATGCCGGATGCGCGCACTGAGCGCATCCGGATGATAAGGCTTCTGCAGCAGGTTGATCCCCGCCTCCACCCTGCCCTCGTGCGACAGCACGCCTTCCGCATAACCCGAGGTGTACAGCATCTGCGCCTGCGGCAACCGGGTGCGCACCGTTTCCCCCAGTTGCAGGCTGCTGACCGGGCCCGGCATGATGACGTCGCTGAACACCAGGTCGATCTGCTCGCCGCTTTCGACGATCGACTTCGCCGCCGCCGCGTCGCGCGCTTCCAGCACCCGGTAGCCGAGCGCCGACAGGATACCGCAGGTGGCGCTGCGCACGTCGTCCTCGTCTTCCACCACCAGGATGGTTTCCGGCCCGCCCAGCAGCGGCGCCGCGGCCACGTCCTCGACCTGGTCCGGCTCCGCCTCGCTGCGCGGCAGGTAGATGCGCACGCTGGTGCCCTTGCCCACTTCGCTCTTCAGCACGATCTCGCCGCCCGATTGCTTGACGAAGCCATAGGCCATCGACAGGCCCAGGCCCGTGCCCTGCCCGGTCGGCTTGGTGGTGAAGAAGGGTTCGAAGGCGCGCTCGAGCACCTCGGGCGCCATGCCAGGGCCGGTATCAAGGATCTCGATCATCACATAACGGCCGGCCGCGAGCGAGGGCGGCAGCCCGTCCGGTCCCACGTTGGCGGCGCGGATGGTCAGCGTGCCGGCGCCGGCCATGGCGTCGCGCGCATTGATGGCGAGGTTCAGCAGCACGTTGTTGAGCTGGTTCGGATCGACCAGCGTACTGCCCAGGCGGTGCTCGATTTCGGTGACGACGCGCGCGCGCGGGCCGAGCACGCGCCGCATCATGTCGTCCATGTCGCGCAGCAGGTGGCCGGGATCGATCACCACCGCCTGCAGCGGCTGGCGGCGTGCAAAGGCCAGCAGGTGCGAGGACAGCTTGGCGCCACGCTCGACGCCGGCCAGTGCGGTGTCGACGCGCGCCAGGCCGGCCTCGTTCAGGTTGCCGACCAGCTTGAGCAGCTGCAGGTTGCCGCCGATGATCTGCAGGACGTTGTTGAAGTCGTGGGCCACGCCGCCGGTGAGCTGGCCGATCGCTTCCATCTTCTGCGCCTGGAACAGGGCCGACTGGCTGGCCGCCAGCTGCTCCTGGCTGTGGCGCAGCGAAACGAAGGCGTCGTCGCGCTGGCGCCGCGCGCTGAAGGCGTCGCTGTGGTAGCGCACGCGCGCCACCAGCTCGCGCGGGTCCGGCCACTTCACCAGGTAATCGTTGACACCGGCCGCGAAGGCCTTGGCCTTGATGTCCGGGTCTTCTTCTGACGACAGGACGATGACCGGGATGTGTTCCGTGTCCTTGTCGGCCCGCAGGCGGCGGGTGACTTCCAGGCCGTCGATTTCCGGCATGCGCAGGTCGACCAGCACCACCGTCGCGCCGATCTCCCTGGCCAGCTCGACCGCCATTTCCGGGCGGCTGGCATAGCGCAGCACGTGCGGTGCGCAGGCCTTCAGGCCGTGCGTGATGATGTCTTCGGAAAAGGGCTCATCGTCGATGAGGAGGACGGAACAGCGGATGGCGTCGTCTTGGGTCATTGCAAAGCGGTAAGAAGGAGTGGAAGACCCGAATTGCAAAATTGGAAGAGTTGATTTTACACCCAAGAATCGTCACAAAGCATCATTTTCTCCAATGACAATCAAATTTATCATCAAATTTCACGGTTCATCAGCGAAACGCTTGTAAATACTGGCTTCAGCGATTCTTCTTTTTATTGGACGTAAATGTGCGAGTGTAAAATCCGGGCGGCTTCTTCGCCACCCAGCCGATGAAGGACTGGATGTCTTCATGGCGCTTCAGCGCCTCCCAGGTGTGATAGGCGCGCAGCAGTTCCTTTTCCGAGAAGGTCGCGTGGATCTTGCGGTGGCAGACTTTATGGATGGGGAACTGTTCCCTGCCCTTCAGCGATTTGGGAACGAGGTGGTGGCGGTCGATGTTTTCATCGCCCAGCGGGCGGCCGCACAGGGGGCATGCGGCCTCCCCTGTAGAGGGGCCGGGATCGGTGCCGGGAAGATCGGGGATGCGGGAGCGGCGCGCCATCTTCCTCATATCGAGGCGCGCGCCGCCTTTTTAAAGACGTGGTGTCAGCCCCGTACCAGCGCCGCGATGGCGTTACCCACGTCGACAGTGCTGGCGCTGCCGCCCAGATCGGCCGTGCGCGGGCCGCTGCGCAGCACTTCCTCGATCGCCGCCAGGATCGCATCGTGGGCCTCGCCATAGCAGCGCGGCACGTTGGCGCCTGCCGCCAGGAAGGCCAGCATCATCGCGCCCGACCAGATCATCGCGATCGGATTGGCGATGCCCTTGCCGGCAATGTCCGGCGCCGAGCCGTGCACCGGCTCGAACAGCGAGGGGAACTTGCGGTCCGGGTTCAGGTTGCCGGACGGCGCCAGGCCGATGGTGCCGGTGCAGGCCGGGCCCAGGTCGGACAGGATGTCGCCGAACAGGTTCGACGCCACCACCACGTCGAAACGGTTCGGCTGCAGCACGAAGCGCGCGGTGAGGATGTCGATGTGCTGCTTGTCGACCGTGACCTCCGGATAGTCGGCGTGGATGGCATCGGCGCGGCCGTCCCACCAGGGCATGCTGATGGCGATGCCGTTCGACTTGGTGGCGACCGTCAGGTGCTTGCGGTCGCGCGCCTTGGCCAGCTCGAAGGCGTAGCGCAGCACGCGGTCGGTGCCGTGGCGGCTGAACACGGATTCCTGGATCACTACCTCGCGCTCGGTGCCCGGGAACATGATGCCGCCGAGGTTCGTGTACTCGCCCTCGGTATTTTCACGCACCACGAAGAAGTCGATGTCGCCCGGTTTGCGCCCCGCCAGCGGACAGGGCACGCCCTCGAACAGGCGCACCGGACGCAGGTTGATGTACTGGTCGAACTCGCGCCGGAACTTCAGCAGCGAGCCCCACAGCGAAATGTGATCGGGCACCGTGGCTGGCCAGCCGACCGCGCCGAAGTAGATGGCGTCCATGCCGGACAGCTGCGCCTTCCAGTCGGGCGGCATCATCTCGCCGGTCTGCAGGTAGTAATCGCAGCTGGCCCAGTCGAACTGGGTCACCTCGAGCTGGAGCCCGAAGCGCTCGCTGGCCGCGGCCAGCACCTTCAGGCCTTCGGGAAGGACTTCCTTGCCAATGCCGTCGCCGGGGATGGCGGCGATTTTGAATGTTTGGGTCATGGTTTTTAGCGTTTAGTTAAGCGTCGTGGCGATCCTAGCAGCTTTCACCGCGCGGGCGCCGCCACCACCAGCCGCGAAAAACTGGCAATGCTCGCCGCCGCCGCAAACGCGGCCGCCATCGCAATCGCATACCAGGTTCCGCGCAGGTGGAACACGGTCAGGCAGAAGGCCACCAGCGCGGCACCTAGCGACTGCCCGATCAAGCGCGCGGTGGCCACCATGCCGCTGGCGCTGCCGCTGCGCGAAGCCGGCGCGCTGGCCATGATCGCCTTCACGTTGGGCGCCTGGAAGAAGCCGAAGCCGACGCCGCAGATGGCCATGCGCCAGCCGATGTCGAAGGCCGATGGATTGCCCGACATGCCCAGCAGCAGGGCCAGGCCGAGCGCCAGGATCATCAGGCCGACACCGCCCAGCAGCCCCGGCGAATAACGGTCGCTCAGGCGCCCCGCCACCGGCGCCATCACGCCGACCATCACCGGCCAGGGCGTCAGCAGGAAGCCGGTCTCCACCGGCGTGCGGCCGAGCTGGCTCTCGAAGTAGAAGGGCAGCGCAACAAAAGCCAGCGCCTGCGCGGCGAAGGTGCAGATCGAGGTCAGGGTCGACAAGGTGAACAGCGGCAGGCGGAACAGGTCGACAGGCAGCAGCGGCGCCGGATGGCCCTTCTGGCGGCGCAGCAGCAGGAAAAAGAAAAACAGCGCAATCAGGGTCTCGGGCAGCAGTGTGCGCATGCCGACGCGGTGCGCGGCATCGCCCAGCGCCAGCACCGCCATGCCGAAGGCGGCCACGTTGTAGAGCCCCGCCAGGCCGTCGACCTTGTGGCTGGCACGGCCGGTTTCAGGCAGCGCCCTCCGCGCCAGGAAAAAGCCGAGGACGCCGGGAATGACGTTGATACCAAACAGCCACTCCCACGAGGACGCCGCCAGGATCACGGACGACAGGCTGGGCCCGAGCGCAAAGCCGATCGCCACCACCAGCGCGTTGTTGCCGAAGCCGCGCCCGTGCTGCTTGACCGGATAGACGGCGCGGATCAGCGCCGAATTGACGCCCATGAGCGCGGCCGCGCCCAGGCCCTGGAACAGGCGCCCCACGATCAGCACCGGCAGCGACCACGCCAGCGCGCAGGCCAGCGAGGCCGCCGTGAAGATGGCCATGCCGGCGATGTAGACGCGCTTGTAGCCGATGGTCTCGCCCAGCGCCGCGATGGGCAGCAGGGTCGCGACCATCGCCAGCTGGTAGGCGTTGACGATCCAGACCGAATCCGCAGGCGAAGCGTGCAGCTGCTGGGCCATGGCCGGCAGCGCGGTGTTGGCGATCGCGGTGTCGAGCGCGGACATGCCGACGCCGAGCGAGAGGACGATGACGGCCCAGACGAGCTGACGGCCTTCGAGGCCGTCCACCAGTGTCGCGGGTTTCTCGTAAGTACTTGTATTTACTGGGGAATTCATGCTCGGTCCGCGACAAAAGACCGATTATAGGAGGGTTGGGCGAGGTCTGCTGGCGGCGGTTCAACAATCAATGGGCCGCATGGATGGGCTTCCCGTTCGAGCCCGCCAAGGCACCGTTCGTCCGTTCACCGTGTCGATTCGTCGGATCACGCGTGGCATTGCGCGTCCGCTCTCGCATAGTGCTGTTTTCTCAATACAGGGAGGACAGCATGAACAAGCTACTGGCAGCGTGCCTGATGGCGGCAAGCGGCATGGCGGCGGCGGGCGACAAGGATCCGGCACGGGCCCAGCTGGAGGCCGAGATCACGGCCGCCGACGCGCGCCTGTTCGGCGGCCTGAACGATCGGGACATCGCACCGATGAAGGCGGGCTTCAGCAGGCGCCTCGAGTTCTACCACGATCGCAGCGGCGTCACCGGCTACGACGACAACATCGCCATCTTCGAAAAAAACTTCAAGGCGCCGAACCGGGTGCGCCGTATCGCCATGCCGGAAACCGTCGAGGTCTTCCCTGCTGGCGCGAACCACTCCATGCAGATCGGCCAGCATCGCTTCTGCAACAAGCCTTCGGCCACGGAGCCGGAAGGCTGCGCCGTGTACCGCTTTTCGATGGTCTGGGAACGGGAAGACGGCCAATGGAAACTGCTGCGGGTGCTCAGCTACGATCACTGAGCGGAAATGACAAAAGGGCCGCGTTCGCACGCGGCCCTTCCAAATTCTGGCTCCCCGACCTGGACTCGAACCAGGGACCTGCGGATTAACAGTCCGTCGCTCTACCGACTGAGCTATCAGGGAATTGAGGCAATATTATAGCCTGCCCTCTCCGGTTTGCCTAGTGCGCTTCAGAGCGGTGTCAGCAAAGCATGCTGGGAGGCTGTGTGGAAGTCGCGCCAGACCCGGTTGATGGGCGCGTCCTCGCGCATGGCGTACAGGCCGCAGTAGGGGAACAGCGTGTCCACTGCGCGGCGCGAGGCCTTCACCCATTCCATCGATACCGCCGTCAGCGCAGCCGCCTGCGCCTCGCTGACGGCATCGCCGGCCGCCGCCAGCGCCCAGGTCGCGTCCAACAGCGCATAAAAGCGGCCGCGCACCTCATCCAATGCGCCGCGTGTTTCGGACAGCAGCGCACGCACGGCAGGCACCTCGATCAGCGGCTCGTCATTGCCGGCAAAGCGGTTGCGGCGCCGCGCGATGCACTCCTCCGCCAGCTCGACGAAGTGCGCAGCCATGCCTGCCACGTTGACCGCCAGCGTCACGAAGGCGAAAGCGGGGAAAGGAAAGCGGTACAGCGGCCCCTGCTCTGTTGCACGCGCCGGGTCGATGACGAAACCGTGGTCGGCGTGCACCCATTCGCCGGAGACGCGATAGGCCTGCGATGCAGTAGCGCGCAGGCCGATGCTGCGCCAGCGCGGCACGATCTCCACCAATGCGGCGGGCACCACGAAAGCCTGGACGCGCGGCTTGCCGGCGGCATCCAGCAGCGGCTGGCCGTTCTCGCGCAGCTGGGCATTGAAGGTGAAGTGGGTGGCCATCGGCGCGCCGGTGGCGTAGTCCCACAATCCGTCAATGCGCCAACCCTCGCCTTCGCGGTCGGCGTAGCCGGTCGGCGCACCGCTGCCGGCCAGGCAGACGTTCGGCGTCGCCAGGATCTCGCTTGCGATGCGCGGCGCCAGGAAGCCTGCAAACCAGCCGGCGCCCGCGCACAGGGTCACGGTCCAGCCCATGCTGCCGTCGACGCGGGCGATGGACTCCTCCAGCCGCACGACTTCAGGTAGCGCCAGCTCGCCGCCGCCAACCGCGCGCGGCGCCAACATGCGCAGCCAGCCGCGTTCGTGGATCAGCGCCTGCTGTTCCGGAAGCAGCCAGCCGTCGGCATCGGCCTGGGCTGCGTGTTCGCTAATTACTGCTGCATCGTGTGCGGAGATCATGGGCGAGGACCTGAAAAAGCAAAAGGCCGCTTCAGTGAAGCGGCCTTTCTTGATTCTGGCTCCCCGACCTGGACTCGAACCAGGGACCTGCGGATTAACAGTCCGTCGCTCTACCGACTGAGCTATCAGGGAATTGAGGCACGCATTATAACTGCTGGATTGAATCCGGCAAGGTTTTTTTATTTTGTTATAGTGAGCGCTTCCCTCCACACCATCCACACCCATGACGAAAGCAAGCACCCTCGGCACGCCCCTCTCCCCTTCCGCCACGAAAGTCATGCTGCTCGGCTCCGGAGAGCTCGGTAAGGAAGTGATCATCTCGCTGCAGCGCCTCGGCATCGAAGTGATCGCCGTCGACCGCTACGCGAATGCGCCCGGCCACCAGGTCGCGCACCGTGCCCACGTGATCGACATGACGGACGGCGATGCCCTCGCCGCCCTGATCGAACGCGAGCAGCCGGACCTGGTCGTGCCCGAGATCGAAGCCATCGCCACCGACAAGCTGGCCGAGCTGGAAGGCGCAGGCAAGATCACCTGCATCCCGACCGCGCGCGCGGCCCAGCTGACCATGAACCGCGAAGGCATCCGCCGCCTGGCGGCCGAAGAACTGGGACTGGCCACCTCGCCCTACCGCTTCGCCTCCAGCCTCGACGAACTGAAACAGGCCTGCACCGAGATCGGCTTCCCCAACGTCGTGAAACCGGTGATGTCCTCATCCGGCAAAGGCCAGTCGAAACTCGACAGCGCCCTTGAAGTCGAGAATGCCTGGAACTACGCCGCCGCCGGTGGCCGCGTGGATGCCGGCCGCGTGATCGTCGAAGGCTTCATCGACTTCGATTACGAGATCACGCTGCTGACCGTGCGCGCGACGAATGGCAATGGCGAGATCGCGACGCAGTTCTGCGAACCGATCGGCCACAAGCAGGTGCACGGCGACTACGTCGAATCCTGGCAGCCGCAGCCGATGAGCCCGCGCGCACTCGAAAGCGCGCGCGACATCGCGACCAAGGTCACGGCCAGCCTGGGCGGCCGCGGCGTGTTCGGCGTCGAGCTGTTCGTGAAGGGCGACATGGTGTGGTTCTCGGAAGTCAGCCCGCGTCCGCACGATACCGGCATGGTGACCATGGCGACCCAGATCCAGAGCGAATTCGAGCTGCACGCGAAAGCCATCCTCGGCCTGCCGGTGAATCCGGAACTGCGTTCACCGGGCGCCTCCGCCGTCATCTACGGCCAACTGGAGCAAAGTGGCATCGCCTTCGAGGGCGTGGCGGAAGCGCTGCGCGTGCCGGGCTCGGACATCCGCCTGTTCGGCAAGCCGGAATCCTTCAGCCGCCGCCGCATGGGCGTGGCGCTGGCGACGGCGCCGGATATCGACACGGCGCGCCAGCGTGCGCTCGAGGCGGCAGGCAAGGTGAAACCGGTGCCGGGCAAAGCCTGAGATGGACCACGCTGCGATCGCGTCAAGCTACGATGAGATTGCAGACCGCTGGCTGGACGGGCAGTTCAGCCAGAGCAACGGCATCCGCCAGCATGCGCAGGCACTGCGCTTTCTCGAACACGGCACCGAAGGATGGGCGCTGAACGTCGGCTGCGGATGCAGCACCCGCTTCAACGCCTTGCTGCGCGACCGTGGCATGCGCATCGAAGGCGTCGACATTTCGGAGCGCATGATCGCCCTGGCCGGGGACGCCGATCCGGCCGTTGTGCTGCACCACGCGGACATCTGCGAATGGCAGCCGCCGCGCCGCTATCGCTTCATCTCGGCCTGGGACAGCATCTGGCACGTCAGGCTGGAAGAACAGCGCCCCCTGATGCTGAAGCTGCTGCATGCATTGGAAGACGGCGGCGTGTTGATCTTCAGCGCCGGCGGCCTCGATGCCGCGGACAGCCACGTCGATTCGACCATGGGACCGGCCGTCTATTACAGCACGCTCGGGATTCCGGGCCTGCTCGAGGTCATCGCGGAGGCAGGCTGCATCTGCCGGCATCTCGAATTCGACCAGTTGCCGCACAAGCACCTGGCGATCACCGTGCAGCGCCTCAGCGACCAAGCCCTGAGCGCATCAGGCGCGGATCGTAGGTCCACTTCCTGATCTTGTGCGCCACGATGTGCGCGGTATCCGGATGCAGCGGGTTGATCAGCACATTCCTTTCTTCGCTCACGATTACCGACGGCACGACGAGCAGCGCGCTGGTATTCGCCTTGAGCCAGCGGTCGCCCTCATCGAGGCTGACCTTGCCCGCCGGGATCGCATCCCAGCCGACCGCGGGCGGCAGCAGCGAGGTCGCCCTCGCCCAGACTTCGTCGGGAATCGCCAGTTCCACCAGGTAGCGGTTCAGCGGCAGGCCGCCGGCTTTCAGGTGGACGAAGGTTTCCAGCACGGCCAGCGAGATATTGCTGGCGCAGTAGAGCATGGCGTTGCCGGGGCGGTTCCAGCGGCCGCCGGAGAGCTTGGCGCCGGCGCCGCTCAGGTCGTCCGCGGTGTAGCCGGGCGCATCGGTGGCGATACGCCAGACGCTGATCAAGCGTAGGCCCCGGTCTGCATCGTCGCGAGCAGGCGCGAGATCATTTCCTGGCCTTCGATGGTGTCCATGTAGTCGGCGGGAGAAGCGCCGCCGAGCGCGGGGATCGGCTCTTCCATCCAGTGGGTGAGCCAGCGGGCGGCGTCGAAATCGTGCATGAGCTCGGGGTCGCCGGATTCCTCGAGCATGGCCTCGACCTGGCCGATGAGCTTGGCCATGCCGACGACTTTTTCGCTGTCTTCGCGCGACAGCGATTCGTTGCGGCTGGCCTTGCGGTTGACGGTGGCGGTGGCGATGTCCAGCATCGTGAACACTTTTTCCTGCTGGATATCGAGGCCGCTGACGAAGTTCTTGAAGTCGGCGGCACTGACGCCGCTGCGGATGAGGTCGATACGGTCGACCGGTGTCGTTTGATAAAGCTCACGGAAATTGAGCCAGCGGCTCTTGCCGTCATCATCGGACTCAGGGAGAACTTGCTGCGCTACCATCGTCATGATTTTTGCTCCTTTGAGCAAAAATAGTAGCTCAAATGAGCAGAGCGCACAAGCGGCCGCACCAAACGAACAAGGCCGCTTGTTGTGCAAGGGAGCTAGCTTACCCTTGTGTTGCCTTTTAGTCGCCACTCCAATTTAACTGAAGTTAAGCGCGTCAATACATTATAGAATTGTCTTCTGAATAAGAAATTTCTTAATTTGTTCGGATGAGTCTGACGAAGCGCCTAACCAGGGGAGAGATCATGGCACATGAGCAAAACATTTCTTGCGAGGACGTCGCAAACAAAACGGCGCGACTTCAAATGTTGGGCTACCAAGTACTGGGGTCGACGCCGACGCCAGGCATGCCCGGCTTTTGCACGCTGCGATTTCTTTCTCCTGCACCGGCACCGGCCATCCAGGGTCCGCTCGCCCCCTTGCAGCAAATGACCGCCAAAGCCATCATCAACATCCTCGAAACCAGCGAAGTCCTCGGCAAGTATGGCCAGGTCACGGTGATCGAGGACGACAGTGGGCATCTGACCTTCGGGCGCTCCCAGACCACGCTTTCGACCGGCAACCTGGGGAGCCTGATCGGCAAATACTGCAGCGCTCCCGGCGCCCGCTTCAGCAGCCGCCTGCAGGTCTATCTGCCCAAGCTGAAGGACAAGTTGACGGAACTCGACAATGATCCGCGATTGCACAACCTGTTACGCGCCACCGCCGACGACCCGGTCATGCGCAAGGTCCAGGACGAGTTCTTCGATAAGGCATATTGGCAGCCGGCACTCGCAAAGGCCGCGCAGATGCGGATTTGCAGTGCGCTGGGCATTGCAGTCGTGTACGACGGCACCGTCCACGGCTCGTGGGAGCTGATCCGGGACCGCACCGTCCAGCAATACGGCGAAATCGGCGCCGCCGTGTCGGAGCAGAACTGGATTGCGGGCTACATCAAGATCCGGCGCGAGTGGCTGGCGAATCACGAGCGGCCGGACCTGCGCCGCACCGTGTACCGCATGGATGAGTTCCAGAAACTGGTCCAGCACGACAGTTGGCCACTCGAGCTCCCGCTTCTCGTGCGCACCAGGGAAATCTCGCTCACGTCCTTGTTGGCAGCGCCGCCCGATTGTTACGATGGCCCTGCGCTTGGCAGTCGGCCGCTCGCCGTAACAACGCCATTCACTCGCGGCGCGGACGTACGGCTGGTCCAGCTCGGGCTGTCCGATGCCGGCATTCCCGTCATGGCTGACGGTGTGTACGGCAAGGGATCGGCGGCGGCCGTCAGGCAATACCAGGCGGCAAACGGGCTGGCCAGCTCCGACGTGATAGACAAGGGCCTGATCATGCGAATTGCCGAATCAAGCTAGGCGCCGGTCTGGCAGCGAGAAAAAACAAAAGGCCGCTTCGAAGGAAGCGGCCTTTTGACTTTACTGCTGAATTCTGGCTCCCCGACCTGGACTCGAACCAGGGACCTGCGGATTAACAGTCCGTCGCTCTACCGACTGAGCTATCAGGGAATAGATGTTGCTATTATAGCCTCTCCATCGCAACTTGCACAGAGCGGTTTGCCAACCGTGCATGCCTTGAAAAGGCTGAGAAATCTGGCTCCCCGACCTGGACTCGAACCAGGGACCTGCGGATTAACAGTCCGTCGCTCTACCGACTGAGCTATCAGGGAATTGTCTTCCGACCCAACGTGCATTGCTGAATCGGAAGAGCCAAGAGTTTAGAGAACTTTTGCGATGGCGTCAACGACCCGATCGATGTTCTTCGAATTCATCGCGGCAACACAGATACGGCCGGTGTCGACGGCGTAGATCGATTCTTCGCGCAGCTGGCCCACCTGCTCCTTGGTCAGGCCCGAGTACGAGAACATGCCGACCTGCTTGCGCACGAAGTCGAAGTCGCGGCCCGGCGCTTTCTCGGCCAGCTTTTGCACCAGCTGCTCGCGCATCTCCTTGATGCGCACGCGCATGCCGGCCAGCTCTTCTTCCCACAGCTGGCGCAGTTCCGGGGTCGACAGCACGGTGGCGACGACCTTGCCGCCGTGCACCGGCGGGTTCGAGTAGTTGGTGCGCACCACGCGCTTCAGCTGCGACAGGATGCGCGCCGCTTCTTCAGCCGACGACAGCACCACCGACAGCGCACCGACGCGCTCGCCGTACAGCGAGAAGGACTTCGAGAACGAGTTCGAGACCAGCAGCGGGCCGCCGGCATCCACGAAGCGGCGCACCACGGCGCCATCTTCCGCGATGCCCGAGCCGAAGCCCTGGTAAGCCATGTCGAGGAAAGGAATCAGGCCGTTCGAACGCACGGCTTCGATCACCTGGCCCCACTGGTCGGCGTTCAGGTCGGCGCCGGTCGGGTTGTGGCAGCAGGCGTGCAGCACGACGATCGCGCCTTCCGGCATGTTGCGCAGGTCGGCCAGCATGCCTTCGAAGTTGACGCCGTGGGTGGCCGGGTCGTAGTAGGCGTAGTTGTTGACCGTAAAGCCGGCGCTTTCGAACAGCGCGCGGTGGTTTTCCCAGCTCGGGTCGCTGATGTAGACGTCCGAACCCGGCGAGAAACGCTTCAGGAAGTCGGCGCCGATCTTCAGTGCACCGGTGCCGCCGAGGGCCTGCACGGTCACTGCACGCTTCTCTTGAATTACCGCGCTGTCGGCCCCAAATACGAGTTCTTGCACAGCCTTGTCATACGTACCCAGGCCTTCGATCGGCAGATAGGTACGCGGCGCAGGTTGTTCCATCAGCATCGCTTCCGCCTTGCGCACGCATTCCAGCAGAGGCACTTTTCCGTTGTCATCGTAGTAGACGCCCACACCCAGATTGATCTTGGCCGGGTTGGTATCTGCATTGAATGCTTCGGTAATGCCCAGGATAGGGTCACGCGGGGCCATGGCGATGGCGCCGAAGATGCTGGCAGGAGCTGTGGAATTCATCGTGATAAACTTTTGTTTGTCGGCTGGGTTCGCAGCGGTTGTATAGACAGCGGCGCGTAATGTTGCAGTGCCGCAGGCGGAGTCCCATTCTAGCAAAGGTCTGAATTCATGGCAGAACTATCGGTCGTTAATACCCCAGAGCCCACCGTCATCACTTACCCGAATTCGCCGTTCAAGCTGCACCAGCCCTTCCCGCCCGCCGGCGACCAGCCGACCGCGATCGAGGGCCTCGTCGACGGCATCGAGGACGGCCTGATGTACCAGACGCTGCTGGGCGTAACGGGTTCCGGCAAGACCTACACGATGGCCAACGTGATCGCCAAGGCCGGCCGTCCGGCGATCGTGTTCGCGCCGAATAAAACGCTGGCGGCCCAGCTGTACGCGGAGTTCCGCGAGTTCTTCCCGCAAAACGCGGTCGAGTACTTCGTCTCCTACTACGACTATTACCAGCCGGAAGCCTACGTGCCGCAGCGCGACCTGTTCATCGAAAAGGACTCGTCGATCAACGAGCACATCGAACAGATGCGCCTGTCCTGCACCAAGTCGCTGATGGAGCGCCGCGACGTCGTCATCGTCGCCACCGTCTCGGCCATCTACGGTATCGGTAATCCGAACGAATACCACAAGATGATCCTGACGCTGCGCGCCGGCGATAAAGTGGCGCAGCGCGACGTCATCGCACGCCTGATCCAGATGCAGTACACACGCAACGAAATGGACTTCTCGCGCGGCTCCTTCCGCGTGCGCGGCGACACCATCGACATCTTCCCGGCGGAGCACGCGGAACTCGCGATCCGCGTCGAGATGTTCGACGACGAAATCGAATCGCTGCAGCTGTTCGATCCGCTGACGGGCAAGGTCCGCCAGAAGATCCCGCGCTTTACGGTGTATCCGGGTTCGCACTACGTGACCCCGCGCAGCACCGTGCTGCGCGCCGTCGATTCGATCAAGGCCGAGCTGCGCGACCGCCTCGAATTCTTCCGCGAGCAGGGCAAGCTGCTGGAAGAACAGCGCCTCGAACAGCGCACCCGCTTCGACCTCGAAATGCTGGCCGAAGTCGGCTTCACGAAAGGCATCGAGAACTACTCGCGCCACCTGTCCGGCGCCATGCCGGGCGAACCGCCGCCGACGCTGATCGACTACCTGCCGAAAGACGCGCTGATGTTCATGGACGAATCGCACGTGATGATCGGCCAGCTGAACGCGATGTACAACGGCGACCGTTCGCGCAAGACCAACCTGGTCGACTATGGCTTCCGCCTGCCGTCCGCGCTGGACAACCGGCCGCTGAAATTCCAGGAATTCGAGAGCAAGATGCGCCAGTGTATTTTCGTCTCGGCGACGCCTGCCGACTACGAAAAAGAGAAGGCCGATAACGTGGTCGAGCAGGTGGTCCGTCCGACCGGCCTGGTCGACCCGCAGGTGATCGTGCGCCCTGCCCGCTCGCAGGTCGACGACCTGCTCAGCGAGATCAACGACCGCATCAAGAAGGACGAGCGCGTGCTGGTGACGACGCTGACCAAGCGCATGGCCGAGCAGCTGACGGAATACTTGAGCGACCACGGCATCAAGGTGCGCTACCTGCACAGCGACATCGACACCGTCGAACGCGTCGAGATCCTGCGCGACCTGCGCCTGGGCACCTTCGACGTGGTGGTCGGCATCAACCTGCTGCGCGAGGGCCTCGACCTGCCGGAGGTGTCACTGGTGGCCGTGCTGGACGCCGACAAGGAAGGCTTCCTGCGTTCCGAACGCTCGCTGATCCAGACCATCGGCCGCGCGGCGCGTAACCTGAACGGCGTGGCGATCCTGTACGCGGACCAGATCACGGACTCGATGAAGAAAGCCATCGACGAGACCGAACGCCGCCGCGCCAAGCAGATCGCCTTCAACGAAGCGAACGGCATCGTGCCGAAGGGTGTGAACAAGAAGATCAAGGACATGATCGACGGCGTCTACAGCGCGGCCGCGCAGAAAGCCATGCTGACCGACTTCGGCATGGCGGAAGATGCGGCCAAGGTCGAGGGCATGAGCGAGAAGCAGATTTCGAAAGAGATCAAGCGGCTCGAGAAGCTCATGGTCGATCACGCCAAGAACCTCGAGTTCGAAAAGGCGGCGCAGGTGCGGGATCAGCTGCATGTGCTCAAGCAGCAGGCGTTTGGGGCGCCTGGGGCGGATAATGTGGTGTCGATACTGGGTAAATAAGCATCACCCGTCGCCCCCGCGCAGGCGGGGGGCCAAGTTGATTTGTGATTCGCACTCACAAATCCAAAGGCTGAGTCCTAACGTTAGGATTCAGCCTTTTTCATTTGCTTCACCGGCAAACCAGCTTGATATCCATAGGATCGCGACCAGTCTTGTTTCGTATTTGAATTTTGCAGGTCCCTGCCTTGTTAGCGCCAGGCTTCAGCTCCTCCCACCATGCAACGGCTTCGCCCTTGCCGTACCAGCAAACGAACCACTTTGCGAAGCTTGGTACCGAAATGTCGACTCCTCCTTTGACTTTGTCGCTCTGACCGATCATCTCGCCAAAGGTGTCATTAAAGTCGCCAGCCATCCAGTTTGCCCCGGACAGCTCCTGCCTTTTGAGAACCCCTTTCCCACTGTGCTGGTAAGGTACCTCGCCGAGAACCGTGTCTTCGAACGGATAAAACTTCGGACAGGAAATCTCTTGAGCTTGAGCTACCGTACCGAAAATCAGGCAGACGAGTAACAGTCTTTTCATGGCACCACCACCACAAAGAATTCGGAAGCGTCGTTGGAAGGCGTTCCATACAGCGGATTCGCCTGCTTCCACTCAGGCGTCAGTTTCGCAACGCCTCGCAGGCCGGCAGGCTTGCCGTGGAACTGGTCGAACATCGAGAACTCACAAGGCATGCCATTCACCATCCTCGACCCACGCAGGAATCGATCGAACAAGGCAGCATGCCAACCGCTCTGGTTGGGAAATTTAGGCTTGCCGTTGATGTTCTTGAAGTTGGCGATGACCGTGCCCGGGATGAGGAAATCCAGATCGATAACCCTCGGGCCGGGCGCCCATCGGCCGGTGTAACCAACGTCCGTCAGCGCTTGGGGCAGCGCTGCACACTCCTGGTTGCGGCCCAGGTATTCTCCATGGCCGGCCAGGAACAGGCCATTGTATTTGTCGACGAGTGCGTCATAGCTGAGTCCCTGAAAGGTCCCCTGATAAATGACATTACGCTTCGGAAGGTCGTCTATCGCTCCCATATCAGCTTTACCTCAGGCACACTTGTGAGCGGCGCAGTCCCAGCCACCAGAGCTATTGCCGTCCGTGCCTCCGCGTATGCCCTGCTTGGTGTACTTCCACTTCATCTTCGAATACGCCAGGAACACGTGTTCGTTGATGATCCCGCCTTCGGCGCTAGTGGGATTGACGCCGGAGATCATCACGTTTTCCAGCTCAACGGAGTAGTAGCAGATCGGTTTGCCGTCACCGTCGGCACGCATGAATTCGAATTTGGCCTTGGGGATCGTCTTGCCCATGGCGCAATGCTGCTGAAGCACCGGTGAGGACAGATCCGCCAGCTTTTTGAAAGACATGTCGGATAGTGTCGCCCTGCCCGTCGTATGACCGCCCGCGGTGGATACGACCGAAGCTCGGGGCTGGTGGACACTCCATGCGACCTGGGAGACTTCGATCCAGTCCTTATGCCGGTCGTCAGCGGATTCGCCTTTGATGCCTTCGATTTGCAGATATGCGTCGACTGCCATTTGTTCCCTCCGTGGAAAACGTCCGAAGACTCAAGAGGGAATTGTTGCGCTGCGCTGATTTATAAGATTTGGCCAGAGTCAACTTAAGGCGCGACCCATGCCCGAAGCGAGCTAGCCGCGCCTAAACATGCGCGGATCGAAGGAAAGTGTGGGCGATGGTCGAGGGCACGCGCACGTAGAGATGCGAACAGCTGCGCAGGAAGCGCACGGCCAGCAACCCGATAACGTCTTTTTTAGCCGGCCATCGAGGCATGAGCGTCTGCAAAGCTCAACCCATCGCAGGAAGTGACGGAAAGGCTGTGACCCCAGAACATATCGTTGTCGTCGTACCAGAGTGTAATCGTGTTCTTTCCTGATATCGAGACGGTTTCGAGCCGGAGGTTCGCACAGAACTCTTCTCGGGATAGTCGCGGCTTTTCGAACGGTTCGGTCGAGCCGTCCTCAAGCAAGATATCGCCGAACCGCCAGCTCTGGTTGTACTTATCAAGACTGTCAGCAGCCAACAGGATTCTCGCTTTGGCATCGATGTCGCTCAGCGACCGCACAGTCATCTCGGCAAACGCCAATGCCTCATCGACTGATCCGTTTTCCGCGTCAACATCAATATCGATGGATTGCCTGTCATGCGTAATCCGTCCGGCAAGAACATCGGGCAGGTCGGCATGGGGAGTCAGGACGCCAAGGAAGGCGTGCTCAACACGCTTTGCCTCAGGCTTCAGCGGTAGTGACGCATCGGCGCCGCGGATCAGCTTCTTCAGACGATCGAGCATCTTCCCATAGCGGTCTGAATGTCATTAATTAGCAGCGCAACAAGGCCCATCGAAAACGGTCCGGGGCACGGCGCTACGGGGTGCCAGCCCTGCTCAGCCATTGGCGCAATGAGCTGCAACGCAGACTGGATCTTCTGCGATAGCGGTTCATTTGTCGGCCGCAAGTTCATTGCGCCACGGGCTTATCTAACGTCCAGCAGCTCGACATCAAAGATCAGATTCGAATTCGGCGGAATCGGACCCGCCCCCTGCGCGCCGTAGCCCAGCTCGGCCGGAATGATCAGCGTACGCTTGCCGCCCACCTTCATGCCCTGCACGCCCTGGTCCCAGCCGGGGATCACCTGCCCACCGCCAAGCTGGAAGCTGAACGGCTCACGGCCGACCGAGGAATCGAACTGCGCGCCGTGCTGCTTCTCCGCCGTCGGCGCATACAGCCAGCCGGTGTAGTTGACGACGACGGTCGCGCCTGCCACGGCTTCCTTGCCGGTGCCTGGCACGGTATCGATCTTCTGCATTGCAACCGGTGTCGCGTCGGCCGGCACCACGCCGGGTGTCGTGTTTGGCGCTTCGCTGCGCTTGCACGCAGCCAGGGACAGGCCGAGCGCCAGGCCCAGTGCGCAGGTGGAAATCAGTCGTTTCATACCAGGAAGTCCTAAGGTGAGGATTGATTAAAGAGTCTTGACGAAAGCGCGCACGCCGCCCAGCAGCATCTCGACCGACATCGCGGTCAGGATCAGGCCCATCAAACGCTCGAAGGCCGTCATGACCTGGGCGCCGAGCGCCTTCTGCAGCCTTTCCGCCGCCAGGAACACGGCCAGCCAGACGATGCCGACGGCGGCCAGCGCGGCCACATGCACCATCACCTCTTCCGTCGAGCGCGAAGTGAACAGCAGCACCGTGGCCAGCGCCGACGGGCCCGCCAGCGCGGGAATCGCCAGCGGCACGATGAAGGGCTCGCCGCCTTCGCTGCGGCCCAGCACGCCGTCCGGATGCGGGAAGATCATGCGGATCGCAATGATCAGCAGGATCACGCTGCCGCCGATGCGCAGCGAGATGTCCGTGAGCTGCAGCGCCGCCAGGAAGTGGCGGCCGAAGAACATGAACAGCAGCAGCAGGAGGAAGGCGATCGCGCACTCGCGCAGCACGATGCGCGGCCGGCGTTCCGGGGCCACGTCCTTCAGGGCGGTGACGAACAGCGGGACGTTACCGAAAGGGTCGGTAACGAGCAGGAGCAGGATGAAGGTCTGGAAGAAGCTTTGGGTCATGGGATCGGTCAAGAGATATGTGGCAATCTTAACCGATTGGCACGCCGCGCCCAAGCCAGCCGCGTACTGGCTAGTTCTTCGTCACATGCACCAGGCTCGTCATCGCATCCACATACAGCGTCTTGTCGTCCGCATACAGCGGCAGCAGGGGCGTCACCGATACCTGGTTCAGCTTGGTCTTGCGGATCTGCCCGCTGGCCGGGTCCTTGAACACGGCATAGGGCACGTCCTGGATCACATAGGGCTCGCCCTTGACCTGGCCGATGATCATCAGCACGTGGCCAGGCACGACGACCAGGTCGCCGACCTGGGCTTCGGCCAGCGCGCGCAGGCGCTCTTCGTGGCTGTCCTTGTCCGTGAACGTGCGGTGCTGGAAGGCCGAGCTGCTGCCCTGCACGCCCGAGAACGGCGGCAACAGCACGCCCATGCTGCGATACACCTCGCCGGTCAGGCCGCTGCAGTCGCGCGCATTGAACTGATGGCCCCAGCCGTAACGCTCGCCGAGCAGCTTGAAGGACTGGCGGATGATGTTGGCGCGGGTCAGCGGCAGGTAGCCGGGCGCGCTGTCGGCGCTGCGGCGCAGCAGGGCCGCCTTGAATTCCAGCTTGCCGCCTTGCCCGCGCACCGGCAGCGCCAACGGCCAGGAGGCGTAAGGGCTGGCGCCGTTCACCGGCTGGTCCGCGGGGACGTCGGCGATCGGCAGCGCGGTGCCCATGTCCAGCAGCAGCTCCGACAGCGCGGGCGCTTCCGGCGTGAACACGGTGCGTACCTGGTCGCCGGTGACCACGCGGCCCGGCGCCCTGGCCGCATACCCGAACACGGCGTCGCGCGATCCCTCGGCGATGTCGTCGGCACGGACCCAGGCCGGGCCCTGGGTCGACATCACCAGCAGCCATTTGCCGTCGGTGCTCGCGTGCGCGATGACGACCGGCTCGCCGACGAACAGGATGCCGGCCTGCAGGCTCTCGTAATCGCGCTGATCGGAGGCGGCGTAGAAGATGCGTTCGGTGGGCAGCGTGCGCAGGTGAGCGCGGCGCACGCTCAGGCCGTAGCGCGCCGGGCTGGATGCGGCGATGCGATCCGCTGCCGCATTGCGCCGGATCGCGGCCAGCACCGATGGCGTCACCGCCTTGCCGGCATCGTCGACACCGATCTTCACCGGGCTCTGTTCGGCCTGCGACAGCCAGCCCGCGACTTGCGCGCGCTTGAGGGTCGTGGGGATGGCTTGCAGGTCATTGAAGCCGCCCTGCGGTGCGTAGACCAGCGTGCGCTTGGCGGCCGTCTGGCGGGCGTCCAGCAGCACCGCGTTCGGTTCCAGCAGACGGCCGATCCAGAAGTCGGGCGTCAGCATCTCATCGCTGAAGGCGGGGATCCCGGCGCTCGATACGCCTCCGGGGATGCGCTGGTCGGCGGCCGGGGCGGCACTGGCTGCGCAGGCCAATGCCGCGCTCATGATCAGGGTTCGCAGCTGCCTGGATGGTGTCATTGCTTGTCTCCCTTGTCTTCATTGTCTGTGTCCAGCACCGCCTGCAGCGCGGCGATGTCGACCGGCTTGACGAAGTGGTGGTCGAAGCCCGCGGCCCGGGCCAGTGTGCGGTCGTGGGCCTGGCCGTAGCCGGTCAGCGCCAGGTAGCGTGCGCCGGCGGTGGCGGGCTCGCTGCGCAGGCGCCGCGCCAGCTCATAGCCGTCGATGTCCGGCAGGCCGATATCCAGCACCAGCACCTCGGGCGCGAACGACGGGCCGTCGGCCAGCGCGGACTTGCCGTCGAAGCGCACCATGAGCTCATGACCGAGCGCCGCCAGCAGTTCGCCGAGGGTGGTCGCCGCATCGACGTTGTCGTCGACCAGCAGGATGCGCTTGCCGGCTGCCGTGCCGATCCCGGGCTGCGCTTGCGCCGCTTCATCTTGCGCAGGCCGCGCGTCCGCCAGCAGCGGCAGCATGACCTCGAACACGCTGCCC
>Ga0065165_1000724_pt1 | contig 46099 bp, 41 predicted proteins | sample AraplaMF_Cvi_mMF_FD_63813 | JGI IMG/M metagenome (GOLD analysis project Ga0065165, IMG submission 63813) | Arabidopsis root microbial communities from the University of North Carolina, USA - plate scrape MF_Cvi_mMF (version 2) (version 3) | ecosystem: Host-associated > Plants > Roots >...
GAAAAATCGACGAGAAAGACTTCCTGCACCGCGCAGACATCATCTGTTCCCTCGGCCAAAGCGTTCTCATATCAAACTACTTCGAGTACTACCGCCTGGTAGATTACCTCTCTCGAACAACCAAAGGCAAAAAGATCGGAATCATCATGGGCATCTACGCCCTTCAGAAAGTATTCGAAGAAAAAACCTACGAAAACACCCGCGGCGGCATCCTCGAATGCTTCGCGTCATTGTTCGGCTCAAACGTTAAACTGTATATCTACCCCGCGTGGCGCACCGGCACGAATGAGCTCATGACACTTAAAACCTTTGAGAACGATCTGCCCGCCAAACAGAAAAACCTCTTCCGTTATCTCATGGACAACGGCAAGATGGAAGACGTAAACGACGCCAACGTACGCAACCTCCATATCATATCCGATAATGTACTGGCTATGATCCGCAAGGGAGAGTCCGGCTGGGAGAAATTCGTCCCCCACAAAGTCGAAGAAGCGATCAAGGAATACGGCCTCTTCGATTACCCCTACGCCCGCGAAGTCCGCCCCGTAGCATTGGATAAATAGCCACAACTCACGCACTGATAAACAGTAAAGCCGTCCGGGTCACCCTGACGGCTTTATGTTTTTATATAGGTCATCCCTTGTGGCAGCGCTGCCTTTACATCGGCAGTGGCGTAATCTTGCGTGCGTGCCGACGGGGTTCATCATATCAATCCTAAAAATCCTGTTTAAAATATCTCTTGGCCTCCACCATCACCTTCGGAGCCAGCTTCAACGCCGTAATCATCGTAGGAATCGCCATCAGCGCAAAGGCAATATCGATAATGTTAAGCACCACATCCATCGACACCACCGCACCGATAATAATCGTAAACAGATAGAAGTAATCATACCACCGGCTCTCGTGCTCGCCTACTAAATAGGCCAGCGCTTTGCGACCGTAGTAGCTGTACGAAAACAGCGCACTTACGGCAAACACAATCGTACAGATCAATAAAATAAGATCACCACCAAAAGGCATCGCCGCGCGATACGCCATAGATGTTAGCGTAACACCACTAGCGCCTTTCGTTGTCCATACATCGGTTACCAGAATGGCCAGTGCCGTAAGCGTACACGAGAGGATCGTATCGATAAAGGGACTAAGCATAGAAATAAGACCTTCGCGTACAGGCTCTGTACTTTTGGCGGCGCCCATCGCCATCGGCGCCGTACCGATACCGGCCTCGTTCGAGAACGTTGCCCGACGAACGCCAAGCATAATAATGCCGCCCAATACACCACCCAGGAACGGATCGCCATGGTAATGCGAAGCAGAGAAGGCGTCCGTAAAGATCAACCCGATGTAATGCGGAATCCGGTCGGCATATACGGTAAGAATAACAGCCACAGACAGAAAGTGCAACACAATCATCAACGGTACCATACTGCCGGCCCAGCTGCCAATGCGCTGTATACCACCGACAATAACAATCGAAATCAGGATACACGTAATTACCCCGATAATCAGTTTAACATTACTGATCTCCAGAAATGGAATAGTCTTCTCTACAACCCCGAGTGGCTTAAGCCCAATGTCCACAATAGCCTGGGTAAGCTGGTTTGCCTGGAAAATCGGGAGCGAGCCTACCATACAGCAAACGCAGAACGCTGCCGCGAGTGGTTGCCAGGGTTTGCCCAGTGCCTCGCGTATTACATACATCGGCCCGCCCTGTATCTCACCGTTCGAGTCCTTGCCGCGATACATACTGGCCAGTGTGCTGGTAAAGAAGTTTGTAGACATGCCGATGAACGCGGTAACCCACATCCAGAACATGGCGCCCGGGCCTCCCAGCGCAATCGCGGCGGCTACACCCGCCAGGTTTCCCATACCTACCGTAGAAGCCAGCGCGGTAGAAAGGGCTTTGTATGCGGTTATCTGCCCCGGGGCGTTCGGATCGTCGTATTTGCCGCGCAATACATTGATAGCGTGAAAGAAATAACGGTATTGCAGAAAGCCGGAATAGATCAGGAAGTAAAGGCCGCCTCCCATGATCAGGAAGAGTACGGGCCACCAGAGGTACCCTGCGGCGGTGGCCAGGGTGTTGTTAAGTTCGGTCAATGTCTATGGAATTAGTGTACTTATGGGTTCGGGCCGTAAAAATAGGAAAATTATGGGGAATTGGGACCACTGGAATACGAGTAGCCTTTGTGAAGCCGGCCTGTTGTTATGCTGTATGGCGCATAACATCAGTGGGCGGTCGCATAGTTCCGTGCAATACGGACCGGGTAAAGCGAAAGCGGCCAGACACCGTGATAACTCCCTATTAAACGTTGCTACATAAAATCAGCGTGGCACCAGATTTTAAATCTTCACGCTGTCGTGGAGCATCGCCACCGGCGTAATCCTTCCGACACTTCACTAAAAGTAAAATGTATGGAAAAGTTACAGATCAAAGGTGCCTGGAACGAGGTGAAAGGCAAGCTTAAACAAAAGTATGCTCAATTGACCGATGATGACCTTCTGTTCACAGAAGGCAAAGAAGAGGAGCTTTACGGCCGCCTCCAGAAACGTCTTGGAAAAACTAAAGAAGAAATTCGTTCTGAAATCGAAGCTTTCTAAAATTAACTAATAAATAAATTTCGATAACAAAATAACGAATTACTAGACATTGAAAAACGCAGCTTCTTGGCGGGGGCTGCGTTTTCTATTTTAAGGCGTTACCCCGTTGCGCGAAGCAGCGGCCCAGTTGCAGAGCGCATGCAACACGCGTGCGCCAACGTTCGCATCCCAATCGTTGTGGGGCGACGGTGCGACCTCCGATAGATCGAATCCGATGATCTTTTTACCCGCACGCACAATCTTACGGATCAGATACGTAGCTTCTTCAAACTGAAGCCCACCCGGCACCGGTGTGCCTGTATTAGGACATAGCTTCGGATCAAGCGCATCAATATCGAACGATATATATACATGATGGGGTAACTCGCGGACAATATGGTTGCAGAGTGTATCCCACGTTGTGCCCTGGTAGCGCTGGGCCTTCAGGTCGTCGTCGAAAAAGGTCGTAATCCGTCCGCTGTTGCTGCGGATGTATTCCATCTCTTCCGCGCACAGGTCACGTATGCCCACCTGTACCAGTTTGTTTACCGCCGGCAGCCGTAACGCGTTATACATAATCGAGGCATGCGAGTATGTAAAGCCCTCGTATGCCTTGCGCAGGTCTGCGTGAGCGTCCAGCTGAAGAATCCCAAAGTGTTTATACTGTTCGGCCAGCGCACGCAAAAAGCCCAGCGGTGTGCTGTGGTCGCCACCAAGCAGGCCTACCAAACGCCCCTCGGCAAGCTGCTTCTGCGTAATAGACTTAACGTAAATGTTGAGGCTCTCGCAGGCCTCGTTTATTTTAAGAAGCAGGGGATCTTGCGGGTCAGTACGCTGCCCACGCTCCGCGCGCTCGATAAGCTGAGTCGCCATCTCCCGCAGTTTACGGTTCTCCTCCAGGAAGAACCGCGGTACGGGCAACATGGCCACGCCCGATTTCCAGGCGTCAGGGAGCTCCCGTACAAAAAGGTCTACCTGTGATGACGCCGTACGAACCGCGTCAGGGCCATTGGCCGTACCGGCTTTGTACGACACGGTTACCTCCCAGGGTACCGGTACTATAATGAGCGATGCATTGGCGGGAGTAAAAGGCAGGCCGAAAAGGTTACCGTGAATACCGGGGCCGTTCGGATCAAATTGATCTATAAGATCATGCGGAGCACTGTGCATAGAAAATTGCCGGCGCCCTTTCGGGCATTACCGGCCAGAAAATTGTCGGTCAGTTATTGATTATAAAGCATTTCGGGATACACGTACTGCACAAGCTCCCCATTTCCCTGGCTCACCTCGTTCCAGCCCTGAAGATCGAACTGGATAATTGCCATGCCGGCCGGTACCATATCGCCGATTTCTGCTTTCGAAATATACTCGGCCAGGTAGGAGACCGACGGATTGTGGGCTACACAAAGTACATGCTGTTGACTATCTTCCAGGGTGGTCACAAATTGTAAAAGTGTTCGGGGGGATGCTTCATAAAGCTCCTCCTGAAGAATTATTTTTTCGAGATCTGTTTTCAGGGCATCACCAATTAATCCCGCTGTCGCACGGGCACGTTCAGCCGTGCTGGACATGATGCTATCGAGCGAAATTTTCTGCCGAAGCAGGTAAGAACCAATTAAAAGAGCTTCCTTTACGCCTGTTGGCGTCAATTCCCGCTCACTGTCATTTTGGCCGATATGCTTCTCTGCGCTTTGCGCATGCCGAACCAGATACAAGTAACGCCGCATAAAAAAGGGTTTTATTTAACTGTTGTCGAGCTTAGTGGACGTCAATATTACTACGCGAAATTTGATTTTTTAAAAATTTCCGGATATTTGAACTCTTTGAAACGTTTAGCTACATGTCAAAAAACTTAGTTATAGTAGAGTCACCCGCAAAAGCAAAGACTATTGAGGGGTATTTAGGCAAGGATTTTAAAGTGACCTCCAGTATGGGGCACGTGCGCGACTTGCCCAAAGGGGGTGACGCCATCGATATCGAAAACGGTTTTGAACCGACATACGAAGTAAGTCCTGACAAAAAGGACGTCATACAAAAGCTCAAGAAGCTCGCCGAGGATGCCGAAATGGTATATCTGGCAAGCGACGAGGACCGCGAGGGGGAAGCCATTTCGTGGCACTTAAAAGAGGTGCTGGATCTGACTGAACAGAAAACGCGGCGCATCGTATTTACTGAAATTACCAAGAAAGCAATTCTCAACGCCCTTCAAAATCCGCGTGGTATTGACGTTGACCTCGTAAATGCACAACAGGCGCGACGGGTACTCGACCGGCTTGTAGGCTATGAGCTTTCGCCCATTCTTTGGAAAAAAATCAAAACCGGCCTATCCGCAGGCCGCGTACAAAGCGTGGCCGTTCGCCTCGTAGTAGACCGGGAACGCGAAATCAGCGACTTCAAGGTAAAATCATCGTATAAAGTAAACGGCATCTTCAACCTCGGCAAAGGCAAAAACCTTGTGTCCGAGCTTTCACAACGTTTTGATACCGAACAAGAAGCGCTGAAATTCCTGGAAACCTGTATCGGTGCCAAGTACAAAATTGCCGATCTGCAGACCAAACCGTCCAAGCGCTCGCCGGCTCCGCCGTTCACCACGTCTACCTTACAGCAGGAAGCAGCCCGCAAACTCGGCTTCTCTGTAATACAGACCATGACCGTAGCCCAAAAGCTGTATGAAGCCGGTAAGATAAGCTATATGCGTACCGACTCCGTGAACCTTTCCGATGAGGCACGTTCAGGAGCCATGCGCCAGATCGAATCTGCATTCGGTAAAGATTTTGTTCAGCCCCGCGTTTACAAAACGAAATCGTCCTCAGCACAGGAAGCTCACGAAGCTATCCGCCCAACGGACTTTAGCGTAATGGATCCTGGCATGGATCGCAACGGAGGTCGATTATACGAACTTATATGGAAGCGCGCCATCGCCTCACAAATGGCCGATGCCGAGCTCGAAAAGACCACCGCTACCATTAGCATCTCAACAAGCCCCTTGTCACTCATCGCCACCGGCGAAGTCGTGAAATTCGAGGGCTTCCTGAAAGTATACATGGAATCCGGCGACGATGAAGATGAAGAAGAGAACAGCAAAGTGCTGCCTCCGCTCAACATCGGTCAGGACCTCAAACTGGACGAACTCATCGCAAAGCAGGTGTTCTCACGTCACGCACCGCGCTACACAGAAGCGAGCCTCGTGAAAAAACTCGAAGAGTTGGGCATCGGCCGCCCGTCTACCTACGCGCCAACCATCACTACCGTACAGAAACGGGGTTATGTAGTAAAGGAAATCCGAGAAGGGGTAGAACGTAAATACAACGTATTCACACTTGCCAACGATAAGATCGCCAAAGAAGAAGAAACAGAAATCACCGGTGCTGAAAAGAACAAATTGTTCCCTACCAACACTGCGATGGTAGTAACCGACTTCCTCGTAGAACACTTCCCCGATGTAACCGACTTCTCGTTTACGTCAGACATCGAGCAGGAGTTCGACGAAATCGCTAACGGTAAGCTCGACTGGAAGAAGATGATCGAAAACTTCTATCAGCCCTTCCATACCAAAGTATCGATAACGGAAAAAGTAGAACGCTCTTCCGTAGGGAAAGCCCGCGAACTGGGAGTAGACCCTAAAACCGGTAAAAACGTATACGTAAAGCTGGGTAAGTTTGGAGCCTACGCGCAGATCGGCGAGAACCCTGACGATAACGGCGGCGAGAAACCGAAGTTTGCAAGCTTGCGCCCGGGCCAGTTCATCGAGAACATCACCATGGAAGATGCGATGGAGCTGTTCAAAATGCCTCGCGAGCTCGGTCAGTTCGAAGAGAAACCCGTGGTAGTAAACATCGGCCGCTTCGGCCCATATGTACTACACGACAAAAAATTCGTATCGATCCCCAAAACAGACGATCCGTATTCAATAACCGAAGATAGAGCCATTGAACTCATTCAGGCAAAGCGAGAAGCAGACGCCAATAAAACAATCAAGCTGTTCGAAGAGAATCCTGACATCCAGATTCTGAACGGACGCTTCGGTCCGTACATTAAAGCAGGCAAGAAAAACGTAAAGATTCCCAAAGGCAAAGAGCCCGCATCGCTTACGTTGGAAGAATGCCTCACGCTTGCGGCAGCAGCACCCGAAAAGAAAGGGCGCGGAGGTTTTACCCGTAAGAAAAAGTCCTGATAACAATACACTCCGCCGGTATCCACACCGGCGGATGTTTTTATACCCTATACGAACCGTTACAAGGCTCGTATTAATTCATATCCGCATGAAGAACCTTGTTGTACTCTCAGGGGCAGGCATCAGTGCCGAAAGCGGCATCCCCACATTTCGCGATTCCAATGGTCTCTGGGAAGGCTTTCGTGTAGAAGATGTAGCCTCGCCCGAAGGCTGGCGTAAAGACCGCGCACAAGTGCTGGACTTTTACAACCAACGTCGTAAAAAAGCGCTCGAAGTACAGCCCAACCGTGGTCATGAAATACTCGTAGAGCTCGAAGAATACCTCAACGTAACCGTAGTAACCCAGAACGTAGACAACCTGCACGAACGTGCCGGGTCAAGCCACGTCATTCACCTGCACGGCAGCCTGTTCGAATCGCGCAGTACACTGGACGAAACATTAGTATACCCCATAAACGGCTGGGAACTTAAGCTGGGCGATAAGTGCGAGCGCGGATCGCAGTTGCGTCCCAATATCGTGTGGTTTGGTGAAATGGTACCGCTCATGGAAGTTGCCGCCAACTATGCGGCCAATGCCGACGTATTCCTCGTGGTAGGTACATCCATGGTTGTATATCCTGCCGCGGGGCTCATCCACTATGTTCCACCGTTCGCGCCGAAATTTGTGGTCGATCCCAATCAGCCAGACATTGGCAACATCCGTGCGCTGACCATGATTCGCGACAAAGCCAGCACAGGCATGGCCCGCGTAAAAGAAGAGCTGCTCAAATTGCTCTAAAACTGGTATACCAAACCAATTCAAAAACTTCTTACACATCTGCACATCATGCTACTTGCTATCGATATTGGAAATACAGACATCACCATAGGCCTGCACACCGGAAACGAATGGATACACCGCTGGCGTGTGCCGTCGTTGCCCGACCGGCCCGAGTTGTTCTACGGTCTTAAGATCAGCGAGAACTTTCTGGAAGCAGGTCTCAAAGCCGAGCAGGTAGAAGAAATCATTATGAGCAGCGTGGTGCCGGGCCTTACCGAAACCGTTACCCGGGTAATGATGAACCTCTTCGGTCGTGAACCGCTGCTACTAGGCCCTGAAGTATATACACGCTTGCCCATAAAGGTCATGAACCCCTACGAGATCGGTTCAGACCTGGTGGCCAATGCCCTGGCCGCCTATACACGCTTCAAAACCAACTGTATTGTTGTAGACTTCGGCACGGCCCTTACCTTTACTATCATCTCAGCTTCAGGAGAAATTGTTGGTGTAACCATAGCACCGGGGCTGCGTACCGCCCTGCGCGCGCTCTCGCAAAACACGGCTAAACTATACGATGTACCGCTCGAAATGCCCACCTCTGTACTGGGCAAAGGTACAGTACATGCCATACAGGCGGGCGTGCTTGTAGGCTACGAAGGTATGGTAAAACACATGGTTGAACGTATCCGTGAAGAACTCGGCGACCCTCAGGCTGCCGTTGTCGCTACCGGTGGACTGTCAGCTATCGTATCCTCACTGTCGGGTGTATATACTGCCGTTGATCCTGACCTTACACTCAACGGACTCAGAATGCTTCACGAATACCGTTAATCGGGTATCGCGTCGGTCCGGAGTAAACCGCTGTTCTATAATCCATACTTTGCATAGGTTCACCGCCATGTTGATGGGAGGGAGCGTTCTCCGTTAACGGGAAACACTATGCTTACGTACCTGGCTTACGCCTCGTCAGCGGAGTTCTTAGACGCATTCTGGGAAATCGTTATTGCGCCAAAACTACTTACGGTTACACACGGCGTCCGTGGCTGTGTAGGCCATACCAAGACACACCGGTTTAACAACGAGGAAGGGTGTTATACAACAGCCCGCCAGCTTATGGAGGAGCAGCGCCTCGGTGGATATGTATTTGTCGGAAGCCCAAGACTCAAAACCCATTCATTGCCGGAGTTGCTGAATAAGGAGGAATATTTAACGCACGACATTCCCGATATAACCTGTCACGACCGGCCAGAGATTAAACATATCAGCGTCGTAATCGGGCGTGCCGTATGTGAACGTGGCATCGCAGCTATTATACAGAAAACACTCGATACCTATGCCGCAGGGGTATTCTGTGCCACCGCCTACACCCTGGCCGAGCGTGGCCCTGAAAAACTTGTATGGCTTCCGAAGTTCGACGGCTACTGCCTGTGGAACGAACATACACGCCAGCTCTTCTCGCTCGACGATGTCCGGCCCGATCAGCTGCGCCACCGCTTGCGCAGGCTGTTCAATGTATACGCAACCTATCCCGAAGTTATGGCCCGCTATCCGGTATGGATGTGGTTTGATTTTATCCCCGAAAGTTTGCCCGATGAAGCCACCGGTATCCTGTGCCTGCCCGATGAGGATAGGGTAGGCGAAGCAGAAATCTTTATCGCGCGTTACGAAGCCAGGCTGCTGTACCACCCGTTTTGCAATGCCCTCGAAAGCGCGTATCGTGCGCTGGTAAAAGTATACAACTATCTTGGACAGCATCACGAAGAGCAGGCCGAATATGCACGAGCGGCCGAATACCTCGAACGGGCAGCCTACATTATTCAGCAATCGCCCGAGTACCGCGGCAGGATATTCATCCATACCTTCCTGCAGCTCAGCTTCTGCTATATGGAACTGTCTGCGTTCGATATGGCCCGCCTGAACATCGATACCTATGCTGTATACGATCCATCCGCACGTGGCGAATGCGAACAGATTCGCGCCAGTATAGACAACACACAGAAGTTATACGACGAGGCCATGGAGGCTTGCCGCCGCACGTTGGGCTCCGGTACACCGCAGGAATACGAAGAAGCTATACGCATTACACTGCTGGCATTGCAGCATGTCCCCAACGATGCCATGCTCCACTTCAACCTGGCCTGCTTCTACTCCGTAGTACAAAATCTCGATCAGTCGTTAAAACACCTAGAGCTGGCCTTTCAAAAAGGATTTCAGAACGATGCCCGATTGTTTAATGATGAAGACCTTGAAAATGTGCGGCTCATGCCGGAGTTTGCCGACATGATGATACATTACGTGAAGTCCGTCGCGCAATAGGGGTAGTCAGGAATGTTTTAGCGAACTGGGTGGATAGCCAAAGCGTTTCTTAAAAGCCGCCGTAAAATTCGACAGGTTCTTATACCCGGTCTGCAACGCCACTTCATGAATCAGCATAGACGTTGTTTCCAATAGCTGCTGGGCGCGTTTCATACGCTCTTCTTGTAAAATGCCGAACACCGTAGTACCATACACCTGTTTGAATCCCTGCTTAAGCTTGAATACATTGATGCCCACATGCTGGGCAAGGTCGTTGAGCGACGACGGGTGCTCCAGGTTGCGGATCAGGTGAGCACGCGCCTCGTGAATCTTCTGCATATCCAATTCACGCAGTGCATTCTGAGGCAGCTGCTTGATAAAGGCCATGTGCTGTAGTGCCAGCAGCAGCAGTTCCAGCACCTTGGCCTGGAGGCCAATCTTCTTAAGCTTTTCGCCGCCGTCTTCCTCATAATTGTGGCTCATAATGTATTGCACAACGTTCATCATGTCCGGAGTAATAGGCATATTCTCGTCGTGTATCATTGCGGGTACCTTGCGCCGCGCGCGTTCCAGAAGCTTCGATAGAAACGGGAAGGGCTCCTTCCAGCGGTGCAGGTAAGCGGGCGAAAAGTGTACACTGAAAACAGTGTAGTCTTTCGATTTCTTGTGTTGCGTCTGCCACTGGTATTGTGGCACGTACAGCATATTATAATGCAGGTTTTCGAGGCATTGAGCAGCCGGCAGCCCCTGCACCGAAGCAGGGGTACTGTAGCCCAGTACAAAGTGAAGCGCGAGCGATTCTACCGGTAATGCGGTAAGTAACGTGGTGTCGTGTGTAAAGGCGTGTTGCTGTTGCCAGAGGTTATAGTGATCAAAACGGATTTCCTGAAAAAACAGATTGCCGAATGGGCCATGGGCGCGCAATATCTTGAGCGCATCGCTGCCGTTGGGCAATGCATTGGTATACGGAATTTTCCCGTATTCGGTGGACGATAACGTGATACGATCCAGAAGGAACTCTTTATGCGGCAGCTTCATAGTGAAAAAATCCCGGTTTGTGAGCCCTCGGAAGGTACCGGCCAGGGTATAGGGACGCGTAGCCGTAAAGGGCTTCGCATCTAACCTTCGGAAGTGTGTGTTCACGTGTCTTAACGAATGATTTATGATTAGTTATCATTTATTTATGGTCAACGTTATTGTTGCGGTGCTTCAACCCGTTTGTTCGGCGCGTGGAAACACAATGCATAGCGTATCCGTGCGGTGGAGCTACCACACGATATTGTTTTAACTGACGCTGTAACCTGCAGGAGCTTGAGAGGAGAAAAAGTTAAACGGGTTCCTGTTACCTGTTACCTAATGTAAAAAGTTTACGCCCCATTTGCCAGCGAATACCTTTATTGTATTCCTGCTATAGGGAGCGCAAATGTAATGTTCCGATTAAAATGTAATCATTCCAGCCGGCCGTTTGCACGCTTCACTGGTTCAATGGAGCTATTACCCTGTTAGTATACGCTGAATCGTTCTGAAAAGATGTGATAAAGACGAACAGGGTGTTCTATAAATCTACTACATTACGCTTGTAATATTGTGTCCCGGCAATGGTAATTTTCGGTGAGTTTTATTTATAACGACAGGATTAATACATTATTTTCAACGATTTCTGAATGTTCAAACACTCGTTTAAGACACGCCCACCAAATCGTAGAAATAGAAAAAACAGTGTATACCGATTACAAAAATGTGCAACAGAAATAGCAATCCGCTCGTTCTAATCAAGGTTGTGCATTGGCCTGCGGCACACTATCCATAAGTATACCGAGGACATTAGAAACAGGTTAGAAAAAGATGTGTAAACGAATGTGTTACTTAACTCACCGGAAACAGCGATGCGGTCTTTTATAAAACAACACGGACATGCCATGCGAGAAGTTCTGCTGCAGGATGTGGCCGCCGCCGAACAAATAGGAATAGGGTGGAACGAGCTTACATTATACGATGTGGCACGTGCGACAGGTATCCCGCTGGAGGTGGTACACGATCATTACGCCAGTAAAGAAAAACTCATCGAAGCCGTGCTCGAACGGCAAATCCGCGAAGTATTCGCGTGGGTAAAACAATGGGTAGACGCACCCTATAACGTGCAGCGTAAACTCGATATCTTTCTAACCGGCCGCAACGCCATGCTGCGCCGGTACAGCAGCCTGCAGGCATTTGCCACAGGATCAACCATAGGCGTTCGTCCCGCTGCACACCGCAGGCTACGTAAACTGTTCGACAGATTACAGGAAAATATAGTCTACGATATACTCGATTTTGGCGTCGCCCGGGGCCATGTGCGAAGCCTCCCCGCAGAAGACCTGCAAAACATTGCCTTTATAATGATCAGCGCATTACGTGGCGTAGAAATGCAGCGCCAGGGAACCGATACACGTTTCGGTGCTGGTAACTATGGCAACGTTATAATGGACATGCTTCTCAACGGTATTAAAACCGAGATGCCCGACGTACCGAACGAAGAGTGTTAACAGATGTGTGACATTTTCCCGTTACCTGTATTGTAAACTAAATGAACATTCACTTATATTTGCTCTTGTTATGCGTACACGCGACGAAAGCAAAGAGCAGGCTATCCGTGAAAAGGCTATCGACATCGTCATAAAAAACGGACTCGATGGCCTCAGTATGCAGAAGCTGGCCAAAGCAGCCGGCGTATCGCCCGCTACCATTTACATATACTTCAAAGATCGGGAAGACTTCCTGGTGCGGATCAGTACAGACATCTCCTCGCGGTTACTCGAAGCAAGCCTCAAGAACTTCGATCCTGAAATGAGTTTCGAAGAAGGCCTGCGTATTCAGTGGAAGAACCGGGCGGCGTTCTTCAGAGAATATCCCAAAGACATGCAGTTTATAGAGCAGATACGTTACTCGCCGCTTTATGAAAAGGTAATGCCCATGCTCACCAAAGGCTTCTCCGAAGTCATGGGGGCGTTTGTGCATAATGCCATTCGCCGCAAAGAGCTCAAAAAGCTCCCGTTCGAAGTATACTGGTCCGTTGCCTTTGCACCGCTGTATCAGCTTATAAAGTTTCACGCGCAGGGTAAGAGTTATGCCAGCGAAAAATTCGAGATCAACGATAAGGTCATGATGCAAACGCTCGAACTGGTAGTAAAGGCCCTGCGGCCGTGATCGATTGTTGCCGACCTGTATAGCGCATATATGCCCCCCGTGCCCCACACGTAGTAAATCCCTAAAAAAAAGTCGATGTATGAAGAATATTCTGGTATTTAAAACCGACATCATCCACAAGCGCGATCTGGTAAAGATCGAGCCCCTGTTCACCAATACAGAGTTGGGCATCCATCGCTGGACGGTCGATCGCCACGATGTTGACCATGTACTGCGTATTGAAACCGATAACTCTCAGCCCACAACCATTATCGACCTCCTTCGCGCGGCAGGATATGCCTGCGAAGAATTGACGGACTAGGCGCTACCGGATCGAAAGGAAAACCATTACCACTCATGAAACATACGTTTACCCGGTATCAGGTATTTGTTATCGCGATACTGGCCATCATTCAGTTCACCGTTATACTGGACTTTATGGTGTTGTCTCCATTGGGAGACCTATTAATGACAAGGCTTAGGATTACCACCGCGCAGTTCGGTTGGGTAGTATCGGGTTATGCTTTTAGCGCGTTCGCGTCGGGCATCCTGGCCGCAGGCTTTGCTGATAAATTCGATCGTAAAAAACTGCTGCTCTTCTTCTATGTAGGCTTCACGCTGGGCACCGCATTATGTGCCATGGCTACAGACTATCCTTCGCTGCTCATAGCCCGTATTGTAACCGGACTCTTTGGCGGTGTCATGGGGTCCATAGGCTTTGCCATCATAACCGATCTGTTCGCCATTGAAGTTCGTGGTCGCGTCATGGGGTTTGTACAAATGGCCTTTGCCGTGAGCCAGGTACTTGGTATTCCGATCTCGCTTGAACTGGCCAGTCGTTTCGATTGGCATACGCCCTTCTGGATGATCGTAGTCTTTTGCGCGCTGCTAGGCGTCGTCATCGTAGTATACCTGAAGCCTATCACGACACACTTACGCGCCGAGAAAGACCACAATCCGTTCATGCACCTCGCTAAAACCATCTCCCATCCCGATTACCTCATGGCGTTTGCCGCCACGGCGCTATTGGCCACCGGTGGTTTTATGCTCATGCCGTTTGGTAGCGCCTTCAGCATCCATAATCTGGGTATAAAGCAGGAGCAACTCACGGTTGTATACGGCGTTACAGGTGTCTTTAACATGATCCTGGGGCCGCTTATTGGCAGAGTTAGCGATAACGTGGGGAAATATAAAATCTTCGTCATCGGCTCGCTGGTCAGTATCGCAGTCATTTTGTTCTATACCCAGCTGGGTATAACGCCGCTCTGGATGGTAATCGCCATCAGCGTAGTCATGTTTGGCGGCGTATCTGCTCGTATGATCTCGTCGTCGGCACTGGTGTCGGCTATTCCGGCATTGCCCGATCGTGGAGCCTTCATGAGCATCAATGCGTCCATTCAGCAACTGGCGGGTGGTATTGCGTCGGCGGTTGCCGGCTTTATCGTATTCCGCCCCGAGCACGGCCCGGTTGAACACTATCCTACATTGGGCTATGTGGTAATGGCCACCATGGTCATCTCCATCCTGCTCATGTATAACGTAGACGTCTTTGTTAAAAAGAAACTCAGTGCAGCACCCCGTGCACCACAGCCTCCGGTAGCTCCGGAGGTAATGGCCGAGCATTGATCGGTCAGACAGGTACAAAATAAAAGAGCACCCTGCCAGCGCGCAGGGTGCTCTTTTATGAAAATGGGGGAGTTGTTAATGACGTTCTACCAAATCTTTAACAGCAATCACTTCCAGTGCCCGGTCAGCGGGCCCGGTCAGTACCTCGCCTTCGGCAGAATAGCGCGCGCCGTGACACGGGCAGTCCCACGACTTCTCGGCCGAGTTCCAGGCCACCGAGCACCCCATGTGCGTGCAGGTTGGGTTTACGGCGTGCAGCGCGCCTTGCTCGTCTTTATAAAGAGCAATCGTATGGTTCTCGTATTTCACCACCCTGGCTTCGCCGGGAGCAAGGTCTACCAGACTTTGCAGATCCTCCTGCTTAAACCACTGCCCGGCAAACTTGGCCGCCACGTGTACATTGTGCTGAAGAAAATCAACAAAACCCGCGACCGGTTTGATACGGCCGGGATTGAACAACGTGCTGTATGTAAGGTCTTCATCCAAAAGCATACTTTTTAATACTCGCGCTGCAACGTGGCTATAGATCATGCCATTGCCGCCAAAACCAGTGGCCACGTATACATTGGCATTTGTGCCCGGCATGTGACCAATATACGGCAGACCATCTACCGGTTCGAAGTATTGCGACGACCAGTGGTACGCCACCTCGGCATCGGGGAACTGCTTACGGACGTAGCTTTCCAGCTCACGGAAACATTGGTTCGTATCCATATCGTCACCCGTTTTATGATCCTGTCCGCCCACAATCAGGTACTCCTTACCGTCAATCGTCTGCGTGCGGTAATAATGATACGGATCGTACATATCATACGTCAGGCCTTCCGGATAGTGGCTGGTATCCAGCCGTACCGCCACCGCGTAGCTACGGTAAGCCGGGCACCGCAAGTGCAGAATGTTTACCCCCGGCGGGATGTGGGTGGCATACACCAGCGCGGAGCTTTGAATAACGCCCTGCGACGTTTGTACCGTAACGCCGGTATCGTCATCGCCTTCGGCCTGTTGTACTTTACAGTGCGTCATAATTGTGCCGCCGGCATCTTCAAACGCTTGCGCCAGGGCATAGCAGTACCGCAGCGGGTGAAACTTGGCTTGGCCGGGAATCTCCAGCGCTTTTAGGAAGTCTACAGGTACCGGTATCTCGTCTGTATACCGGGCGGCCACGCCCACGTCACTACAAGCCTTATAAATCGATTCCAGTTCGCTTACCTGGCTGTCGTCCTGCGCGAAGAGGTAGCCAGGTGTCTCCTCGAAACCGCAATCAATGCCCAGTGTGTCCACATGGCTTCGAATCAGATCGATGGCGTCGTGCGCGGCGCGCGCCACCAGCGTTGCTTTGTCCTTGCCGAAATTCCGGATCAGTGTAGTATACGGTACGTCCAGCAGCGTGTTCAGGTGCGCCGTTGTGCCACCTGTTGTACCGAAGCCCAGCGTATGCGCTTCAAGCAGGATACAGCGCTTGCCGGCGCGCTGTAACAGCAGGCCTAGCGTTAACCCGGTAATGCCGCCGCCAGCAATGGCTACGTCGTACAAACCGGTAGGTGAAACAGATTTGGGTATATAGGGAGTGTCGGTAGTGCCCTGCCACAGACTTATCAAAGCTCCATCACGAGGTGTCATAGTGAGTGGTATTTAATTGGTATATGCCAAATAGCGGGTCTAATGTCCTGCCATAGACATAGTACTCCGGAACAGGGCGGGCCTTGGATGAAACGGGCCGTGCTGTGGGCTTTTTTTTCCACATTAACTACGTATGAACGCTTTAGACCTTAAATCTGGCCTTCCGTACTCCCTGGTGCGGCATGGCCTTCCTTTTCAATACGCACGGCTTACGCAGCCCATTAGCACAAACGTTGTTATCATCGGTGGCGGAATTTCTGGCGCGCTTACGGCCTACCAACTTACACGAGCCGGTATTGACTGTGTGGTTGTAGATGGTCGCACCATTGGTTTGGGCAGCACCTGCGCCAGCACGTCTCTGTTACAATACGAAATCGATGTTCCGCTTCATCATCTCATCAAACACCGTGGTCACCATCATGCCGTGCGGGCCTATAAACTCTGCCTGCAGGCCATCGACAAGCTCAGCACCATTGCCCGCCGCATCGGCCTTCCGGAGTTCGAAAACAAAGACAGCCTCTACTTTGCGGCCCGGAAGGGTGATACCAGTATGCTGCGCGACGAATTCGAAGCACGACTCGCGAACGGATTCAACGTAGAGTACCTGGGCGAAAACGACATCCGCAAAACCTATGGCTTCGCGGCTCCTGGTGCTATACTATCGCACCATGGCGCTTTTACCGATGCATACATGTTTACACATCATCTGCATCAGTATAGCTTGAAGCGAGGACTCCGGGTTTACGACCGTACCATCATTCAGGGAATACGCCGGAACAGCCGTGGTGTAACGCTCAAAACCGCCGATGGTGTACCCATTCAGGCACGCAAGCTCGTATACGCTACCGGGTATGAAGTAACCGCATTCCTCAAGAAAAAGGTGGTCAATCTCCGTTCAACCTACGCCACCATCAGCGAAAACATGCAGGACGTAACCATTCCATGGACCACCGATACGCTGCTTTGGAATACCGCCGATCCATATCTCTACATGCGCCGTACCGGCGATGGCCGTCTACTCATCGGCGGTCGCGACGAAAACTTTTATAATCCGACCCGCCGCGACCGGCTCATCCGCACGAAGTCTATCGCTTTACAACGTGATTTCAACCGGCTTTTCCCCAACGTCGATTTCCGTCCGGAGTTTAGCTGGACGGGAACCTTCGGTACAACCGCCGATGGCCTGCCATTCATTGGCGCGTACAAACCATTACCACATAGCTATTTTGCGTTAGGCTTCGGAGGCAACGGTATCGTCTTTAGCCTCATCGCCGCCGAGCTTATCCGCGATGCGTTGATAGGTAAAGCCAATCCGGACGCAGCCATATTTTCGTTCGATCGTACATAAAACAACATAAGTGTAGAATGTTTACAACATGTAAGGTTATACCAGCGATAAGTTATTTATTCGATTAAGAATAACGGTAGCTTTGGTGAGCCGTGTTACTATATAATAATCCGGCCAACCACTACGCATATCACAGGTTATGAATTTTACACGAGTCGTAATTTTCAGCGCTTTAACCGCCATGGCCTTCTCGTGTTCCGAGGACGATGCCCCCAAGACCAACAGTGGTGATCTCGCCACCGCGTCACTAAGCTTCGTTGGCGAACAAAGCGTGTTGGCAACGCCGGCGGCTATGACCACATCGCAGGATGCCAATGCCGCCCTGGCCATAGGCTATGTAGCGCAGGCTAACCTCATCACAAATTCATTCGCACATTTTACGCCGCCGCAGGGAGCGTTGAAAACCGCCGTGCAGATCACAGCCACCAATGGCGTAGCGCCGGAAGTAACTTCCGGATACCTGGTGTATACCTGGACCGATGCGAAAGTCGGCACCGTGGCATACCAGGTTAGCGCTACATCCGAATCGTGGTTTTTTGAAATCTTCATCAAAGGCAAAGACGAAACATGGCAACGCGCGATAAGCGCCATGGAGCGGAAAGATAAAAGCGCAGGCCGACTGTCCACCTACAACATCCTGGGCGATGGGGGAGTGGCTGCCAGTTACGCCTGGAAGCGTATCGACAATCGGCTGACCTTCGTAGCGTCCGAATATGTGGATGGTTTGAATATCTCCATCATCGTCGAAAGCAATCTGAAAACGCTGGAAGGCAGAGTAGCCTACGAATCCAATAACTTGCGATTCGCCCAGATGGAATGGGATGCCCAGGGCAACGGATCCTGGACCATGTTTGAAGAAAACGGCAAGGTCATACTCGATAGCGGTAAGTGGAAAATCTAACCTTGCTTTACCATACGATCTTTTAGAACAGGCGGCTTTCAGGCCGCCTTTCTGTTTTTCCTGGGTTATGCCTATACTTGCACCCGCATAGGTTTCCGGGCCGTTAACGACAGCCCTGGATGAAAAGGGAATCCGGTGTAAACCCGGAGCAGTTCCCGCTACTGTAAGCATCGATAAGCGTTGTTGTGCCTACGTCACTGTCTGCCGAACTGGCCGATGGGAAGACCAGCAACAGGATGTCAGCCAGGAGACCTGCCTCTGCATTTTCACTTCCTAGTATGCTTCGGGTAGAAAGCATGTGGATATCCCGGTGCCCCAAGGGTCTCGTGCCATGAGCGTGCGGCATACCGGCATTCCTGTGTTTTACTCCTGACTCAGAACGGCTAAACCCTGACCCCTGAATGAAAAAGGAGATCCTATCCGCGTTGGCGCTTGCCGCCTTATTTGCCCCGACCCTCTATGCCCAGCAAACCGATTCCGTACGAACCCGGAACCTCAGCGAAGTCGTGGTAACCGCCACCAAATTCCCGAAGGCCCAGGGCGAAACCGGAAAAGTGCTAACCCTCATTGACGAAGATCAGATTCGCCGCAGCGCCGGCAAAGACCTCGCCCAGGTACTCAACGAACAGGTAGGACTCTTTGTAAACGGAGCAAACAGCAATCCGGGCAAAGACAAGGCGGTGTATCTTCAGGGGGCCGGTACCAACTACACCCTTATCCTCATCGACGGAATTCCGTTGAACGACCCCGCTGGCTTTGGAGGCGCGTACGACCTGCGCATGTTGCCGTTAGACCAGGTTGAACGAGTTGAGATCCTCAAAGGCAGCCAGTCCACACTCTACGGCTCAGACGCCATTGCGGGGGTAATCAATGTCATAACCCGTAAGAGCGGCAATGACAAGCCGCTCGGTGTATTTGGTAACGCCAGCTACGGCAGCTATAACAGCCGCAAAGCGACTCTGGGTGTAGAAGGCGGCACCGGCATCATAGACTATAACGTCAGCGGCACCCACTATGCCACCGATGGCATTAGCGAGGCCCGTGATATAACCGAAAACCAAAACTTCGATAAAGACGGTGCCGAACAAAATTCCTGGCAGGCCAACATCGGAATAAAGCCGACCGACAACATAACGCTGAGACCTTTTGTGCGGTACTCAAAGTTCAATGGTCAGTACGATGCAGGAGCGCTACAGGACGACACCGTATCCCACTACAACGGCCGGCTGCTCAGTACCGGCGCAACCGGGCAGTGGAACCTCGGTAAAGCCAGCATAAACGCGCTGTACAGCTTCGATAAAACCGAACGCGAATTCTTCTCCGCATATGGTCCATCGGCATACAACGGACGCTTCCAGCACGGCGAGCTTTTTGGTAACTATACCTTTACATCACACATCCAGGCACTGGCCGGTATAAGCTACCAGCAGTTGGAGATGAAAGATACCCTGGCCTCAAAGCCCAATCCATCGCTTAGCATCGTCAGCCCGTACGCCTCGTTCTTTCTGAACGACTTCCATGGCTTCTACCTGGAAGTGGGTGGTCGTTATGTACACCACTCCACCTACGGAAACACCTTTACCTACAGCATCAACCCGTCTTACAGACTCAACAACAACCTACGGTTCTTTGCCAACTATGCCACCGGTTTCAAGGCACCGACCTTGAGCCAACTTTACGGGCAGTATGGAGCCAACGAAAACCTGAAGCCCGAAGAGAGCAAATCGCTGGAAGCAGGAGCACAATGGTTTTCAGCAAGCAAGGATTTTAACGTACGGGGTACCTTCTTCTGGCGCAGAATTGACCAGGTTATTCTTTACGGTGCGCAGTATACCAACCTGGACAAACAAAACGATCACGGCATAGAGATAGAACCGGAAGCACGCATAACCAGCAACCTTACCCTACGTGGGTTTTATGCCTTCGTAACGGGCGAAGTAACAACCAACAACGGTGTGAGCGATACCACGTACAACAACCTCATACGTCGCCCAAAGCATTCGTTTGGCATAGCGGCATCGTATCAGGTTACGCCACGGCTGTTCGCCAGCGTCAATTTGAAAACCTTCGGCAAGCGCAGCGACCTATACTTTAATCCGATTATATTCGAAACACAACCGGCATCACTCGATGCCTATCAGTTACTCGACGTGCATGTAAGCTATACCCTGCTGGATAGCCGCCTTACCGTATTTGCCGATGCCCGGAACATCCTCAATCAGAAATACGACGAGCTCTACGGCTACAACACCATGAAGTTCAATGCTACCGCGGGCGTGATATTTAAACTCTGATATGATAACCTTCATAACCGGAGGCGTGCGAAGCGGTAAAAGCCGGTATGCGCAGGAATACGCAAAGAGCCTGACCGGTGCGCCACTGTATGTAGCTACCGCCCGACGCTGGAAAGACGATGCCTCGTTCGAAGCCCGCATACAACGCCATCAGGCGGAGCGTGGCCCCGAATGGCGCGCGTATGAAGAAGAGAAGTATGTAAACACCCTGCCGCTGGAGGGAGAGACCGTTGTGATAGACTGCGTCACACTTTGGCTCACCAACTTCTTTCTCGATAACAACGAAAACGTGGAAGCCGCCCTGATAGAATTCCAGCAGCAGATAGACCACCTTGTGTCCCTACCGGCGCAGGTCATTATTATAAGTAATGAGATCGGTATGGGCCTTCATGCCGACACTGCCATGGGCCGCAAGTTTACCGACCTGCAGGGCTGGGCCAATCAATACATCGCGGCCAGGGCAACTCGTGCGTTCTTTATGGTTTCCGGAATTCCTTTAGTATTAAAATAACAATGAGCCAATATTCTATACCGCCAGTATCCGACACGTTGCGGGCTTCGATTCAACATAAAATCGACCAGAAAACAAAGCCGCTCCAGGCGCTTGGCATGCTTGAGGCATTGGCTCTGCGCATCGGGCTAATACAGCAAACGCTCACCCCGGCATTGAACAACCCGCATATGCTTGTCTTTGCCGGCGATCACGGCATCGTAGCCGAAGGCGTCAGTGCCTACCCGCAGGAAGTTACCTGGCAAATGGTCATGAACTTCATTGGTGGCGGCGCGGCCATCAACGTATTCTGCAGGCAGCACGGCATACAACTCAATGTGGTCGATGCCGGTGTTAACTACGACTTCCCCGCCGGCCTCAACGGCCTGCTATACGCCAAGGTAGGTAAGGGCACCGCTAACTTTGCCACGGGTGCCGCCATGACTGAACAACAGGCACAGGCCTGCCTGGAGCAGGGTGGAGCGGTAGTAAAAGACATTCATGCACGCGGCTGCAACGTAGTAGGCTTTGGCGAAATGGGCATAGGTAATACCTCTGCCGCCAGCGCCTTGATGCACGCGCTTACCGGTATACCCGTAGAGCAATGCGTAGGTCGTGGTACCGGCCTTAGCGATCAGGCACTCAACCACAAAGTGGCCGTACTTCAGCGTTCCGTACAGCACCACGGTATACCCGGTACACCACTGCAAACGCTGGCTACTTACGGCGGTTTCGAGATCGCGCAGATCGCCGGCGGTATGCTTGAAGCTGCCAGCCGCGGCATGGTCATACTGGTCGATGGTTTCATCGCCACTGCCGCGTTTCTCGTGGCCCGCGCCTTTGCGCCCGCCATCAACGACTACGCGGTGTTCTGCCACCGTTCCAATGAACGGGGCCATGCACAACTACTCAAACACCTCGGTGCCGATCCACTCATTGACCTGAACCTCCGCCTGGGCGAAGGCACCGGTGTAGCCGTGGCCTATCCCATCATACAGTCGGCCGTTACATTCCTGAACCAGATGGCCAGCTTCGAGTCTGCTGGTGTCAGTACAAGCCTGTAACCATGATCCGCGAAGAGCTCGGTATATTCCTTACCGCAGTTATGTTCTACACCCGCATCCCGTGCCCGGCATGGGTAGGGCACGAAGAGCGGTACATCAGCCTGGCTACACGCTACCTGCCGCTCATCGGCTGGATAGTGGGGGGCGTCAGTGCCGGGGTATGGGCAGCCGCGTCGTATATACTTCCGGTACAGGTATCGGTAATCCTTGCGATGGCTGCCGGTGTGCTGCTTACCGGAGCCTTTCATGAAGACGGCTTTGCCGACGTATGCGATGGCTTTGGTGGCGGCTGGACGAAGGAAAAGATCCTCGTCATCATGAAAGACAGCCGGGTAGGCTCCTACGGTGTAATTGGTATGATCCTGATACTCGGTGTTAAATTTTACGCACTGGTCGCCCTGGCGGCTTATGGTCCGCTCTGGGTGAGTATTCTGCTCATCGCGGCGCACAGCCTTAGCCGTATGGCTGCCGTGTCGGTACTGGTTACATCCGTATACGTTCGCGATACAGACGATGCCAGTAAGGCTAAACCGGTAGCCCGCAAGCTCAGCGCAAAAAACGTATGGCTCGCCGCAGCATGGACAGCCATACCACTCAGTGTAATCGCAGTATACCTGTCTGTTGGGTTTCTCATCGTGCTCGTTCCCGTTGCTGTTACGGTCTTGCTCCTGCGCCGGTACTTCATCCGGTGGATAGGGGGCTATACCGGTGATTGCCTCGGAGCCACCCAACAGCTCACCGAAGTTGTGACCTACCTTTCGTTTCTGGCCATATGGAAATTTATCTGATCCGCCACACCGCCCCCGACATCGCCAAAGGCATCTGCTACGGGCAGGCAGACGTACCGTTATTAAAACCCATAGAACATGCCCTGAACCGGGTAGGAGAGGCCTTCCCGCCCGACATAGATGTAGTCTACACCAGCCCGCTAAGCCGTTGCATGATCCTGGCCCAACACCTGGCCGCCCTCCGAAACATTCCCATCCACACCGACGTCCGCCTCAAAGAACTCAACTTCGGCACCTGGGAACTAAAGGCCTGGGACGACATCGACCCAACTGTATTACTACCTTGGATGGACAATTACGACGTTATGAGCTGCCCCGAAGGCGAATCGTATAGCCACCTAGTAGCCCGTGTTCGGTCCTTCATAGATGATATAAAAGCAAGCGGTGTCGATCGCGTAGCCGTCGTCACGCACGCCGGCGTGATCCGCGCATCCCACGTTGTACTCCACAACATGGCCCTCCGCGATTCGATGGAGGTTGTTGTTGAATATGGGGGAATTTACAGGGAGCGGTGTCAGTAAGCGTTTTTTGACGTTGGAAATCGAATGGCTATCTTTGTTTTCTAAATACGGCACAAACGGCCAGATACGTGAATGAAGAGAGTACAGTCGATTGCAGCAATGGTAGGGGGTATTGGAATAACTGTATTTTCCCTTTGGTTAGGCCCCAGGATCATTCGCTATATCTTTAAACAAACCAGCCCCGATTTTTTGCAAGTTAAGATGACCGAGCTGGAATCCAACCCTGTCTTGATGGACTCCATTGGCGGCTATATCAATTCTCAATGGACCTACAACGAAAATGACTACAACGACGGCGATACGTTACGGTATTCAATTCAGTATTGGGGCGGTAAACGAGAACTTCTCTACCAAGGCATAATGGTTAGGGAAAACGGTGAGTGGACGCAGTACAAGGATTCCGTAATAATTCAATAATTTCCGACTATGGTAGAACAGAAATTATGCATGTAGCATGGTACTGGCCTCAGGATTCACAAACAGCGCGGTTGGCGTTATATTCGGTGCCTTCTTTGCGATCGCGCTGGTCTTACACCTGCTTTTGCTAAGATTTGTATATCCCGAACTCATGCCGGGTGTTTTTATAACGGCAAAGAAAAGCACCTTGGCATATTGGCTAGTACACCTCGGCCTGATTGTCGTATCGGTTCTGCTCTTCTCGTATCATTTTTTTGTGCGCAGTGATGCGGGAAAGAACCTCGGATGTGGATTGCACAAAGGCATTGGTCGACATAGGAAGAATGATTCTGATTGAACTCCCATCGCTTGTAAGCATTATCCTGGAGGCAATGACACGTTTCCCGATTTCCGATGACGAGATTCATTCCATAGCGTTATCATTTATAGACGAGGTGCTGGAAGTTATGAATGCCAATGACTATTATTACCATGGTGAAATCGGCGCGTATATAGAATACTATCTACTGCTGGCGTATACTAAACCGGCTCACGACGTTGTCATGAAATGGCAGGTCCACAGAAGCGAGCACCTTACGGATAATTTTAAGTTCATACGTAAACGCTATGCAGAACACGGGTTTTCATAAATGAAATGTCCCATTATGGCAAAGGAAACGATAGAGCAGGTATCTGACGTTATTTTAGACCTATTAGACAAGAACAGGTACACTCGTTTAGAGCATCAACTCGACGGACACGATATAAAGGCTTTTTTAGCTCATAATTTTATATACAGATCGTCTCGGATTTACCTGGATGATTTGATGATGGCGTCTAAGAAATACTGGAATTTTTTCATGATAGCAGATTGGATAGATGTATTCAGGGGTGTGCGTGACCATGTTCCGGGATTGAAATATTGCGTGGGATTTCTGTATAGATACTTGCAGATAGATTCTCTGAAAATATTTTCGGCGTTGGATTTTTTAGATCCGTCTGTCAAGGCCAATGTTCTTTTTGATTTTCAAGAGAGGCCAGGCCTGTTGGCGGTGATGGAAAAATTCCATGATCTTCAACTCACACACTTTGGTTATGATCGGTCAGATTTTAACAGTATAAGAGATCGGTTAATTGCCGAGGGTGCCAGCCCGGCCATCCCCGTTGAGCCGAACATAATCAAGTTTTAGATAATATATGGAACTGAATGCCCTGTCGGGAATCTTCTCAGTACACTGTAGACCTGACCTAGCCATGAATATACAAGAAACATACGCCTGGATTCAAAAACTGTCAGACCACCTGGGGCTGGAGTTCTCTTCGCAGGACTGGGGCATTGTCAACGCGTCGGCCTCTCGCGTGAATGAGTTCATCGAATGCTTCAATAACAGCGGTGTGCCCCCACATAATCGTAATGAGTACCCGTATAATCATAGCGACTATCGCGGTTTCGTCAGGTATCATGTATTCGAGCTGGTAATCGCATCATACAATGAAGCCATGATCGAAGGAAAAACCACAACAGAAGACCAGGACCGTTTCATCAAATTCATTACCGATAATGCCTCAAATACCGATTACCAACCAACCCTAAACTACTGGAAAGGCTTAGCCAACCGCAGCGAATTCCCCGTAGCAAACCTTCTCATCTAACCACAAGAGAATCTCATTAATCTTTGATTTAATCCTAATCCTTAAAATCTATTTAATCTTATCAGTCCTGTTCTGATTCTTTTCTTCCCCATAGTTTCCCTGGCCCCACCTTTTACTGTCTATTCCTGCAAGCTGGCACTAAGCCAACTTCCCCAAAGCTCATTACCATGAATACCCCATATAGACATTGTGCCCTATTCGTGTTGGCCCTTTTAATCAGCGCTGGCATTCAGGCGCAGAACAACTACTTGCTTAGCCACGAGCATAAAACCAAAGGAGGTTCTGAAAACACGTACTTCTACCTCGAACAGCTCAACGCATTACCGCCAATGGGTTTGCCCGCGGCCAAAATCATGACGGTGGACGGTCGGACGTATCGTGTTAACTACATCAGACTTCGAGAGGAGGCACCGTCGTGGTACGTGGGCTGTAGCATGTATGGCAGCCAGGCGCGGGGAGAAGAGCTTAGCCTGAATCAGCTGTTACGAGATTCCGTGATAAGAACACACGATCAGCGCCAGCAGGCTATTGAAGCACAATGCAACAGCCTGTTCTCCAACAAGGGAAAGCAGAACTCGCTGCTTACCGCGGATGTTAACGCGGAAGACAAAGTAAAACTCATCAAAATCGACTTCGAATATTGTAGCTGCGTAACGGGCCGCCAGCAGTTCTCGCACCTTGCAGACTCGCTGATTATGCCACGCAAAGTCATAAAGTCCAACACCTTTACTGAAGAAGAAAAGACTTACTGGCAAGCGCAGATTCCAGCTGTCCTGCAAAACGAATTTGTTAAGAGCTGCCTGCCTAACCGCGAGCGTGACTTCAGCGCCTACCAGGCCGGCCGCGAATAAAGTATATCAGGCGTGACGGGGCTTTTAATCCAACGCGAAATAAAAGCCCCACTTCGCGTAACACATTCCGAATTTAGCCGTTATCAATCACAAATCATGTTCAACCCTCTAAACAGAGGCTTTGTTAGTAATGCTCGTCTTTTAATACCATACGTTCACGCATCGGCTCCGGCGTCTGCCAGGAGAGTATAGGTATTGTTTATCGTTCCCCTACTGTCTTCCTGCTTAAACGGTGACGTATGCGTTTACGCGACGCGCGGAGGAGATGTATTTGCTGTCGGCTGCATCTGTACTAAAATCATTTTATGGCAACGATTCAACCTTCGGAGGACGATGTTCCTGCCGGTAGCAATGGCGTTGCCTCACCTCAATCTTTTGACGCGTATGAGCTTATCCCGAAAATATGGTCGTACATACCACTATCCGTTTTCGCCGGGTACAACCAGCGACGACCGCATTAACGCGACGTACTGGGACGATGTATCGCGGCTACGCGAGATTGTACACACCGAAAAGCTCGATGGCGAAAACAACTGCCTGAGCCGCCACGGTGTCTTTGCCCGCTCGCATGCGACCCCTACAGAATCGTCGTGGTCCAAAGCGATTCGCGCCCGGTGGGAGCTGCTGAAGCACGACCTGGGCGATATCGAGATCTTTGGCGAGAACCTGTATGCCATACACTCCATTCGCTACGACAAACTGGAGAACCATTTCTTCGTATTTGCCGTGCGCTACCTCGATACCTGGCTTAGCTGGGACGAAGTAAAGTTCTATGCGACAGCATTCGACTTTCCTACCGTGCCCGAGTTGAGTAGGGGAGTTCCGCCGGAAACGGAGGAGCTACACCGCAAGACCGTGCTTTCCCTGGTACATGAGCCCAGTATACTCGGATCGCGCGACATACTGACCGGCGAACCCTGCACCTGCGAAGGCATCGTAACACGTTCGGCCGACGCGTATGCAGTAGATGCCTTCGCGCAATCGGTCTTTAAATACGTGCGCAAGGGCCATGTAAAAACCGACGCGCACTGGACACGGAGCTGGCGCCGCGCCCCACTGCTGTGGGAGTAACAAACCCTTAACGACAGAGCCATGAACTGGACACTAACTACCAATAAAGACTTTTCGCATCTGGCGGACACATATCCCTGGGTTGCCGAAATGCACGGGGTGCCACAAGACCCACGGCACCATTCCGAAGGTGATGTAGCCACCCATACACGTATGGTGCTCGATGCCCTTACGGCGCTTCCCGGCTATGCCGCACTGAACGCTATGAACCGCGAGCTTCTTTGGGCCGCGGCACTGCTGCACGATGTAGAGAAACGCTCGACTACCGTAACAGAACCAGATGGTTCAATAACCTCGCGTGGCCATGCGCGCAAAGGCGAGTTCACGGCCCGGCAGCTGTTGTACCGCGACATTCCGACGCCGTTTGCCATACGCGAACACATCGCAGCTCTGGTACGCTACCATGGCTTGCCGCTGTGGATTACCGAGAAGCCGGATGCACGTCGGGCTGTAATCGAAGCATCGCTGCGCGTAGATACCCGATTGTTAAGCTTGCTGGCGCGGGCAGACGTGCTAGGGCGCCGCTGTGCCGATCAGCAGGACCTGTTGGAACGGATCGACTTTTTCGACGCCTACTGCGACGAGCAGCAATGCTGGGGCAAGCCGTATGCTTTTGCCTCCGGTTATGGCCGCTTTCTCTACTTCCAGCGAGAAGACGCCGTGCCGGATTACGAACCGTTCGACGATCTGAAAGGCGAGGTTGTTATCCTTAGCGGCCTCCCCGGCATGGGCAAGAATCGCTACCTTAACACCCACTACGATGGCTGGGCCACGGTAAGCCTGGACGACATCCGTCGCAAGCATAAACTGAAACCCGAGGACGCCTCGGCTACCGGCTGGGTCGTACAGCATGCAAAAGAGCAGGCCCGCGTTTACCTGCGCAAAGGACAGCCGTTCGTATGGAATGCCACAAACACCACCCGGCAAATGCGCGCCCAGTGGATAGATCTGTTTGCGGCGTATAAGGCGCGCGTTACCGTGGTATACATTGAAGTGCCGTACGACGAATGGTTACAGCAAAACCGTAACCGCGAATACGTGGTGCCCGAAGCGGTGCTCTCGCGCATGCTCCTCAAACTCGAAGTGCCACTGCTGCACGAAGCCCACAATGTACAGTATGCCCTGGGTTAACTTTCCCGATTTCAGGTGTAGCGGCGATCGCTATGCCTGATTCCTTCATAAATGATGCGGTATTGAACTACCGTTGCCTCCCGTTCGGACAGGCATTTATTTCATGCAAACCTGTAGCGAAAATGGTCCACCTTCCTGATGGCACGTGTTTTCCCTTTATCGTGTATGTGCTGTCTGCACCGCTTCTTCGAAACACTCAAACCGTATCGCGTATGGCTAAAGGCATAACAGAATTAGTATTCAACGGCACGCTTGCCGGCGTGGCCCCGGGTGACTCTCTAGGCAATTTCCCCAACGAAAGGCTCGTTCCCGTGAATAATCCTGGCGATGGAAACCCGAAACGGTATCATTATGTACACGACAACATCACATTCGAACTGGAGGCTGAAGAGACGACCATCAAAAACTTCCGGCTTATCTTCGACCGTGCAGATGGTAAGAAATATACCCTACAACGAAATCAGGGAGAAGCTTGTTTCTCTCTTAGTGTCAGATCCAGCTTTACCGAATTCGTGCAATTCCTGAACGACCTCAAAATCAACTGGGCAATGGACCTCGACTCTATCGGGCCCAAAATGATCGGTATACGCCTCGAGTCCGGAACGATCATTCGCTACGCATTCGAAGACACCTTCTTTGGCTTTTATGAGCTTCTCCGGTAAGGAAATGGGAGATTAGAATACCAGGAAGTCGTCAAGAATTTCGCCGTCGGCGCTGTATTCAATCTCATACGTAGCAATCTGCGCACCTTCGGTCTTGTTATTGCTCTCATACAAATGCATTCGCGCGATATAGTACGGCTCGCGGCCATTGGCATTGAGGATCATAATGCTGATGCCGCCAAACTCTGTTGTAAACGTTCTGCCGCCGAGAAACAGATCGAACTCGTCCTTCAGGGCCTTATTTTCTGCCAGGTTGTGATTCAAACCCGATGTGAGTTCCTCTTTTACCTTTTCAACGTTTATGGTTTCCTGTACCTGGGATTCGAATTCTTGCAGCATGCTCGTGCGATTTAATGGATGGTGTAAAGCTAACTCAAATTGTATAAAGTTTACTGCCATAAGCCCTGACGATTCGAACAGAACGGCTTAAAAAGCAGGAAGCTGCCCCGAGAGACAGCTTCTTGTTTTCCAGAATCAGAATGTGTTCGGGCTTACTTCGCGATGTACGGAACCTGATTTACTGTTCCGTTGAAGTCGCCAAATGTCAGTGTGTGTACGTTGACCACGGTATGGAAGCGGTTTTCGTCTGCACGGGGCTGAACGGAAACGGCGCTTTCTTTAAGCTCCAGCGTATCGGCGTTGAAGATCACGTAGTTTATTTCGTTCTGTTCGGTAGTTACCAGGCCCTTGAAATGGTAGTTATAGTCTTGTGTACGTTTGGTAACGATCAGGTTGAGTGTATCGTTTGAAGTGAAGATATAACGCAGAAGGTTTGTGTTCGCATCGTTGTCGGCCAGGTAGGCTTCCTTTACGGTATAGGTCTTCTTACCTGACGAATTACGGGCATTTTGTTGATCGATCGTGCCTGTAGCGGTCAAGGCAGTGGCAGGATCGGAGTGACCGATTTCCCAGGGTGTTGTCGCTGCGTTGTCGTCATCAGAGCAGGCGGTGAGGAGTGTGAGGCTTGTAGCCAGGAGTACAAAAAATCGCATAATAAAAGTAATTTGTGTTTTCAGGCTTATATATCGATAAAGTGGTGCCATGGTAAGCCTGTCAGATGTATCGTTTCGGCTACAGGCCAAATGTAGTGACGAACCGACGTGAATAGCAGACGAACATCTGCTGCGGGGGAAATTCTGTTCATGCATGTCTCACCGCCCGTGGTGGTGGCGACGGTTAGCTGTGGAATTTTGCATACCTTAGGTGGTAAACTCCCATGTAGAATGAAGGTCTTTCTGGCTGTAATCTGTCTGGTCATGAATGTGTCGGGGTATGCCCTGCAGCACACCGACAGCCTCCTGGTGCAGCTCCATGCGGTACTGGAAAATAAAGACGTATACAGCCAGGCCCGGCAGCGCCGTATTGACGATTGCCGCCGGCAACTGTCGGCGCTCGACGGCCGCGGCCCGCAGCAAGAGTTTGTATGGCTGCAACAGCTGGCCGAAGAATATAAGACCTTCGTTTACGACTCGGCATTCGTCTATACACAAAGGCTTAAAACTGTGGCGGGCAGGCTGAACGATCCTGTTCGGGAAGCGTATGCCGACGTACAGCTCGGGTTTGTGCTGTTGTCGTCCGGTATGTTTAAAGAAACACTCGACTCGTTGGGCAGTATACAGGTCCGTGGTTTGCCCGATTCGATCCGGCTGGAGTATTATGCACTGATGGCACGGGCCTACTACGACCTGGGCGACTTTGATCGCGACCGGTTCTTTACGCCCGGTTATGTACAGCGCGGCAGTACCTACATCGACTCGGCGCTGCAATGCACGCCGCCCACATCATACGACGGCGTATACCTGAGGGCACTCCGCAATCTCAAAAACGAAAACATGACCGTCGCGCTGGCCGACCTCAACCGGCTGATGCAGACCTATACGCTTACGCCGCACCAACTGGCCGTAACGGCATCGACGTTGAGTTTCTATTACAGTTCGCGTAACCAGCCTGACCAGGCAATAGATCTCCTGGCCCGGGCCGCCATTGCCGACATTACCACTGCCACCAAAGAAACCGCCGCCATTTCGGGCCTGGCAGAACTGCTGTATACGAAAGGCGACGTGCGCAATGCCTACACCTTCATCCAGCAGGCCATGGAAGATGCCACGTTCTACGGCGCCCGCCAGCGAAAAACGCAGGTGGGCTCTATACTGCCGGTCATCGCTGCCGCGCAGCTCACCAGCGTTGACGGGCAGCGCCGACTGTGGCTTACGTATTCCATCGCGCTTACCGCATTGGCCATCCTTGTTCTGGTGTTTGCCATGAGCACCTTCCGCCAGCTCACCAAACGGAAGGTGGCCGAGAAGGCCCTGCGCGAAGCCAATAAAATCAAAGAAGAATACATCGGCTATTACTTCCAGGCCAATTCCGAATACCTCGGCAAGATCGAGGCCCTTAAAACCGCGGTAGAGATGAAGCTGATGACGAAGAAGCCCGACGACATTAGGTTCATCGTGAACGGCATCAACCTCAAGAAGGAGCGCGAAGAACTCTACCACAGCTTCGACAAAGTTTTCCTGAAGCTGTTTCCGGGCTTCGTTACCCAGTTCAATTCGTACTTCAAAGACGAAGATCGCGTCGTACTCAAAGAGGGGCAGCTGCTCAATACCGAGTTGCGCATCTTCGCGCTCCTCCGCCTCGGCATACACGATCCCGAAAAGGTAGCCCGCATTCTGGATTACTCTATCCATACGATCTACAACTACAAGGCCCGGGTGAAGGGTAAATCTGTTGTGCCCAACGACGAATTCGAGAAGAAAGTCATGGCCATCCAGGCGGTCGCACAGTAAAACGGTTGTAAAACGTTTATATTTTCGGCGGGTTACCGATAGCGCATGTTGTTTAATTACAGTGTATTAGCGTTTATAAAACGCAGGTTCCCTTTACTTTTTCAGTTCCGGAATTCACAGTACGCGTTGGGCTGACGTGATTTGTTATGCAATCGTTGCAGATTGACTGTAGCGCTGCTCAACCGAATTACCGTACATCAACCCTGACCTTACAAATGAAGTTTCTTTTCGGCCTCTGCCTGCTTGTTTTCGCCACGCTCGTCACGGCCAATGCCCAAAGCAAGGGCAAGCCCGTTATCGTTGCCTCGCCCGATAAAGCCCTGAGCGTTCAGTTCATGCTAAAGAACGGCGTTCCCTATTATGCGGTAACCCGAAATGGTAAGCCTATCGTAAACGACTCCCGCCTGGGCTTTACTCTCAAAGACCTGCCCGCCCTGGATCACGACTTTGCGTTAATGGCGGCAACGCCAGGATCGGCCGATGAAACCTGGACCCAGCCCTGGGGCGAAGTGAAGACTATCCGCAACCATTACAACAGCCTTACACTAACGCTGCAGGAGCGGAAGGCCCTGCGTCGCAAGCTGATACTGACCTTCCGGGTCTATAACGACGGCGTAGGCTTCCGGTATGAGATTCCGCAGCAGCCCAACCTCAAACAGTTCGTCATTATGGACGAGCTGACCGAGTTTGCCCTCGCACAAGACCTCAGCGCCTGGTGGATTCCCGCCTACGGCGATGAGATGGACTCCGAATTCCTCTACCAGCATAGCCGTGTGAGCGAGCTTAAGGAGAAGACGTTCACGCCCATTACCCTCGAAGGAAACGGTCTTTACGTGAGCATTCACGAAGCCGCGCTGGTAGATTACGCCGGCATGGACCTGGAGCACACCGGTGGTAACACGCTGAAGTGCGACCTGGTGCCCTGGGCTAACGGTAACCGCGTAGAGGCTTCGGCGCCTATGAAGAGCCCGTGGCGTACGCTACAGATTGCCGCGACACCCGGCGACCTTATTACATCGTACCTCATCCTTAACCTGAACGAGCCCAACACCCTGAGTGATGTGTCGTGGATCAAGCCAGGCAAGTATAACGGCATCTGGTGGGGCATGCACATTAAGACCCACACCTGGGAAGGCGGGCCGCAGCACGGCGCCACTACCGCCAACATGAAGGAGATGATTGACTTTGCCAGTCGCCACAAGCTTTCTGCCGTGCTGGCCGAAGGCTGGAACGAGGGATGGGATGGCGACTGGACCGCTAACGGCAACTTCAGTTTTACAAAGCCCTATCCCGACTACGACCTTTCTGAGCTAAGCCGGTATGCCCGCGAGAAGAATATTGGCCTCATCGCCCATCACGAAACCGGTGGCAACGTGGCGAACTACGAGCGCCAGCTGGAAGATGCGTTCAGGCTCTGCGAGCAGTATGGCATTCATCACCTCAAGACAGGCTACGTTAACCGTCGCCCGGCGGGGGAGTACCACCAGGGGCAGTTCATGGTGCGCCACTACCACAAGGTTATGACCACCGCGGCGAAGTACAAGGTTATGCTGGACGTGCACGAGCCTATCAAGGATACCGGCCTGCGCCGTACCTATCCGAACATGATGACCCGCGAAGGCGCACGTGGCACCGAATACGAAGCCTGGAGCACCGGTAACCCGCCCGCGCATACTGCCATTCTACCTTTTACCCGCTGCCTTAGCGGGCCGCTGGATTACACGCCGGGTATCTTCGACATTCAGTTTAAAACCACCGGTACCTTCCGGGTACATACCACGCTTGCTAAACAGCTCGCGTTGTACGTGGTGATCTACAGCCCGCTGCACATGGCTGCCGATCTGCCCCGCAATTACGAAGGCAACGCCGCCTTCAGGTTTATTGAAGATGTACCTACGGACTGGGAAGACACCAAAGTACTTCAGGGCGACATCGGCAAGATAGTGACCATCGCGCGTAAAGACCGCAACAGCGGTGACTGGTATATCGGCAGCATTACCAACGAGGCCGGCCGCGACGTAGCCATTAAACTCGACTTCCTGCCCGCCGGTAAAACCTATACCGCCGAGATCTATGCCGACGGTAAGGATGCCGACATGGAGACCAATCCGCTGCCGATAGCCATTACTCAACAAAACGTAACGGCCGAAGCCGTGCTCAACCTGCGCCTTGCGGCCGGTGGCGGCGCCGCAATACGCCTTCATCAACAAACCAAGTAACTTAACCCCGACAGTGTATGAAACAGACTACGATAGATGCCACGCGTAAAGCAGCCCGACGGATCGAGTTCGAAGGCAACCACCAGAACGATTCACTGCTGATCGGAAACTTCGGCGATGTGGAGTTTATGGCCCGCGGTGAATTCGATCTTTCCGGAATGATCTATTCGAAGAACACGGTCGAGTTCACCGTTATCGGCAGTGGGCAGATCCGCTTTCACGGTGTTTGTAAGAAGATCATTATACACCTGGTAAAGGGCGACTGTACGGTAGACTTCAGCCGCCTGACCAGTAAGGAGGTTTGTTGTGTATCGCTGCGCGATAACTCGCGTACACTGGTTGGCCCTACACAGATCATTAGCCGGGCAAACCTGCAGGACGATGCGGTGCTTACGTACAACAGCAAGTCGTTACTGCGGAGCTACTCGGTGGCCGGGCGCTCGCGTATTCAGCTGCTCGAAGAATAGTACTTCTTTCAATACATGCGATAAACAAAAAGCCCCTTCGGTGTGAGGGGGCTTTTGTGCTTTATAGTATCGAAACCTTAGGCAAGCTCGCGAAGGTCTACAGGAACTACGCGCGATACGCCTTTCTCGATCATGGTAATACCGTAGATAACGTCGGTAGAAGCCATGGTGCGTTTGTTGTGCGTTACAATTACGAACTGTGAGTCTTTGCTGAAGGTACGGATAATGTTGTTGAACTTATCGATGTTGGCGTCGTCCAACGGTGCGTCCACTTCGTCAAAGATACAGAACGGTGCGGGCTTAAGCAGGTACATCGAGAACAGTAACGCTGTAGCGGTAAGGGTTTTCTCTCCCCCTGAAAGCTGGTTGATGCTGAGCGGGCGTTTGCCTTTTGGCTTGGCGATGATGTCGATGTCGGACTCCAGCGGGTTGTTTGGATCGGTCAGACGCAGATCGCACTCGTCTCCTTCGGTAAAGAGTGAGCGGAATACACGGATGAAGTGTTCTTTGATCTTGTTGAACGATTCCATGAAGGTTACGCTGGCGACGCCTTCAATTTCGCCGATGGTGTTTACCAGCGACTCTTTGGCCTTGAGAAGATCTTCTTTCTGGGTAACGATAAAGTCGTTACGTTGTTTGATCTCGGTATACGCTTCCATCGCCATCGGGTTGATGGGGCCCATGTTGTCCAGACGGTCGCGGGTTTTCTGCACGTCGGCGCGCAGTTTGTCTTCTTCGTATTTCTTAAGGTCTTCGTCCTGCTCGGGCGTGATCTGGCTCAGTACATCGTCGAGGTTTACGTTGAACTCTACGGAGAGACGTTCCTTTACGGAGTTGAGGTGCATCTTGCTTTCATTGAGCTGCGTTTGCAGGTCCATGAGGGTAGTGTCGATGCCGGTGCGCTGGTTCTGTACTTCGCGGAGCGACTTCTCGATGGTGTCGATGTTGCCGCGGGTTTCGTAGTAGTCTTTTTCGGCTTCGCCGAGACCTTTCTCCATCGCTTCTTTCTCTTCGTACATGCCCAACAGCTCGTCGTCGTTGGTCTCGTTGTTTTCGAGAATGCGTTTGATCTCGTCTTCGTTCTTCTTCAGTTCTTCGGCGTTGGCTTCGATACGTTTACTGCTTTGGTCCATAGACTCCTGCTTGAAACGCATTTCCTGGTCGATGCTCTTGACGCGGTTGTCTTGCTGGTGGAAGAAGATGTTCTGTTCGTTGAAGGCGGCAGACTTTTGGGTTAGCAGCTCGCTGTTGGACGACAGGTTGTGGGTGAGCTCGGACATCCGTTCTTCCTGGTCTTCGAGCTCGCGTTGCGCGGCTTTTGAGCGGGGGCGGAGGTCGTCCAGTTCCTTCAGCAGGGTGTCGATCTTTTCGAGAATGTCTTCCCGGCGAAGGTCGGCGTTGCTCAGCATTTGCGAGAACTGCTCACGCTTGGTGCGCACGGATACAAACTCTTCGTTTACCTGGCGGATGGTGTTCTGGACTTCGTCGATCTGGTGGCGCAATTTGTTGTTACGCAGTTTTTCCAGATCGGATTGCTTTTCCAACAGGCTCCGGCGGATGTCGTCCAGTTTCGCGGTAAGCTCTTTGATCTCTTTCTCAAGCTTTTCCATGTTCTTGGCGCGACCGATCTTTTTACCTTCGAAGAGGCCCACCGAACCACCGGAAACACTGAATTTACGTTTGGTTAGTTTGCCACTCTTCGTAATGAAGGTGTTGCCGTCGCTTGCTGGAATATTCTTTATATCGCCTTCTACGATGTACACCCGGTCAAGGATGTACGCCATGAGCTTGCGGTATTTGGGATCGTATTCAATGATCTCTGACGCCGGGAAGGCATTGTCGTAAATGCGGCCGGGCGTGGATTCGAATTTCTCGAACGCGTCGAGTACGAAGAAGTGAGCTTTACCTTTGGCGGCATCGCTCAGGAGGTTGATTGCCTCATAGGCGTCAGCTTCGTGCTCTACGATGTAGTAGTTGAGGTACTGCTCCAGGAAGTTCTCGATGGCCACGCGATACTCTTCCGACGTTGTCAGGATGTCTGACAGGAGGGGAGCATTCTTGGCTACCTTGGACTTCTTGAGGAACTTGATGGCCTCGGGGAAGCCTTCGAGGTTTTCTACGAGCGATTTGGTGAGGTTGTATTCGTTCTGGCGGGCATCGAGCTTACGGCCGGTAACGTTCATTTCCTCGCGGATCATGTCGATGGTTTTTTCTACCGACGCGATACGTTCCTGCACATCGTCTTCTTCCTGCTTGAGGCGTTCCTGCTCTGCGTTTTGTACGTTCAGCTCTTCCTGCAATACGCGCAGCTTGTTCTCGAATTCTACAAGGCTTGCGCTCTGCATAGACGAGTCTGACGCGGTCTTCTCCAGTTCCTGCTTGAACGACGATACCTGGATCTCGCGGATCTCAAGGTCTTTGTTGATCTGGAAGCTTTCTTCCTGGCGTTCGCGTTGTACACGGCGCAGGGAGTCGGCCTGGGTTTGCAGCTCCGTGGTGATACGTTTTTGTTCTTCGTATTCGGCCTTAAGGTTATCGAGCTTGTGGGTGATCTCCTGCAGGATATCTTCTGCCGAGCTCTTCTCGCCTTCGAGGCTTTGTACGCTGAAGCGGGCGCGTTCGTTGCTTTTCTTGTCCTGTTCAATCTGGTCGCGAAGACCGGTTGCGCGGTCGTTCAGGTAACGAAGGCGTTCGTTCTTGATCTGCTTCTCGCTCTCGTACTGGCGGATCTTCGATACGAATTCGTTGATGGCTTTCTGGCGCGAGCTCAGGGTCTTCTCTTTCATCACCAGCTCGGCTTTGCCCTTTTCAACGGCCGCTTCTTTTTCGGCAACGTCCGTGGCGAGACCGAGCTTACGATCGCTCTCGTCCTGAACCAGCTTCGAGATGGTGTTGAACTTGTCCTTATGTTTGTTTACTACCACGCGGGCCAGCAAAATACTTTTCTCTTTGTATTCGTCTTTTACGCGGTAGAATGTTTCGGTTTGTTTGGCCTGCTTTTCCAGGCTCTTCATGTTCTTCTCGATCTCGAACAGAAGGTCGGCCACGCGTTCAAGGTCGGCGTCGGTGTCTTCCATTTTCTTCAGCGTTTCTTTTTTACGCTTTTTGAATTTGGATATACCGGCGGCTTCTTCAAACAGCATGCGGCGTGAACCGTCTTTATCACCGAGTAGATCGTCCACCATACCGAGCGCGATAATCGCGTAGGTGTTGGATGCGACACCGGTGTCCATGAACAGGTTGGTAATGTCTTTGAGACGGCAGGACACCCCGTTGAGGAGGTACTCACTTTCGCCCGAACGGTACAACCGGCGGGTGATGGTGATCTGCGAATACTCCGTTGGGAGAATGTTTTTGGTGTTGTTGATGGTAAGCGACACCTCGGCCATCTGCTGTGCGCCCCGCTGGCTGGTTCCATTGAAGATAACGTTCTCCATTTTTTCAGAACGCAGCGCACTCGTTTTCTGCTCGCCAAGAACCCAACGGATCGAGTCGACCACATTGGATTTTCCACACCCGTTCGGCCCAACAATGCCGGTAATCCCCTCGTCGAAGTTGATTACGATCTTGTCGGCAAAACTCTTGAAACCTTTTACCTCCAGTTTCGCTAATTGCATGCTTTGTAGTGGTTGAACGTTTAAAAAGTCTGCACAGTCCAGGGTTGACAATTTCCGCCGTGTGGTAGTTGTTGGCAGTCCTGGAAGTTTACGAACTTCTGTACCGCCCGGTAACGGGGTAGGAGTTGTCTAGTTGAATCTGAGAAGTCGGCAAAGATAACGTACCTGTCCAAGCAATTCAAAATAAATGTAAAAGCGTTCTGATTTTTGTTTTTGCTGGGGTTTAGGCCGTTTAAGAGCTGATTGTGAACTTGTGTATGTAAATTAAAACACTTCTTGCCGAACCAGTTTTTTGACACAATAATCGTTTGTTCTGCACTCCTCCAGAACGACATCCAGTTGATTATCAGTACGATGGTGTGTTACCACAAGCTTTCGCCCGCAGCTTTCATATTCTCATTCTGGGACAGTCAGCTCTGGCATGAACCGACTGTACGCTATCCGTACTCTAACCGTGCTTTATCCATGCTGTATCCGTGCTTAATCTCCGAAGCATCGCAGCGCCCGGGCGGCGCTCTAATTCCTGGAATGGGCCAAATTCCCGGCCGCGATGAAGTATGGCGAGTGTATAGATCATGTATGGATAGTGTATGACGAGTGTATGAAATCCACTTACGTGATTGTCATGATACATGTGCTTGACGAATGAGGTACGGGTTGGCGAGGGTTGGTGGATAGTTCATCGTGGAGTTCTTTGTGAGTTCGATTCGAGTCCTATCCGAGTCCATAGATAGTTCGATGTAGTTCGATACATAGTCGATGAAGGTTGCAGAGATATACTCCTAAAGGAGGATGCTTTGCAGGCGCGCGAGTATTTTCGCAAGAACCCGTGTGGTGTATCGTGCGTGGTTCCGTATCTTCGAATCGTTTGGTGATAACGCGAGTGTTGCATTCTTTGCCCTCGCGCTCGCCCTCACACTGACTTATAGCGTATGTATATAAAAATTGCTTTACGCCATTTGTGGCGACAGGGAGTGTTTAGTGCGATTCATGTAGGTGGTTTGGTGGTGGGTTTGCTTGCTGTGCTGTTTATTTTGCAGTACACGGGCTTTGAGCGGAGTTATGATAGCTTTCACAGTAACAAGGATCGGCTGTATCGTGTGGCGTTCTCGCGGCACGAGGATGGTGCGGTTGCCCAGGAGTCGGCCCGTAATTTTGCGGGTATAAGCGATTGGGCGAGGCAGTCGTTTCCAGAGGTGGAGGCGGCTACACGGTTCTGGACTATACCGGCTAATGCCGGGTTTCTCATCCAGCACGAAGGGAAGCTATATCACGAAACCGGAAAGATCATCGTGGCAGACTCTACGTTCTTCACGGTATTCCCGTCGCTGTTGCTGCGGGGTAATGGAGCCCGGGTCTTACAGAATGCCTCCAGCCTCGTGCTCTCGGAACGGATGGCCCGGAAGATCTTTGGCGACGAAGACCCGTTGGGTAAAGTTATAGCCGCTACCGAGCACCACGAAGCTTATCAGATTACCGGCATTCTGCGCGACATGCCCGGCAACTCGCATATGGACGTGGACTTCGTACGACTCTTCAATTACGACTGGGATAAGGGCGTTGATCTGTGGGAAGGCCCCTGGCGCTTCACCTACCTAACACTGCGTGATCAAGCCGATGCTGTAGCGTTCGAAAGCAAGCTTAACCGTACGTTGGCCACACTGCATACGGAACATCCCAACACGAAAGGCGTGACGCTATCTTTACAGGCTGTGACCGACATTCACCTGCGTTCGCATTACCCGGATGAGATGAAGGCCAACGGCCAGGAGAATCTTGTTACCACGCTGCTGTGGATTGCCCTGGTTATTTTGCTGCTGGTGTGGGTTAACTATATCAGTATCGAAACGTCGCGCTTTACGGTGCGTGCGCGCGAGGTGGGCATTCGCCGTATTGTTGGGTCGAGCAGGTGGTCGCTGTCGGTGCAGTTTGTTACCGAGTACCTCTGCATCTGTGTTGCGGCGGTGGGGCTTGCGGCACTGATGTTTCCTTACCTGTTGCCGTGGTTCAGCCATTACAGCGGTATGGAGCGCGATGGCTATACGCTTTCGCTGGTGAATATCGGGCTGGGAGCCATGGCGGTGTTTGTGCTGGGGTCGCTTGTGGCCGGTGTATATCCGGCGTTGTTGTTGAGCAGGCTTAATCCGGTAACGGTATTGAAGGGTGCTGTTGCCGGTGGCAAGCGCCGGTTGCAGAAGGGCATTATGGTGTTTCAGTTTACGGCCTCGCTGGTGCTTACCGGCTTTGTGTTCGTAATATATTATCAACTCGTGTTTATGCAGCAGGCCAATACCGGCATGGATCTGGACCGCGTGCTGGCCATTCGTAACCCTACGGTATACAGCAGCCAGGAGCAAAGCCGGGATGGGGCCGGCAGTTATGATAACTTCAACGCGCTGCGTAATAAGCTGCTCACGCAGCCCGGTGTAAAGCTGGTGGCCAGTTCATCGGCCGTGCCCGGTACGGAGATCGGTTTTACGTATACAAACCTGGCCAAACGCCACGCTACAGATCCGTACGATCCCACCCGGTACAAGCTTCTGTTCGTAGACTATAACTTCATTCCCGCATTCGGCATTCCGCTCAAAGCCGGGCGCAATTATAACCAGCAGTATAGTGACGATGTTGCGCATAACACCATCATCGTCAACGAGCAGGCCGTGTATGCCCTCGGCTTCAACTCGGTAGACGAGGCATTGAACGCTACGATAAGCTTTATGCCTGACGAGGAATGGAATCAATACACGATCGTAGGCGTAACCGCCAACTATCATCACGAAGCGGTAAAGGAAGCTACCTTTCCCACCATCTTTTACCTGAACAACAATCACGGTCAGCAGGTGTACTATACGGTGAAGCTCGAAGCCGGCACCGACATGCCTGCGGCCGTAGCCGCTGTGGAGCGCGAGTGGAAGACGGTGTTTCCGGAGAAGCCTTTCGATTACTTCTTTGTCGATGCGTACTACGACCAGCAGTTCCGGAGCGAGCTGTACTTCGGCCGTGTGTTTGGAATGTTTGCCGCGGTAGCGCTGTGCATCTGTTGCCTGGGCATACTGGGCATGGCCCTGTTCGAAGCAAACCAGCGTGTGCGTGAGATCAGCATCCGTAAGGTGTTGGGCGCGTCGGTGGTAGGGCTTACGGCGTTACTTACGCGAGGGTATATGCGGCTTATATTGCCGGCGATGGTGCTTGCGGCACCCTTGATTTATTATGCGGCAACGGCGTGGTTGGAGCAATACCCTGTACGGACTGGTATGCGTGTGTGGTTTTATGTTGGGCCGCTGGTTATTGTGATGGTTATAACGGGGCTTACTGCGGGTTGGCAGATTGTACGGGCGGCACGGAGTAACCCGGTAGAAGGGCTGAGGGAGTCGGTATGACGGTTAATACAATGCCTTTGCCAAATCATAAAGTACAGGAACTTTGTTGTGTCCGGGGATCATCGAGGGACATACCTGGTCGACGAACCGTTTTATTTCGGGAGATAACGATGTTACGGAGGCGCCGTTGATCTGGACATTCCAGGATTATCTTGCTTTGGATTTCAATTGTTTCCTGCGGCTCGGCCGTTTGGGTGGTGCGAAAAATCAGTACCAGTGAAATCAATCCGATCAGTACAAAGGAGAATATAAGGATGCGTTGCATGAGGTTCGTTCGTTTCGATAGGTGCCTGTCTTGAATACAATCCATAAAGGGATTGTGTTTATTTAAACAACTCCAGCAGTTCGCGTGAGCTTAGGGATTTAAGGATGGAGGCGTCGGTATGGATAAGGCTGTTTACCAGATCTTTTTTGGTGTCCTGGAGGAGGAGGATTTTTTCTTCGATGGTATTTGGGCAGATCATGCGTACGGCGACTACGTTTTTGTGTTGGCCGATGCGGTGAGCACGGTCGATGGCCTGGTTTTCTACGGCGGGGTTCCACCAGGGGTCTACCAGGTATACGTAATCGGCTTCGGTCAGGTTGAGGCCAGTGCCGCCGGCTTTGAGGCTGATGAGGAATACACGCACGGAGGGATCATTCTGGAAGGATTTGATGGTTTCGGCACGGTTACGGGTTTGACCGGTGAGGTACGCGAAGGAGATGTTGCGGGCTTGCAGTTGGGTGCGGATGAGGTCAAGCATGGTAACGAACTGCGAGAACACCAGGATCTTGTGGTTGGCGTGTTTGTTTTCGATGTGTTCGATGAGTGTATCGATCTTGGCGGACTCGTTGCCGAAATATTCGTCGTCTTTGAGGATGGCGGGAGAGTCGCAGATCTGACGGAGTTTGGTAAGGCCCTGGAGGATGTGCATGCTCTGGGCTTCGATCTGATCCTGGGTTGTGGACTCCAGGAAGTCGCGGAACTCGCGTTCGCAAGCGTCGTAGATCTTGCGTTGTTCGGGGCCCATTTCGCAGTGCAATACCATTTCGGTTTTCTCGGGCAACTCGGAGGCTACCTGTTCCTTTGTACGGCGCAGGATGAACGGATTGATGCGCCGTTGCAGGGCTTTGGCGTGTTTGATGCTTTTGAACTTATCGATCGGCACGGCATAATGGTCGCGGAAGTGCTGAAGGGTGCCCAGCAGCCCGGGGCAGGCAAACGAGAGCTGGCCGTAAAGATCGAAGGTATTGTTTTCTACGGGGGTACCGCTCAGCGCTACGCGGTTTCGTGCGCGTAGCAGGCGTGCGGCTTTGTATCGTTGAGAGTCTGGATTCTTGATGGCTTGCGACTCGTCCAGGAAGATGTAGTTGAACGTGTAGTCCTTCAGGTGCATCACATCGGCCAGCAGGGTGGTGTACGAGGTCAGTACGATCTCGTAGTCATCGAGGGCTTTGATATCGCGTATGCGTGAGGTGCCGTAGAGTGTAAGGACACGGAGCGAGGGGGCGAATTTCTGTACTTCTTCCTGCCAGTTGTAGATAAGCGAAGCGGGCACAACGACGAGGTTGGTATTATGCGTACGTTTGGTACGTTGCGCGAGGATGAAGGCGATGATCTGTATGGTTTTACCAAGGCCCATATCGTCGGCGAGGCAGCCGCCAAAGTTGAAGTCGTCCAGGAAGCCGAGCCAGTTGAGGCCTTGCTGTTGATAGGGGCGGAGGGATGCGAGCAACCCTTCGGGTACTGGTACGTGGTCGATGGTTTCGAAGCTTGCGGCTTTTTCTTCGAGGCGTTTCACGAGGGCGCGCGCATCGGGCGTCATCACTTCTTCGTCGTAGAGGCTGGCGATGTCGTTGAACCGGAACAGCGGTGTGCGGAGGGTATCGCTTCCGGTGATTTCGCCGGTGTTAAAAAAGTCCTGGAATTTGTCCATCCATTCCTGTGGGAGGACACCGAGTGTACCGTCGTCAAGTGGGATGAAGCGGTTCTTGTTGCGGATGGACTTTTGCAGGTGTTTGAGCGAGACCTGTTGTTTATCGAACCTGACGGAGATGGTGGTGCTGAACCAATCTACGCCGCTCGCTACCCGGATGGTGATCTTCGACTTGAACGGGTTGAGGTTGTTGTGCGTGAGTTTGTTGAAGCCGAGTATGGTGATGTTTTGCGCGCGCCATTCTTCAAAGGCTTCGAGAAACCAGTCGTTTTCCAGGAAGCGCTGTTTATGGATATACAGGTAGTCGCGGGAAATACCGGTATGGAGTTGCTCATCGAAGTCGGGGTGCTGGCGAATGAGCAATGCCGCAAATTGAAGCTCGGCTTCTTCATCGCGTTTCAGTGTGAATGGCTTACCCTTATCATCGACTGAAAAGATTTGACGTCGCGATAGTACGGGAATCTCTAATGTGCCATAGGTAAGCACGGGAGTGAGATCGATGAACTCGCCGGAGTCGGAGAGGTATAGGATGCGGCGTTGTGGCGTCTCGAATCCATTTTGCTTTAACTGCTTTGGCGTGGCCGGTGGAACATCGGGATAGGATAGATTGACTTTGTTTTCGTAACGCGACAGGAAGTCGTGCTGAAACTCCGGCAGTTTTGATTTATGTACGAGCAGGAGGTTATCGGCTTCTTTAAAGCGTTTAAGGATCTTGATATGTTCCGGATCTTCAAGGAGGTAGGCTTTGTTATCGACCATCAGGAAGTGGTCGAACTGTATGTCTACCCGGGTTATGTCGAGGTGCGTGGGCCCTATGCGTAGCTGTAGGGTTATTTCGTAAAAGATATCGCGGTTGCGTACGGTAAGGTCGAGCTCGATACGCTCGTTTCGCAGCTGTAGGGGTACGAGGGAGCCTACGGTTATATTGGCGGATGCAGGGGCGTTATGGTAATAAAAATCATAGCCAAGTGGATTGTGGATGAGCGCCTTTAATCCGATTACGTCGGTTTCGGAGTGTTCGGTTTTGACGCTGCTCTGGAACTTTGACACTGCGGCGAAGAACTTTGTTTCTTCAGGCTTTCCGGCTGCCCAGATCAGGTTGAGTGGATCAAGCAGTTTGAGTGGTGCCTTTATTTTGCCTTACAGGCTCAGCGGTGCCAGGAATAACTCAAGGTGCAGATGGCCGTAGTATTTATGCTGGCTGAGCACCACGATGGTGCGTGTATGCACTGCGTCGTGGCCTTTAAGCTCTTTGGGTTGCTGCGGTTTTGCTGTTTGAACCGGCGGTGCCGTGCTAAACGATACCAAGCCTTTTATTTTGGGTTTGATGACTAATGAGCGGCGCGCATACTCCAGCGTGAAAAAGTCTTCCAGGCTTTGCTCATGTTCCAACCCGTATTCTTTAGCGGCGAAGGCCAGGCGTTTATGCCGCATGTCGGCATCGAAGAAAACCCGGATATCCTGGTTGTCCATGATCAGCATAAGCGCCTCCTCCTGGTGGAGGCATAGCCGTTTTCCGGGACTTTCACACGTACAGGTAAGACTTAGTGTGGTGCCGTTCTGTTGGACGGTTACCTGGTTAGGCGACCGTCGGCTATAACGCAGTATTTCGTCGAACGCAACGGCGTTGATGGTGATCTGGTCTACCTGTAGTTCCACCAGTTCGGGCTCTTCGATGCTGCTGTGCTGGAGAATGAACGTGCTGGTGAGCTGGCTGACGTGAAAATTCTCGATAGCGTATGATTTCTGAACGGCGTCACGGGGCATGGCCGTAAAAATAATCAGCGTTTTGGTCAACGCGAATTGTGGGGCGCAGCTTTGTTCGTTCGATTTGTCCCCGCAAAGGGTGATAAACCTTACGCGCGCATGGGTAACGGAAGACGGCCGGCCGGGATGATGTGTGACGGATAGAGCAGCGGAGGAGCGGTTTTCGTATGTTCATTCCGTGGTTTGTTTTGTGAAAACGATGTAAGAATTTAAGATGAAACGAAGAAAAATGGTGTGGTTGGTTCTTAAAACTTTCGTTTTTCGCTAAATTAAGGTAGCGGTGCAAGGGGTGCGGCATGGTTTACGGGACCGGATTTGATTATTTTTTGTAAATTTGTTTTCAATGGACCCACAGATTATATTCTACATTATCGTTGCGATAGTGTTTGTTGTAAGCAGGTTTTTAAAGAAACAGGAGGGCAACCCGAAGGATATTCCAACGGGTACACCTGAACGTCGTTCGCATAATTTGCCACAGGGTCGCGTAAATCCTACATCGGTTCCTCAAAAGGCGCTTACTTTCGAGGAGCTGCTTCGTGAGATCCAGCAGGCAA
>Ga0065165_1000726_pt1 | contig 46055 bp, 34 predicted proteins | sample AraplaMF_Cvi_mMF_FD_63813 | JGI IMG/M metagenome (GOLD analysis project Ga0065165, IMG submission 63813) | Arabidopsis root microbial communities from the University of North Carolina, USA - plate scrape MF_Cvi_mMF (version 2) (version 3) | ecosystem: Host-associated > Plants > Roots >...
GCGTTAACGCAGCTCCACCTTTTTGAATTGCTTCAGGCCGCAGGTCGTAAGAATAGACGTGTCCGTCTCGCTGAATGGCACCAAGGCTAGCGGAGCGCGATACGGTATGCGCATTTATGGTCCCACGGGTGCAGTCATGATGCATATCCAATGGAGCGTAGCATTGCTCCTTGGGGTTCATCGCGCGCAGTTTGGACGAGGCCGCATAAATATTCGTTTGTGGCGGATTGCTGTGATGTCCGTGACACTGTTTGAACTTTTTTTTCGATCCACAAGGGCACAACGTATTGCGGCCGATTTTTTGATTAAACTCTGGAATACTTTCCACGCCGGCTATCATTGTGAGCATTTTCAATGCTTCCAGTATGGTCTGATAACGTCCAAGGCTACATCGGCACACAACGATCGGGACATAAGCAGACAGCGATACAAAACAGGCAGCTAGAATGAGAACAAAATACGCGACGGATTTACTTAATACTTGCTCTAGTCCGCTGCCTGCTTCATATCTCAACGCGGAATGCTGTAAGTCACCGGGTAAAACTGATACGCCGAACCCTTTGCACGAAGGTGCCCCAGGGCCGGGAACGGCAAGTGCGCCGCACCGAAGAGATAGCCCTGCTTTGCAGCCTCGGCAAACGCTGCTTTGCGCTGCACCAGCGCGGCCTTGGTATCCGAATCAAAATCGATGGTAATCGAAGGATCGTCAAACTGCGTCTCCGCGCTGTGGAGCAGATCGCCCATCAGCACCAGTTTCTGTCCCTTACTCTCGACCACGTAGGTCGTATGGCCTGGCGTATGACCATAACTCGACGTCGCTCGCACGCCCGGCGTCAGCTCGGTATTACCGTCGAATGGTTTGAACTTGCTGCCGCTAACATATGCTGCCAGCGCGGTCTGCGCCCCCTGGAAGAAACCCTTGTTAGCGGCTGAGGCTTTTTCCAGATTCGCCTTGCTTAGCCAGTAATCAGCATCGCGCCTGTCTGCCCGCACCACCGCGTTTGGAAAGGCCCGCACATTCACCTCACCCAGACCGCCCACGTGGTCCGAATGCAGGTGTGTGAGGTAGATCTCATCGACCTGCTCTGGCTGATAACCGGCGGCCTTCAGGCTCGTGAGAAGATTGCCCAGAGTGGGGCCGAACAGCTTACCCGCGCCGGTATCGACCAGCACCAACTTGCTGCCGGTATTGATCAGGAAACCGTTGACAGAGGTTTCCACTGGGACCTTACGGAAGTGCTCAGCCAATGCCCTCTCCGTTTTTCCCGGTTTATTGTGCAGCAGTTTGTCCATCGGCAGATCGACTGTACCGTCGTTCAGCACGGTGACTTCGAAGTCGCCGAGCATCGTGCGGTAGAAGCCAGGTGCTTGTGTCTTGGCGAACGGCGCTGCGGCCAAGGCGGCATTCGAGCCAAGGATGAGCATCGCCGCCGTGACGGCGAATCGGTTGGGTTGAATCATGTGTTCCTTTTGATTGAAATTATTGAGGACGTACGATATCGCAATCTAATTTGCCCCGCTGACGATATGATCACGTGAGGAGGTGTTGTTTGTTCGCTTGCCCGCAGAACTGAGCTATTCGAGTTGTCCCACCTTCGACTGTCTAGCAACCGCTGCAACGCGGTCGTATGACTCTTGGCACTCGGTGCAGTTAATTCGTGATACATACACGGTGCCACGGCACCACAGACTCTCCGCAGCGACCGATACAATGGAACCATCACCGCCGTGCCAAGTTGGACGAGACCGGCGGTACGTAAGCCCATGCCGATGCAGTATCTCGACAAAAAAACGCCGCGAGTCTTGTGAGCCCGCGGCGTTTTTTAATCAATCTTCGGTGACGCTGGCTAAGCGCCAGATATTAATCAGTAATCCCACACAACTGGCACGAAACGGAAGCCGTCACCGTTCTTTGCAACGTGTCCGATCGACGGGAACGAGACGTGCGCGGCGGCCAGTAGCGCGCCAGTTTCAGCAGCTTCGTTGAGCAATGCGATACGAGCCTCCGCTGCTACTTCAGGATAATGCTCGAAGCCATTTTGCCATCTAGGCTTGTCGAAGTTAACTTCGAAAATCATGTCGCCTACGAAGGTCAATTTTTCGCCCTTTGATGCAATGTCCACGACACAATGACCTGGCGTGTGTCCACCGGTCACACGCGCCGATACGCCCGTTGCGACTTCTACGGTCTGATCGAACTGTACGATGTTTTCGCTGTACAGCTCCACGAACCTGGCAGCGGCCTTGCGCAGCGCGGGAGGAACCGATTCCGGCATCACTGTCTTACTAAAGTCAGGATCTTTCCAGAACTCCACCTCCAAAGCCGATACGTGAATGCGCACATCCGGGCGCAGCTTGGCCTTAACGCCATCAACGTTGAGCCCCCCGACATGGTCCATATGCATATGTGTGATCACGATATCTGTGATCGCATTCAGGTCGATGCCCGCCGACTCGAGCCGCATCACCGACCGACCGGCGCGCGTAAAGTATTCAAATCCTTCGCCCACGCCCGAGTCAATCAGGATCAAGCGATCGCCGCTGCGCACCAGTGCGATATTCAGCGCCCAGTCAAACATGTCACGTTGCAGGAAGCGATCATCGAACCATGCGTTGCGATCCGATTCGCTCACGTTAGTAGACATAGTGGAGGTCGGCAGGGGCAGAACCCCGTCGCTGATCAGCACGACGTCGACTTCACCTACGCGCACTGCGTACCGGGAAGATACGAGTTCATCGGCGCCTTTTTTGCCGATATCGGCCGTTACCGGCTGAACATTGCGAGTTGTTTCGCTCATTTTATTTCCTGTCATTTTAGGGATGAGCCGCATAGGGCGGCTTGGTAAGGTCCGCTTCGTTGCGCGGCCCTTCTCTTCGATCGTCGCGACAGCTTGTGCAACTATCGTCTGGATGGATTGTAGTAATGTGAGGCCTACGCTAGTAGTGCCGCGAAAGCCAACAGTATGTTGTCCGGGCGGCGACAGTCGATGACGGACGGGTCATGACCGAAAAACAGGTGATAGGTATATTAATCTGTAGTGATCGCGAACTGATCTGACAGAGAAATTGCCAGACGACTTGGCATTTCGCGCAACACCGTCCGGCGCTATCTGCGCTCGGAAACGACGGAACCATCCTATGCGGAGCAGCGTTCCTCTAGCGAACTCGACAAATACTCGGTTCAGTTATCAGGCTGGCTCACGGCTGAAGCGAGCAAGCCCCGAAAGCAATGACGCAATCTGCGGCAGCTGCACCTGGACTTAAAAAATCTGGGTTATGAGGGCTCATACGACCGGCGAGCAAACGCACACCGATGCTTCATATGCAACTTTTTGACTTTTAGGGGAAAAATTCCGAAAGAAATAGCTTGCAATTAGATCGTGCACTACCTATACTTCTTTCCATGGACACCAAGACCACCAACCCGCTGAATCAGGTACCGCAACTCGACCAACAGCTATGCTTTTCGCTGTACTCGACCTCGCTGGCCATGAATAAGCTCTACCGCAAGCTCCTGCGCAATCTGGGGCTGACCTACTCGCAATACCTCGTCATGATGGTGTTGTGGGAGCAGGATGAGCAGACCGTGTCCGCGCTGGGCGAACGGCTGTTTCTCGATTCGGCGACGCTCACTCCGCTGCTGAAGCGGATGGAGCAGGCGGAACTCATCACGCGTAACCGTAGTCCGGAAGACGAACGCCAGGTCATTATCTCGCTGACGAAGCAAGGCAAGGACCTGAGCGAGGACGCAATCGCCTTGCCGGGTTGCGTGCTGGAAGCCAGCGGCTGCACGCTGGATACCGTGGTTCGTCTCAAGGATGAGCTGAACGAACTGCGCGACAGCATGATGAAGAAGACCTGAGGAAGCAGCACTACGCCGGTTATCGGCGCACCAAATAAGTAGCGCACTATTTAATAGCACGATATAAATCGAAAGGAAATACAACCATGAAAACCCTGAAAACTCTCGTTGCCGCCTCTGCCCTGTCCGCTATTGCCGCCGGCGCCTTTGCCGCCGACTATACCGGCGTCGAACCGACCACCGCGGGCTTCCTGAAAGCCATCGAAAACGCGCCTCCGCTGGAAAAGCTGAGCCCGAAGGATGCGCGCCAGGTGCTGGTCGATGCGCAGAAAGGCGCCGTACTGCCGAAGGCGGACGTGTCCGAGAAAGTGATCAAGGTTGACGGCAAGGACGTGAAGCTGCACATCGTGCGTCCGGCCGGCGTGAAAGGTACGCTGCCTGCGTTCGTGTTCATCCACGGCGGCGGCTGGGTGCTGGGCGACTTCCCGACCCATGAACGCCTGGTGCGCGACCTGGTGAATTATTCCGGTGCGGTGGCCGTGTTTGTCGATTACACGCCGTCGCCGGAAGCGGGCTATGGCGTGGCGATCAACCAGGCCTATGGCGCGACCAGGTGGGTGGCGGCGCACGGCAAGGAAATCAATGTCGATGGTTCGCGTCTGGCGGTGGCCGGCAACAGCGTCGGCGGCAATATGGCTGCCGTGGTCGCCCTGATGGCGAAGGACAAGGGCGAGCCGAAGCTGCGCTCGCAAGTGCTGCTGTGGCCGGTGACCGACGCCAGCTTCGAGACCGGCTCCTACAACCAGTTCCAGAGCGGCTACTTCCTGACCCGCAATATGATGAAGTGGTTCTGGGACAGCTACACCACCGATGCCGCGGCCCGCAAGGAGATCTACGCCTCGCCTTTGCAGGCGTCGAGCGAGCAGCTGAAAGGCCTGCCGCCGACCCTGATCCAGACCGCCGAGTTCGACGTGCTGCGTGACGAAGGCGAAGCTTACGGCCGCAAGCTGGCAGGCGCGGGCGTCGATGTCACCACCACCCGCGTGAATGGCATGATCCACGATTACGGTCTGCTGAACCCGCTGGCCAAGGTGCCGGCCGTCCAGGGCGCCTTGCGCGCCGCGGGCGCCGAGCTGGCTTACCGCCTGAAATAAATTGTTGCCGGAAGGGCACCACGGTGCGGCGTTCCACGGATCTACCGGGGAGCGCCGCCTGCTCCTACACTCATCTTGAATCTTTTCTTACAAGGAGCGTGTTATGGATTCCCTGAAAAATATCGTCGCCGCCTCGGCGATGTCCGTAGCAGCAATGGGCGCAATGGCGTCCGATTTCCCTGGCGTCGATCCGCAGATCGCCACCTTCCTGAAGGCCATCGAGAATGGCGCTCCGATCGAAAAAATGACGCCGAAGGAAGCGCGCCAGGTGCTGATCGATGCGCAGAAAGGCGTTGAGCTGCCGAAGGCGGACGTGTCGCAGAAGACCATCAAGGTCGATGGCGAAGACGTGAAGCTGTACATCGTGCGTCCGGCCGGCGTGAAAGGCACGCTGCCGGCGTTCGTGTACGTACACGGCGGCGGCTGGGTGCTGGGCGACTTCCAGACCCACGAACGCCTGGTGCGCGACCTGGTGAACTACTCCGGCGCGGTGGCCGTGTTCGTGGAATACACTCCGTCGCCTGAGGCCAAGTACGGCACGGCCATCAAGCAGGCGTACGGCACTGCCAAGTGGGTGGCTGCGCACGGCAAGGAAATCAATGTCGATGGAACGCGCCTGGCTGTGGCCGGCAATAGCGTCGGCGGCAATATGGCGGCCGCCGTGGCCCTGATGGCCAAGGACAAGGGCGAGCCGAAGCTGCGTTCGCAAGTGCTGCTGTGGCCGGTGACCGACCACAACTTCGAAACCGGCTCCTACCAGGCCTTCGACCACGGCTACTTCCTGACCCGCAATATGATGAAGTGGTTCTGGGACAACTACACCACCGATGCTGCAGCGCGCAAGGAAATCTACGCGTCGCCGCTGCAGGCCACTGTTGAGCAGCTGAAAGGCCTGCCGCCGGCACTGGTCCAGACCGCCGAGTTCGACGTGCTGCGCGATGAAGGCGAAGCCTATGCCCGCAAGATGGCCGAAGCTGGTGTTGAAGTAACGGCAACGCGCCACATCGGCCTGATTCACGACTACGGTCTGCTGAATCCGATTTCCAAGGTGCCTGGTGTGCAGGGTGCACTGCGTCAAGCCGGCAAGGAACTGGCTTACCGCCTGAAATAAGCCCCTGGGTCAGGCGCTGAATGAGGCACGGTTGAGCCCGTGTACCATTTAGTACCTGACCCCATATGTCCGCGCGGACGTCCGCGGACAGTTGCTGTGTATCAGGATTTTTACAAATGAAATGAGCTTGTAATGTAGTATCGAGTCGTAGAATACCCCGGCAATTTCTTACAACAATTATGCTAGGGGATTCAATGAAGCGCTCGCTTTTCAGTATTGCGGCCCTGTGCCTGACCGCGTCGGCCGTCGCCGCCGACCCATTCGACGACAAGTTCCGCCAGCTCGATGAGCTGCTGCCTACCGCCACCCAGTACCGCACCGCGTCCGGCGCTCCCGGCCACGCCTACTGGCAACAGCGCGCCGATTACAGCATCAAGGCCACGCTGGACGAGGCCAACCGCTCCCTCACCGGCAGCGAGACGATCACCTACCACAACAACTCGCCGGATACCCTGACCTATCTGTGGGTCCAGCTCGACCAGAATATCTTCAAGCCCGATTCCGACGCCCGCATGATGATGACCGCGCCATCGCGCGATGCCTGGGCCAAGGCGCGCGGCGAAGACGAAGGCATGAAGTTCGAGGGCATGCGCAACATCCTCACGCGCGACTTCGACGGCGGCTTCAAGATCACGTCCGTGAAAACCGCCAACGGCGGCGCGCTGAAGTACACCATCAACCGCACCATGATGCGCATCGATCTGCCAACCCCGCTGAAACCGGGCGAGCGCTTCGCCTTCGGCATCGACTGGAACTACAGGATCAACGAACAGAAAGTGCTCGGCGGCCGCTCCGGCTTCGAATACTTCGAGGAAGACAAGAACGCCCTGTTCGAAGTGGCGCAGTGGTTCCCGCGCATGGCGGCCTACTACGACATCATGGGCTGGCAGAACAAGCAGTTCATCGGCTCCGGCGAATTCACGCTGGAGTTCGGCGACTATGACGTGAGCCTGACCGTGCCGGCCGATCACGTGGTGGCGTCCACTGGCGAGCTGCAGAACCCGGCCGACGTGCTGAGCGCAGCACAGCGCGACCGTCTGGCCAAAGCCCGCACTGCGGACAAGCCGGTTGTTATCGTTACCCAGGCGGAAGCCGAAGCGGCCGAGAAATCGGTCAGCAAGGCCACCAAGACCTGGCGCTTCAAGGCCAGGAACGTGCGCGACTTCGCCTGGGCCTCTTCGCGCAAGTTCATCTGGGATGCGCAGGGCTTCAGGAAGGACGGCACCAATGTGATGGCCATGTCCTACTATCCGAAGGAAGGCAATCCGCTGTGGGAGAAGTATTCCACCCAGGCGATCATCCATACCATCGACCAGTACAACAAGTTCAGCTTCGACTACCCTTACCCGACCGCGATCTCGGTCAACGGTCCGGTAGGCGGCATGGAGTACCCGATGATTTCGTTTAACGGTCCGCGTCCGACCAAGGACAAGAAGACCGGCGAAATCACCTACTCCAAGCGCGCCAAGTATGGCCTGATCGGCGTGGTGATCCACGAAGTGGGCCACAACTACTTCCCGATGATCGTCAACAGCGACGAGCGCCAGTGGACCTGGATGGATGAGGGCCTGAACACCTTCGTGCAGTCGCTGGCCCAGGAGGCATGGGAAGAGAACTACCCGGCCGGCCGCGGCGACGCGCGCTACATCACCGACTACATGCGTTCCAAGAACCAGGTGCCGATCATGACCAACTCGGAGTCGCTGCTCCAGTTCGGCAACAATGCTTACGCCAAGCCGGCGGCCGCGCTGAACATCCTGCGCGACACCATCCTCGGCCGCGAACTGTTCGACTACGCGTTCAAGGAATATGCACGCCGCTGGAAATTCAAGCGTCCTACCCCGGCTGACTTCTTCCGCACCATGGAAGACGCCTCCGGCACCGACCTTGACTGGTTCTGGCGCGGCTGGTTCTACACCACCGACGCGGTGGATGTGAGCATCGACGGCATCACTGAATACGGTGTCGGCACCAGGAATCCGGAAACGGAAAAAGCCTGGAAGAAGGCGCGCCACAACGAGGAGCCGGTCAGCGTGACCGATGAACTCAACAAGGGCATGCCGCGCCGCGTGGATGCGCATCCTGAGCTGAAGGACTTCTACAACGAGCACGACGACTTCACGGTCACCAACAAGGACCGCAACAAGTACGACGAATCGATGCAGGACCTGGAACAGTGGGAAAAAGACCTGCTGGCACAGGGCAAGCACCTGTACCTGGTGGATTTCTCGAACATCGGCGGCCTGGTTACTCCGCTGATCCTGGAGATCGAGCTGAAGTCGGGCAAGAAATACATCGAGCGCATTCCGGCCGAAGTATGGCGCTACTCGCCGAAGAAGATCACCAAGGTGATCGTGACCGACGAGCCGATGGTGTCCATCGTGCAGGATCCGAAGTGGGAAACCGCGGACATCGACCAGAGCAACAACGCCTGGCCGCGCCGTGTCGCTCCTTCGCGGGTCGAGCTGTTCAAGTCGAAACGTCCGGATGATATGATGAAGGACTTTAACACCCCGCTGAAGACCGGCAGCGCCGAGAAGGCCAAGGCGGAACTCGACAAGAAGTAATGCGCTTAATTACCTCCGTACTGGCGGCCGCGCTGTTTGCATTCAGCGCTGCCGCGCAGGCCCACAACTACCACGTGGGCCTGACCGATATCAGTTTTAATCCTCGTACCGGCAGTACGGAGATCGTACATACCTACACCGGGCATGACATCGATGCCCTGCTGATGAATCTATACCAGCGCAGTTTCGATCTCGGTCTGGAACAGGATCAGGCGGTGCTGCGCAAGTACATCGAGAAGCAGTTCAGCATCAGCCTCGGCGGCCGCAAGCTGCCGATCCAGTGGCTCGGCATGGAAGCGAAGGCCGACAGCATTGTCATCTACCAGGAAATCGAGAAGACGCCCATGCCGCATGGCGCGCTGCTGCGCGACGCGGTACTGAGCGACTTCCTGCCGACACAAGTCAACACCGTCAACGCTGGTGGCGAGACCCTGATTTTTACCTCTCAAAAAAATGAACAAACGCTGCCTTGAACCTAAACCCCGGGTCAGACCCAAGGGGTCTGACCCTTGGCGCAGGTTCCGGGTCAGCCCCCTTGGGTCTGACCCCGGTTTTAGGTTTGGCTTCCGGGTCAGACCCCACGGGTCTGACCCCGGGGTTCGGTTTGGACTTCTGCTGCTAATCGCCGCAACCGCCCCCGCCCGCGCCGACGATCCCTTCACCCAGCGCGTCCTGATCGACGGCTCGCGCGCCAGCCAGATCGGCATTGTCGATTCCGCCAGCGCCGGCACGGTCACGCAATCGCAGCTGGAAGCCCGCACCACCTACCGTCCCGGCGAACTGCTGGAGGCCACACCCGGCCTCGTGGTAAGCCAGCACAGCGGCGAAGGCAAGGCCAACCAGTTCTACCTGCGCGGCTTCAACCTCGACCACGGCACCGACCTGCGCACCACGGTGGACGGCATGCCCGTCAACCAACGCAGCCACGCCCACGGCCAGGGCTGGACCGACCTCAACTTCGTCATCCCCGAACTGGCAGCGCGCCTCGACTACAAGAAAGGCCCCTACTCCGCGGCCGAAGGCGACTTCGCCTCCGCCGGCGCGACCTCGGTGGTGTACGCGAACCGACTGATCAACAACGAGCTGGCCGTAACGGGCGGCCAGAACGGCTACGCCCGCGGCCTGCTGGCCGGCTCGCAGGAAACAGGCAACCAGGGCAGCCTGCTGTACGCCCTGGAATCCATGCACAACGACGGCCCCTTTACCCGCGGCGACAATTACCGCAAGCTGAACGCGGTACTGCGCTACAGCCAGGGCTATGCCAACAACGGCTTCACGGTAACGGCCATGGCCTACCGCGCCAACTGGAATTCGACCGACCAGATTCCCCTGCGCGCGGTGGACGACGGTTCGCTCGGGCGTTTCGATAACGTCGATCCGTCCGACGGCGGCAGTGCGCGCCGCTACAGCCTGTCCGCAACCTGGCGCCGCACCACCGACGACAGCAGCACGCAGGCAAACGCCTATGTGATCAACAACCGTCTCGGCCTGTACTCGAACTTTACCTACTTCCTCGACGATCCCGTCAACGGCGACCAGTTCGCGCAGCCGGACCGGCGCGTGACCAGCGGCTTCAATGCCAGCCATGCGTGGCACGGCCATGAAGGCGATATGGCGTGGAAGACGACCGTGGGCGTACAGGCGCAGAACGATAATATCTTTAACGGACTGCTGCACACGCGCGAGCGGGAAACCATCGATGTGGTGCGCGAAGACCATATCGTGGAAACCAGCGTGTCCGCTTACGTGGAACAGGAGCTGCGTCTGACGCCAACCTTCCGCATGAGCGGCGGCGTGCGCGCCGACCGCTATCGCTTCCGCGTGCGGCCGGATGGCTCGGCGGCGGGCGGCAGTGGTTCCGCCATCGATACCGGCGGCAGCGCCAGCGATACGCAACTGAGCCCCAGCCTGAACTTCGTCTTCGGCCCGTGGGACCGCACCGAGTTCTACGTCAACGCCGGCAGCGGCTTCCACAGCAACGATGCACGCGGCGTGGTGCAGAAAACCGATCCGGCCACGCCGCTGTCGCGCTCGAAGGGCTTTGAAGTCGGCCTGCGCAGCGAAGCGCTCAAGGGCCTGCAGACCGTGCTCTCCATCTACCGCCTGGACTTCGATTCGGAACTGGTCTATCTGGGCGACGCCGGCAGCACCGAAGCCGGCGGCCCGACCCGCCGCTACGGCATCGAATTCTCGAACTACTGGAAACCGCTGAAGTGGCTGTCCTTCGACGCCGACCTGGCTTTCGCCCGCGGCCGCTACAAGGACGATCCGCCGGAAGGCGACCGCATCCCCGGCGCCGTCGAAGGCGTGGCCCAGCTGGCGCTGACCGTCACCCCGCAAGGCCCGTGGTCCGGCGCACTGCGGCTGCGCTACTTCGGCCCGCGTCCGCTGGTCGAGGACAATAGCGTGCGCTCGCAAGGCAGCGCCACCCTGAACGGCCGCCTTGCCTACAAATTCAGCAAGTTCACGCAGATCGAGCTGGAAGGCTTCAACCTGAGCAACCGCCGCGACTCCGCCATCGACTACTTCTATACCTCGCGCCTGAAGAACGAAACGGAAGCGCACGACGACATCCACTTCCATCCGATCGAGTCCCGGTCCTTCCGCGTGACCCTCACACACGCTTTCTAGACTCGCCGTACAATAGGTGCATGACACCTATTTTCACCCCTCTGGCGGAGTTGACCGCCTCCCTGCGCGGGCAAGGCTATGCCCTGCTCGCGCCGTCCGACGTGGCCGCACTTGTCGGCAGCTCGCTGGATGAACTGAATGCCCTGATCCCGAGCTGGGACCAGCTGGAGCCGGACAACTACCTGAAAGACGGGGGCCGCTACCGCCGCCGCCGCCACTCCTGCTTCGTGCAGGATGGCGACACGCTGACGCAGACCGCGCACCGCGCCCACTGGCAGCCGGTGGAGTACAACGCCCTGCACGGCGGCATGCGCCGCATGTTCGAGCCGGTCGAAGCGCAGACCGTGGCCCAGGCAGGCTGGCAGAAGCTGGTGAAAGCGCTCGGCGCCGCATGCACCAGGGTCCACGGCAAGCAGCCGTGGTACGTGGAAGCGCACCAGTTCCGCATCGATACCACCGACGGCATCGGCCGTCCCACACCCGAAGGCGCGCACCGCGACGGCGTCGATTGGGTGGCCGTGATCCTGATCGGCCGCGCCGGCATCAAGGGCGGCGAAACGCGCATCTTTGAAGCCGATGGCCCGAACGGCAAGCGCTTCACGATGACCGAGCCCTGGACCCTGCTGCTGCTGGACGATGCAACTGTCATTCATGAATCCACTCCGATCCAGCCGCTGGCAGGCCACGGCCACCGCGATACGCTGGTCCTGACCTACCGCGCCAACAGCTTCCAGGGCGACTGAAGCAACGCTCCGCAACGGGCTGGTTTCCGGTATAGTCTCACCATCAAACCAGCATGGAGGTGGTGAGTGGACTCGACCTACGAGATTGCACCAGATGAGATAGAGATCCTCATCGTCGAGGACAGCCCGACCCAGGCCGAGCGACTGCGCCGCCTGATCCAGTCCATGCGCTATCGTGCCCGCGTTGCGGGCAACGGCAGGCTGGCACTGGCCGAGATCCGCGAACGCAAGCCGCACCTGGTCCTGTCCGATATCGTGATGCCCGAGATGGACGGCTATGAACTATGCCGCGCCATCAAGGCCGATCCGGGCCTGCGCGACATCCCGGTCATCCTGGTCACCTCGCTGACCGACCCGAAGGACATCATCCGCGGCATCGAATGCGGCGCCGACAACTTCATCCGCAAGCCTTACGCAGAAGACTATCTGCTGAACCGCATCGGCCAGATGCTGGTCAACCAGAAGCTGCGCAAGAACTCCAGCATGGAAGTGGGCATCGCCCTTTACCTGGGCGACCAGAAGCACTTCATCAACGCGGAACGCCAGCAGATCCTTGACCTGCTGATCTCCACCTATGAACAGGCGGTGCAGGTCAACAGCGAGCTGCAGGCGCGCGAGCGGCAGGTGATCGAGCTGAACATGCGGCTCGCCCATCACGCCGGCGAACTGGAAACCATCAACCGCGAGATCGCGCTGAAGAACCTGGAGCTGGCGGAAGCGAGCCGCATGAAGTCGGCCTTCATCGCCAATATGTCGCACGAACTGCGCACGCCGCTGAACGCCATCATCGGCTTCACCGGCGCGCTGCTGATGAAGCTTCCCGGCCCGCTGACGGGCGAACAGGAACGCCAGCTGACCACCATCCGTTCCAGCGCGCGCCACCTGCTTTCGCTGATCAACGACATCCTGGACGTGGCCAAGATCGAAGCCGGCAAGGTCACGCTGTCGCTGGAACCGGTGCAGCTGCAATCGCTGATGAACGAAGTGGCCGACACGCTGCGTCCGCTGGCCGCCAACAAGGGCCTGGCGCTGGAAGTGGAACTGGCGCCGGAGCCGATCACGATGGACACCGACCGCCGCGCCCTGACCCAGATCCTGATCAACCTCGCCAACAACGCCATCAAGTTCACCGAGAAGGGCCAGGTCAAACTGAGCCTGAAGCAGCGCCGCGACGAAGACGCCGTGATTACCGAATTCAGCGTGGCCGACAGCGGCCAGGGCATCCGCGAGGAAGACCAGGTCAAGCTGTTCCAGGCCTTCTCGCAGCTGGATTCGACTTCGACCCGTCATGCGGAAGGTGCGGGCCTGGGCCTGTATTTGAGCCGCAACCTGGCGAACCTGCTGGGCGGCTCCCTCTTCTTCAGCAGCGACTTCGGCAAGGGCAGCACCTTCACGCTGGCCCTGAAAAGCAAACAAGCGTAGCACTGACGCCGGGACGGCGGAGGAAAGATGGCGGCACGTATCCTCATCATCGAAGACAACCAGGCGAATATGGATTTGCTGGTCTATCTGCTGACCGCATTCGGCCACTTGCCGCTGTCCGCTTATGACGGCGAGGCCGGTGTGGCGATGGCGAAGTCGGAACGGCCGGACCTGGTGCTGTGCGACCTGCATCTGCCCCGTCTCGATGGCATGGGCGTGCTGGCCGCGCTGCGCGCCGATCCGGCCACGCGCGACCTGCCCATCCTGGCCGCCAGCGCCGTGCCCGTGACCGACGGCTGCGCCTCGCTGCGGCGCGCCGGCTTTACCGGCTGCCTGCCCAAGTCGCTGGAGCCGGAGGTGCTGATCCCGTCGCTGGAAGCCTGGCTGCCGCCGGCCTTGCGCAACGGGGCCGAAACCCCGGCTGCTGCGGCGCCGCTCGACGCGTCCTCGCCGGCATCGCGGACGGACGGAGCGCGCGCGAATATCCTGCTGCTGGATGCAGCGCCGGAAAACGCGGGACTGGCGGCCAGCATCCTGGCGCACTGCGGTTATGGCGTGACCATTGCCGCAACGCGCGAGCAGGTGCAGGCGCTGTCGCCGCAGTCCTTCGACCTGGTTTTATGCGATCTGGGGCTGTACGAAAACGGCCGCACGGCGTTCCTGGCCGACGCATTGCACAAGATGCCGTCCAAACCGGTTGTGGTCATCCGGCCGGATGACGATGACGATGTTTCAACACTGAGTGACGGCCGAACAAAACCACCGATTCTGCTATCCCATCCATTGGAACCGCAGGAACTGGTGACCGCCATCGAATCTTCTTTGGGAGCGTAGGGCCGATATAGTAGTTTTACTGTATTGCAGTGCAACATAGATCCGACTATATTGGAAACGTCTCCTCCAAGCGTTCACAGAACATTTGGATTTAAGCCCGCCGCCCGAATGCTGCGGGTTTTTTTTCGCCGTTTTCAGCCCAGCAGCTGCAGCCGGGCGCCCGGCGGCAGGTTGGGGAAAGTGCGCGCCAGCGCCGCGTCGGACAGGCGCAGGTGGCGCTCGCCGACCTGGGCCAGCACGCGCCGGAAGTCGGTCGTCACCGGCAGATCGCGTCCCTCGTTGAGCTGCGCGCCGGCCAGGCCGCGCCAGTCGCCGTGCACCTTGCCGCCATTGACTTTCCCGCCCAGCAGCCACATCACGTTGCCGTGTCCATGGTCGGTTCCCTTGTTGCCGTTCTCCCTGGCCGTACGCCCGAATTCGGACATCACCACGACCACCGTATCGTCGAACATCGGCCCCAGGCGCTGCGCCAGCACGGCCAGTCCCTGCCCCAGCGGCGCCAGACGGTTGGCCAGCTGCCCCGTCGCCGCGCCCTGCCCGGCATGGGTATCCCAGCCGCCCAGGGCAAAGAAGGCCAGCTGGATGTTCGGATCGTTGCGCATCAGCGTGGCCACGCGCGCCGCATCGTCCGGGAAGCCGTAAGGCAGGGGCGCGCCGCCGTCAGCCATCTGCATCTCGGCCATCATCGGACTGGCAGCCGCCGCGATCACTTCCCTGTGCGCTTCCCTGCCCTCCATATACGCCTGGCCGAAACGCTCATGGTTCATATACAGCTGGTCGAACGCATTTGCCAGCGCCGGCTTTTCCAGCAGCGGATTCTTCAGCGCCGCCGGACCGTTGGCCAGGTTGATGGCGGCGGCGCGGCCGGTCAGGATGCGCGGCATCACCGGGCCGATGCTCATGGCGCGCGTTGGCGTGGAATCGCCCGGCAGCTGGGACAGCAGACGGTTCATCCAGCCGTCCTGCGTGCTTTTCACGCCCGGCGTGGCGGACTCCATATAGTCCTGCGCATCGAAGTGGGAACGGCTGGCGTCCGGCGAGCCGCTGGCGTGCACGAAGGCCAGCTTCTTCTGCTGCCACAGCGGCATCAGCGGCGACAGCGCCGGGTGCAGGCCGAAGTAGCCGTCCAGGTCCAGCGCGCCGCCCTCGGCGCCGGGCCGCGCCAGCGCAATCGTCGGACGCAGCGCCGCATACTCGGCATCGGCCACCGGCGCCACCACGTTCAGGCCATCGACCGCGCCGCGCAGCATGACCACGATCAGCTTGCGCTGGGTCGGCGCGGCGTCCGTTGCGCCGGATGCCAGCGTGGCCGCCCAGGCGCTGCGGCCCAGCGGGAGCATCAGGCCGGCGCCCGCTGCCAGGGTGTTCAGGAAATATCGGCGGTCCATGGTTACCTCTGCATGAAATCGGGGCCGCCCAGCAGCATTGCCGCGCGCACCTTGTCGGGACTGGAAGCCACCAGCGCTGCGGTCCGCGGCGAAACGGAAGCGCCCAGCGCCGCCTGCAACTGCTGCGGGTCGGACTTCTGCGTGAGCGAGGTGGCGAAGGCGATGCGCCGGCTCAGGGCATCCGGATTGAGCCAGGCATCCTCGGTGTTCCTGTAGCCGTCCGGCGTCTGGCAGCCGTACAGCGGCTGGCCGAGGCGGTTCAGTGCGGCCAGCATGGGCTTCACGTCCGTCACCGGCGCGCCGCTGGCGCGGGCAGCGGACACCACGAACTGGTAAGGCGTCTTGAACTTGGCGCCCGCCACCGGCTGGTCCATGAAATCGGGACTGGCGAACATCGTGCGCAGCACGGCGCGGATCTCGCCGCCCGTATCGCGCCAGGTACGCGCCATGCGTTCGATCAGCGCGGGCGGCGGCGCGTCGGACACAAAATACTGCGCCAGCTTGTAGCTGATGCGGCGCGCCGTGGACGGATGGGCGGCCAGCACATCCAGCGCCATTTCGCCCTCGGCCTGGCCGCGCGGCGGCACACTCACGCCCAGCCACTGCTTGCTGCCGTTGTCGTGCCGCTTGGGATCGAAGACGAACGTCTCGTTACGCTGGATCATGCGCCTGGGCGCGTAGGTCCAGCCGGTCAGCATGCGCGCCAGTTCGGTCACGTCCTGCTGCCTGTAGCCGTTGTCCACGCCCAGCGTGTGCAGTTCCATCAGCTCGCGCGCATAGTTTTCGTTCAGGCCGCCGGCTTTCGAGACCCAGTTATCCAGGTAGAACAGCATGGCCGGATGCTTGGCGGTGGCCCCCAGCAGGTCGCGGAAGCGCCCGAACACGTGGGGACGGATGGCGTCGCGTTCATAGCTGGCCACCAGCACCTTGTCCTGGCCCTTGCCCTGATAGACGTTGAAGTGGTTGAACCAGAAATCGACCATTACCTCTTCCAGCTGGCGCGGACTTTCCACGGCCCGCAGCAGGCGCGCTTCGGCGGTTTCGGCGACCAGCCTGGCCACCGTTTCGCGCCGCATGTCGCTGGCCCCTTGCTTGTCCTGCTTGGCCATGGACTGTACCAGCCGCAGCTCTTCCAGCGCATCGCCGGCGCCCATCTTCTGCGTTTCCAGCCGGTCCAGGCGCTGCGCCAGCGCGGCAGGCAGCGGCGGCGGGTCCAGCTGCTCATCGATATAGCGCTGCACGCCCATCTGCGACACGCGCTCGATATCGCCCGGCCGCGGGCCGTAAGCGAGGCGGTTCAGCACATGCAGTGCAGCCTGTTCGCCCTGCAGCGGCGCGGCCTGCGCCGGCGCAGCCGTTATCGACAGGGCCAGGGCAGCGGCCAGAATCCAGGGTTCCATGACGTCATCCGGGTTTGATGATGAGTTTTTCTTTATACGCCTGGCGCCACACCCTGCCAAACAATGCTTTGTATCGTTTGTATCGGTATGTTAATTACTTGATTTGTATGATTAAATGTCTGGTCACCCTCAACTTTTACGAAATTTGGACGCTATATAAAACGATAACGTTCATAAGAAAGTAAGAATGACGAGAACCAATCGGACACTGGCCGCAATTGCTGCCCTGGCGCTGTGCGCCTGCGGCGTGCAGGGACCTGCGCCCGGGGTCGCGTCCGAAGCACCAGCGAACTGGCAGGCGCCCCTGCCGCATCACGGCAGCCAGGCCGAACTCGCAAGCTGGTGGCAGAGCCAGGGCGACCCGCTGCTGGTGGAGCTGATCGAAGCCGCGCAGTCGGCCAGTCCGAATATCGCCGCCGCCGGTGCGCGCATTGCCCAGGCCCGCGCCGAACGCGTGGCAGCCGGCGCCGCGCTGGCGCCCAACCTGAACGCCATCGCCACCTCCACCCGCTCCAGCCAGCAGACGGCCAATGTGCCGACCAATACCACTACCCAGGTGCTGGCCCAGACGCAGTGGGAAATCGACGTCTTCGGCGGCCTGCGCGCACAGCGCAATGCGGCCCAGATGCGGCTGGAAAGCGCGCAGGCCGGATGGCACGACGCCCGCGTCGCCGTGGCGGCTGAAACGGCGAACCAGTATTACGCGCTGCGCGCCTGCGAACGCCTGCTGACCGTGGCGCGCCTGGATGCCGCTTCGCGCGCCCACACCGCCCGCCTGACCGAGATCAGCACCAGGGCCGGTTTCCAGTCCACCGCCAATAACGCGCTGGCGCGCGCCAGCGCGGCCGACGGCAACAGCCGCGCCGTGGCGCAGCGTGCGGCCTGCGAGGTCGAGCTGAAGGTCCTGGTGGCCCTGACCGCGCTGCCGGAAAGGCAGCTGCACGACAAGCTGGCGCAAGGCGCGGCCAATGCGCCGCTGGCGCCTTCGGCCGGCGTCGGCATCGATACCCTGCCGGCCCGGCTGCTGGCGCAGCGGCCGGACGTGTTTACCGCCGAACGCGACGTGGCGGCGGCCAGCTTTGAAGTGGCCGGCGCACGGGCGCAGCGCTTCCCGCGCCTGACCCTGTCCGGCTCGATTGGGCGCGGCAATATCCGCGCAGCCGGCGAAAGCGTGACCGCCAACACCTGGCAGATCGGCCCCATGACCATGGTGCTGCCGCTGTTCGACGCCGGCGCCCGCCGCGCCAACGTGGATGCCGCCAGGGCGCGCTATGACGCCGCCGTCAGCAGCTACCGCGGCAGCGTGCGGCAGGCCGTCAGCGAAGTGGAACAGGCGCTGGTCACGCTGCAAAGCACCCAGGAACGCGCCGCCGATGCGCAGACCGCGCTCGACGGCTACCGCAGCTTTTTCCAGGCCACCGAGGACCGCTACCGCAACGGCCTGGCCAGCCTGCTCGAACTGGAGGACGCCCGCCGTACCCGGCTGGCGGCAGAGAACACGGTGGTGAACCTGCAGCGCGAGCGCAGCTCGGCGTGGATCGCCCTGTACCGCGCCGCAGGCGGCGGCTGGACCGCCCCCGCCGCACAATAAGAATGGATACGCATATGCACACCCTGCACCATCACCCGGCGGGCCGCCGCCCCAATCCGCACCGCGCCATGGACCGCGCGGTGGACGCGCCCTCCAGCATCACGCTCGCCCTGGGCGCGCTGTTTGCCGGTGTGCTGATGTACTCCGGCGCCGCTTCCGCCGACGAGAAAAAGCCGGAAGCGCCGCGCCCTTCGCTGACGGTGACCACCACCCGTCCGCAAAAGACCACGCTGCCGATCCGCCTCACCGCCAACGGCAATGTGGCGGCCTGGCAGGAAGCCATCATCAGCAGCGAATCGAGCGGCCTGCGCCTGGCCGAGGTGTATGTGAACGTGGGCGACGTGGTGAAAAAGGGCGACCTGCTGGCCCAGTTCAACCCCGACACCGTGGCCGCCGACCAGGCCCAGGCCCGTGCTGCCCTGATCGAAGCCCAGGCCCAGGCGGCCGAAGCGCGCGCCAACGCGGAGCGCGCGCGCGCCATCGAAAACACCGGCGCGCTGAGCGCGCAGCAGGTGTCGCAATACATGACCGCCGAACAGACGGCCAATGCCCGTATCGCCTCGGCCCGCGCCGCCCTGAACATCCAGGACCTGCGCGTGAAGTATGCCAGGGTGGTGGCGCCGGACGCCGGTGTGATCTCCTCGCGCAGCGCCACGGTAGGCGTGGTGGCAGGCCCCGGCACGGAACTGTTCCGCATGATCCGCCAGGGCCGCCTGGAATGGCGCGCCGAAGTCACGGCGCAGGAACTGCGCAATCTGAAGACCGGCTCCAGCGCCATCGTCAAGGCAGCCAATGGCAGCGAGCTGACGGGCAAGGTGCGCATGGTGGCGCCGACCATCGACCCGCAGACCCGTTCCGCCCTGGTGTACGTCGATCTGCCGCCAAACGCCGGCGGCCAGCCGCCGTTCAGGGCCGGCATGTTTGCCACCGGCCAGTTCGAACTCGGCGTGTCCGACGCGATGACGGTGCCGCAGCAGTCGGTCGCCGTACGCGATGGCTTCAGCTACGTGTTCAAATTGAACAGCGACCAGCGCGTGAGCCAGGTCAAGGTGCAGACCGGCCGCCGCCTCGGCGAGCGTATCGAGGTGCTGGAAGGCCTGCTGCCGAATACGCTGATCGTGGCCGGCGGCGCGGGCTTCCTGAACGACGGCGACCTGGTACGCAATGCCGGGTCGCCCGGCGCTGCCGGCGCCAGCGTCGCCTCCGGCGGCGCCAAAGCCGCGCGCTAAGGAGGCGCGATGAACTTTTCCGCCCTCTCGATCAGGAACCCGGTTCCTGCGATCATGCTCTTCATCCTGCTCACGCTGGCAGGGCTGCTGGCGTACCAGGCCAATCCGGTGCAGGACTTCCCGGACATCGAACTGCCGATCGTGAACGTCTCCGCCTCCCTGCCCGGCGCTGCGCCGGCCCAGCTGGAAACGGAAGTCGCGCGCAAGATCGAGGATTCCATCGCCACGCTGCAGGGCGTGAAGAATATCCACACCAAGGTGCTGGATGGCGTGGCCAATATCATCGTCGAATTCCAGCTGGAGAAGGACCTGTCGGACGCGGTCAACGACGTGCGCGACGCCGTCACCCGCATCAAGGCCGATCTGCCGGGCGAGCTGCGCGACCCGGTGGTCAGCAAGCTGACCACTTCCGGCCGCGTGGTGCTGGCCTTTTATGTACAGGCGAAGGAAGGCGCGAAACTGGACAACCAGGACCTGAGCTGGTTCGTGGACAATGAAATCACCAAGCGCCTGCTGGCCGTGCAGGGCGTGGGCCAGATCAAGCGCGTGGGCGGCGTGACGCGCGAAATCCGCGTGGAGCTGGACGACCAGCGCATGGCCGCGCTGCGCGTTTCGGCGCTGGATGTGTCGCGCCAGCTGCGCCAGGTGCAGAAGGAAGCGCCGGGCGGGCGCGGCGACGTGAGCGGCGCCGAGCAGTCGGTGCGCACCATCGCCACCGTGCAGACGGCGCAGGAGCTGGCGAAGATGGACATCCCGCTGGGCGACGGCCGCCACGTGCGGCTGGAACAGGTGGCCAGCATCAGCGACACCGTGGCCGAGCCGCGCGCCATCGCCACCCAGGACGGCAAGCCGGTCGTGGCCTTCGAAATCTTCCGCACCAAGGGCGCCAGCGAAACCAAGGTGGCCGAGGATGCACGCGCCGCCATCGAGGAGCTGCGCCGCAAGCACGCGAATATGGAGATCGTGCAGTCCTACGACAATGCCTATCCGGTGCAGGAGAACTTCGTCGGCTCGATGGAGCTGCTGTACGAAGGCGCGGTACTGGCAGTGCTGGTGGTGTGGTGGTTCCTGCGCGACTGGCGCGCCACGCTGGTCGCCAGCGCGGCGCTGCCGCTGTCCGTGATCCCGGCCTTCCTCGGCATGTACTGGATGGGCTTCACGCTGAACACCGTGACCCTGCTGTCGCTGGCCCTGGTGGTCGGCGTGCTGGTCGATGATGCGATCGTGGAGATCGAGAACATCGAGCGCCACCTGCACATGGGCAAGTCGCCGATGGCGGCCGCGATGGAAGCGGCGGACGAAATCGGCATGGCGGTGATCGCCACCACCTTCGCGCTGGTTGCCGTATTCCTGCCGACCGCCTTCATGGGCGGCATCCCCGGCAAATTCTTCAAGCAGTTCGGCTGGGCCGCCGTATTGGCGGTGCTGGCCTCGCTGGTCGTGGCGCGCCTGCTGACGCCGATGATGGCGGCGCACTTCCTGCGTCCGACCAGCAAGACCCAGGAACCGGACGGCTGGCTGATGCAGCGCTACATGAAGACCATGAAGTGGTGCCTGGAGCATCGCGCCATCACGGCCGCCGCCTCGGCTGCCTTCTTCGCCGGCTCCATCCTGCTGGTCGGCCTGCTGCCCACCGGCTTCGTGCCGCCGGCCGACCGCAACCAGACCATGGTCAACCTGGAGCTGCCGCCCGGTTCCACGCTGGCCGAGACCAAAGTGATTGCCGAGCAGGCGCGCAAGGCCGTCATGCAGGTGCCAACCATTACCCATGTCTTCACCTCCGTCGGCGGCGGCTCCTCGGGCGACGCCTTTGCACCCGGCGCTTCGGCCGAAGCACGCCGTGCCGTGATGACGATTACCACCAGGCACCGCAACGACCGCAAGGAATCGATGGCCGATATCGACAATGCGATCCGCGACAAGCTGTCCGCCATTCCCGGCGCACGCTTTACCGTCGGCCCGCCGGATACCGGCATCAAGCTGCAGGTGGTGCTGCGTTCGGACGACCCGTTGGCGCTGACCGCATCCGCGCGCAAGGTGGAGCGCGAACTGCGCGCCCTGCAGGGCATCGGCAACGTCACTTCCAGCGCTTCGCTGGTGCGTCCCGAGATCATCGTGCGGCCGGACTTCGCCAAGGCGGCGGACCTGGGCGTGACCGCCAACGCCATCGGCGAAACGGTACGCGTGGCGACGGCCGGCGACTACGACTACGACCTGACCAAGATGAACCTGCCGGAACGCCAGGTGCCGATCCGCGTGAAGCTGCCGGACGCCGTGCGCGCCGACCTGGACGCCATCGGCCGCCTGACCATCCCCGGCCGCAACGGGCCGGTGCTGCTGTCCACCGTGGCGGACATCAGCGTGGAAAGCGGCCCGGCCCAGATCGACCGCCTGAACCGCAGCCGCAACGTCACGCTGGACGTGGAACTGGGCAGCCGCACGCTGGGCGAGCTGGATGCGGAAGCGCGCCAGCTGCCTTCGATGAAAAACCTGCCGCCGTCCGTGACCCAGGCGGAACTGGGCGACACGCAGGAGATGCAGGGCCTGTTCGTCAGCTTCGGCATCGCCATGCTGATCGGCGTGCTGTGCATCTACGGCGTGCTGGTGCTGCTGTTCCACGACTTCCTGCAGCCGATGACCATCCTGGCCGCGCTGCCGCTCTCCATTGGCGGCGCCTTCGTGGCCCTGCTGGTGACGCGCAATGCGCTGTCGATGCCGTCCATGATCGGCCTGATCATGCTGATGGGGATCGTGACCAAGAACTCGATCCTGCTGGTGGATTATGCGATCCTGGCGCGCGCGGCGGGCATGAGCCGCTTCGATGCGCTGGTGGACGCCTGCCACAAGCGCAGCCGCCCGATCCTGATGACGACCATCGCCATGGGGGCTGGCATGATGCCGCTGGCCCTGGGCTGGGGCGCCGATCCGAGCTTCCGCTCGCCGATGGCGATTGCGGTCATCGGCGGCCTGATTACGTCCACCCTGCTGTCGCTGCTGGTGGTGCCGGCCGTGTTCACCTATGTGGACGATATGGAGCACGGGCTGGGCCGCTTGATGCGCAAGCTGCGCGGCAAGCGCCACGCCGCTGCACCGGCGCACGGCGGCGCGCCAACTGGCTGAGGAGAATGCCATGGATGTCCGCATCGTCGAACTCAATCCCGCACGCGTCGCCTATCTGCGCTACACCGGCCCTTACGGCCCGGCGCTGGGCGATTTCTGGCGCAGGATCGTGCAGCCCTGGCTTGCCGCCAATGGCCTGCAGGGGCGCGTCAGCTATGGCGTGGCGCAGGACGATCCCTCGGTCACGCCGCCGGACAAATGCCGCTACGACGCCTGCGTGGAAGTGGACAGGGACTACGTGGCCGCAGCGCCGGCCGCGCTGGAAACCATCCCTGGCGGACGCTATGCCTGCACCCATTATTCAGGCGACGCGAAAGACATCGGCGCCGCCTGGATGGCCTTTTACGGCAAGGTGATGGGCCAGCTGCAGATGGCGGCCCGCCCCGGCGCCTGCTTCGAACGCTATGCCGCCGATTACCGCGAGGATGCGGCCACCGGCGCTTTCGAATGCGAACTGTTCATCCCTATCGAGTAGGCCTTGCCTGCCAGCCGCCGCCCAGCGCGCGGTACAGGTCCACGGACGCGGTCAGCAGCCGCGTTCTCAGTTGCAGGCGGGCGACGTCCGCGCTGTACAGGGTGCGCTGGGCATCCAGCTCCTCCAGGTAGGAGGCATAGCCGTTGCGGTAGCGGTTGCGCGCAATGCGCAGCGTTTCGGCCGCCGTTTCGCGGCGCGCGTCGTTGGTGACCACCTGCTCCCTGAGTTTATAGATGGCGTCGATGCCGTTCTCCGCTTCGGAGAAGGCGTTGCGCACCGTGCTTTCGTAGGCAAAGATGGCCTGGTCGCGCTGTGCGGCGGCGGAATCGGTTTGCGCCTGCACGCGGCCACCCTCGAATAGCGGCGCGGTAATGTTGGCGCCGAAGCGCCACAGATTGACGGGCGAATGCAGGAAGTCGCTGAAGTCCGCGGACTGGATACCGTCGGCAGCGGTCAGGCGGAAAGTGGGCAGCAGCTGATCGCGCGTGGCCTGCAGCGAGGCGTTGGCGGCAATGATGTTCTGCTCGGCGCGGGCGATGTCCGGACGGCGCCGCAGCAGTCCGGACGGCAGGCCTGCCGGTACCGGCGGCGGCGCCAGTTCGGCCAGCGAGGTGCCGCGCGCGATGGGGCCGGGATTGCCGCCGGCGAGGATGCTCAGCGCGTTTTCCGTTTCGAAGATCTGTCTTTGCAGCTGCGGGATCTGTTCGGCGGCGGCTTCGTATTCGGCTTGCGCCTGCAGCCATTCGAGCCTGGAGGTGTAGCCGACTTCGAACTGCCTTTGCGCCAGCTTGCGCGACTCTTCGCGCAGTTTCAGGGTGGCGATGGCCAGGTCCAGTTGCGCGTCCAGTCCCCGCAGGTTCAGGTAGGCGTTGGCGACGTTGGCGGCGATTGATAACGAGGCAGCGTCGCTGTTGGCGAGCTCGGCGCGGTAGGCGGCGCTGGCGGCTTCGGTGGCGCTGGCGAGGCGTCCCCACAGGTCGATCTCGTAAGCGGCCTGGAATTCGGCCGAGAAGACATTGGTGATGTAGGGGACGCCGTTGTAGGCCAGGGTTCTGGTGCGGGTGGGCGAGCCGCTGATGGCCAGGCTGGGCAGCTGGCTGGCGCGGGTGGCGGCGATCCGCGCGCGCAAGTCTTCGATGCGGGCGCGGGCGATACGCAGGTCGCTGTTGTGCTGCAGCGCGCTGGCGACCAGGCTTGCCAGTGCGGGATCGTTGAAGGCGCGCCACCATTCCTGTTCGACCTGCTGCTGTCCATCGGCGGCAGCCACGCCGTCGCCGGGGCCGGCGTGGCTGCGCCACTGCGCCGGTACGCTCAGCGCGGACGCCGGCGGCGGCGCCACCTTCGCCGCACACCCCGCCAGCAGCAAAGCCGCCAGCAACGCCAGCACCGGGGCGCGCGCCGCGCCAGGCGAAGCGGCGTGCGCTGTGATGCGCCGGCGGTTCATGGCTGGCGGCCCTTCGGCTGCACGGCCGGTCCATTAGCCGCCGGCGCCGAATCATCCAGCACCGCCGACGTGTCGATGCTGACGACCGCGGACATGCCCGGCCGCAGCCGCGGCGCCAGCTTCTGCCCGCCGTCGATCCGGATGCGCACCGGAATCCTCTGCGCAATCTTCACAAAATTTCCCGTCGCATTATCCGCCGGCAGCACCGCAAACTCCGACCCGGTCGCCGGCGAAATCCGCTCGACCACACCGGTGAGCGAAGCCCCATTCAGCGCATCGACCTTGAACGTCGCCGGCTGCCCCACCTGTACATTGGCCATCTGCGTTTCCTTCATATTCGCGATAACCCACATCTGCGACGGCACCAGTCCCATGAGCTGCGCGCCCGAATTCACGAACGCCCCCTTGCGCACGGTGACCTGTCCCAGCTGCCCATCCTGCGGCGCAATGATGTGCGTATTATCCAGATCGACCCTGGCTGCCTTCAGTGCCGCTTCCGCATTTGCCACCGCCGCCTCCAGCGCCGCCTTGTTGACCGTCACCGACTGCGCCTGCTGCCTCGCAATCTCGATATTCGCCCGCGCCTGCGACACCGCCGCCACCGTCTGCGCCCGCGCCGCGCGCTGGGCATCCTGCTCGCGCAGCGACAGCGAGCCATCCGACGTCAGCTGCTCAACGCGCGACAGGTCAGCCGCCGAGCGCCTGGCCTGCGCCTCGGCATTGGCCAGTGCCGCCTCGTTAAGCGAAATGGTCGCTGCAGCGCTGCGCTTCGACTGTTCCCAGTTCGCCAGCGCCGCCTTGCTGCTGGCCAGTTGCGCCACAGCCTGTTCGTAGCGCTGGCGATAAGTACGCTGGTCGATTTCCACCAGCAGGTCGCCCTGCTTCACGAACTGGAAGTCCTGCACACGCACCTCGGTCACGTAGCCTGAAAGCTGGGTACCGATCACCGTCACCTGCCCACGCACGGTAGCGTTTTCGGTGGAGACGATGGGACTGCTGAACGGCGGCAGGCGCCAGGCATACAGCACGACCAGCACGCCGATGATGGCGATCAGCGCGAAGCCGGCGGCGGACATCCACTGCTGCCGCTTGTCCGGCTGTCCGGGCGTCGCAGCGGCAGGTGCGGCTGCCGATGGCGGCGGCTGCGTGGGCGAAGAAGGCGGAGGCGCGTTGTTATCGTTGGGTGGAGTCATTGCGATCCGGAGTTAGAGAGTGAAACACTGGCCATGCCCGTCTGCGCATTCTGCGGCGGCACCACAGGCTGGCAGGACGTACACAGCTGCCAGAAATAATGCGCCGCCATCCAGGCCAGCGTCGCACAGGCAACGTAGAAAATAATCAGGAACACATCGTTAAAAGCCAGCACATTCGCCTCGCGCGTGGCTGCCGCGCCAAGCGACGCCACGCCCTGCGCACTGCGCAAGGCCGGATCGGCAATCGCCCCGTTCAGCGCCGCCCCGCTGCCCTGCACCCGCGCCGCCACCAGCGGATCGAGCAAGGTCAGGCTTTCCACCAGCTGGCTCGAATGGAATTTCTCGCGTACGGTCTGCAAGGTGCCGATCAGCGCCGTGCCAAGCAGGCTGCCCAGGTTCTGCGTCATGGAAAACATCAGCGAGAAGCTGATCAGGTTGCGCGGCTCCGCAATCACCGCGCCAAAGCCGGACACGAAGGTCGGCCCGATAAAGAAGGTACCGCCGAAGGACAGCAGGAACTGGCTCACATACATCTGCTCCGGCCGCGTGAGATTGGTCGCCTGCGAATCCATGAAGGCGCCGGCGGCCATGCAGGCCAGCGAGAACATCAGCATCTGCTGCACCCGCGCCGGCGTAATCAGCCATGCGCTGACCAGTATCCCCAGCGCGCTGCCGATCAGCACCACCACCCACAGGGAATTCATCTGGTCGTTGTTCAACCCCAGCGCCTGCAGGAAGCCGACCGAACCGCCCGCCTCCGACTGCACCACGCGGATCAGTAATACCGATAGCGCCAGCCGCGTCATTTTGGCCGTAGTCAGCCAGCGTATATTCAGCAAGGGATTCGAGCGGTTATGTTCGATCGCGATAGCGGCCGTGCCGAGGACGATGGAACCGGCCAGCGCCCAGCCTATCCACGCCGCATCGAACCACCACACGGTACGTCCCAGCGCCAGCACCGCGCACAGCAAGGCCACGCCGGGCGCAAACAGGAAAAAGGTGAGGAAATCCAGTTTCTCGAAGGCCTTGATGCGGTCGCCCGGCGGCAGCGGCAGCAGCAGCACGCAGCCCAGCGCCAGCAGCGCCATGCCCAGTTCAAAGGAATACAGGCCGCGCCATTCCGCAATGCGCAGCAGGTCGGAGGAAAAGATGCGCGCCAGCGGCAGCGCCAGTTGCGCGAAGCCGACGCCAATCACCACGCCCTTCAGGCGGTGCTGCGCCGGGAACGCCTGCAGCGTGTAGTACAGGCCGAGCACCGTCAGCGCCGCGCCGCTGATGCCGTGCGCGGCCCGCACCGCGATGGCGGAGCCCAGTCCATGGACGAACAAATGGGCCAGCGTGACCACGGCGTACAGCAGCAGGAACAATTCGGTAAACAGGCGCAGGCCGAACTGCTGGCGGAACTTCACCAGCAGCAGGTTCATGGACACATTCGCCATCACATACGCCGCCGGCAGCCACTGGATCTCGGCCTGGAATACGCCCAGCGATCCCTGCGCGTACAGCAGGTTGACGCTGACCAGGGCATTGCCCAGGCCACCGGTAATGGCAACGATGAAACCGACCACCAGGTAAGCGATACGCCGCGGCATGGAATGCAGCGGCGTGGATGGGGAACCCGGTAGCAGCGGGCGTTCGTGGGGAAGCCAGGTCTGGGGTGCGTACACGTCCATGTTCGCTCAGCAGCTGTCGATCTTCAGACAGCATACCATCACAGACCCGGGAAAGTCCTCATACTTTAGGGTTATCCGAATCGCGTTCCCACACCCGGTGGCCGGCCAGCACATCGCGGAATGCCGCCAGCGCGCCGGACAGGTCGGCCGGCTCGGTGCCGATCACGCCGCGGTCATGCGTGCCGTCCGGCAGCGTGGCCGGAATGTCCGCCGCCGCCAGCAGCGCCGTGCCGTCGCCGACCACCAGGATCGGCTTCAGGTGGCGGTGCTGCAGGCGCACGAACTCCAGCGCAATGCCGCTGTTGGCCAGCATGGCGGCAGCCTGCGCGCCGTCCGGAATCACGACCGCGTCGTACAGCACGGACGGCATGGCTTCCAGCGACACTTCCACGTCCAGCGCACCGCCGCCCACTCCCTTGACCATGCCCATGTACGGACCGACCACGCGCGGCACGGCGCCGTCGGCCAGCAGCGCGTCGTAGATGGCGCGCACCGAGGTTTCATCCGTACCATCCGCCACCAGCACGGCAATGCGGCGCGTGCGGATGCCCTTCTCGCCCGGCCGCGCCAGCAGCGACAGCGGCGGCGACGGCTGGTACTCGTGCATCGGACGGTCGGTCGCCGGCGGCGATGGCGGCGGCACCTCGATGCCCAGTCCGGACGCCACCGCGCTGGCCAGGATCGGATCGACGTTCGCCAGGTTGGCCACCATGCGGCGCCGCACTGCCGGCGTCTGCACGCGCGTCAGCTCGAAGCGGAAGCCGCCCACGATATGCGCCTGCTCCACCGGCGTCTGGCTGATCCAGAACAGGCGTGCCTGCGAATAGTGGTCGGCAAACAGTTCCGGCTTGCCGCGCACCTTGTCTTCCTGGATGTGCTCGGGGAAGCTGGTAAAGCCCATGCGCCCGGCCTGGAACGGACAGCCGCCGCCCAGCGAATTCGGTTCATAGTTCACCCGACCGCGGTGGATGGCCTGGCGGTGCATGCCATCGCGCTGGTTGTTGTGGACTTGCGCGACCGGTGCATTGATCGGAATCTCGTGGAAGTTCGGCCCGCCGAGACGGCTGATCTGCGTATCCACGTAGGAATGGATACGGCCCTGCATCAGCGGATCATTGGTGAAGTCGATACCGGGAATGATGTGGGCGGTGCAGAAAGCCACCTGCTCGGTCTCGGCAAAGAAATTGTCCGGATTGCGGTTCAGGACCATGCGGCCGACCGGCGTGAGCGGCACCATTTCTTCCGGCACGATCTTGGTCGGGTCCAGCACGTCGAAGGGGAATTGCGCGGCCTGTTCTTCGGTGAAGACCTGCAGCGCCAGCTCCCATTCCGGATAATTGCCGGACTCGATGGCTTCCCACAGGTCGCGGCGGTGGAAGTCCGGATCGGCGCCGCTGATGCGCACCGCTTCATCCCAGGCCAGCGAATGCGTGCCCTGCAGCGGTTGCCAGTGGAATTTCACGAACACCGACTGGCCCGCCGTGTTCACCATGCGGAAGGTGTGCACGCCGAAACCCTGCATCATGCGGTAGCTGCGCGGAATCGCGCGGTCGGACATGGCCCACATCATCATGTGGGTCGATTCCGGCATCAGCGAGATGAAGTCCCAGAAGGTATCGTGGGCAGTGGCGGCCTGCGGCATCTGGTGGTGCGGCTCCGGCTTGGCGGCGTGCACCAGGTCCGGGAACTTCATCGCATCCTGGATGAAGAAGACCGGCATATTGTTGCCAACCAGGTCCCAGTTGCCCTCTTCCGTGTAGAACTTCACGGCGAAGCCGCGCACGTCACGCGCGGTATCGGTCGAACCGCGTTCGCCGATCACGGTCGAGAAGCGCACGAAGAGCGGCGTGCGCTTGCCGGCCGCCGAAAACGGCGCGGCGCGCGTGACGTCGCTCAGGTCCTTGTAGCTCTCGAAGTAGCCATGCGCGGCCGAACCGCGCGCATGCACCACGCGCTCCGGAATGCGCTCATGGTCGAAATGCGTGATCTTCTCGCGCAGGATGAAGTCTTCCATCAGCGTGGGACCGCGCAAGCCAGCCTTCAGCGAGTTCTGGTTGTCGGCAACGGGCACGCCCTGATTGGTGCTCAGCGGACGTCCGCCGGCATCGGTGCGCACGCGGTCGAGCGGACCATTGTTCGGATTCTCGCCTTGCGGCGCGCTGCCGCTGCCGACCTTGGGCGAGGCATTGGCCTCGCTGGTGGTACTGGCCGTGGCCAGCGATGTGGACGGCTGGGCGGACTGGCCCGGCGCCGGCGTACGCGCCGCATCGCCATACTCGCCGGCCTTGCTGGCATTGTGCGGCATCTGTCGGGCCAGGTCGAAGCCGGCAGCGACCTTGTCGCGCACGGCTTCGGGACCGGGATCGGCACTGCCCATATTGGCAGGCGGTGGTGAATTGGAAGGTGCGGAAACAGTGCTCAGGACAGAACCTGCCCCGTCGGTATTCGACGGGGGCTGGGAAGTCTTGGTCGCCATGGCTTAGTACTTGTTGCGCGAGCCGAACAGCTTGGACACGGCAAAGCCTGCAGCCAGCGCCACCAGCAGCGAGGTGGCCGGGCTCTTGCGCACATAGCTGCGGCCCGATTCGGCAAAGCGCTTGTAGGCGACGCCCAGGCTTTCGCGCTGCTGATCCAGTTTGCTGCTCACGTTCTCCACGCCGTCGGCCACTTTGTCCACGCCGGCGTGGGCCTGGGCAGCCAGGCGGTCGGCAGCAGCCGGCACTTTTTCATGCGCCTTGTCGATGGCGCTGTGCAGATCGGAGCGGGTGTCCTTGCCGATCGGGCTGACGTTGGTGTCGCTCTTTCCGATATTCGTATCCATGTTCATCTCCCTTCATTGCTGAGTGTGGTGAGTGGGTATGGATAACGATAGGACGTTCAGCACGCTGTCACAGTGCGGCACCTAACAATGGCGACGGTCCGGCCGGCACGATAGCGTAAGGGTTGATCATGCGGTGGCTTTCGTAGTAGTGGTGCTTGATGTGATCGAAGTTCACGGTACCGGCCACGCCCGGCAGTTCCAGGATGCGCGCCACGTGGCGGCTGAGATGCGGGTAATCCTGGATGCGGCGCAGATTGCACTTGAAGTGGCCGTGATACACCGCATCGAAGCGCACCAGCGTGGTGAACAGGCGGATGTCCGCTTCGGTCAGGCGTTCGCCCAGCAGATAAGGCCGATCGGACAACATGGCTTCCAGCCAGTCCAGCGTATCGAACAGCGGATACACGGCATCTTCGTATGCCCCCTGCGTGGTGGCGAAACCGGCGCGGTACACGCCGTTGTTCAGCGTGGAATAGACGCGCTCATTGATTGCATCGATCCCGCCGCGCAGTTCCTGCGGATAGTAATCGCCCGGCGTTGCGCCCAGACCGTCGAAGGCGCTGTTCAGCATGCGGATGATTTCGGAGGATTCGTTGTTGACGATGGTGCGCGTCTGCTTATCCCACAGCACCGGCACGGTAATGCGGCCGTCGTACTGCGGATCGGCCAGTTCGTAGATCTGGCCCAGGTGCCGGGCGCCGTTGACAGTGTCCGGCACCACGCCGGGACCGGGCTGGAAATTCCAGCCTCCGGGCGGCATCAGCCAGTGCACCACGGAGACGGAAATCATCTGCTGCAGGCCTTTCAGCTCGCGCATGATCAGCGTGCGGTGCGCCCATGGGCAGGCCAGCGACACGTACAGGTGGTAGCGTCCCGCTTCGGCCTTGAAGCCGCCCTCCCCGTCCGGCGTGATCCAGTGGCGGAACTTCGATTCTGGACGCTGGAAGCGGCCTTGCGGGTCGGACTTAATCGGCTTCATGGTTTTACTCTTGCTCTCTTACTTGTTCAGAAAATTCAGCAGCTCAGGGATGACCTGCTCGGGGGCTTCATCGATCAGCCAGTGGCCGGAGCCGGCAATCACTTTGCCGTCCACGTCATTGGCGACCAATTTTGCCTGATCAATCAGAAACGTGCTGCTCGCCTTCTCCCCACTGAGTACCAGCATCGGCTGGGTGAGTTTGGTCTGCGCGAACTGGGCGAAATCTTTCGCATCCTGTTCGAAGTTCCTGAAGTACTGGAAGCCGGAGCGCATGCCGTTCGGCTGGGCATAGGCCTTGGCGTACAGCTGGCGGTCGGCTTCTTTCACGGACTTGGTCTTGTCGGCGGCGAAGTCGTTCCAGAAGTGCTCGAAGTAGATGCGCTCACGGCCTTTCACCAGTGCGATCGCGGTCTCGCCGTGGAAGTGGAAGTGCCACAGGTCGCGCAGCAGCCAGACGTTCTTCCAGTCGCCGACGCCAGGCAGGAAGGCATCCATCAGCGCGATCTTGCTGGTGTCGGCCGGGTATTGGGCAGCGTAGGCATAAGCGACCATCAGGCCGATGTCGTGGCCGACGACGGCGGCCGGTTCGCTGGTCACGCCGGTGACCAGTTCATGGATGTCCTTCGCCATGTTCTTTTTGTCGTAGCCGCCTTCGGCTTTTTCCGAGGCGCCCGCGCCGCGCAGGTCGGGCACGATCACGGTGTGGGTTTTTGCCAGGTCGGCCAGGATGGGTTTCCACATATGGCCGGTCTGTGCGTAGCCGTGCAGCAGCACGACCGGGCTGCCGTGGCCGCCGATCTGGTAGTGGATTTTGGTGCCGTTCACTTGCACGGTTTTGTCGGTAAAGCCGGGAGCGTCGGCGGCACTGGCGGAACCGCCGGCAAAGGCTGCGGTGGCGACGACGGCGGCGGCGAGGGTGCGGGTGATGTTCATGCTGCTCTCCTGAAAGGTGGTTGGTTGAGGTGAACTATAGGAGTTACAGAATCCGCAAACAATGATTCCGATATTGATACACCATTCAGTTTTTATGAATTAGTGCAGCTTGCTGAAAAATATGGCACTCTGGCGGCATGTTCCCGATTTCCGCGATCAATGAGCCAAGCGCCACGCTGCCTTTGACGCCGCTGACTGGCGTCGGGAGTACGGCTGCGGCCTTGTCATTGCTGCCGGATAGCACCGACGTGTCGGACGTCTCTTCCTTTGGGCAATTGCTCTCCACGCTGACCTTGACGCAGCGGCGCCTGCGCGAGCTGGCGGCAGCGGCTGGAACCACCACCACGCCCGGCGCGCTGGCAACGGATCTGGACAATATCGTGCAGACGCTGGCCGAAGCCTTCAATGCGGCGCGCAACTCGCCAGCGGCCAACCCGCTTGCCGATGCGCTGCAGAGCCAGCAAAGTGCGCTGGCGGACCTGGGTATCGAGCTCGTGCCGTCGCAGCTGGAGCCGAACCAGACGGCATTGGCGGTCGACCGTGGCGTGCTGCAGCAGGCGTTTCTCGCCAACCCGCAAACCACGCTGGCGGCATTGAGCGATGCCGCCACCGCCTTTACCGATGCAGCGGCCAGCGCAGCGCCGGCCGTGGTCGAACAGAATCCGAATGCGCTGCTGCCGGATACGGCGGACGTACCGGGGGCGGCCAACGACCTGGCCTTGCTGGATGCTTTCGCCACCGCCTCGCCGCAGGTGCAAACGGCGGCTCAGCGCGAAGCCACCTTGCAGGCGCAGGTAACGGCACAGCAGCAGGATCAGGCGCGTATCGATGCGGCGCGGGCCGAGCAGGCGCGCCAGGAGGAACAGCGTCTGCAGCGTACGCAGGAACAGACCAATCTGGCGAATCAGAGCCAGCAGGCGCGCCTTGCCGCCGAACGTTTGCAGACGACGCGCGAGGTGGCCAATGCACAGCTGGAAACGAATGAGCTGCAGGATACGCAGCAGCAGCGGCTGGCCGGGCAGCAGGCGGCAACGGCGCGGCAGTTGAGCAGTTCGCGCGAGGAAGATGCGGCGGCGCAGGCGCTGTCCGATCGGCTAGATACGCAGCGGCGGCTGGAGGCACGGCAACTGGCTTCGCAGCAGGAAGCGGCACGCCTGGTGGCGGAACAGCAGGCGGCGCGGCAGACGGATACCCAGTTGACGGCGGCACAGCGCTTCGAAGCGCAGCAGGCGGCGGCGCAGCGGCTGGCGTCCCAGCAGGCGGCAGTGCAGCAGGAAGCGGCGCGCATGGCCGCGGCCCAGCAGGCGGCGCGGCAGTCCGCATCGCAGCAGACGGCCACGCAGCAGGAGACTTCGCGGCAGGAGGCGACACGGCTGGCGACTGCCCAGCAGACCGCTCGCCAGACCGAAGCAACACGGCAGGGACAGACACAGGCAGAACGCGCGGCAGCGGATCGCTTGAACGCTGCGCGCCTGCTGGTGGCGCAGCAGACGGTGGCCTCGGAAGATGCTGCGGCCACGGCGACGCGCCTGGCGCAGGCGCGGCAGGCGGCCATCGACGAATACAACGCGGCGCAGCAGGCTGCGCGCGATGCGGCCGCGCAGGCGGGACGCACGCAGGAGGCGCGCGGTACGCAGGACCGCCTGCAGTCGGCGCGGACGCAGGATCGCCTCGATCAGGACCGTCTGCAGGAGACGCGCGATACGGCGGCGCGGCTGGATGAGGAGCGGCAGGAAGATCGCCTGGAAGGACAGCGCGAGGCTTTGCGCCGGGCACAGGCGGCGGCGATTGCGGCCGATCTGGCGACACGGACGGCTGATGCGAATGCGGCGCAGCGCACTGCGGCGACTGAGGCGTTGGCGGCGGAACAGGCTTCGCAGCGGGCGGCTACGGATGCGGCCACGTCGGCGGCTGCCGAGCGGGTTCGCGTGAATGCGCAGATTGCGGCGCGCAATCAGGCCGCGCAGGCAGCGGCAGGGATGCCGGATGGTGGCGCCGGTGCGGCAGGCGGCGCTGGCGCGGCGGGCGATGCGTTCGGCACGGCCGGTGCTGCCGGTGCGGCCGGGACCACTGGCTTCGGCGCCGGCGGCGGTACTGCAGGCGCTGGTGGCGCAGCAGGCGGCGCCGGGGCAGCCGGTGGGGCTGGCGCGGGTGGTGGCGGCGCGGCTGGCGTGGGCGGTGGTGCGGGAGGCGCGGGTGCGGGCGGCTTTGCTGGTACGGGCGGCGCGCCCGGTGCTGCAGGCGCACCAGGCACCGCTGGCGGACCGCCAGCAACCCTCGCCCCAACCGCCAACGAAGCCGCGCGCAATCTCGCCGTCAATCCGAATCTCTCGGCCGCAGTGGCCGCCTACCGCACCGGCGACATCGCCGCCGCAGCCGGACCTGCACCGGCCGCAGCAGCGCCAGCCGGCGAACCCGTTCCGCCGGTGCAGGCCGTCACACCCGTGCACGGCGCAACCCCGGTGCTGCCGGGCGAACAATACAACCGCCCACAAACACCTCCACAGCCCCTGGCCGCGGCAGACGAAACCACCCGCAACGCATCCGCGACCGCAGCAGCACCAGAAGCAGCAGCGGCGACACTTGCCAATCCGGCCGCCACACCACGGCGTACCTGAGTCCGGCCGCTCCTTCCCCGCACATTCTTGCCAGCGTTGTGCCACGCTCACACTGCACCTGAATCGCGGGCATTCCGACAGGAAAGTCTGCAATAATCAAGTGCATGAATCCCGCCAAGCGCGCCTTCCTGCTGCACACCTCCCTGCTCGTCGCCCCGCTGTTCGGCCTGGGCACAGCACGCGCGCAAACGCCAACGCAATCGCAATCGCAGGCAACGCAACGAATCCCGCTGATCCTCGGCGAAGCGCTGGATGAGACGGGAAAGCAAAAACCGCTGCGTCCTGCCAGGCGCAAACTGTTCGACTACCTGGAGCAGGAGCTGAACATCCAGTTCGACCTGCGCATGTATCCCTGGCCCCGCGCCGAGCGCAACGCGCGCAGCGGCAAGGGCCTGATCTTCGGCCTGCCGAAAAACGCCGAGCGCGAACGCGAGCTGCGCTACTCCGATGCCGCCGTCAGCAACACGCTATGGCTGGTCACCCGCAGCGACGCCACGTTCGCTTTCGACAAGCTGTCCGACCTGCGCGGCAAGACCATCGGCGCAGTGCGCGGCTATGGCTACGGCGACGATTTCGAACGTGCCCGCGCAGCGCGCCTGTTCCGCGTGGAAGACGATCTGCCCTCGCGTTCAACCCGTTTGCAGCGCTTGCTGCTGAAGCGCGTGGACGCGGTGCTGCTGTATCAGCCAAGCTGGCAGTCGGCAGCCGAGCTGGAAGCCGAATTGCACGCGACCGCCGCGCAGCTCTCCCCCGAAATGCGCCTGCTTGGCGGTGCGACCTTCAGTGTGCTGCCCAAGCCGGTGCAGGTGGAAACGCCGCTGTATTTCGCCATCGCCCGCGGCGGCGGCGAAGGCCTGATCGACCGCATCAACCAAGCCCTCATGAAACAGCAGCGGCAAGCCTCGCTGCGCCCGCCGCGCAGTTGAGCGCAGCGATTCGCCTGCCGGCATCCGCCGCTGCGTAATAACCCTTATTCGAGAATGATTCTCATTTAGGTAAAATATTGGGTTTTCGCCCACACGACTACCCGCCATGCCTACCCCACGTCCGCTGCCCCTGCTGCTCGCCCTTGCCTTCCCCGCCATCGCCGCCGCGCAGGACGCGGATGAAAAAGTGCTGCAGGCTGTGAAGGTCACCGCCGCCCGCGCCACCGGCTTCGTGCCGAACACGGTGGAAGCCGGCAGCTTCCGCGGCTCGGACATCATGGATGTGCCGTCCACCGTCAACGTCATCACCCGCGAGCAGCTGGAACTGCAGGCAGCGGCCGGCCTGTATGACGCGGTGCGCAACACCGCCGGCGTCACGCGCCAGCAGAACGGCGGCGACACCTGGGACCAGCTGGTGATCCGCGGCATCGCCGTCGAGAACCGCACCAACTACCGCCTGAACGGCTCCCTGCCCATCATGAACTTCGCGCAGGTCTCGATGGAAAACAAGGAGCGCGTGGAAGTGCTGAAAGGCGCGTCCGCCCTGTACTACGGCTTTACTTCGCCATCGGGCATCGTCAATTTCGTGACCAAGCGTGCCGGCGCCGCACCAGTCACCTCCTTCGGCCTGACCTTCGACGATAACGGCAGCGCGGTCGCCAGCGCGGACGTGGGCCGCCGCTTCGGCCAGAACGGAGAATTCGGCGCGCGCATCAACGCCGCCGGCGGCACGCTCGGCTCGCACATGGACAACACCGGCAACGGCAACCGCGGCTTCTTCTCCGCCGCGCTGGACTGGCGCGTCAACAGCCGCCTGCGCCTGCAGGCCGACCTCGAATACGACCGCCGCCGCGTGACCGAGCAGGCCGGCATCGCCCTGCCCACCGCCGCCAACGGCGTGATCCCGCTGCCGCCCGCCATCGATCCGCGCAAGCTGGTCGGCCCGGACTGGGCACTGTTCAAGACCGAAACGAAGAATGCCCAGCTGCGCGCCGACTACGCGCTGAACGACAACTGGGCGCTGACGCTGGAAGGCGGCAAATCGGAAACGGACCGCGAGCGCAATCTGGCCATTTTCCGCTTCAATAACAATGCGGCCATCGCCACCGGCGCGGGCCGCATTGCCGGCAACAGCCAGGAACTGGGCGTCGATTCCACGCTGCTGCGCGCGGAGTTGTTCGGGACCTTCAATACCGGCCCGGTCAGGCACGAACTGACCCTGGGCGCAACGAAAACGGACAAGGGCCAGGACCCGGTCTTCCAGTCGAATTACACCATCCCATCGCAGAACCTGTACAACCCGGTGCCGGTCACCAGCGTTACCTTCAGCGCCAAGCCGGCCGCACCGACCACGCCTGGCCTGGACAGCAGCGACAAGGGCCTGTACGCCATCGACCGCCTCACCTTCTCGCCGCAGTGGCAAGCCGTCGCCGGCGTGCGCTATGCGAAGTTCCGCAGCGACCAGGGCACGAACCACTACGACGTGAGCGAATCCACGCCAATGGGTGCACTGATCTACAAGCCGACCGAGGCGCTGTCCTTCTATGCTTCCGCAGCCGAGGGGCTGGAAGAAGGCGAGACCGCGCCAACCGGCAGCGCCAATGTCGGCGAGCGCATGGCGCCGGGCGTCAGCAAGCAGAAGGAAGTGGGCATGCGCTGGCGCGCACCGAACGGCACCTTGCTGCAGACGGCCTTCTTCGATATCAAGCGTCCCGGCTACTACACCAATGCGGCGAATATCTTTACCGCCGACGGCGAGCAGCGCTATCGCGGCGTGGAGGTGTCGGCGCAGGGTACGCTGACGAAGCAGCTGTCCTGGCAGGCGTCGGCACAGGGACTGGATCCGGAATTCCGCCGCATCGGCGTGGCCTATGACGGCAAGCTGCCGGAGAATGCCGCGAAGAAGACCGCCAGCGCGTTTCTGTCCTATGCAATCGAGGCGGTGCCGGGGCTGTCGCTGAATGGCGGCGCCTACTTCACGGGCAAGCGGCCGGTCAACGATCTGAATCAGGCCTTCCTCGGTGGCCTAACGCTGTTCAGCGTGGGCGGCCGCTACGTGACGCAGACGCTGGGCGCGCGCACCACCTGGCAGCTGAACGTGGACAACGCGGCGGACAAGCAATACTGGGCCGGCGCCGGCACGCGCCTGTCGGCCGGTCTGCCGCGCGCCATCAAGCTGACCATGAAGGCGGATCTGTAACGCTGTCTGTAAAGGCTTGCTCCCGTTTCAGGATTGTGGATAATCACGCCATTATCGAAAAAGGGAGACTCCTGATGAACCTGAAACACTCGGCCGGCATGCTGGCTTTGATGGCGCTGGCCGCTTCCGCGTCCGCCCAGGACGTGGTGGTGAAGATCGGCCACAGCGGGCCGCTGTCCGGCGCGCAGGCGTTTTCCGGCAAGGACAATGAAAACGGCGCCCGTCTCGCGGTCGAGGAACTGAATGCCAAGCCGATCACGGTCGGCGGCAAGAAGGTCAGGTTCGAGCTGCTGTCCGAGGACGATCAGGGCGATCCGAAAGCCGGCGTATCGGTGGCGCAGAAGCTGGCCGACAGCGGCGTGAAATATGTGGTCGGTCCGTACAACTCGGGCGTGGCGATTCCCGCCTCCCGCGTGTACAACGATGCCGGCATGCTGATCGCACCGGTGGCCACCAATCCCAAGCTCACGCAGCAAGGCTACAAGGGCATCTTCCGCATCAACGCCAGCGACACGCAGCTGGGCGGCAAGATGGCTGAATATGCTGCCGCTGAACTGAAGCTGAAGAACGTGGCCGTGATCGATGACCGCACCGCCTTCGGCCAGGGCCTGGCCGAGGAATTCAAGAAGAAGGCGCGCGCTTCCGGCATGACCGTCGCCGGCCATGAATACACCACCGACAAGGCAGTGGACTTCACCTCCATCCTGACCAAGCTGAAATCGAAGAACGTGCAGGCCGTGTTCTTCGGCGGCTATGCGCCGCAGGGCGCGCCGATGGTGCGCCAGATGAAGCAGCTGGGCATCAACGCCAAGCTGCTGGGCGGCGACACGATCTGCACCGCGGAGATGGGCAAGCTGGGCGGCGACGCCGTCGGCGAGAACGTGCTGTGCGCGCAGGGCGGCGCCCTGCTGGACAAGGCTTCCTCCGGCCCGGCCTTCAAGGCAAAGTTCAAGAAGCGCTTCAATGCCGACCCGGACGTGTATGCGTCGGCCTATTACGATGCGGTGCTGATGTACGCCGCTGCGATGGCGAAGTCCAACTCGGTCGATCCGGCAAAGGTTGGCGCGGAGATTTCGGCGGGCAGCTACAAGGGTGTATCCGGCACTTACGCCTTCGATGCCAAGGGCGACATGAAGTCGTCGCCGGTTACCGTGTTCGCTTTCAAAAATGGCCAGCCGGCAGCGATCGCCAGCTACTGATCTTCTTCACCAAGGATGGCGCGGTTGCGTGAGCTGACCAGCGCCAGCGTCCTCTCCGTGGCGCCTGGACCGGGCTCCAGGCGCACATCGCGCAGTCCCAGCAAGCGCCCTTCCACCCGCAAGCCCAGTTTCTCGACCGGCAGACCAGTGCTGTGCTCCACCAGCGTGAGCGGCGCGGGATTCTCGCACCAGTCGTCCCCCCACTGCATCAACGCCACCAGCACCGGATAGAGCGCCTCGCCTTTCGCGGTCAGATGGTATTCGCAGCGCTTTTCGCTGCCTTCGGCCAGCACTTTTCCGATCACGCCATGCTCGATCAGGGTATTCAGCCTTGAAGTCAGCACATTGCGCGCGATGCCGAGACGCGCCTGGAATTCGTCGAAACGCTTCGTCCCCAGCGTGCATTCGCGCACGATGAGCAGGCTCCACCACTCGCCCACCTCGTCGAGGGCGCGGGCGATCGAGCAATTCTGTCCAGTGAAAGTTTTACGGTACATGCAGGCCATCTTAGCATAAAAGTTGCGTCACAAAACTTTTATGCTATATTCAGTTTCATCACGAAACTCTTTATGCAGGAATTATCTTATGGACAAGCGTCTTCTTTTTCTGGCCTCAGGCATGTTCGCCATCGGTACGGACAGCTTTGTGGTCGCCGGCATTCTGGCGTCGGTGGCTGCATCGCTGAATGTATCGGTGGCGCTGGCGGGCCAGATGGTCACCATCTACGCGCTGAGCTATGCAGTGCTGTCGCCGGTGGTGGCGGCGGCCGCGGCGAACTGGCCACGCAAGCGGCTGCTGCTGGCGGGGCTGGCCGTTTTCATTGCCGGCAATGCCATCACGGCCATCGCGCCGAGTATTGAACTGGTGCTGGCGAGCCGCTTCCTGGCCGGCCTCGGCGCCGCCATGTTCAGCCCGACGGCCACGGCCAGCGGCGCTTCGCTGGTGCCGCCGGAGCAGCGCGGACGGGCGCTGGCGATTGTGATTGCCGGCCTGTCCAGCGCGACGGCGCTGGGGGCGCCGATGGGCACCTTCATTGGCGGGCTGCTGGACTGGCGCGCCACCATGTGGTTCGTATCGGCGGTCGGCACGCTGGCCTTCATCGGCGTGGCCTGGAAGCTGCCGGACATTTCTTCGCCGCCCCCAGTCAGTTTGAAAGTGCGTCTGGCGCCTTTGGCCGACGCCCGTGTTTTGCTGACCCTGGCCACCACCTGGCTGGTGTACGGCGGGCTGTTCCTGGTGTATACCTATATCGGCCTGAGCTTCGACCGCGCGACCGGCGGTAATGGACGCGTACTGGCGCTCTTGCTGCTGTTGTGGGGTGTGGCCGCGACGGTAGGCAACCTGGTCGCGGGACGTTTGACCGACCGCTTCGGCAGCCGCAATATCGTCAACGTTTCGATCGCGCTTCTGGTGGTGGACTTCGTGCTGCTGCCGTGGTCTTCCGCCACGCTGCCGACCGCGGCGGTGGCGCTGCTGGTGTGGGGACTGTTCGGCTGGGGCATGCTCGTGCCGCAGCAGCATCGCCTGATCAGCATCACGCCGTCGGCGGCGCCGTTGCTGCTGGGGCTGAATTCGGCGGCGATTTATATCGGCGTGTCGATGTCGGGCTTGATTGGCGGGGCAGCGATCAGCATGCTCGATGCCCATAAGCTGGGACTGGTCGGCGCGGTGCTGATCGCGCTCGGCCTCGTCGCCGCCGAATCCGCCTACCGCCTGATTTCCCGCCCCGCCGCGCTCCCCGCTGCCGCTGCCAGCTAAAACGCCCCGCCTCCCCGGCGCCCTCCGCGCCGGGGTCCCCTTCCGCCCCGCTTCGCGCCATGAGATGCATCAAATCCGAAGCCAGAAAGCGTGCGCCAAGCGCCTTGCTGATGCCGGTGCGCCATCACAGCAAGTTGAAGTTCACGCAGATTTTGCGAGCGAAATGGCCACGGCCATTTCATCACAAGGCACCAAAATGGAAACGCAGAGGCCGGAATTTTCTGCTGATCTTGACCGGTTCGAAATGCGGCTGGAAGCCAGGATCAGCGAAGCAAAGCAGGATGTCATGCGCTGGGTGCTGGTCGTAGTTGGCGCCGGGGTGGCGATACTCGCCACGCTGATTACAGCCACGACCATCCTGCTGAAACTGAACCCTTAAGAACTCGCCTGCTGAATCAGGCCTTTGTTCTCCGCGCGGTTCAGCTTGGGCGCAACGATCGGCACGGTCAGCATGGTGCTGCCGACAGCCATCAGCAGCAGCGCCGTGAACGTGCCGTTGGTGATGATGCCCTTGTCCAGCAGGATATTGGCAAAGATAATCTCGATCAGCCCCTTCGACTGCAGCAGCCAGCCGATGATGGATGCCTCGCCGCTCTTCCACTTCAGCACCTTGCCCGCCAGATGCACGCCGGCCACCTTGCCGCCCACCGACACCGCCAGCAGCAGCGCACCGACAAAGAACACCGAGTACCCGCCCAGATCCCACTGCGTACGCAAGCCGGTGGACAGGAAGAACACCGGCATCACCACCAGCAGCACGTTGTTGTACAGCATGTCCATCTTCTTCTGGTCGAACCAGGACGCGTCCATCACCACGCCGGCCAGGAAGGCGCCTACCATGAAGTGCAGGCCAGCCCAGTCGGAGCCGAAGCTGCACAGCAGCAGCCACACCAGCGCCACGTACCAGCGGTCGCTTTCCTCCAGCCACAGCATCAGGCGGCGGAACGGTACGGTCAGCACGCCGAAGGCAATCAGGAAACCAAGCTGGCGGCCGACCCGCTCCCAGTCCAGCATGATCAGCGCCAGCACGCCCCAGATCATCACGTCATCCAGGCTGGCATAGCGCAGAATGCGCTGGCCCATCGGCTGGCGCAGGATGTCCATCTTTTCCATCAACAGCACGAGGATAGGCAGCGCAGTCACCGCGCAGCCCATACCGATGCCCAGCATGAACTGCCAGCTATGTCCATTCGGCCCCATCCAGCCTGGGTAATTCAGCAGCAGCACGGCCGCCGCGCAGCCGAACAGCAGCGGCATGCCCAGCGCCAGACCGGCTGTGGTCGCGCTTTCGCGGCGGTATTTCCACGCCTGTTTCAGGTCCAGCTCGATGCCGGCAATCATCACGAACATCATCACGCCCCACCAGGCGATGCCGTTCAGCGAGCCGACCACGGACGGGTTGAACACGAACTTATGGTATTCGGGAAAAGCCGCCCCCAGCACGCCTGGTCCCAGCAGAATACCGGCGATGATCTGCACGATGACCAGCGGTGCGAAGTAGTCGGTACGGAATATGCGCCACAGCAAATATGGCACCGTAAAGATCATCAGCATTGCCAGCAGGAAGATCTCCGTTGTATTCATGTGCATGGGGTTGGTCTCCAGTTTTTTGTAATGTAATTACATACTACCTGCGCTTCTCATTCGAAGACAAGCAAAAAATGCAACGCTGGTAACGTTTCCACAACACGTAGTTTGGGAGAAACTATCAATCGCATTACTTACTCAAAAGCAACAGTCGTTGTAAAAATTGTAGATGTGGAAGTGAGAATGTGTGAGAATTCAGTTGCGTGCCCAACTATCCGCCCGCGCATATTCACACCTCGCCCCCGCCCCCGGCGAGTTTCAACAGAGGTGTACTCATGGTTTCCCCAACAATCCCCCCAGAACTGGCGGATGCAGCAATTGAACTGAACCGCAATTACGGCACCTTGTACGCGTGGCGCTTCCTGGCGCACAAGGGCGTAAAAACCGATCACATTTACCTGCTGCTGAAGGACGCCGTCGGCCCGGAACCGGAGCCGCCGCAAAGCAACCCGGAACTGTGGCAGATGATCGCCAATGCAAGCTGAAAAACAAAAAGGGTTACATGCTTTCACATGTAACCCTTTTGCTTACTACTGAATTCCTGGTGCCGCTGACCGGAATCGAATACTCTATGAGAAGAGGGACGAAAACACGTCAAATGTCCCTCCGTGGTCCCTCACAATCCAAAGTGTTCGCCAATTCCATTCCACATAGACTTTTGTCAGCGGCCCTACTCGGATATTGACACACAGCACAGATAGACTAGGGGCCACATTTTCGCAGTCGTTGCTATTTTGCTTTCTCAACTGCATTCAGCTCTTCTTCTCGTTGATTGATACTTAAATCGCCCCCGCGCACAAAAACTTCTAACTTTCGCTACTTTCTGGGAGGCGTACCACTTTGAACCGCCAAAAGCTTCAGTCCCATGTCTCGAAGTGTTTGATACGAATCGCCGGAAAGCACGCGTGCCCATTTTTTAATCTCATCCAATGGCAAATAGTTCAGTACAAGAATCTTCGACGCTGCATTTCGCAGCAGCACATCTTCAGAGAGTAGAAGTTCCGCGATCGATTTAATTTGCTGCTCGATGAACGGAACACCACGTTCTAAACATGAGGAGAGCACTCGGGACAACCCTTCTCCACTTCTGAGACGCTGGATAAAATCGCTCTTCACGTCTTCCGAAGTGTTAATCTTTGCGATCAGGGCTTCAATGGCCGCCTTCGAAACCTCTGTTTGATGATCAGAAATAGCTGCATATAGATCGCTAACACCGATAGCATCAATCTCAATCAAACGTGACATGATCTCCACCCGAGGAGATGCGGGTAACGTTGTGCTTTTATCGGATGACTCGCTCTCCCTCGCCTGCCAGTGGGCATACGCTTTCTGCAGCAAAGGTACAAGTGCCTGTCTACAAGCTGGGCTGCAAACATCGATCAATTTAAGCGAGGCTGCCGCAGTGTGGGGGCCGAAGTACAAGCTCAGCTTCAGCATGCTTTCGATCTGGTCATCACAGTCCGATGCCCAGACTTTTACAAGATATTCGTATAGTTTCTGACTACCTGCGTTCAATGGCTGCTTGAGGCGCGCGATCATGAGCTCACGTGCGCTGCTTTCTCCGAGAAAATGGATAGCTAAATGAGCGGCTGCAGCAACTCCGAGTCCGTCCGACTTCAATAACACATCAGGAACCACCGCAGCAGCATTCTCAGCGCTAAGGTAATATTCTCCGAGGTTAGCAGCAAGATACACAATCCAATCAGACGGATGCAGGAGTGCTTTGGCGATGATCGGCGCCATCGTGATGTCAATCTCTCCATTCCAAGCAACTGGCGCATCTACTGAGAGCAAATCGTCATTCAAGCTGATGCACATATCCCCCTGCTTGATTGCATCAATTGCAGCTACAGCTTCTGCGCGCAATTGATCGAAATCGTACGCGCACGTCCGAGCTGCTAAACCAATTACTTCCCGCAATCCGGTTGTTGTGTGCTTTTCAGAATCCGCCTGTGTCACAGGGAAGTCTAGCTCCATAAAATTTGTGCCATAGAGAAACGCACTCAGGTGAAGTAGAGGCGACTGCACAGCCTTGCAGGATTCGGAAGCGTCCTTGCAGATGCCGTTTAGGAGAAGGAGTTCACTTCCCCTTCTTTCCTCCCAATATTTTGGATCTCGATACTTCGCGAAATGGTCTGGTCTTGCCGGAAGTTCGACTTCGATACCAGCTGTTCCCATGGCGGACTTAACCGCATTTACGAATTCGAAACTTCTAGAGTCAAGAGTCGGTAACAAGCGCTCCATGAACGGACGCTCTTCCCGTCCTACTCCTCGTCGTCCAGCTTCTTTAACGGCAGCCATCAATAGCCCGTCCCACAATGCGCGCTTAGGATCGCCAAGCACGAATCCTCGAGAAAGACTTCGTGTATCAGCTTTTTTGGCATAGGAGTCCATAAACGCCAAGAGCGAAACAAAATTTAGAGTCCCAGGGCTGGCATGCACTAAGCATGACCAGCCAACCAGATCGGTCCACCAATACTCGTGTTGTCCGTTCACAATCGATGGTATGGCACTTGTGGGCAGCATATCGATACACGACACGAGGTCCGTCCCGACCTGGAGGGCCTCTTGACTATGTGGGCCACTTATAATCGACCATGCGCGCTGAAGGAGCCTTTGAGCTACGCCTACGTTTAGTTGATTTCTGCTGTAACGAGCCCAATGTAGCATACGCTTGGCATCTGCGACATCGCCATCCGGATGAGAAAGTGCCATCTCAACGAGCTCTTCACCCATGCCCATCGAAGCAGCGAATACTAAAACTTCGGTCCACTGCGATGATGGCTCAGCTAGTTTGAGCAGTTCTCGTCGCTCATTTAAGCCTCGATTGATGAGATACGATGCTGCTGCATACTCCCCAAAGGTCTTATGTACAAATGTGAGCGTCTCTATCACTTTGAAGCGCACACGTTCTACGACGCCACTTACTTCCCAGAAGCTCAAAGCTTCATCGCAAAGTGACATAACCTTCAACTGCGGCTCTCCAAGTTCCGTCGCTAACAACTGAGCGCATGCTGCCAACATCTTCTCTTTGCTCGCGTACGGAGATCTGGTCAGCACCCATCCGAGATGTTGAAGAAACGCCTTTAAGATGGTTGGTGTCAACGCTGGCGCCTTCTTTTGACTGGCCGTCATTAGTGTAATGACCCAGCGGTTCCTGCTCAACTTAAGCCGCTAACGCAAATACCTCAGCGGGCGTTTTCATACCCAGAGCCTGGTGCGGGCGCTGGTTGTTGTAGAACCCGATCCAGTCGCCT
>Ga0065165_1000727_pt1 | contig 46035 bp, 36 predicted proteins | sample AraplaMF_Cvi_mMF_FD_63813 | JGI IMG/M metagenome (GOLD analysis project Ga0065165, IMG submission 63813) | Arabidopsis root microbial communities from the University of North Carolina, USA - plate scrape MF_Cvi_mMF (version 2) (version 3) | ecosystem: Host-associated > Plants > Roots >...
GAGGCGCTTCCTAAACTGGCTGCCAGGGTAGAGCAGAAGAGTCAGCGACGTTCGGCGAGGCGCACATGACAGACAGCGAATTGATGCGGATCAGCGATGGCGGCGTGGAGTCCTCGGAAGGCTGGGCGGTCCACGTGCTGAACCCCGACGTGCTGGAGTACTGCAGCGGCCCGGCCGCCTGCATCGTCAACATCGGGTATTCGGCGGCGCAACGGGCCCGGCAGATCTACGCGACCGAGTCGTCGTCGGACCTGTTCCCGATGCTGCGCGAACACCTTCAATCCGCATCGCGCCTGCTCGAAGGCCGCTACGTCGTTGTATGACGGCCCCACGCTCGACGAGTACGTCGAGCGGTCCCCCGAGGGGACGCGGGCCGGCAAGGTCCACGAAGCGGGCCTCTTCGTGACCCATGGCGGCCCGGCGCTCGGCCCGCCTCACCGAACCAGCGCTCTCTCGATCTCCCGCGCCACCAGCGCCGGCAGTTCGTGCACGATCCAGTGGGTCGCGCCGGGCACGCGGGTCAGCGTCAGGTTCGGAACGAAGGCCTCCAGCCCGTCCAGCAACGACGCGGGCAGCGCCACGTCGGCCTCGCCCCACACCACGTGCGTCGGCACCTGCACCGTGACGAACTCCGGCGGGAAACGCAGCGCGAGCACCGGTGAATCGGGCCCGGTCGGCGGGCGCAGCGGCGACACGCGGTAGTAGTTCAGCGCCCCGGTCAGCCCGTGGCGCCAGACCGCGCGGTACTGGTCCTTCACGGCCGGCGTCAGCCAACCGCCCGGGCGCGACGGATCCTCGGCGCTCATGTGCGAGAACACCGCCCACAGCCGCGCGAAATCGCCGGCTTCGAGCTCCGCCTCGGCCTCAGGGCGACTCCAGGTGTTCATGTAGGCGCTGGCTGCCTGCTGCTGCGGGTCGGTCTGCAGAGCCTTCAGGAACACGCCCGGGTGCGGCGAATTGACGATCACCAGCCGCTGCAGCGCCTGCGGGTGTTGCACCGCGAAGTTCCAGGCCACCGCGCCGCCCCAGTCGTGCGCCACCAGCGCGGCCAGCGGTCCGCCGGCCTGCTGCGCGATCAGCGCCAGCAGGTCGGCCACCAGGTGCTTCGCGCGATACGCTTCCACCTCGGCCGGTGCCGACGAGCGCTCGTAGCCGCGCAGGTTCGGCGCGATGCAGCGGTAGCGGTCGCCGAAATGGCGCAGCAGGCCGTCCCAGACGAAGGCGCCCTCGGGAAAACCATGCAGGAACACGATCGCCGGCGCGTCGCGCGGCCCGCTGGCCCGGCAGCTCAGCGTGATGCCGTGCGGCAGCACCGCGTCGAAAGTCTCGATCACGGCGCGACCCACTCCCGCAGCACGCAGGCCGCGTCGCCGACGCCCTGCTTCTTCAGCGCCGAGAACAGCGAGATGCCGATGTCGGCATGCTCGCTCGTCAGCTCGCCCAGCACCGCCTGCGTGGTTTCCAGCGCGGTGGCGGCTTCGCGGCGGTTCAGCTTGTCGGACTTGGTCAGCAGCACCAGCAGCCGCACCTCGCCGGAGCCGACGCGCGGGGCGACGAATTCGAGCAGGTTGCGGTCGAGCTCGGTCAGCCCGAGCCGCGAATCGACCATCAGCACCACGCCCGACAGGCTGCGGCGCACCTGCAGGTAGTTGGCCATCACCTCCTGCCAGCGCTGCTTGGCCGAGCGGGCGACGGCGGCATAGCCGTAGCCGGGCAGGTCGGCGAACAGCGCATTCGGCGCGTCTTTCGGGCCCAGCTCGAACAGGTTGATGTGCTGCGTGCGGCCGGGCGTCTTCGATGCGAAGGCCAGCCGCTTCTGCTGGGTCAGCGTGTTGATCGCGGTCGATTTGCCGGCGTTCGATCGGCCGACGAAGGCGATCTCGGGCAGCTCGGTCTGCGGCAGCTGGTTCAGCTGGCTGGCGGTGGTCAGGAAGCGCGCGGTGTGCGTCCAGGCCAGCGCCAGTTTCTCGGCCGCGGCCGCATCGCTGCTCGCGTCAGCGGCCGGCGCACCGGAATTGTTTTCGTCGGTCATGGAAGGCACCAAAAACTTGCATTGTAAAATCGCCGGGTTTTGCACCCACAAAACGCATCCAGCCACCTCACACCCACACGCCATGATGCCTGTTGCTCCCCTGCTGTCGAGTCTGTTGTTGGCCGCCGCGCTGGTGGCGCCCGCATCCGCGAGCGAGACGGCCAGGGCCAGGCCCGACGTCGCGAAAGGCCAGGCGATCTCGGCCAACGTCTGCGGCGCCTGCCACTCGGCCGACGGTTCGCGCGGCAGCCCGGCCAACCCGATCCTGCAGGGGCAGCACCCGGAATACCTCGTCAAGCAGCTGACCGAGTTCAAGGAAGGCAAGCGCGACAATCCGGTGATGAAGGGCATGGCCTCGACGCTGAGCGAAGACGACATGCGCAACGTCGCCGCGTTCTACGCGTCGAAGGACGCGAAGCCCGGTTTCGCGAAGAACAAGGAATCGGTCGCCCTCGGCGAGAAGATCTATCGCGGCGGCATTGCCGACCGGGCCATTCCGGCGTGCTCCGGCTGCCACAGCCCGACCGGCGCCGGCCTGCCGATCCAGTACCCGCGCCTGCGCGGCCAGCACTCCGACTACACCGAAGCGCAGCTGGTGGCCTTTCGCAGCGGGCTTCGCAAGAACAGCCCGCAGATGATCGGCGTCGCCGCGAAGATGAACGACAAGGAAATCAAGGCGGTGGCCGACTACATCGCCGGGCTGCGCTGAACGCGGCGAATCTCACGCTTCGCGTGCAATGGGCCGGTCGCTGACCGGCCTTTTTCGTTCCCGGCCGAGGCGCGCGCGACTATAGTCGTTCGACTCGCCACTGCGAACGCCCCCATGCCCCACATCCGACGCGGACCCGACGGACAGATCGACAGCCTGCACCGTCAACCGGGGGCCGGCACCGAGTTCATGGCCGACGGGCATCCGGAGCTGCTGGCCTTCATCGGGCACACCCCGGCCAACAGCGATTTCGGCAAGCTCGACGCCGATTTCGTCCGCGTGATCGAAGACGTGATCGACACGCTGATCGTGCGCAACATCATCAACATCACCGACCTGCCGGGCGAGGCGCAGGCCAAGCTGTTCGCCCGCAAGAGCTTCCGCGAACGCACCGCGCGCAATTCGCTGCGGCTGTTTTCCGACACGCAATTCGGCACCGTCATCGACGACACCAATTTCGGCGAACTTCCCTGACCGGGAACCGCTGTAAGGTTCGCGGCTCCAAGCCCGACTGACCGGCAACGCGCCTGCAGGCGCCCCCAGGAGTTTCCATGCATTACCGCCCGAACCGCGGCTTCGACCATGCCGTGCCGTCCGAGATCACGCCGCGCAGCGTCTACGAACGCCGCCGCGAGCTGCTGAAGCTGATGGCCCTCGGCAGCGCCGGCGCCGCACTGTCCGGCTGGGCCGCGCGCGATGCGATGGCGCAGGCCGCCCGCCCGAACAAGCTGGCGCCGCTGCCCGGCACGCGCAGCGCCGTCCCCGGTGCGATCACGATGGAGAAGCTCACGTCCTACAACGACGTGACCAGCTACAACAACTACTACGAGTTCGGCACCGACAAGGCCGACCCGGCACGCAACGCCGGCTCGCTGAAGACCCGGCCGTGGACAGTAGCGATCGAAGGCGAGGTCAAGAAACCCAAGGTCTACGACCTCGACGAGCTGCTGAAGCTCGCGCCGATGGAAGAGCGCACCTACCGGCTGCGCTGCGTCGAGGGCTGGTCGATGGTGATCCCGTGGGTCGGCTATTCGCTGTCCGAGCTGATCAAGCGCGTCGAGCCGACCGGCAATGCGAAGTACGTCGAGTTCGTCACGCTGGGTGATGCCAAGCAGATGCCCTTCCTCGGTTCGCGCGTGCTGTCGTGGCCGTACGTCGAGGGCCTGCGCCTCGACGAGGCGATGAACCCGCTCGCGCTGCTGGCCTTCGGCCTGTATGGCGAGGTGCTGCCGAACCAGAACGGCGCGCCGGTGCGGCTGGCGGTGCCCTGGAAATACGGCTTCAAGAGCGGCAAGTCGATCGTCAAGATCCGCTTCACCGACAAGCAGCCGCTGACCTCGTGGAACCATGCGGCTGCACAGGAGTACGGCTTCTATTCGAACGTCAATCCGAATGTCGACCACCCGCGCTGGAGCCAGGCCACCGAGCGCCGCATCGGCGAAGACGGCCTGTTCGCGAAGAAGCGCGCGACGCTGATGTTCAACGGCTACGAAGCCCAGGTCGGCCAGCTGTATGCCGGCATGGACCTGAAGAAGCTGTTCTGACGGCGGATCGACGATGAAGACCGCCGTGCTGTCGCCCGACACCGCCCCCTCCCCCCGCGCCGCCGTGCCGCGCCGGCGTTCGCCGCTGCTGCACCCGGCGGCCAAGCCGCTGCTGTTCGTCGCCGGGCTGCTGCCGTTCGCATGGCTGTTCCATGGCGCGCTGATGAACACGCTGGGCGCGAACCCGGCCGAGGCGCTGATCCGCTCGACCGGCGACTGGACGCTGCGCCTGCTGTGCATCACGCTGGCGGTGACGCCGCTGCGGGTGATCGCGCACCAACCGGCGCTGGCTCGCTTCCGGCGCATGCTGGGGCTGTTCGCGTTCTTCTACGTGGTGCTGCATTTCCTGGCGTATTCGTGGCTCGACATGGGACTCGACCTCGACGCCATCGTGCGCGACATCCCGAAGCGCCCGTTCGCGCTGGTCGGCTTCCTCGCCTTCGTGCTGATGATCCCGCTGGCCGCCACCTCGTTCAACCGGGCCATCAAGGCGCTCGGCGCGAAACGCTGGCAGGCGCTGCACAAGAGCGTCTACGCGGTCGTGCTGCTGGGCTTGCTGCACTTCTTCTGGATGAAGGCGGCGAAGAACAATTTCGCCGAGGTCGCGGTGTACGCCGCCATCATCGGCGTGCTGCTCGGCTGGCGCATCTGGCACGCGCTGCGCAAGAGTTGACGGCGCGTCGCGAACCTGACGCCTGCGTGTCTGGCGCGGGCGCGCCGGGCCACGCACAATCGGGCCCTCCATGGTCGCCCACGCCTTGCCCTCCCACACCCCCGCCGGCCCCGAGACAGTCGCCAGACGCCTCGTCAGGCTGATCGCCGATTCACAGGCCGCGCACGACGCCGGCCACCACCAGCAGGGCCTCGCGCTGGCCGAACAGGCCCTGGCGGGCGCCAGCGCGGTGGGCGAACCACTGGTGGTGGCGCGCATCCACACGCTGATCGCCAACCACCTGTGGCGGCTCGGGCAGTTCGAGCCGTCGGTGCAGTCGGCGCGCGCGGCGCTCGCGCTGTGGAAAGCGGCCGGGCGCATCGACGAGCAGTGCGACACGCTGTGCCTGCTCGCGATCTCGTTCAGCGAGATCGGGCTGCAGGAAGAAGCGTTGAAGCACGCCACCGCGTCGTTCGAGCTGGCCCGCGAGCATGACCGCGGTTTGGCGATGGGTGTCGCGCTGAACCGCATCGGCATCTGCTACGACCGGCTCGGCGATTCGATCCAGGCCGAGAGCTTCCTGCTGCAGTCGCTGGGCATGGCGCGCGAGCACGGCGGCCACGGCGACCGCATGCTGGCGCTGAACAACCTGACGGCCACCGCGATCAGCGCCTACTACCAGGCGCAGCTGCGCGCCGACGACGAGGCCAGCCAGCAGGCGATCCAGCGGGCGCGCCAGTACGGCAGCCGGGCCCTGTCGCTGGCGCGTCGCCATGGCGACATCTACCGCGTTGCCGTCACGCAGGGCAACCTCGGCGAAGCGCTCGGGCTGGCCGGCGACTTCGCCGAGGCCCGTGCGCTGTTGCAGGAGGCGCTGGCGAGCGCCGAGCAGAACGGGTTCCGCGCGGTGGTGCTGCGCATGCGGCACAACATCGCCGAGGTGCTGCTGCGCGAGGGCCGCAATGAAGAGGCCATCGTCGAACTGACCGCGACGCTGCAATCGCTGACCGAGCTCGACCATGAGACCACCCGCATGCGGGTGCATTCGGCACTGCACCGCGCCTACAAGGCCACGCGCCAGTTCGAGCCGGCGCTGCTGCACTGCGAGGCGCACCACCAGATCGAGATGCAGCGGGTCGCGCTGCAGAGCAAGGCGCAGGCGCGGCTGATGGTGAACCGCATCGATGTCGAGCGCGCGCTGATGGATGGCGAGCGTTCGCGGCTCGAGGCCGAGCTGCAGCGGCTGCGCACGCAGCAGCTCGAAGCCGAGAAGGAACTGCTCGAGCAGCGCACCGCCGAGCTGCACCGCGAGACGCTGGAAGACCCGCTGACCGGCCTCGCGAACCGGCGCCACGTCGACGCGACGCTGCCGCTGCTGATCGAGCGTTCGCGCGGCCAGCGCCAGCCGATGGCGCTGGCGATGGCCGACCTCGACCACTTCAAGCAGGTCAACGACCGCCATGGCCATGCGGTCGGCGACGAGGTGCTGCGCACGGTGGCGCGCCTGTTCGGCGACAAGACGCGGGCACGCGACCTGCTGGGCCGCTGGGGCGGCGAGGAGTTCGTGCTGGTGTTCGTCGACACCCCGCGCGAGACCGCGCACGAGATCTGCGAGCGCCTGCGCAGCGCCGTGCAGCTCTACCCGTGGGACGCGATCGCGCCGGGGCTGCAGGTCACGCTGAGCCTCGGGTTGGCTGTCGCGCAGCCTTCCGACAACGCGATCGAACTGGTCGAGCGGGCGGATGCTGCGCTCTACGAAGCGAAGCGGCTCGGTCGCAATCGGCTGGTGGCGTCTTCGGCTTCTTCTTGAGGCGGGGAGGCGGGGCGCTCAGGGACAGGACGTCAAGGAGGAGCGGAAGGGCAGCCGCCAGGCGGCCCTTTCGCGGGGGACAGTCCAGTCCCTGAGTGCCCCGCCCTCACGAGCACGCAAAGAAAGAAACTCGGCCTTCAGGTCCGAGCCAGCACAGGCTTCAAAGCCACGCCCGTGTGGCTGCCTCGGGTCTTGACCAGCAGCTCAGGTACGCCATTCGCGACCACCGTGCCGCCGCGCACGCCGCCTTCCGGTCCCAGGTCGATGACCCAGTCCGCCTCGGCGATCACGTCCAGGTCGTGCTCGATGACGACGACGCTGTGCCCGCCGTCGACCAGCCGGTGCAGCACGCGGATCAGGCGTTCCACGTCGGCCATGTGCAGCCCGACCGTCGGCTCGTCCAGCACGTACAGCGTGTGCGGCGCCTTGTTGCCGCGGCGGCCGACGTCGTCGCGCACCTTGGTCAGCTCGGTCACCAGCTTGATGCGTTGCGCCTCGCCACCAGAAAGCGTCGGTGACGGCTGGCCCAGCGTGAGGTAGCCGAGGCCCACGTCCTTCATCAGCTGCAACGGGTGCGCGATGTTCGGCATCGACGCGAAGAACTCCACCGCCTCGTCGATCTCCATCTGCAGCACGTCGCCGATGCTCTTGCCGCGCCAGCTCACCGCCAGCGTCTCGGCATTGAAGCGCTGGCCGTGGCACACGTCGCACGGCACCTTCACGTCCGGCAGGAAGCTCATCTCGATCGTGCGCATGCCCTGCCCCTCGCAGGCCGGACAGCGGCCGTCGCCGGTGTTGAAGCTGAAGCGCGCCGGCATGTAGCCGCGCGCCCGCGATTCCAGCGTGTCGGCGAACAGCTTGCGGATGGTGTCCCAGAAGCCGATGTAGGTCGCCGGGCACGAACGCGGCGTCTTGCCGATCGGCGTCTGGTCGACCTCGAGCACGCGGTCGATGTAGCCCCAGCCGTCGATCTTCTCGCAACCCTGCCAGTTCGGCTTGCCGCCGCGTACGTTGATGAACTGCAGGTTGGCCAGCAGCACGTCGCGCGCCAGCGTCGACTTGCCCGAGCCGCTGACGCCGGTCACCGCCACCAGCCGCTTCAGCGGTACGTCGACCGTCACCTGCTGCAGGTTGTGCAGCGACGCGCCGTGCACCGTCAACCGCCGGTTCGCTTCGCCTTCCTTCGCGACCTGGCTCGCCACCGACGCCAGGAAGGCGTCGACCTCGCGCCGCGCCTTCAGCGGGTGCACCAGCGGGTTCGCGAGGAAGCGGCCGGTCACCGAATCGGGATGCGTCGCCAGGTCGGCGGCCGTGCCCTCGGCCACCAGCCGGCCGCCGCGCTTGCCGGCGCCCGGGCCGATGTCGATGATGTGGTCGGCCCGGCGGATGGTGTCCTCGTCGTGCTCCACCACCACCAGCGTGTTGCCCTTGTCGCCCAGCTTGTGCAGCGCATCGAGCAGGATCTGGTTGTCGCGCGGGTGCAGCCCGATGGTCGGCTCGTCGAGCACGTAGCAGACGCCCTGCAGGTTGCTGCCCAGCTGCGCCGCGAGCCGGATGCGCTGCGCCTCGCCGCCGCTCAGAGTCGGCGCCGCACGGTCCAGCGTCAGGTAGCCGAGGCCGACTTCCTCGAGGAACTCCAGCCGGCTCGCGATCTCGGTGACGACGTCGCGCGCGATTTCCGCGTCGCGGCCGGCCAGCGCCAGCGCCTGCACCCACTTGCGCGCATCGGTCACCGACCACTGCGCGATCCACGCGATCGAATGGGTGTCGAAGGTGACCCCGCGCGACACCGGGTTCAGCCGCGTGCCGCTGCAGTCAGGACAAGGTTCGTCGACCACGCCTTCGACCTCGGCCTCCTCCGACGGGAAGCTCTGCTCGCGGCCCTTGTTGTCGTCGTCCTGCACCGAATCGTCGTACGCCTTGCGCTGCTCGCGCGTCAGCGCCAGGCCGGTGCCGACGCAGGTGGTGCACCAGCCGTGCTTGCTGTTGTAGCTGAACATGCGCGGATCCAGCTCGGGGTAGCTGGTCGCGCACACCGGGCAGGCCCGCTTGGTCGAGAACACCTTCACCTCGCCGAGCTTGCGCGTCGGCGTGCCGGCCAGCATCGCGCCGCGCAGTCCCTTCAGCGGGCTCAGCAGGTGCATCACGCCCTTGCCGACATCCAGCGCCTGCGCCAGCAGCGCGCGCAGCTCGGCCTCGTTGTCCTTGCCGATCACCAGGTCGCCGACCGGCAGCTCGACGGTGTGCTCCTTGAAGCGGTCGAGACGCGGCCACGGGTCGACCGGCAGGAAATCGCCGTCCACCCGCAGGTGCGTGTGGCCGCGCGCCTTCGCCCACTTCGCGAGGTCGGTGTAGACGCCCTTGCGGTTGACGACCAGCGGCGCCAGCAGCCCGACGTGCACGCCCTGGTGGTCGCGCAGCAGCTGCGCCGCGATGCTCTCGACGCTCTGCGGCCGCACCGGCGCGCCGTCGTTGACGCAATGCTGGATGCCCAGCTTCACGTACAGCAGCCGCAGGAAGTGCCAGACCTCGGTGGTGGTCGCGACCGTGCTCTTGCGGCCGCCGCGGCTCAGCCGCTGCTCGATCGCCACCGTCGGCGGAATGCCGTACACCGCGTCGACCTCCGGCCGGCCGGCCGGCTGCACGATGCTGCGCGCATAGGCGTTCAGCGATTCGAGATAGCGGCGCTGGCCCTCGTTGAACAGGATGTCGAAGGCCAGCGTGCTCTTGCCCGAGCCCGACACGCCGGTCACCACGCTGAACTTGCCGCGCGGGATGCTGACGTCCAGCGACTTCAGGTTGTGCTCGCGCGCATTGACGATGCGGATCGATTCGTCGCGCTGCACGTCGCGCGCCTTCTTCACCAGGTACTGCAGCGGCACGCCTTCTTCCACCTTGTGCTCGTTGAGCCGCATCGCCACGTCGTAGTCGGCCAGCGCGCGGCCGGTGTGCGACGTGGGATGCAGCTTCACGTCGTCCGGCGTGCCGGTGCAGACCACCAGCCCGCCGGCCTCACCGCCTTCCGGCCCGAGGTCGATCAGCCAGTCGGCCGCGCGGATCACGTCGAGGTTGTGCTCGATCACGACCAGCGAATGCCCGGCGTCGAGCAGCTTGCGGAACGCCCGCATCAGCTTCGCGATGTCGTCGAAGTGCAGCCCGGTGGTCGGCTCGTCGAACATGAAAAGCGTGCCCTTCTTCGCGACCGGCTGCCGGCTCGCGGTCGTGGTCTGCGCCGCCTCGGCGAGGAAGCCGGCCAGCTTCAGCCGCTGCGCCTCGCCACCCGACAGCGTCGGTACCGGCTGACCCAGCTTCACGTACTCCAGGCCGACGTCGACGATCGGCTGCAGCACGCGCAGCACCTCGCGGTCCTGCGCGAACATCTGCACCGCCTCGCTGACGGTCAGTTCCAGCACGTCGGCCACGCTCAGCTCGCGAACGACCTCGCCCGGCAGGCGGCGCTCGATCTTCACGTCGAGGATCTCGGCGCGGTAGCGGCGGCCGTCGCAATCGGGGCAACGCAGGTACACGTCGGACAGGAACTGCATCTCGACGTGCTCGAAGCCCGAGCCGCCGCAGGTCGGGCAGCGGCCGTCGCCGGCGTTGAAGCTGAACATGCTGGCGCTGTAGCCGCGCTGGCCGGCCAGCGGCTCTTTCGCGAACAGCTTGCGGATCTCGTCGAACGCACCGACGTAGCTGGCCGGGTTCGAGCGCGCGGTCTTGCCGATCGGCGACTGGTCGACGAACACCGCATCGGTGAGCCAGTCGGCGCCGAGCAGGCGGTCGTGCTCGCCGGGCGTCTCGGTGGCCTTGCCGAAGTGGCGGGCCAGCGCCGGGAACAGCACGTCCTGCATCAGCGTGCTCTTGCCCGAGCCGGAGACGCCGGTCACGCAGACCAGGTGCTGCAGCGGGAACTCGACCGTCACGTTCTTCAGGTTGTGGTCGCGCGCGCCTTCGAGGATCAGCTTCGGCGTGGCGTCGGTGACCAGCCGCTTCAACCCGCCCAGCCCGACCTGCTTGCGCGCGCCGAGGTAAGCGCCGGTCAGCGTGTCGGCACGGCGGATCTCGTCGGGCGTGCCGTCGAACACGATGTTGCCGCCGCGCTCGCCGGGGCCGGGGCCCATGTCGATCAGCCGGTCGGCGGCCAGCATCACCGCCGGGTCATGTTCGACGACCACCAGCGTGTTGCCTGCATCGCGCAGCCGGTGCATCGCCTCGACGATGCGGTTCATGTCGCGCGGGTGCAGGCCGATGCTCGGCTCGTCGAGCACGAACATCGTGTTGACCAGCGAGGTGCCGAGCGCGGTCGTCAGGTTGATGCGCTGCACCTCGCCGCCGCTCAGCGTGCGGCTCTGGCGGTCCAGCGTCAGGTAGCCGAGGCCGACGTCGCACAGGTACTTCAGCCGCGTGCGGATCTCGTCGAGCAGCAGCTTCAGCGCGTCGTCGAGCAGCGTGCTGGGCAGCGAGATGCCGTCGAAGAAGCGGCGGATGCGGTCGATCGGCATCAGCATCAGGTCGTGCACCGTCAGGCCGGGCAGCGCTTCGAGCTGCGGGCGCGACCACGCGGTGCCCTGCGGCAGGAAGCGCTTCTCGGGCGGCAGCACGCCGTCGGCATCCGGCTTGCTGCCCAGGCGCCACAGCAGCGCCTCGGTCTTCAGCCGCGCGCCGCCGCAGGTGGTGCATGGCGTGTAGCTGCGGTACTTCGACAGCAGCACGCGGATGTGCATCTTGTAGGACTTCGATTCGAGGTACTCGAAGAAGCGCTTGATGCCGTACCACTGCTTGTTCCAGTTGCCCTTCCAGTGCGGCGAGCCGTTGATGACCCAGTCGCGCTGCGCCTCGCTGAGCTGCGACCACGCGGCGTCGCGCGGGATGCCGGCCTCGGCGGCGTACTTCAGCAGGTCGTCCTGCGAGTCTTTCCAGGCCGGCGTCTGGATGGTCTTGATCGCGCCGGAGCGCAGCGTCTTGCGGTGGTCCGGGATCACCAGCCCCCAGTCGACCCCGATCACGCGGCCGAAGCCGCGGCAGGTCTCGCAGGCGCCCATCGCGGAGTTGAACGAGAACAGCGCCGGCTGCGGCTCGCCGTAGCGCAGGTCGCTGTCGGGGCAGTGCAGGCCGGTCGAGAAGCGCCAGAGCACCGGCTCGGCCTGCTCGTCCGTCACATACACGTTGACCCGCCCGCTGCCCCGCTTCAGCGCCGTCTCGATCGCTTCGATCGCCCGCACCTTCTCGGTGTTCTGCAGCCGGAAGCGGTCCGCCACCACGTCGAGCACCTTGCGCGGCCCGGTCGGCGTCGCGACCTCGCGCTCCGCCTGCACGCGGGTGAAGCCGCTGGCCGCGAGCCATTGCTCGATTTCCTCGGGCGTGGTGCCGCCCGGCAGCTCGACCGGGAACGTGACCACCAGCCGCGGGTCGCTCGCCGCGGTGCGCGCCATCAGTTCCGCATGGATCGTCTCCGGCGTGTCGTGCCGCACCGGCTGCGCGGTCTGCTTGTCGAACAGCGCAGCCGCGCGGGCGTACAGCAGCTTCAGGTGGTCGTTCAGCTCGGTCATCGTGCCGACGGTGGAGCGCGAGGTGCGCACCGGGTTGGTCTGGTCGATCGCGATCGCCGGCGGCACGCCGTCGACCCGGTCCACCGCCGGCCGGTCCATCCGGTCGAGGAACTGGCGCGCGTAGGCGCTGAAGGTCTCGACATAGCGCCGCTGCCCCTCGGCGTACAAGGTGTCGAACACCAGGCTCGACTTGCCCGAGCCCGACGGCCCGGTCACCACCGTCATCTCGCCGGTGCGGATGTCGAGGTCCAGGTTCTTCAGGTTGTGCTGGCGGGCGCCGCGGATGCGGATCACGCCGGTCATGTCATCGGGCACGACATCGGACATGGGGGAGGCTTTCGGAATGCGAAGGCGAAGATTCTAGGGAGCCAGGGCGGGCGAGCACGATCGCGGGCCATTGGTCAGTAGCCGTCAGCAACCCCCGCTGACGTGGCGCAACACATCGGACACCGAAGCGCATTGCCCAGACGGAGTCCATTGGCTACCATGCGCGACGCTTCGCGCGTGCCGTTTGCGTGTGGCGTCATGAAAGCACCAGCAGTCCCTCCGCTTCCTCCCCTTCCCCCCGACAGCGGCCGCGCCACGCGGTTGATGGATGTCGTCGGCGAGGGCGTGTGGGAGCACGAACTCACACCGGGCCACCCCGCCCCCAGCGCCTGGCATTCGCCGCGCTGCCGCGAGCTGCTCGGTGCCGACCTGGCTGACGAGCCGTCCGCCATTCGCACACGGGTGGACCGGTCGGACCTGGCACGCTGGGATGCGCTGTGCGGCGCCGCGACGCGCGCCCCCGGCCACACCGTCGACGGGCGCCTGCGCCTGCGCAGCGCCGACGGCAGCCTGCGCTGGTTCCAGGTGCGCATGCGCGCCACCGCCGACGGCACTGCCGCGGCCGACCGGCTGAGCGGCAGCCTGCGCGAGCTCGACACCGATGCCGCGCCCCACCAGGCCAAGGCCACCTTCCTGGCCCACATGAGCCACGAGCTGCGCACGCCGCTGAACGCGGTGCTCGGCATGACCGAGCTGGCGCAGCGCCTGGCCACCCACAACGAGCAGCGCGGCTACCTCGAACTGGCCCGGCAGTCGGGCCAGTCGCTGCTGCGCCTGATCGGCGACGTGATCGACTACGCCCGCGCCGAGGCCGGCGAACTCGCGCTGCGGCTCGAGACCTTCGACCTGTCGCAGCTGCTGGCCGAGACCTTCCGAGGCTTCATGCCGCAGGTGCAGGGCCGCAGCCTGGCGATGCTGTACGACTACCTCGGCGAGCAGACGCAGTTCCAGGGCGACCCGGCGCGGGTGCGCCAGATCGTCTCGAACCTGCTGGCCAATGCGGTCAAGTTCACCGCGCACGGCCATGTCGCGCTGGTCACCGAGCTGCGCCCGCAGCCCGACGGTCCGTGGCTGCTGCGCATCCAGGTGCACGACACCGGCACCGGCATGGACGCCGCCACCCTCGAACGCGTGTTCCGGCCCTTCGAGCAGGGCGACAACAGCGCGCGCCGCCAGCACGGCGGCACCGGGCTTGGCCTGTCGCTCGCGTGCAAGCTGGCCGCGCTGATGGGTGGCCGAGTGACGGCCACCAGCGTGCCGGGCCGCGGCTCGGTGTTCAGCGTCGAGCTGCGGCTCGCGGCGGCGGCCCAGCCGGCGCTCGCGCCGCACGCGCCCGGGCATGCCTGGCTGGTGGTGCGCAGCGCGACCACGTCGCCGTGGCTGCCGCGCCGCATCGAGCGCCTCGGCTGGACCACCGAGCTGATCCCCGACCTGGCGCAGGCCACGCGGCGCGCCCAGCTCGGCGGCCGCGCACCCGACTGCATCGTGCTGGCCGAAGACGGCCTCGACGACCACAGCGACCTGGAGGCGCTGCGCCGCGCGCTGCCCGACAGCACGCGCGTCACGCTGCTGCTGCGGCCCGACTTCCACCAGCCGGTGCTGCTCGAACGGGCCGCGCGCAGCCGCATGGCGGTGCTGCTCAAGCCGCTGACGCCGGCAGAGCTGCGCACCGTCGCCAGCGCCGAGACGCGCCGGGCTCCGGCGCGGATCGAACCGTCGACGCCGATGCGCCCCGGCATGCACGTGCTGGTGGTCGAGGACAACCCGCTGAACCAGCTGGTGGCGCGCGAGATGCTGATGGTGCTGGGCATGAAGGTCAGCGTCGCCGAGAGCGGCGAAGAGGCGCTGGCGCACTGCCTGCAACAGGCGCCCGACCTGGTGCTGATGGACATCCAGATGCCGGGCATGGACGGCGTCGAGGCGACGCGCCGGCTGCGTGCGCTGCAGGCCGACGGCACGCTGCGGCCGTTCCCGATCGTCGCGCTGACCGCGCATGCGCTGGCAGCCGACCGGCAATCGAGTCTCGAGGCCGGCATGGACGAGCACCTGACCAAGCCGATGCAGTTCGAGAGCCTGCGCACGGTGCTGGATCAGTGGCGGCCCGATGACCCTGGGTTGACGGGCGACGACGAAGACGCGCCGACCGCGAACTAAGTCGCGCCGAAGGCGACTGGGTGGACATTTCGTCCACTTGACGCACGCTCGCGGCGGTGGCGTGTGAAAACATCCCGGCCTGCCGTGCGCCGTTGGGACAGCGTCCGTCGACACGGCGACACCATCCAGGGAAAACCGGAGACATCATGAAGAAACTTCTTTGCGTGCTGGCCTTGTCCAGCCTCGCGGCCACCGCGGCCGCCCAGATCGTGATCGGCCAGACCGCCGGCTTCAGCGGCCCGGCCGCGGCCGGCGTCAAGGAAACCACCGACGGCGCGAAGCTGTACATCGACTCGGTCAACGCACGCGGCGGCATCAACGGCCAGAGCATCGAGCTGGTCTCGGTGGACGACAAGTTCGACCCGAAGCTCGCCGCCGAGAACGCCAAGAAGCTGATCACCGAGAAGAACGTGGTCGCGCTGTTCCTGGTGCGCGGCACGCCGCACACGCAGGCGATCGCGCCGCTGCTGGCCGAGTACCGGGTGCCGCTGATCGCGCCGTCGACCGGCGCGATGGTGCTGCACAAGCCGGTCAACCCGTACATCTTCAATGTGCGCGCCACCTACCAGCGCGAGGCCGAACGCGCGATCCGCCACCTGAGCCTGATCGGCATGGAGCGCATCGCGGTGCTGCACGTCGACGACAGCTTCGGCACCGACGCCGTCGTCGGCGCGGCGAGCGGCTTCATCGCGGTCGGCAAGCAGCCGGTCGCCATCGAGAAGTTCGACCGCGCGAAGCCCGATTTCAGCGCGATCGCGCCGAAGCTGGCCAAGCAGAACGTGCAGGCCGTGCTGTTCATCGCCGCCGGGGCGGCGGTGGCCGAAGGCACGAAGGCCTTGCGCGACGCCGGCAGCCCGGCGCAGATCGTCACGCTGTCGAACAACTCCTCCAGCGGCTTCATCGCGCAGATGGGCGACAACGCACGCGGCGTGATCGTCACGCAGGTGTTCCCGTACGAGCGCTCGATCGCGTCGCCGATCGTCAAGGAAGCGACCGAGTTCGCGAAGGCCAAGGGCCTCGAGGCGATGACGCCCGCGATGATGGAAGGCTATGCCGGCGCGAAGGTGCTGGTCGAGGGCCTGCGCCGCGCCGGCGGCACGCCGACGCGCGACAAGCTGCTCAACGCGCTGAACAACATGCACAAGTACGACATCGGCGGCATGGAAGTGAGCTTCAGCACGACCGACCACACCGGTCTCGATTTTGCAGATCTCTCCATCATCGGACCCGACGGCAAGTTCCGCCGCTGAGCGCTCTGCGCAGCACGTCACGCCCGCCCCGGCGTGACGCGCAGACAGGCGTACTGCACGCAGGCACGCCCGCGCTGCCCGTGAAACCATGGCTTTTGCCGCGCGCTCTTGCGCGGCGCGATGCGTTCACAGACAGAGCGGAGACACGCGATGAAGCAGTACCTCGGTGCGTTGGCCCTGGCGGCCACGATGATGTCGATCGGCGCCCCTGCCGCAGCCCAGATCCTGGTCGGGCAGACCTCCGGTTTCACCGGTGCGGCGGCGGCCGGCGTCAAGGAGAACACCGACGGCGCGAAGCTCTACATCGACTGGGTCAATGCCCAGGGCGGCGTGCACGGCCAGTCGGTGCAGCTGGTGTCGCTCGATGACAAGTTCGACCCGGCGCTCAGTGCCGAGAACGCGAAGACGCTGATCGTCGAGAAGCGCGTGCTGGCGATGTTCCTCGGACGCGGCACGCCGCATGCGCAGGCGCTGCTGCCGCTGCTGGCCGAGCACCGCGTGCCGATGATCGCGCCATCGACCGGCGCGATGGCGCTGCACAAGCCGGTGCAGCCCTACGTCTTCAACGTGCGCGCCACCTACCAGCGCGAGGCCGAGCGGATGATCCGCCACCTGAGCCTGGTCAGCGTCGACCGCATCGCGGTGCTGCAGGTCGACGACAGCTTCGGCGCCGATGCGGTGCAGGGCGCGATGGCCGGCTTCGACGGCATCGGCAAGAGCCCGGTGATGCTCGAGAAGTTCGATCGCAGCAAGCCCGATTTCAGCCAGTTGGCGCCGCAGGTGGCGAAGTCCGGCGCGCAGGCGGTGCTGTTCATCGGCTCGTCCGGCGCGGTGGCCGAAGGCACGATGGCGCTGCGCAAGGCGGGCTCGGCGGCGCAGGTGGTCACGCTGTCGAACAATGCCGCGAGCGGCTTCATCCGGTTGATGGGCGACTACGGCCGCGGCACCATCGTCTCGCAGGTGTTCCCGTACGAGCGCTCGATCGCGTCGCCGCTGGTCAAGGAAGCGCTGGAACTCGCGAAGGCTCGCCAGCTGGACGGCGTGTCGCCGGCGATGATGGAAGGCTTCGCCGCCGCGAAGGTGCTGGTCGAAGGGCTTCGCCGGGCCGGCCCGAACCCGACGCGCGAACGGCTGCTGGCTGCGCTGAACGGCATGAACCGCTACGACATCGGCGGCATGGAGGTCAGCTACAGCATGACCGACCACACCGGCCTCGACTTCGCCGACCTGTCGATCATCGGCTCCGACGGCAAATTCCACCGCTGATGTGGGCCCCCCAGTCGCTATCGCTCCTGCCCCCAAGGGGCGCCTCCCCTCGGCCCGGCGGAGCCGGATCCCGGGGAGTGGCTTGATGGGCACATCGGTGCGCTCGTGCATGCGTGCGGACCATGGCTCTAGCCTTTGCCGGGTCGCCACGGGATGAATGCGTTGGTCCGCGCCACGTAGTCACGGTAGTCTGGCCGGCGCTCGCCGATGTCCTTCTCGAGCAGCACGACGCCGGACACCTTCAGCAACAGCACCGTCATCGCGAGCGGCGACACCACCGTCCACCAGCCGCCCGCGCCGCAGGCGAGCAGCCACAGGCCCCACCAGGTGCAGGCCTCGCCGAAGTAATTCGGATGGCGGCTCAGCCGCCACAGCCCGCGGTCCATCACCCGGCCGCGGTTCGCCGGATCGGCCTTGAAGCGCGCCATCTGCGCATCGGCGACCGCCTCGAAGCCGATGCCGAAGACGGCCAGTGCAGCACCGAGCGCGTCGACCGCGCCCAGCGGCGCATCGACCGCGAAGCCGGCCAGGAACGGCGTCGCGACCACCCACGCGATCAGCGCCTGCAGCGCGAACACCAGGTACAGGCTCTTCAACGCGAAGTTCGGCTGGTTGCGCGCGCGGATCGCCTGGTAGCGGCGGTCTTCGCCATGGCCCCAGTTGCGCCAGCTGATGTACACGGCGAGCCGCAGCGCCCACGCCAGCAGCAGCGCGCCCATCCACCCCGCCCGCGCGCCGGTGGCCGGCAGCAGCAGCGCATAGGCGAGCGCCGCGGCGCCGATCAGCGCCGACCAGAAGCGGTCGACCAGGCTCGCATCGCGACGCAACACGCTGCCCGCCCACGCGACCAGCGCCAGCGACGCGCTCGCCGCCAGGCCCCACGGTGCGACCTGCAGCAGCGCACCGAACGACGACCCGGCGCCGGTCATGCGCGGCGCTCGAACAGGTAGTGGCTGATGAACCACTGCTGCCCGCCGTCGTGGCCGAACAGCTCGGCACACGACATGAAGAACAGCCGCCAGCGCACCCACCACAGCGCCGACTGCCGGGCCCCGTAGCAGCCATCGAACACCGGCTGCAGCGCGGCGCGGCGGGCGTCCATGTTCTGCAGCCAGGCCTCGGCGGTGCGCTGGTAGTGGGTGCCGTCCCAGCGCCAGCGCTGCAGCAGCCGCAAGTCCTCCTGGAAGTGCAGCGCCAGGTCGTCGCTCGGCATCATGCCGCCGGCGAAGAAGTGCTCGCTCATCCAGTCGCTCGCATCGCGCGCGACGAACGCATACGGCGTGCTGCGGTGCGCGAACACGTGCATGAAGAAGCGTCCGCCCGGCCGCAGCCAGCCGGCGACGCGGCGGAACGCCTCGGGCCAGTTGCGCAGGTGCTCGAACATCTCGACCGACACCACCCGGTCGAAGCGGTCGCCGATGCCGGCCTCCGCCGGATCGAACTCGTTGATGTCCTGCGTGACGACGCGCAGGTTCGACAGCCCGCGCAGCGCCGCCTGGGCCTCGATGTGGGCGCGCTGCGAATGCGAGTTGGACACCGCGGTGATGCGGCTGCCGGGGAAGCGCTCGGCCATCCACAGCGACAGCGAACCCCAGCCGCACCCGAGTTCGAGCACCTGCTGCCCGTCGACCAGCCCGGCGCGCTCGCAGGTGACGGTGAGTGCGGCGGCCTCGGCGGCATCGAGCGTCGTGATGGCGGTGCCGGCAGGGTCGCCCCACCAGCAGCAGCTGTACTTGCGGTGGCTGCCGAGCACGCTGCCGAAGAACGCGGCCGGCAGTTCGTAATGCTGTTCGTTGGCTTTCTCGGGCAGCAGCGCGAGCGGTGCGTTGCGCAGGCCGGCGATGAAATCGGTGCTGAGCGCGGCCGACGCGGCGACGTCGTCGGCCCGGATCTCGTGCAGCCGTTCCTTCAGCAGCCGCCGGATGCCAAGCCGCACGACGCGGTCAGGCACGAGGCCTTGTTCGACCCAGTTGACGACGCGGGCGGTGGACGATGCGGACATGACGACGGACTCCAGGCGATGGATTCCCTCATACGTGCCGGGTCGCGAACTGGATGCAGGTCCGGCGACGGCGCGTCATTCCCACGGCAGCATCAGCGTGACCATCAGCAACTTCTCGAACTCCGGCTCGAAGCGCTCGACGATGGCCTGCGGGTCGTTGCACAGCGCATCGTCGGTGACCAGCCCGAACTGAACGCCGCCGCCGTAGCTCAGGATGCTGACGCCAACGCCGATGTGGCCCGACTGCGGCACCCAGAACATCGTCTGGCGCAGCGTCGAGCCGCAGAACTTCAGCGGCGCGGCCGGCCCCGGCACGTTGGTCATCACCGCGGTCGCCTTCTTCGCGAACAGGTTCAGCAGCGCGTCCTGCGCCGGCTTGATCAGCAGCCCGGCCACCGACAGCACCGCGAACGCCAGCAGCGGCTGGTAGCTGCCCTTCAGGTCGGTCATGCGGGCGCGCACCGCATAGACGCGCTCCACCGGGTTCGCGATGCCGATCGGCAGCACCAGCGGCACCAGCCCGAAGCGGTTGCCGAGCTGGTGCGCCTTCTCGAGCGGGCGCAGGTTCACCGGCACCATCGCGCGGATCTCCTGGCCGTCCGGCTCCTCGCCGCGCGCGCGCAGGTAGCCGCCGATTGCGCCGGCCACGCAGGCCAGCAGCACGTCGTTGACCGAGCAGTTCAGCGCGCGGCCGATCGCCTTCACCTGGTCGAGCGGGATCGGCTCGCCCCAGGCCACGTGCTTGCGGCCGACCGGCGTGCCCTTCAGCGAGGTCGGCGAGTCGTCGGGCATCAGCGCCAGCGCCGCGACGTCGCCGAGCACCTGGTAGCCGGTGCGCGCCATGTCGATCGAGCCCAGCAGCGGCTGCTGCGGGTTCGCCAGCATCTCCATCGACTTCGCGATGCCGCCGCCGTACATGCCGATCGCCTTGACGGTCAGGTCGGTCAGCGGCTTGACGACCGCATCGGACAGCCAGTCCGCATCGCCGTCATCGTCGGCGGCCTTGCCGCGGGAGGGGCGCGGCGGCGGATCCTGGCCGCCGTCGGTGATCGACAGCATCACCGAGATCAGCGCGATGCCGTCGGCGATGCAGTGGTGCACGCGGGCGATCAGCGCGCTGCCGCCTTCGTAGTCGTCGATCAGGTGGAACTGCCACAGCGGGTGGCCGCGATCCAGCGGCGTGCTGCTCAGCTCGGCAACGCGTTCCTGCAGCGCCTGGCGCGCCGACTGGCCGCGGGCGCGCTGCAGCGGCTCGTGCAGCACATGGTGCCGCAGGTCGAAGGCGGCGTCGTCGACCCAGCTCGCGCCCATCGCGTCTTCGACCACCTTCTGGCGGAAGCGCTGGTACTTCAGCAGCTTGTCGTCGACGCGCTCGCACAGCGCGGCATGCGTGATGGCCGGCTGCAGCAGCCAGACGCCGACGATCATCATCAGATTCACGTCGTTGTCCATGCGCAGCCACGCGGTGTCGACGCGCGACATGCGCTGGGCCGAAGCGCGGGCGGCCGCTGGGGAGGCCGCTGGGGGGGCCGCTGAGGGGGCGGTACGCATCGTCGGGGTCTCCAGGGGGGGCGTTGTTGTTCTGCGGGCGACGATGATGGGTAACATTCGCGCCGTCAATGCCGACTTTCACCCAAGCATCACCGGAGACCTTCATGGCCGACCTCAAGACCCAGTTCGACGCCGCCGTGGCCGATTCGAAGAACCTGCCCGAGAAGCCCGACAACATGACGCTGCTGAAGATCTACGCGCTGTACAAGCAGGCGAGCAGCGGCGACGTCGACGGCAAGCGCCCCGGCTTCACCGACATGGTCGGCCGCGCCAAGTGGGACGCGTGGGATGCGGTGAAGGGCAAGTCGAGCGACGAAGCGATGCAGGAATACATCGACCTGATCGAATCGCTGAAAGACTGAGGGTCAGGCGCCCTTCTTGCCGGTCGCCTTTTTCGCGGCCGCCTTCTTCGCCGCCGGCTTGCCCCCCGCCAGCAGCGCATCCAGGTTCTTCTCGATCTCGCCCTGGATCGTGCCGGCGAAGGCGCCCATCAGGAAGCCGAGCCTGGCCTGCAGGTCGAAGTGATCGGCGGCCACCACCAGCTCGCCGCTGACGCCTGAGCGCTTGAACTCCACCGTGTCGCTGTCCTCGCCTTCGATCACGGTGCATTCCATCTCGAACTTCTTCTCGGCCTCCTCGGCCCATTTCCATGCGATCTCGCGGGCGCGGACCAGGCCCAGGTCGTGGTCGCGGTGGATGTGGATGTCGGGCATGTCGTCTCCTCGGGTCCTGCAGGCGTGTGGGAATTCAGGGCGTCGCCGTGGCGGCTTCGGCCGCCTTGAGTGTCGCGCGGCGCTCGTCGCGCGGCAACGCGGCGATGCGGCGCACCTCGGCGTAGAAGCGGTCGAAATCTCGGCCCTCGCGCTCGAACAGCCGCTCGAACTGCGGCACCAGCTCGTTGTAGGCCGCCAGCACGCCGAGCGATGCATTGTTGGCCCGTTCGAACCAGCCGTCGTAGCCGGCGTAACCCTGCCACGCGCCGGTCTTCAGCGCGGCGTAGTCGCTGCGCAGCGTCGCCATGCGGCCGGCCTTCGCGGCGCGCTTGTCGGCATCGCTGCGGCCGCTGCGGTAGATCGCGTCGAGGTCGCTGCGTGCCTGCATCGTCAACGCGCGGAACTCCTGGCGCCGCTTGTCGTAGCGCTCGTACTCTTCGCGCGCCGCAGGGGTCGACCGCTCGGCCAGCCAGCGCGTGCCGCCGATGCGCTCGACCGCCGTCGCGAACGACTCGTTGAACATCGTGTCGTCCTTCGCGAACGCCACCTGGTGCGCCAGCTCATGGAAGATCAGCCGCGCCAGCTCGCCTTCCGGCCAGCGGATGAAGGTGTTCAGCAACGGGTCGCTGAAGAAGCCGCCCGGCAGCTTGCCGAGCGTCGAATAGGCCGGCACCGCGTAGACGCTGACCTCCAGGCCCTCGGCGCGCAACTCGTCGCCCTGCGCATTGGCGGTGGCCTGGTCGAAGTAGCCGCGGTAGCCGACGCAGCCGGTCACCGGGTAGCACCAGGTCTTCAACTGCAGGCTCAGCTCGGGTGCGGCCACCACGTTCCACACCGCGGCGTTGCGGTGCAGGTCGGCATAGCGCCGGTAGCTCGCGTTGTCGGGCAGCTTCAGCTCGCTGACCGCGTAGTCGCGCATGCGCTGCGTCAGCTGCAGGCGCTCGCGCAGCGGTTCGGCCGTGGCCGGGTCGGCGATCCAGTCGTCGACCGGCTTCGCCTGGTTCAGCAGGCTCAGGTGGCCGCCGACCGATTGCGCCAGGTAGCGCACCGAGCCGCAGCCGCTGAGCGAGCTCAGCAGCACGACCAGACCCGACACGACCCACCATTTCTTGTTCGCCAGAACTCGCATCGCGCGAGTCTAGTGGCATGGCGACCCCTCGGCCGGCGGGTACGCCGTCCGATCCCCGAGGGGATCCCGCCGCCGCTCAGCTCAGCCGGCGCCCGTTGGCCCCGAGCACCGCGAGGCTGACGTAGCGCGACGCCACGTACGGCGCCGCACCGCCGAAGCCGAGCGACAGCTCGCCCAGGTTCAGCTGCTTCAGCCCGGTCAACGCCTGACGCAGCTTGTCGCGCGTCACGTCGCGGCCGGCGCGGCGCAACCCCTCGGCCACCACCATCGCGTTGACATAGCCCTCGAAGCTGCTGGCACCGAATTCCTCGCGGCCGATCGCGCGCATCGCCGCCTGGTAGGCACGCACCGATTCGAGCTTCGCCGAGGTCGCATCCGGAAACACCTGCGACAGCGCGATGCCCTGCGACGCGGCGCCGAGTTTGGCCAGCTCCGACGAGATCACCGACACCGACAGCCCGACCAGCGGCAGCCCGGCCATGCGCGCACGCATCTGCAGCATCAGCGCCGTGCTGGTCGTGCCCGTCGTGCCGAAGAACACCACGTTGGGCTTGGCCGCGAGCAGCTGCTCGACGACCTGGGCCGCGTTGGAGCCGTCGACCGCCGCCGGCACGGTCGTCACCGCCTGCAGCCCGGCCGCCTGCAGCGCGGCGGTCGCGTCCTTCGCGACCTCCTTGCCGAACGGGTTGTCGAGGTAGACCAGCGCGATGTCCTTCAGGCCCATCGCCACCAGCTGCTGCGTCACGCGCGTCACCTCGTCGGTGTAGCTCGCACGCACGTGGAAGACGTTGCGCTGACCCGCCTGGCGCAGCGACGATGCCCCGGTGATCGGCCCCACGTACGGCACGCCGGCCTGCTCGATCGCCGGGATGATGGCCGCGTTGTTCGCGGTGCCGATGCACGAGATCAGCGCGAACGCGGTGTTGCCCTCGATCATCTGCTTGACGTTCTCGACGGTGCGCGCCGGCACGTAGCCGTCGTCCTTCATCAGCAGGCGCAGTTCGCGGCCGTGGATGCCACCGGCCTTGTTGATCACGCCGAAGGCCGCCGAGATGCCCGCGCTCTGGTCGCGGCCCGAGCCGGCCAGGATGCCGCTGAGCGCGGCCGAACTGCCGAGCGTGACCTGGGCCGCGCCCAGGCCTTCGTCGGCCGCGCCGGCCACCTGCACCCAGCCGGCGCCGCTCGCCGCCGCCACACCCTGAACACACGAACGCAAGAACGACCGACGTTTCATCGCAACGACTCCAGGCGAAAAGCCGTCACTCTCGCGTCGACGACCGCGTCGACCCTGTCGCGGCCGCGACACCGCCGCAGACATCGCGGGAAAACGTGAAGCCCGTCACCGGCCTGGCGGCCGGCGTGCATCATCCGCGCGACACGTCGACCAGGCAGTCGTAGAAGCTGGGCGCGCGGCCGAGGTCGGTCAGCCGCTGGTGCGTCAGCTCGTTGACGTTTGTGCCGCGCGCGCCGAGCTTGCGCCACCAGATGCCCAGGCCGTTGACGACGCCGGGCCGGGCGCGCTTGCTGATCACCGCCTTGCACCAGTACTCGCCGCGGTCGTTGAACACGCGCACCAGCTCGCCGCCTTCGATGCCGCGCACCTGCGCATCGTCGGCATGGATCTCCAGCACCGGTTCGCCCTCGATGTCGCGCAGGCTCTGCACGTTGACGAAACTGGAGTTCAGGAAGTTGCGCGCCGGCGGCGAGATCATCGCGAGCGGGTAGCGCCGCGCGAGTTCGGGCGCCGAGCTCGCCGATTCGTAGTTCGGCACATGGTCGGGCACGCCGTGGCCGGGCGCATCGATCATGCAGCGCCCGCTCGCGGTCGGGAAGCCGCCGTCGGCGAACGGCGCCTCGGGCAGCGGCAGCTTGATCCAGTGCTTCTCGCGCAACTCGCCGAAATCGAGCGTCGCGCCGAAGGCCTGGCGCGCGATGGCCTCGTCGTCGTCGCGGAAGCAAGCCTCGTCGAAGCCCAGGCGCTGCGCCAGCTCGCGGAAGATCTGCGTGTTCGGCCGGGCCTCGCCGACCGGTGCGATCGCCGGCTCGTTGATCAGCACGTAGGTGTGGCCGTAGCTGGTGTGCACGTCGAGGTGCTCCAGCTGCGTGGTGGCCGGCAGCACGTAGTCGGCGTGGTCGGCGGTGTCGGTCATGAAGTGCTCGAGCACCACGGTGAACAGGTCGTCGCGCCGGAAGCCCTTCACCACCTTCGGCGACTCCGGCGCCACCGCGACCGGGTTGCTGTTGTAGACGACCAGCGCCTCCAGCTTCGGGCCGAACGCGGCGGAGCCGTCGCGCAGCAGGTCGTCGCCGATGGTGCTCATGTTGATGGTGCGCGGGCGCCGCCCGGCCAGCAGCTGCGGCTGCTGCAGCGCGGCCTTGTCGGCGCGGAACCAGCCCGACGACGACAGCAGCAGCCCGCCCGCGCGGTGCCGCCACGCGCCGGTCAGGCAGGGCAGGATCGCGATCAGACGCACCGCGTTGCCGCCGCCGCGCACGCGCTGCATGCCGTAGTTCAGCCGGATCGCCGCCGGCTTCGTCGTGCCGTAGTCGCGCGCCAGGCCGCGCACTTCGTCGGCAGCGATGCCGCAGGTCTCGGCGGTGCGCTCCGGCGTCCAGGCCATCGCGCGCTCGCGCAGCGCCGGCCAGCCCTCGGTGTGGCGTTCGATGTAGTCGTGGTCCAGCCAGTCGTTGACGATCAGCTCGCGCATCAGACCGAGCGCGAGCGCGCCGTCGGTGCCGGGCAGCAGCGCGATGTGCTGGTGGCACTTGTCGGCCGTCTCGGTCTTGCGCGGGTCGATGCAGACGAGCTTCGCGCCTTCCCGCCTGGCCGCGTTCGCGAAGGTCCAGAAATGCAGGTTCGACGCGATCGAGTTGCTGCCCCAGATGACGATCAGCCGGCTCTCGGCGAAATGCTCGACGTGCATGCCGACCTTGCCGCCATAGGTCGCGGTCAGTGCCTCGCCGCCGGCCGACGCGCAGATCGTGCGGTCGAGCAGCGAGGCGCCGAGCTTGTGGAAGAAGCGCATCGCCATGCTCTCGCCCTGCAGCAGGCCCATCGTGCCGGCGTAGCTGTACGGCAGGATGGCCTCGGGCGCGCGCGCGGCGATCTCGCGCAGGCGCGCGGCGATGTCGGCCAACGCCTCGTCCCAGCTGACGCGCTCGAACTGCCCGCTGCCTTTCGCGCCGACCCGCTTCAGCGGATGCAGCACCCGGTCCGGGCTGTAAGTTCGTTCGGTGTAGCGCGACACCTTGGTGCACAGGGCACCGTGCGTGGTCGGGTGATCGGGGTCGCCTTGGATGCGGATTGCACGATCGTTCTCGACGGTCACGCGAATGGCGCAGGTGTCTGGACAGTCATGCGGACACGCAGCCGCAACAGTTCGGTAACTCATCGCGGAACTATTGCACATGCTTCCGGATGTATGTACCCGCTCGTTCACGAACCCTGCACTTTGTACCGATATGGACGGATATCCTTACGCCCCAGCAAACGGCCCGCTGAGTCGTAACAAGCTGCAACACATTTGTCAACGGAACTTGCCCTATGAAACGTCGTGATCTTCTGAAGAGCGTTGCCGCCGGCAGCGCCGTGCTGGCGTTGCCTGCGCTGGCTCAAAGTGACCGTCGGCTCGTGCTGGGCCAGTCGGCCGCCTTCACCGGCCCGGCCGCGCAGCTGGGCATCCAGATGAACCGCGGCGCGCGGGTGTTCTTCGACGCCTTCAATGCCGCCGGCGGCGCCAACGGCCACACGATCGAGCTGAAGACGCTGGACGACGGCTACGAGCCGGACCGTTGCAAGGCCAACACCGACCGCTTCATCAAGGACGACGTGTTCGCGCTGTTCGGCTACGTCGGCACACCCACCTCGCTGGCCGCGCTGCCGCTGGTCAACGACAGCAAGATGCCGTTCTTCGGGCCGTTCACCGGTGCAGAGGCGCTGCGCGAGCCGTTCAGCAAATCGGTCTTCCACGTCCGGGCGTCGTACTACGACGAGACCGCGCTGATCGTGAAGAACCTGACCCAGCTGAGCCTGAACAAGATCGCGGTGTTCTACCAGAACGATGCATACGGCAAGGCCGGCCTCGAAGGCGTGACGCGCGCGCTGAAGCCGCTGAGCCTCGCGCCGGTGGCGCTGGGCACCGTCGAGCGCAACACCGTCGCGGTCGGCCAGGCGGTGAAGGACATCGTCGCGAAGCTGCCCGATGCGGTCGTGATGATCAGCGCGTACAAGTCGTGCGCCGCGTTCATCCGCGAAGCCCGCAAGGCCGGCTACGGCGGCACGTTCTACAACGTGTCGTTCGTCGGCACGCAGGCCCTGGCCGACGAGCTCGGCAAGGAAGGCCGCGGCGTGATGATCAGCCAGGTGATGCCGTTCCCGTTCTCGACCACGACGCCGATCTCGCGCGAGTACCTGGACGCCGTCGCGAAGGCCGGCGGCGATGCGACTCCCAACTACTCGAGCATGGAAGGCTACCTGGCGGCGAAGGTGTTCGCCGAGGGCCTGAAGCGTGCCGGCCGCGCACCGTCGCGCGAAGCGCTGATCGCCGGGCTGGAGACGATCCAGAACGCGAATTTCGGTGGCTTCAACGTGCACTTCGGTGCGAAGGACCACGTCGCGTCGAGTTTCGTCGACGTCTCGATGCTCACCGAAGACGGCAAGGTGAGGCGATAGGCCCACCCCCGAGGCGCTGCGCGCCTCCCCCTCGAGGGGGCGCCGCCAGCGGCCCGGCCAAGCCGGTTCCGCGGCGTCCTGCTGGATGAACTCGAGCGCCGTGCGCCGAGTGTTCGTTTCTTTTTGTCTGGAGTTGTTGTGAAGCGTCGTCAATTTCTGAGCGTGGGTGCAGTGGCACCGGTTGCCCTGGCCTTCCCCAAGCTGGCGACCGCCGCTTCCACCAAGATCGTGCTCGGCCAGTCGGCCGCGTTCTCCGGCCCGGCCAGCGCGCTGGGCGAGCGCTTCAAGGAAGGCGCGCTGCTCGCGTTCGAACGCGTCAACGCGCGCGGCGGCGTGAATGGCCGCACGATCGAACTGCGCAGCCTCGATGACGGCTACGAGCCGGACCGCTGCGCCGAGAACACCCAGAAGCTGCTGAAGGAAGACGTCTTCGCGCTGTTCGGCTACATCGGCACGCCGACCTCGGTGGCCGCGCTGCCGCTGGCGACCGCGGCACGCACGCCGTTCTTCGCGCCGTTCAGCGGCGCCGAGGCACTGCGCGCGCCATTCAACCGGATGGCCTTCCACGTGCGGGCGTCGTACAACGACGAGACCCTCGAGATCGTCAAGCAGATCACGTCGATCGGCATGAAGCGCATCGGCGTCTTCTACCAGAACGACAGCTACGGCAAGGCCGGCCTCGACGGCATGACGGCGGCACTGAAGGCGCACAACCTGAGCCCGGTCGGCCTGGGCACGGTCGAACGCAACACGGTGGCCGTGGAGGCCGGCGTCGGCAAGATCCTGGCCGACAAGCCCGACGCGATCGTGCTGATCAGCGCGTACAAGTCGTGCGCCGCGTTCATTCGCGAAGCCCGCAAGCAGGGCTTCCTCGGCAGCTTCTACAACGTGTCGTTCGTCGGCACGCAGGCGCTGGCCGCCGAACTCGGCCAGGACGCCCGCGGCGTCGCGATCAGCCAGGTGATGCCGCTGCCGTTCAGCGCGACGGTGCCGATCTCGGCCGACTACCTGTCGGCCGGCAAGGCGCTGGGCGCGAAGTTCGAACCCAACTACGGCGGCATCGAAGGCTTCGTCGCCGCGCGCACCATCATCGAAGGCCTGCGCCAGGCCGGCGGCAACGTGACGCCGGAGACGCTGGTGACGGCGCTCGAGAACATGCCGGAACTGAACCTCGGCGGGTTCTTCGTCGACTTCAACGACCGCTCGCATGCGGGTTCGAAGTACGTCGACATGACGATCCTGACGGCCGAAGGCAAGGTAAGACATTAGCCCCCCCAGTCGCTGCGCTCCTGCCTTGCAGGCCGCGCTGGGCCGGCGGCCCGGCAAAGCGCTTGCGCTTCAGCGCAGGCTCATATCGCGTCAGCGATGTGATGCCGGAGCTGAAGCCGGTTCCGCGGGCGTTGCTTGATCGGTCGCTTGCTTCGCCCGCTCCCCGGCACGGGATGTGCTCGACGAGTAAACTCGTCCGCCTTCCTGGAGCGCGCCCATGCAGTTGATCGAATCCATCCTGGCCGATGCCGCGGCCGTCACGGCGATCCGACGTGACATCCATGCCCATCCCGAACTCTGCTTCGAGGAAACGCGCACCGCGGACGTGATCGCGAAGGCGCTGACCGACTGGGGCATTCCGATCCACCGCGGGCTGGGCACCACCGGCGTCGTCGGCATCGTGAAGGGCACCGCGGGCACGAGCGATCGCGCCGTCGGGCTGCGCGCCGACATCGACGCGCTGCCGATGACCGAGAAGAACACCTTCGCGCACGCCAGCATCCACGCCGGCAAGATGCACGCCTGCGGCCACGACGGCCACACCGCGATGCTGCTGGCCGCCGCGAAGCACCTGTCGAAGAACCGCAATTTCGACGGCACCGTCTACCTGATCTTCCAGCCTGCCGAAGAAGGCGGCGGCGGCGCGCGCGAAATGATCAAGGACGGCCTGTTCGACAAGTTCCCGATGGAAGCGGTGTTCGGCGCGCACAACTGGCCCGGCATGCAGGTCGGCCAGTTCGCCCTGAAGAACGGCCCGTGCTTCGCGTCGAGCAATGAATTCCGCATCGTGATCCGCGGCAAGGGCTCGCATGCGGCGATGCCGCACAACGGCATCGACCCGGTGCCGATCGCCTGCCAGCTGGTGCAGGGCTTCCAGACCATCATCACGCGCAACAAGCGGCCGATCGACGCCGGCGTGATCTCGGTGACGATGATCCATGCCGGCGAGGCCACCAACGTCGTGCCCGACAGCGTCGAGATCCAGGGCACGGTGCGCACCTTCACGCTCGAGGTGCTCGACCTGATCGAGAAGCGCATGAAGGAGGTAGTCGAGAACCTGTGCGCCGCGTTCGACGCCGGCTGCGAGTTCGAATTCACCCGCAACTACCCGCCGACCATCAACCACCCGGCCGAGACCGAGTTCGCGCGCGGCGTGATGGCCGACGTGGTCGGCGCCGAGAACGTGCAGGAGTTCGAGCCGACGATGGGCGCCGAAGACTTCAGCTACTTCCTGCTCGAGAAGCCGGGCTGCTATTTCCTGATCGGCAACGGCGACGGCAGCCACCGCATCGGCGGCCACGGCATGGGCCCGTGCATGCTGCACAACCCGAGCTACGACTTCAACGACGACCTGATCCCGCTGGGCGCGACGCTGTGGGTGCGCCTGGCCGAGCAGTGGCTCTCGCAGCCGCGGCGCTGAGGCCGGCACGATGAACACCGAAACGTTCTTCGCGCAAACCTACGCCGAAGCGCGCGGCAAGTTCCTCGCCGCGGCCGAAGCGGCCGAACTCGACGTCGAGACCCACGCACACCCGCTGCTGGGCCGCGACGGCGAGACGCTCGCGATGGACGTCGTGCGCGACGGCCCGGCCGATGCGAGCCGGCTGCTGATCGTCAGCAGCGCGTGCCACGGCGTCGAGGGCTTCTGCGGCTCCGGCATCCAGGTCGGGCTGCTCGGCGATGCAGCCTGGCGCGCGTCGGCGCACGACGCCGGTGTCGCGGTGCTGTACCTCCATGCGCTGAACCCGTACGGCTTCTCGTGGTGGCGCCGCACGACGCACGAGAACGTCGACCTGAACCGCAACTTCCACGACTTCAGCCGGCCGCTGCCGGCCAACCCCGGCTACGACGAGCTGGCCGGGCTGCTGGTGCCGCCGACCTGGCCGCCGTCGCCCGAGGTGGTGATGCGCATCGGCCAGTTCGTGCAGCAGCGCGGCATGGAGGCGCTGCAGGCGGCCGTGTCCGGTGGCCAGTACGAGCACCCCGAAGGCCTGTTCTATGGCGGGCGCAACCCGACCTGGAGCCACGTGACGCTGCGCCACGTGCTGCAGCAGCACGGCCGGCGGGCGGCCCGGCTCGGCTGGATCGACCTGCACACCGGGCTCGGGCCGATGGGCGTCGGCGAGCGCATCTTCGCGTGCCACGACGATGCGGCCGCGCTGGCCCGCGCCCGCGCGTGGTGGGGCGACGGCGTGACCTCGATCTACGACGGCAGCTCCAGCTCGGCGATGCTGACCGGGCTGATGTGGAACGTGGCGTACGAGGAATGCCCGCAGGCCGAGTACACCGGCATCGCGCTCGAATACGGCACCCTGCCGATCATGCAGATGATCGAAGCGCTGCGGGCCGACCAGTGGGTCGAGAACCACCCGGAGGCACCGGCCGAACAGCAGGCGCAGATCAAGCGGCAGACGCGGGACGCGTTCTACATCGACACGCCCGAATGGAAGCAGCAGGTGTGGGACCAGGCGCACGATGCGGCGGGCGCCGCGGTGCGGGGGTTGGCGGGTTGAGGTGAGCGCGGGCCTTGGCGGCTTGGCACGAAGCGATCAGCTGTTCGATCGCTTGAGCTTCAAGGCTTCCAATCGCCCGGCCAGACGCCCGGCCCAGGCGTCGCACTCGGTCTCGGCGATGGGCAGCGGCCTGGATGACCGCTCCGCGCGCCACCGCCCGAGCAGCCGTTCGGCTTGTTCTCGCCATGCCTGCACCAGCTTCTTGGGCGGACGAGGGCAGCATTCGAGAAATTCCACGAGTGCGGCAGCACTGCACAACGCGCGATATCGGATGTTGGCGTGCCGGCGAAAGGCCGATTCGGCGTGAGCGCCGAGCCCTTGGAGGCCGCCCCTTTCGCCCGAGAGGGCGGCCATTCGCAAGATCCCGAGCAACAGCAAGTCCAGCCGGCGGGCGCCCGGCTCCATGCCTGCGTTGCACCACTGCCTTTCCCAGCCGGGTTCAGGCTCTGCCGCCACCGCCAGCCATTGCGCCAATGACGCCTTCCGCAGACCGAGATCGTTGTAGCCTTCAGACATGACGGCGGCATAGGCGGCCACCGATGCATCCTCGTCCGGGAAGCAGGCGGCCACGGTGTGCAGCAAGGACATTCTCGGAACACTGGTCAGTTGATCCCAGTCGTAGCGAGTAGCTTGCTCCCATTTCAACTCGCGCCGAAAGTGCTCTCCCAACAGATGGCGTCGGGTTCCGGATGTCCTGCGTTCGGGGGAGGCATTCTGCAAGGCCCCCATGACGCTGACAGAGAACGAGGGATCGAGACCCAATTCGCGATACAAGACTTCGGCGAAGGGGTCCTTCTGCTTCACATGAAGTCGCAGATCCTCCAGGGCGTTCGCCCCGATGCGTCGCTTGCTCCAGAGCTTCGCTTCGTAGTACATCGCCGGCCACACGTCTTCGGACCGGGTGACCAACTCCTGCCACGCACCGAACGCCCGCTTTTCCACCTGTTCGCGGTCAAGGTCGGAAGATCCGGGCACGCAGCCGACCAGCCACTCCCGCACCGGGACGACGTCTGCGGCCGAGCAGTGCTCGTCGTCGAACTCACCGGCGGACAGCGCCAGTTCGATGAACTGCAACACCCTGACAGGAGGGCAATCCTCCATCGTCATCAGCATGTTCGCGACATCGATCGGCGTCCAGCCCGTCTTCTGCAGCGCGTCCAGCGTGGCGTCCAACACACCCGGCATCACGGCATCGCCGCATTTCACAGCCGTCTCCACGAAGTACTGCAGCGCTCCGACGTCAACGGTGCGGCCTTCTTGCAGGATCCACTCGCAACGGATGCTTCCACCCGCTTCGCTCGTGTTGTGCGTCGAAAGCACCCATCCGGCTTCGTTCATCCGCTGCGTCGCGTCCTGCATCGTCAGCAACGGTTGTTGCTCTGTCCAACGGGTCTTCAGCGCCGACGCCAGCTCTTTCGCATCCAGATTGTTGCCGAGCAACTTGAGGCACAAACCGATGACATCGGCGCGGCCATCGGTGCAGGCGCTCTGAAACAGCGTCGTCAGCAATTCGGTCGCGCGTTCGCATTCAGGCGTCAGCTCACCACCGACTTTCTCGACACTCCGGACGATGCAGGCGATGGCCCTGGCTTCGGCCTGGGCGATCTCATCCTCCGACGCAGCACCGCTCAGGGTGCAGAGTTGCACGGCGTCGGCGCATTCCTGCATCAGGCGTTCGTGGATGACGCCGAACACCTGCAATGATTCCAGGTGCTGCCACACCCCATCCGGCACCGGCAAGCCGGCTTCGCAGTGCTGCAGAACCGACACCAGGCACTTCACCTGCTTGACCGCCATGCCGATGCGCGGCACTGGAAACTGCTGCATCAGATGCACCAGCAGTTGCATGGCCAGCTCCGGGCAACCGCTGTCGCTCAGCCCCTTGACGACGGCGAGCAATGTCTCGACATGCTCGTCAACCGTGCCCAGCACAGTGTAAGTTTGCGGGACATACGCAGGCAGCGGGTAGCCCGACATCAAGGAGTTCAACAAGTCCGCATAGGCCATCAGCGTGTTGGAGATGTCGTCCGCATTCGCACTCGACCGACGGCCTCGATCCACGCACAGGCCCACCAGGTCCGAGATCTCCTTCGGCGGAAGTTTGTTGTCGGGCGAGGTCTTGCTGCCACGCGAGACGCTGCGACTCCGCGGAGGGGTACTTCCTTGCATCGGGATCCTCCTCATCAATTCATGTTGCCAACTGAGTAACACGATGGCCAAAAACGTTCCTGTCCTGAATTGATCGATGCGGGTCCGCCACCGTCGAGACACAGCTGCGTCCGATCATTTATGGTTCGTTGACTTCACCAGCCGAGCCCGCCATGCTTCAACTCCGCCCCACCTGCGAACACTGCAACACCACGCTGCCGCCGGAATCGCTCGATGCGCGCATCTGCAGCTTCGAATGCACCTTCTGCGCGAACTGCGTCGACAGCGTGCTCGGCAACGTCTGCCCCAATTGCGGCGGCGGCTTCGTGCCGCGCCCGGTGCGGCCGGTGCACGACTGGAAGGGCGGCAATCACCTCGCCGGCTACCCGGCGCAGAGCACGGTGAAGCACCGCCCGGTCGACCTCGCTGCGCAGGCCGCGCTGCGCGAGCGCTTGCGCGGCGTGCCGCCCGAGCAGCGATGAACCGCGTCGATGTCGCGATCGCCGTGCCGCCGCGCACGCTGCTGCTCGATGTCGCCGGGCCGGCGGAAGCATTCCGGCTGGCCGACGCGCACCTCGCGGCGCAGGGCCGGCCGGAGCGCTTCCGGCTGCGCTTCGTCGGACCGCAGGCGCAGGCCGCGAGTTCGGTCGGGCTGCAGGTGGCGGGGCTCGAATCGCTGCCGACGCGCTTCGAAGTGCCCACCTGGTTGATGGTGGTCGGCCAGCCCGCCGCGGCGCTCGGCCGGCCCGATGCGGCCACGCTGGAGACGATCGACTGGCTGCGCCGCGACATCGGCCCGCTGATGGCATCGGGCGACGACCACCGCCTCGTCGGCGTGTGCACCGGCACGCTGCTGCTCGCACGCGCCGGGCTGCTCGGCGGGCGCCGCTGCACGACGCACCATGCGTTCATCGAGATGCTGCGCCGCCTGGCGCCCGCAGCCCAGGTGGTCGACAACCGGGTGTTCGTGCTCGACGGCGCGCTGGCCACCAGCGCCGGCGTGACCGCCGGCATCGACCTCGCGCTGCACCTGATCGCGCTGGCCTGCGGCGACGCGCTGGCGGCGCGGGTCGCGAAGGACCTGGTCGTGTACCTGCGCCGCACGCCGAACGACCCCGAGCTGTCGCCGCTGCTGGCGCACCGGCACCACATCCACCCGGCGCTGCACCGCGCGCAGGATGCGGTGTGCGAGCGGCCCGGCGACGACTGGACGCTGGCGTCGCTGGCCGAGGCCGCGCACGTGACGACGCGCCACCTGCTGCGGCTGTTCGCCGAGCATGCGGCGGTGTCGCCGATGACCTATGTGGAAAAGATTCGCCTGGAGCGGGCGCGCCAGGCCTTGTCGGGCGGCGCGAGCGTCACGCGGGCCGCGCAGCACGCGGGGTTCGCATCGGACCTGCAATTGCGCCGCGCGTGGGGGCGGCACCTCGAAGGCACACCGCGCACCGCGCGAACACCTTCCCAGCCCGGATGCCAGTCCGGGACCCGGGTTGTCACCCGGGCTAGGTGACCGACGAGCAGCGGGCCGATCGCCGGGCCGCCCCAAGCCGGCCCGCATCCCCTCGGGGGATCGGCCGACGTGCCCGGCGGCCGAGGGGTTGCCGTCAGGCGCGTCGTTCGTTGCGCACCAGGCTGGCATTCGCCGCCAGCTGATCGCGCAGGCGCACGATGGTCTGCGGCTCGCTCAGCAGGCGCATCCGGTCGGCCTTGCTCAGGCGCTCGGTGTCGTGATGGACCAGCAGGCCCTTCATCAGCAGGCGGCGCGCCTTGCCGCGGCTGCCCCAGCTGGTGTTGCGCGGGCCCATCGCGCTGCGCACCACGTCGAACAACCACGGGTCGTTCAACGCATCGCGGAACTGGCGCATCGGCGCCGCGCGGCGCGCATGCGCCCACGCACGGCGCAGCACCGTCGGCGCCGAATGCTCTTCCGGCGTCAGCAGCAGCTTGTTGGCCAGCAGGCGCTGGCCCAGCCCGGAGCGGCTCGTCAGCACCACCAGCGGCACCGCCAGCAGCAGCGGCAGGCCCATCGGCGCCAGCCACAGCGTGGCCTGCGGTTGCACCCACAGCACCAGCGCCGACAGCAGCGCCACGCCGCCGCTGATGAACATGAAGCGGCGCGCCGCATCCGCCCAGCCGATGTCGCTCGCTTCGCGCGGGGGCGACTTCCAGTCCAGCTTCAGCCCGGTCAGCGCGACGACGACGAACAGCGTGTGCGCCATCATCCGCACCGGCGCCTGCAGCACCGACAGGCCGCCTTCCAGCAGCGCGCCCTTCACCAGCGCGGCGGTGCCGCCATAGCGGCGCTGCTGCCCAGTCATCACGATCGCGGCCACGCCCATCACGCGCGGCATCGCCAGCATCACCGCGGTGGCCAGCCACAGCAGCGCCATCTCGACCGGCAGCTCGCGGGCCGATCCGAACACCGGGTGGCCGCCGAACATCCACAGCCCCGCGCCGAGCAGCACGAAGGCCAGCCACAGCGGCGCCGACAGGTAGGCCAGCGCGCCGGTCAGCAGCATCGCGCGGTGCACGCCGTGCAGGCCGGGCTCGGCGATCAGGCGGGCGTTCTGCAGGTTGCCCTGGCACCAGCGGCGGTCGCGCTGCAACTCTTCGAGCAGGTTGGGCGGCTGTTGCTCGTAGCTGCCGTGCAGGTCGTGCACCAGCCAGACGTGGTAGCCGGCACGGCGCATCAGCGCGGCTTCGACGAAGTCGTGCGACAGGATCTCGCCGCTCAGGCCGCCGCGGCCCTTCAGCGGTGCCAGGCCGCAGTGCTTCATGAACGGCTCGACGCGGATGATCGCGTTGTGGCCCCAGTAGTGCGATTCGCCCAGCTGCCAGTACTGCATGCCGGCGGTGAACAGCCGGCCCGCGACGCGGCCCGAGAACTGCTGCGAGCGCGCATGCACGGTGTCCAGGCCGCAGGCCTGCGGCGCGGTTTGCAGGATGCCGGCGTTCGGGTTGGCTTCCATCAGCCGCACCAGCTTCACCAGGCAGTCGCCGCTCATCACGCTGTCGGCATCCAGCACCACCATGTAGCGGTAGTCGCGGCCGAAGCGGCGGCAGAAGTCGGCGACGTTGCCGGCCTTGCGCTTGGTGCGGATGGTGCGCCAGCGGTAGTAGATGCGCTCGGCCAGCCCGCTCTCGGCGCGCAGCTCGGCCCACGCGGCCAGCTCGGCGGCGCGGATCTCGGGGTCGCTGGTGTCCGACAGCACGTAGACGTCGAACAGGCTGGACGCGCCGGTGGCGGCCAGCGATTCGACGGTGGCGCGCAGGCCGGCGAACACCGTCGACACCTGCTCGTTGCAGATCGGCATGATGATCGCGGTGCGCGCGCTCTTGTGGATCGGCTCGTTGCCGACCGACGATGCCGACATCGCATGCCGGTCGCCGCGCCACAGCACCCAGAAGCCCATCATCGCGGTGAAGAAGCCGGCCGACACCCATGCGAACAGCAGCGCGTACAGGCCGATCTGCAGGTTGCGCAGCCAGGCGCTGTCGTGCGGCGGCAGCACGGTTGCCAGCAGCGCGGTGGCACCGGCGGCAGACAGCGCGACCAGCCCCAGCAGCACGCGGCGGCGCGCCTTCGCGGCGTTCTCCCAGGCCGCGGGGGCCGGGGCCGGCGCGGCCGGCGCGGCGCGCGCGCCGGGCTGCACCAGGCGGCCCAGGCCGGCCAGCGTGCCGACCAGCAGCTCGCCCAGGCTGCGCGTGAAACCACGCCACGGCTGAGCCACCATCGAGCCGCGGTTCATGCGCGGCATGCTGGCGCCCGGTGCGGATCGGTCGGCGCTCACTCGGGTTGAATGATCGTGGTCCATGTTTCGGTCAAGGCGTTGTCGCCGGTTTGGAGAAAGGCTCGCAGCTCGGCGGGTTGCGCGGGCTGGAGGCGGTTGACGCGCACGGTCATGCGCCAGGTGCCGGTCGCAGGGTTGCGATAGGCGTTGCGTTCGACGATCTGGGCGTTGCTGCCGGCGGTGACGACGGCCTTCACCACCGCATCGGCGGGCAGCGCGCGCAGTGCCGGGCCGTCGAAGTCGACGACGTACTGCACCTCGCGCGGGTCGAGCGCCTTGTGGCGGTCGACGAAGCCGTGGCCGCGGCGCGTCTGCACCGTCCAGCCGGCCGGCGGGCGCTGCTGGCGCTCGCCCTGCCACTGCATGCGGTACGCAAAATCGATCGGCTGGTTCGGTGCCGGCACGCTGTCGGGCACCCAGTACGCGACGACGTTGTCGTCGGTCTCGTCCGGCGTGTGCAGTTGCAGCAGCTCGACGCGGCCCGGGCCCCACTTGCCCTGCGGCGTGATCCATACGCTCGGGCGGTGCTCGTACTGCGCCTCGGTGTCTTCGTAGCTGGTGTACGCACGGTCGCGCTGCATCAGCCCGAAGCCCTTCAGCTCGGCCATCGAGAACGAGGTCACCAGCGTGCGGTTCGGGTTGACCAGCGGGCGCCACAGCCATTCGCCGCCACCCTTGCCGTCGCCGGTGGCGATCATCAGGCCGTCCGAATCGTGGACCTCGGGGCGGAAGTCGCCGGCCTTCGGCTGGTTCTCGCCGTGCGCGAACATGCTGGTCAGCGGCGTCAGGCCGAGCGTCGCGACACCGGCGCGCAGGAACAGGCGGGCCTGCACGTCGATCGCCGTGTCCGGATTCTTGTCGTCCCCCGGGCGCAGCGTGAAGCGGTACGCACCCGTCGCGCGCGGCGAGTCGAGCAGCGCATGGATCACCAGCGTGGTCGCCTGCGGCGCCGGGCGCTCGATCCAGAACTCGCTGAAGCGCGGGAACTCCTCGCCGCTGCCGCCGACGGTGTCGATGCCCAGCCCGCGCGCCGACATGCCGTAGTGCTGGCCCTTGCCGAGCGCGCGCAGGTAGCTCGCGCCGAGGAAGACCACCAGCTCGTCCTTGTAGGCCGGGTTGTTCAGCGCGTAGTGCACGCGGAAGCCGGCGAAGCCGAGGTCGCCCCAGCCCTTCTGCGTCAGCTTGTTCTTGCCGTAGTCGAAGTCGGCGCGGTCGAACGCGACGTGGTTGACGCGGCCGTCGGGCGCGATCTCGTTGATCGACACCGGCTGGGTCTGGAACTTGCCGAGGTGGAAGAAGGCCAGCTCGAACGGCAGGTTCTCGCGCCGCCACAGCGACTTCTGCGGGTTGAAGCGGATGTCGCGGTACTGGTCGTAGTCGAGGTTCTTCAGCTCGTCGGGCAGCTTGACCGCGACCGGCGCGTAAGCACGGGTGGCCATCTGGCGGGCGCGCTCGGCCACGTCGTCGAAACCGAAGGCCATCGCGTGGCCGGCGAGGCCTGCGAGGCCGAGCGAAACCAGCGCGCGGATCCATGTCGCGGATCGGCGAATGGCGGGAGCGGTGAACGCGGTGTGACCGGGGGCAGCGAGCAAAACGTGGTTCCTGTCTGGCAAAACAAGGCCGTCGAAAACGGCCGCGATGCCATGACAGCGCAACGCCTGTGCCAGCAAGAAAAGTCGTTTGATATCAACGACTTGCCACGCGTAACGAAGGGTTTCCCCGTATCTGACGCGAAAACAGCGCTCCGGACCGGTCGTTTTGTCGCCGCGCAGCGACAGCGGTCCGGAGCTGCCTCGCCAAGTCCTTGTCGTGCCAGGACTTTTTGGCTGTCACCGGACAGCGACAGCCGGCATCAGCGGTCGCGCACCAGCGTGCCGAGCGGGGTCGCGGCGTCGCCCAGCATGAACACCGTGTAGACCTTGGTCGTCTGCAGGTTGGCCTCGCCGTTCAGGTACAGCCGCGACGCCGCGGCCGGCGAGGTCACCTCCAGCCGGATCGGGTTGCCGACCACCAGGCTCACGCCGACCGAGGCCTGGCCGAACGGGATGTCGCTGGCGACCAGGCCGTAGTCGGCCGTCAGCGTCACGTTGCCGGCCAGCCCGTTGACGCCGTGCACCAGCCGCAGCTTCGCGCTGGTGGCGGCAGCCGGCTTGTTGTTGTCCTGCAGCACGAAGGCGGTCGGCGCGGCCGGCGTGCCCAGCACCAGCAGCGTCACGTCGGCGCCGGGCGGCGCGGTGAAGGCCGGCAGCGCGAGGGCCGCGCCGCCGTTCACCCGCAGCTCGCCGGTCACCGCACCGGCCGGCACCATCGCATACGGCACGATCGCCGGCGACGCGATGCCGCTCGACAGCGTGATGCCGTTCGCCTTCACCGACACCGCACCGCCGGCCGTCGTCCCGGCCACCACGCGCACGCGGGCCGACGGGTTCTTCTGCGCGACCACGTCGGCGCGCTGGTTCAGCACCAGCCCGTGCACCAGCACGCCGCCGGGCGTGGCCGTCAGCACCAGCGTCGCGATCTGCTGGTCGGCCAGCGTCACCGACGGCAGGTCCAGCCGCACGTCGGCCTTGTTGCCGGCGCCGGTCGCGACGACGCGCCACGCGCCCTTCGCGAACTCCTTGTACGCACTCAGCGTGTCGATGGCGATGCCGAACCCCGGGTTCTGGTCGGCCAATGCGGCATCGACCGGGAACACGTACACGTCGAGCGCGCCGGCTTCGACCGCGCCGTTCATCACCCGCAGCTTCGCCTGGCCGGCGGTCGGCGCCGCTTCGCCGTCGTTCATGTACATCGCGCGCAGCGAGGTCTCGGTGCTGTAGGCCACCAGCGTGTGATAGCCGTCGCTCGCCACGGTGCGGCTCACGCTGGCAGCCGCTGCCGTGGAGCCGCTGCGCTTCAGCGTCATCGCGACCGTGCCCGAGCCGATCTCCGAATAGGCGCCGACCGCGAACGATGCGGTGTCTTTCGTCTGCAGCACGTCGTTGGCATAGAAGTCGAGTGCCGTGTAGTCGGTCGTCGCGTTGACCAGGCGCACGCGGCCGGGCGCGCCGCCGCCGTCGTCCGAACCGCCGCCGCAACCGGGCAGCACGGCGGCGGCCGCCAGCATCGCGAGCGCGCTCGCCGCAACCAGGGCCCGGCGGGAGAAGTACTTGTTCATCGAAGCGTTTCCAGTGGATTTCACGAATGTGCTGTTTGCACATTCACTGTAGATTCCACGACACATCGTGACAAGTCCCGGGCAACCCCGGATTGCGCAAGCGTGATCAAATGTGTATGTTGCACATTGACCCGATGACCCCGCCCGACGACACCGAAACCGCCTTCCAGCAGGCGCTCGAGCGCCTGCTGCTGCCGCTGGCGCAGCTGTGCCTCGACCGCGGCCACGGCTTCCCGCTGCTGGCCGAGGCGATGAAGCGCGCGCTGGTCGCGGCGGCGCGCGAGGCGCATTCGGGTGCGCAGGCGAGCCGCGACATCAGCCGCATCAGCACCACCACCGGCCTGACGCGCCGCGAGGTGACGCGCATCACGCACACGCCGCAGGCGGAGGCGCCGGCGCGCAGCTCGCCGGCCACGCAGGTGTTCACCAAGTGGATGGGCAGCCGGCGCCTGCAGGACAAGGACGGCCACCCGAAGGCGCTGCCGCGCCAGGGCAAGGCGCCGAGCTTCGAGGAACTGGCGCGCTCGGTGACGCGCGACGTTCACCCGCGCAGCCTGCTCGAAGAGCTGTGCCGGCTCGGCCTCGCCAGCTTCGACCCGGTGACCGACACCGTGACGCTGGAGCGCGACTCCTTCGTGCCCAGCGCCGACCAGTCGCGGCTGCTCGGCTTCGTCGGCCACAACGTCGGCGACCACCTGTCGGCCGCGGTGGCCAACCTGGCGGCCGGCAGCGGCGGCGAGAAGCCGCCGCACTTCGAGCAGGCGGTATTCGCCGACGGCCTGTCGGCCGAGTCGGTCGCGCAGCTGCGCGGACTGGTCACCGAGCAATGGCGCGGGTTGATGGCCGCGCTGGTGCCGCGGCTCACCGAGATGATCGACGCCGACGAGCGCGCGCACCAGGCCGGCGACCCGCCGCCGCGCCGCGTGCGCATCGGCCTGTACACCTTCCATGCCGAAGCGCCCGCGGCGGCGGCACCCTCTTCACCCGACGAGCCCGATCCATCGTGAACACCCGCCTACCGACCCGCCGCCGCCTGACCGCGGGGCTCCTGGCCGCCGCGCTGCTGATCACCCACCTGGCCGGCTGCGGCGGCGGTGTCGACAGCGGCGGCACCGGCATCATCGCGTCCGGCCCGATCAGCGGGCTCGGCTCGATCTTCGTCAACGACGTGCGCTTCGACGACGACAGCGCCGAGATCCGCGACGAGCAGGGCGCGCTGCTGACGAAAGACCAGCTGAAGCTCGGCATGACGGTGATCGTCGAGGGCGGCACGCTCGACACCAGTGCCGCGCAGGCCACCTCCACCGCGCAGGTGATCCGCGTCGTCAGCGACCTGGTCGGACCGGTCGGCATGGTGGACGCCGCCGCCGGCAGCTTCACCGTGCTCGGCCAGACGGTGATCGTCGGCGCGCGCACGCTGTTCGACGGCAGCCTGACCGGCGGCTTCAGCGCGCTGGTGCCCGGCATGACGGTGCAGGTGTATTCGCAGTACGACCCGCTGACGCGCCAGTACGCCGCGACGCGGGTCGAGCAGCTGCCCGATGCGACGTTCTTCAAGATCCGCGGCGTGGTCGCGGCGCGCGACCCGCAGGCGCCGAGCCTGACACTGGGCAGCGAGGTGATCGGCGTCGGCGGCGTGGCCGGCAGCGCGGTGCCGCCGGCGGACATCGGCGACTTCCTCAGCGTGCGGCTGCTCGCCGAGAACGGCCAGCTCGCCGCCACCTCGGTGCGCAGCGCCGACCTGATGCTCGGCGACCATCCGGTGGCGCGGGTCGAAGGCACGGTGACCGAGATCCTCAGTTCGCGCAGCTTCAAGGTGAACGGCATCGCGGTGGACGCCGCCACCGCGCACGTCGACGGCGACGAGGCCAAGGTCGTGCTGGGCGCGCGCGTCGGCGTGCTGGGCAGCACGCTGGCCGGCACGCTGGTGGCGGCGCGGGTGATCGTGCACGACGACAGCGTGCCGGCGATCGCCAGCTTCGCGCTGGTCGGTGCGGTGCAGGAGCTCGACGCGGCGGCGCGCAGCTTCCGCATCCGCAACACCCCGGTGGTGTTCGACGACGGCACCGCGTTCAGCGGCGGGGCGGCCGCCGACCTGGCGAACGGCCGGCTCGCCACCGTGACCGGCCTGCCGTCGCTCGACGGCACGCGGATCGTCGCGACGCAGGTCACCTTCGCCGCGCCCTGACCACCCTTCTTCCGTTCGCCCTGCGCTCGTCGAAGGACCTGAGCTTGTCGAAGGGTCGGGCTGAGCCTGTCGAAGCCCGCAGATGACGAATTTGTCATCTGCATGACAGCCGCCGGCCGGGAGAGCATCACTAAACTCCCGGGAATGCGCGTCCTGATCATCGAAGACGAACCGAAAACGGCCGACTACCTGCGCCGCGGGCTGACCGAGCAGGGCCACGTCGTCGACGTCGAACACAACGGCATCGACGGCCGCCATGCGGCGCTCGAAGGCCGGCACGACGTGATCGTGCTCGATGCGATGCTGCCCGGCATCGACGGCTTCGAGATCCTGCGCGACGTGCGCCGCGTGAAGCAGGTGGCGATCATCATGCTGACCGCCCGCGACGGCATCGAGGACCGGGTGCGCGGCCTGCAGGACGGCGCCGACGACTACCTGGTCAAGCCGTTCTCGTTCCTCGAACTCAGCGCCCGGCTGCATGCGCTGTCGCGCCGCAGCCGGCAGCAGGAGCCGACCACGATCACGATCGGCGACATGGTGCTCGACCTGCTGGGCCGCAAGGTGCAGCGCGGCGGCGACCGCATCGACCTGACCGCCAAGGAGTTCTCGCTGCTGACCACGCTCGCGCGCCGGCCGGGCCAGGTGCTGTCGCGCACCGAGATCTCCGAGCTGGTGTGGGACATCCACTTCGACAGCAACACCAACGTCGTCGAGGTCGCGGTGAAGCGGCTGCGCGCCAAGCTCGACGGCCCCTACCCGGTCAAGCTGCTGCACACGATGCGCGGCATGGGCTACGTGCTCGAGGCGCGCGACGCGGAGGGCTCGCCGTGACGCGCGGCCTGTCGGTGCGACTCACGCTGATGTTCGCGGGCTGCGCCGCGGTGGTGTTCCTGGTCGGCGGCTGGGCGCTCTACCGCATGCTCAACGGCGGGATGATGGAGCAGGTGCGCGGCGAGATGCGGCTGCGCGCCGGCTGGGCCGAATCCATCGTGCAGCGCGTGCAGGACGAATCGCAGTGGCGGCTGTGGCTCACGCCGAAGTTCAACACCCTCGAGATGGAGCGCAGCGACGTGCGGCTGTGGGTCGTCAGCGACGTGCCGACCTTCCGCTACGGCCCGCGCCGCGCCGACATCGAGGCGCTGGCGATGGCCGGCGGCTACGGCGAGCTGGTCGAGCCCGGCCACCCGTGCAAGCTGCTGACCTGGACCCGCCACCTGCCGGCCGACGGCGACCGCCCCGCGGTGACGCTGGTGCTGGTCAAGGACCCGCTGCGTTTCCTGCAGACGCTGGAGGACTTCCGCTTCGCGCTGATCGGGCTGGGCCTGGCCGGCGTGCTGGCGGTGGGCTGCCTCGGCTACGTCATCGCCCGCGTCGGGCTGCGCCCGCTGGACCGGCTGAGCCGGCAGGCCCGGGCGCTCGACCCGAACCACCAGGAACAGCGGCTGGTGCTGCAGCCGATGCCGGCCGAGCTGGACAACCTGACCGCGTCGTTCAACGGCGCGCTGGCGCGGCTGCAGACGGCCTACCAGCAGCTGGAGGCCTTCAACGCCGACGTCGCGCACGAGCTGCGCACGCCGCTCACCAACCTGATCGGCCAGACGCAGGTGATGCTGACGCGCGAGCGCAGTGCCGGCGAGCTGGAGGAGGTGCTGCGCTCCAACCTGGAGGAGATGGAGCGGCTGAAGGGCATCGTCAACGACATGCTGTTCCTCGCACGCGCCGACCAGGGCGCGGCCGCGTCGCGCCATGCCGACACCTCGATCGCCGACGAGGTGCACAAGGTGGCCGACTACCTCGACGCGCTGCTCGACGAACGCGGCGTGCGCATCCGCGTGCAGGGCGACGAACGCGGCTGCGTCGAGACGGCGCTGCTGCGGCGCGCGCTCGGCAACCTGCTGCAGAACGCGATCGAGCATTCGACGCCGGGCGACGAGATCGTCGTCGAGGTCGGGCGCCTGCTCGACGCACCCGAGCAGATCCGCGTGGCCGTCAGCAACCCCGGCGGCCCGATCGACGACCAGCACCTGACGCACCTGTTCGACCGCTTCTACCGCGTCGACAGCGCGCGCCGCAACCCGGGCGGCAACCACGGGCTGGGCCTCGCGATCGTCAAGGCGATCGCGCTGATGCACCGCGGCTCGGTGTTCGCGCGCTCGCAGTCCGGGCGCAACACCTTCGGTTTCACATTGACGGCCACCTGACAAAAACGTCATCTGCCGGACAGGGTCCTGAGCGGGTCCGCTTTCTACGATGCCTTCACTCCCAACCACTTCGTGAAAGGTACCGAACCATGAAAGCCACCCTCGCACTGAGCCTCGCCGCCCTCGGCTTCACCGTGCTGTCGCAGGCCGCGCACGCCGACACCGATACCGCGGCCGATCGGGCCTACGACAGCACGCCGTCGACGCTGACGCGCGCCGAAGTGCAGGCCGACCTGGCGCTGTGGCAGCGTGCCGGCCTGGAAGCCGCCGCCGGCCGCGAAAGCTTCGACCCGACGCGTCCCGACATCGCCAGCCGCCTGGCGCAGTACAAGCAATGGCGCAGCGGCTCCGAATACCGCACCGAGCTGGCACGCCTGCAGGACAAGGCGATGACGGCGCAAGCTCCGTCGTCGCGCACGGCGAACTGAGCGGGTCCGCCGTTCAAGCCGCCAGCTTCGCCGACCGGCAGGCCGAGGCCAGCGCGACCAGATCCGGGTCGCGCTGGCCTCGCTCGCAGATGGAGGGCTGACCCGAGCGGGAAGACGCATCCAAGCGTTACACCTCGCCAGTCAACACACCGGCCGCCGGATCCGTTGGATGCCCCATCAACGACTCCGGATGCGCCCATGCGTCACGTCCTGCGAACCCTGCCGCGGCTTGCCGCCGCGGCCTGCCTGGCCTTGGCCCTCACCGCCTGCGGTGGCGGTGGCGACGACGGCAGCGTCACCTTCGACATCGGCATCATCGTCGCCGGGCAACCGCTCAGCAGCGGGCATGTGCACTCCGGCTCGTCGCAGAGCATCTCGGTGTATGCAGGCGACTCGCTGCAGCTCGATGCCAGCGAGCCGGTCGTGTGGTCGCTGCAGGTCGCAGGCACCTCGGTGAGCGGCAGCGGCAGCACCGTGTACTACGGCGGCATCGGTGTCACCATCGACACCCTCAGCGCGTCGCGCATCCTGGTCGACACCTTCGACACCAGCGCCTTCAGCACGCCGGTCGCGCTGACCTTCACCGCGACCTCCACCTACGACGCGGCCGTGGTGGCCACGGTCACGGTGTTCGTCTACTACTGAAACGACGCCGCAGCGTCTTCGTGCAGAACCAGCCCGACACCGAACCCCGCCGCCGACACAGGTCGCCGATATAGTTGCCCGCTGGTTGCGACCATCACGGGAGGACATCGGGCATGCGGCGATTCGAGCTGGTCGAGGGCACATCGAGCAAGTTCTGGGAAGTGGCCGTGGCCGAAGGCGACGTGACGGTGCGCTTCGGCCGCATCGGCACCCAGGGCCAGACCAAGACCAAGTCGTTCGCGAGCGCCGCGGCAGCGCAGACCGAGCATGACGCGCTGGTGAAGGAGAAGACCGGCAAGGGCTACCGCGAGATCGGCGTGGCCGCCGGTGCGACG
>Ga0065165_1000728_pt1 | contig 46007 bp, 38 predicted proteins | sample AraplaMF_Cvi_mMF_FD_63813 | JGI IMG/M metagenome (GOLD analysis project Ga0065165, IMG submission 63813) | Arabidopsis root microbial communities from the University of North Carolina, USA - plate scrape MF_Cvi_mMF (version 2) (version 3) | ecosystem: Host-associated > Plants > Roots >...
GAGGAAGCCCCCTCCACCGCTTCGCGGTCCCCCTCCCCCTGCGGGGGAGGAACTGGTGCTATTCCGCCTCGGTGATCTCGGCGCCGCCGACGTGCTTCTTGATGCTCTCGATGGCGTCCTTCGCGCCGGACTTGGACGCGTAGCCCTCGGTCGAGAAAATCACTTCGGAGTTGTACTTGAACCGGACCCGGAACTCTCCGGCCTTGTCCTTGTAGATCTCGAACTTGTGGGCCATGGGCCGCCTCCTCGATGCTGTCCCCCGACCCTCACAGGTTAAGATGACGGTTCGCCAGGCGGTCAAGCCGCAAGCGTGCGGCCCGGCGTGACCGCGGCTATGGCAAGCTTTGGTCGCATTCGCCTATAAGATGATCATCATGCTCGCCCCCCGCATTTCCGCCCTCGGCGCGGTCGCCGCCGCCCTCCTCGCCTCCGCCTGCACGCCCAGCCTGGGTCCGCCCCCGCCGGGGGGCCCGGTCTCGCGGCCGCCGCCCCCGCCGATGGGCGGCAGCGCCAACTTCTCGGCCCAGGACTTCGCCTGGTCGCAGCGGCCGGGCGCCAACATCATTGCGGGCCGCGTGGCCTACCGGCAGGGAACTGTCCGCTATACCTGCGCCGGCTCCGCCGTGGTGCTGACGCCCGAAACGGCCTGGTCCAGCCGCCGGATGACCGCGCTCTACGGCTCGACCACCGCCGCGGCCCTGCCCGCCGACGAGGTCCGGGCGCGGACGCCCAGCGCCCCGGCGGGCGACGCCGGTCCGTTCGTGAAGCGCACGTCCTGCGACGAAGCCGACCAGTTCGCGTTCGGCGGCCTGCCCGACGGGGCCTGGTACGTGATCACCGTGGTGAAGCCGGCCGCCGGCGGCGGCCAGACCGTGGCGCTGATGAAGCGCGTCGTCGTGCGCGGCGGCCGGACCACGCCGGTCGCGCTGTAACGAAAACGCCCGCCGGTCTCCCGGCGGGCGTTTGCCTCAGTGCACCTTCGCCCGGCCGATCTCCAGGCCGTCGGCGGCGGGATGAACCTGGATGACCGCGCCGTCCTCCAGGCCGCCTTCCAGCAGCTTGCGGGCGATGGGGTCGATCAGCTCCTTCTGGATCACCCGCTTCAGCGGCCGGGCCCCGTAGACGGGATCGTAGCCGCGGTCGCCCAGCCAGTGCAGGGCCGCGTCGTCCAGGGCGAGCGTCATGCGACGGTCGGCCAGCAGCTTCTCCACGCGCTGGAGCTGGATGCGGACGATGCCGTCCATCTCCGAGCGGCCCAGGCGCTTGAACAGGATGATCTCGTCGATCCGGTTCAGGAACTCGGGCCGGAAGTGGTGGCGCACCACGTCCATGACCGCCGGTCGGGCCTTCTCCACGTCCTCGCCGTCATTGAGCTCGGCCAGGAACTGGCTGCCGAGGTTCGAGGTCATGATGATCAGCGTGTTGCGGAAGTCGACCGTGCGGCCCTGGCCGTCCGTGAGGCGGCCGTCGTCGAGAACCTGCAGGAGCACGTTGAACACGTCCGGGTGCGCCTTCTCGACCTCGTCGAACAGCACCACCTGGTATGGCCGCCGGCGCACGCTCTCGGTCAGCGCCCCGCCTTCGTCGTAGCCGACGTAGCCCGGAGGCGCGCCGATCATCCGGCTGACCGAGTGCTTCTCCATGTACTCGCTCATGTCGAGGCGCGTGATCGCGTGCTCGTCCGAGAACATGAACTCGGCCAGCGCCTTGGTGAGCTCGGTCTTGCCCACGCCCGTCGGGCCCAGGAACAGGAACGAGCCGATGGGCCGGTTCGGGTCCTGCAGCCCGGCGCGCGCGCGGCGCACGGCGTCGGAGACGGCCACCAGGGCCTCCTCCTGGCCGACCACGCGGCCGCGCAGGCCGTCCTCCATACGCAGCAGCTTCTCGCGCTCGCCCTCCAGCATCTTCTCGACCGGAACCCCGGTCCAGCGGCTGACGACCGCGGCGATCTGCTCGGCGTCGACGACCTCGGGGGTCATCTGCTCGTCCTGGCCCTCGGCGGCCTCGGCCTCGGCCAGGCGCTTCTCCAGCTGCGGGATCTCGCCATAGGCGATCTCCGAGGCGCGCTGCAGGTCGCCGCGGCGCTGGGCGGCGGAGAGCTCGGCCTTCAGCCGGTCCAGGGCCTCGCGGGCCTGGGCGGCGGAGCTGACCTTCTCCTTCTCGGCCTTCCAGCGGGCGGTCATCTCGGCGGACTGGCCTTCCAGGTCGTCGAGTTCCTCCTCCAGCTTCTCCAGCCGGGCCTTGGAGGCCGCGTCGGTCTCCTTGGACAGCGCCTCGCGCTCGATCTTCAGCTGCACGACGCGCCGGTCGATCTCGTCCAGTTCCTCGGGCTTCGAATCCACCGCCATGCGCACGCGGCTGGCGGCCTCGTCCACGAGGTCGATCGCCTTGTCCGGCAGGAAGCGGTCGGTGATGTAGCGGTTCGAGAGCGTCGCGGCGGCCACGATGGCGCTGTCCGAGATGCGCACGCCGTGGTGGACCTCGTACTTCTCCTTCAGGCCGCGCAGGATCGAGATCGTGTCCTCGACCGAAGGCTCCTCGACCATCACCGGCTGGAAGCGGCGGGCGAGAGCGGCGTCCTTCTCGACGTGCTTGCGGTACTCGTCGAGCGTGGTCGCGCCCACGCAGTGCAGCTCGCCGCGCGCCAGGGCGGGCTTCAGCAGGTTCGAGGCGTCCATGGCCCCGTCCGACTTCCCGGCGCCGACCAGCGTGTGCATCTCGTCGATGAACAGGATGATCGAGCCCTCGGCGGCCGTGACCTCGTTCAGCACCGCCTTCAGCCGCTCCTCGAACTCGCCGCGGTACTTCGCCCCGGCGATCAGGGCGCCCATGTCGAGCGAGAGCAGTTTGCGGTCCTTCAGGCCCTCGGGCACGTCGCCGTTGACGATGCGCTGGGCCAGGCCCTCGACCACGGCGGTCTTGCCGACGCCGGGCTCGCCGATCAGCACGGGGTTGTTCTTGGTCCGGCGGCTCAGCACCTGGATCGTGCGGCGGATCTCCTCGTCGCGGCCGATCACCGGGTCCAGCTTGCCGTCCTTGGCGGCCTGGGTCAGGTCGCGGGCGTAGCGCTTCAGGGCGTCGTAGCCTTCCTCGGCCGAGGCGCTGTCGGCCGTGCGGCCCTTGCGCATGGCCACGGCCGCGTCCTCCAGGCCCTTGGCGGTGACCCCGGCGGCCTTCAGCGCATTGGCGGCCTCGCCGCCTTCCTTGGCGATGGCGATCAGCAGGCGTTCGGTGGTGACGAAAGCGTCGCCCGCGGCCTTCGCGCCCTGCTCCGCCTCGGCGAAGACCCGCGCAGTTTCGGGTTTCATATAGAGCTGGCCCGAGCCGCCCTCGACCTTCGGCGTGCGCGCCAGCGCGGCCTCGATGGCCTTGTCGACCTCCGCGGGCCGGCCGCCGGCGCTCTGGATCAGCGAGGCGGTCAGGCCGTCGCGTTCCTCCAGCAGCACTTTCAGGATGTGTTCGGGCGCCAGGTGCTGATGGCGTCGGGCAAGCGCGAGGCTCTGCGCCGACTGGATCGCCTGCTTGGCGCGGTCGGAATAGATGTCGATGTTCATAGGTCCCCTCGATAGGCGGATCGTCGGCGGCCGCCTTGATCAAGCGCAGTCGCCAACGGACCCGATGTAGTGTGGCCGATCGGCAACACAAGGCTCAATCCGGCGAAATGCCGACGGTGGGGCGCCCGACGCAGGCAACACCTTCGGATGGGTGTGAGTTCAGCCCGCACGCACCTATCTGGGGCTGTCATGCGAATGCTCTCCCACATCCTCCTCGCCGGCGCGGCGGTCTCCGCCCTCGCCTCTTCCGCCCATGCGGCGGGCTTTTACCTGCAGGAGCAATCCGTCCGTGGCGCGGGGCGCGCCTATTCCGGCGAGGTCGCCGACACCGGCGTCCAGTCGCTGTGGTGGAATCCCGCCGCCATCGCCCGCTCCCCGCGCGAGGCCTATGTGGGCGCCCACGCCGTGCTGGTGGACGCCGACGTCGCCAACACCGGCTCGACCGTCACCTATCCGGGCGGGACCACTTTGCCGGTCAGCGGCGAGCCGCGCGCGTTCAAGCCGATCCAGGATGGCCTCGTCCCCAACTTCGCCATCGCCACGCCCATCGGCGACCGCTTCGCCATCGGCCTCTCCATGGCCGCGCCCTACAACTTCACCACCAAGTACCGCCGGGGCGCCTGGGCCCGCTACGACGCCCTGGAGTCGCGCCTGAACAGCGCCGACATCCAGCTCACCGGGGCCATGAAGGTCACCGACTGGCTCGACCTGGGCGTGGGCGTCAGCGCCGAATACGCCGACGCCAAGCTCTCCACCGCCTCGCCCAACCTCTCGCCCCTGCTGCCCGACGGCATCACCCAGCTCAGCGGCGACGGCTGGGATTTCGGCTGGTCCGTGGGCGCCCAGGCGCACTTCGACCGCCTGACGCTGGGCGCCAGCTATCGCGCCTCGGTCGACCACAAGCTGAAGGGTGACGTGTTCGTCGGCGGCCTGCTGGGCCCGCTGGCCGGCGGCAACGCAAACGTCCCGGGCTCGGCCAGCTTCTCGACGCCGTGGATCGCCACCTTCGGCGCTCGCTACGCCCTCACCGACCGGCTGACGATCAACGGCCAGGTCCAGCGCGTGGGCTGGGGCGAGTTCGACGCCATCGACGTGAAGACCCCGGCCGGCCCGCAGGCGCTGGCCCAGAACTACAACGACGTCACGTCGGGCGGCGTCGGCTTCGACTACGCCCTGAACGACCGCCTCACCTTGCGCGCCGGCGTCCAGTACGACCCGACGCCCACGCCCGACGACGAGCGCACCGCCCGCGTGCCCGACGGCGACCGCTGGCTCTATGGCGCCGGCGCGACGGCGAAGCTCACCGACCGCCTGACCCTGGACGTGGCCGCCGCCTACATCGACTTCGCCGACAGCGACGTGCGCCACGACACGGTCTTCTACCCCGGCACGCCGGCCGCCGTGACCACCCGCCTCAACGGCGAGGTGAAGGGCCAGGGCTACATCATGTCGCTCGGCCTGACCTCACGGTTCTAGTCCGGCGGCTCAGTTCGGCGGGTTGTGCTTCTCGACGAAGGCCATGGTGGCCTCCAGCGTCTGCAGGCGGGTCTCGCCGCGCGACAGCCAGTGGTCCTCGCCCTTCTGCACGATCAGCTCGTAGGGCTTGCCGGCCTTCTTCAGGGCGTCGGCCATGATCTGGCTCTGCTCGAGCGGCACCACGCTGTCGTCCTTGCCGTGGATCAGCAGGATCGGGATCTGCACCTTGTCGGCGTGGGCGGCCGGCGAGATCGAGGCCAGCACCGAGCGGTCGTCCTCGGCGCCCATGAACCGCGTCCAGTAGCGGAAGGCGCCGACGCCCCGCTTTGACCTGGACCAGTTCACGAAGCGTCCCAGGTCGGATGGGCCGCTCACCGCCACGGCGCAGCGATAGACGCCCGGGTCCAGCGCGGCCCCGGCCAGGGACGCATAGCCGCCGTAGCTCGCGCCCACGATGCAGACCCGCCGGGCGTCGATCTTTCCCTCGCTGGCGAGGTAGGCCACGCCGTCCGACAGGTCGGTCTGCATCTTGCGGCCCCACTGGCCATACCCGGCTTCCAGCAGCGCATCGCCCAGGCCCTCGGAGCCGCGGAAGTTCACCTGCAGCACCGCATAGCCGCGCGAGGCCATGCCCTGGGCCCACCAGTCGAAGCCGGGCTCGTCGCGCGCCGCCGGGCCGCCGTGCGGGAAGACGATCAGGGGCAGGCCCTTCACGTCCTTGCCACGCGGCGTGGTCAGGTAGCCGGTCAGCTCCAGTCCATCGCGGGCCTTGAAGCGGATCGGCTTCTGGGCGGCGACATCCTCGGGCTTCACGCCCATGTACTCGCCGCCCAGCCAGGTGGCCTTGCGCGTCGCCAGGTCGACCAGCGCATACGCCGGCCCCTCGTCCAGCGAGTCGACACGGACGGCGATCTTCTGGTGGTCCGCCGACCAGGACTCGAGCGAGACCATCGAGCCCTTGTAGGCCGCCGTCACCGCCCGCCAGACCCTCTGGTCCTCCGGCCGCAGGAAGCTGTAGCGGCCCTCGTCGCCCACCAGGGCATACTGGCCGATCAGCCGCCCGTCCTGCGGGTCGTAGATCGGGCCCTGGCCGTCGGTCACGCTCATCGGTGCGCCGGCCTGGGCGCCGTCGATCCGCGCCTCGCGCCAGATGGGCTGCTCCTTGTCGTCCAGCGCCTGGTAGAGGACCGACTTGCCGTCGGGGCCCAGGCCCATCATCGACGGCGGATCGATCGGCGCCATCACACCGACGGCTTCCCGCCAGCCGCCGCCCGGCGCGCGCAGTGCGATGGACCAGCGGCCGCTCTTCATGTCGTACGTCTCGCGGGCGACCGGCTCGCCGTCGACGCCGATGGCCCAGTCGCGGGTGTCCTCGTCGCCGACCTCGACCTCCTTGCTGGTGGCCCGCTCGAGGTCGACGCGGAACAGCGCCAGCCGCCCGCGGCTGTTCACGAACTTGATCCCCTGCACGAACACCGTGGGCTCGCCGTGATACATGCGGACCACCGGCGCGCCGGCGACGGTGTTCATCGCGCTGTCGACGTCACGCAGCAGCGGCAGGACCTTGCCGGTGGCGAGATCCATCCGGAACGCCATCATCCATTCGCGCTGGGTCGTGATCACGTCCATCGGCAGGGCCGTGACGCTGGTGACGATGATCAGGTGCTTGTCGCCCGCCCACCGGACATAGCGCACCTTGGCGCGCCCGGTGCCGGCGCGCAGGGTCAGCTTCTGGGTGGCCAGGTCCTGGACGACGATCAGCCGGTCCTCGCCGTTGGTCAGCACCAGCGCCACCGCGTGGCCGCTGGGCGACACCGACGCCGCCTCGATGGTGGGCAGGCCGCCATAGGCCGACAGCGGCGCGGCGCGCGCGGTGAGGGCGAAGGCGCTCAGCGCAAGGCCGGCGAGGACGCGGAGGACGAGCATCGGAAACCTTGTTGCGGTCGGGCGGCTAGTTTGGCGGGTTGTGTTTCTCGACGAAGGCCATCGTCGTGGTCAGCATCTCGAGGCGCGTGTCGCCGCGGGAGAGCCAGTGGTCCTCGCCCTTCTGGATGACCAGCTCGACAGGCTTGCCGGCCCGCTTCATAGCGTCGGCCATGATCTGGCTCTGCTCCAGCGGCACGACGGTGTCGTCGCGGCCGTGCACCAGCAGCACCGGGATCGAAATCCGATCGGCGTGGGCGGCGGGCGATATCTCGCGCAGCGCGGCGTCCCCGCCCGTGTCGCCCCCCATGAAACGGGTCCAATAGCGGAAGGACTCCACCCCCTTGCGTTCGCGCGACCAGTCCACGAAACGGGGCAGGTCGGAGGGTCCCGACACCGAGGCCGCACAGCGGTAGACGCCGGTGTCGAGCGCCGCCCCCGCCAAGGCGGCGTACCCGCCGTAGCTGGCGCCGACGATGCAGACGCGCTTCGGATCGATCACGCCCTGCGCGGCGAGGTCGCGGACGCCGTCCGACAGGTCGGTCTGCATCTTGCGGCCCCACTCGCCGAACCCGGCGCGCGTGAACGACCAGCCGAAGCCGTCGGAGCCGCGGAAATTGACCTGGAGCACAGCGTAGCCACGCGAAGCGATGGCCTGCGGCCACCAGTCGAAGCCGGGCTCGTCGCGGGAGGCCGGCCCGCCGTGCGGCAGCACGACGAGCGGGAGGTCACGCGCCGACTTGCCGCGCGGCAGGGTTAGGTAGCCGGAGAGCTCCAGCCCGTCTTTCGCCTTGAAGCGCACCGGCCTGACCTCTGCGATGTCGTCCGCTGTCAGTTGGTCGTACGGCGAACCCAACCACTCGGCCTTGCGGGTCGCCAGGTCCACCACGGCATAACCCAGCCCTTCGGTCGCGGAGTCGGCCAGGACGACGATCTTGCGCCGGTCCTTCGACCAGGAGGCGAGCTTCACGCGATCGCCCTTGAAGGCGCCGCGAACAGCGTCCCAGGCCTTCTGGTCGTTCGGCGCGAAGAATGAGTAGCGCAGGTCGTCGCCCACCAGGGTCGAGACGCCGATCATGCGGTGCGTGTCCGGGTCGAAGATCAGACCGTCGACGTCGCGGACGTTGAGCGGCTCTCCGACGACTCCGTCCGCCGAGACTTCGCGGAGCACGTCGCCCTGCTCGCCCTGTTCGGCGATGACGACCGATTGGCCGTCGCGACCGAGGCCGACCAGGGACGGGCGCTCGGTCTTGGCCTGGACGGTGCGGACCTCGGCCCAGGCGCCGCCACTGCGGCGGAGCTTCAAGGTCCAGTGGCCATCGGTGGGGTCGTAACCCGACTTCGCGACCGGCGCGCCATCGTCGCCGAGGAGAATCCGGTTGGTCCGGTTGTCGCCGAGCTCGATCACGCGCTGGCCATCGCTCTTCAGATCGACCTGGATCACCGTCAGGACCGCGTAGGAGTTGGCATAGCTGATGCCCTGCAGGAACAGCGTGGGCACACCCTTGACGTCGCGAACCTGGGGCGGCGCGGCTAGCACGTTCATCGAGGCCCAGATGGCCGCGGTTGTCGGGTCGCGGAAGTGGGTGCCCGTCTGCTGGCGGCCGGGTGAGCGGTCGAGCAGCGGCTGCAGTCGCTGGGTCTTCAGGTTCAACGCGAAGGCCCGGGTGTATTCCTGCTTGGCGCCCTGGACCGTGCCTGCGCCAGGCATCTGGAAGTTCATGGCGGCCGTCTGGGACGCGCTGATGATCAGATAGTCCGAGCCAACCCAATCCAGGTTCCGCACCTTGGCGTCGCCGACGTCGTAGTATTTGGCGTCGCCACCCGCCAGTGGGCGGATCGCGAGGGTCCGCCGCTCGCCCTGGGACACGATCATCGCCAACATCGCGCCGTCGGGTGAGATTTCCACCGACTGGATGGACGGAAGGTTGCCATACGCGGCCAGCGGCGCCGCTTCCGCAGGCACGCCAAGACCCGCCGCGAACGCCAGCGCGAGCAGAAAACGCTTGAAACTCATGGTCCGGAAACAGGCCCCCACCTGATGCAATCCGAGATTGCCGTGGGGCGAAGCGCGCCGCAAGCGGGCTAGTTCAGTTCGTCCTTCTTAAGCGGCTCGGGCGGCAGCGGCGCCACCGGCACGCCGTCCTCCATCAGCTCGCGGACTTCCTTGGGTGTGGCCTGGCCGTAGATGCCGCGGTCCTCGGCCTTGCCCTCGTGGATGGCGCGGGCCTCGTTGGCGAAGGCGTCGCCGACGTCGTCGAAGTTCTCCTCGACGTGGGCGCGGATGCGGCCGGCGGCCTCCATCATCATCGCCTGCATCTTGGCCGGCGGGATCTCGCGGACCGTGCGCTTCGTGCCGGTGACGGCGGGCGCCATGATCTGCTTGCGCACCTGCTTCGAGCCGCACAGCGGGCATTCCAGCAGGCCGCGGCCCTGCTGGTCGTCGAAGTCGGCGGACGAGCCGAACCAGCCCTCGAATTCGTGGTCGTGGTCGCAGGAAAGGGCGTAGCGGATCATCGGATCGTCTTAGGGGCCGGTGAAGGCCCGCGCGTTGGTCAGCACCGGGATGGCCGCGCGCGCCTTGAGCGGCGCGGCCGGATCGAGGTCGGCCAGAAGCACGCCCGGCTCGTCATGGTCAAGTTTTGCAATGACTTGTCCCCAGGGCTCGACCACCAGCGAGCGGCCCCAGGTGCCGCGGCCGTCCTCGTGGAAACCGCCCTGGGCGGCGGCCAGGACGTAGCTGCCGGTCTCGATGGCCCGGGCCCGCATCAGCACCTCCCAGTGCGCCTCGCCGGTGGGCCGGGTGAAGGCCGCGGGGATGGTGATCACCGTGGCGCCCGCCATCGCCAGCGCGCGGTGCAGCGCCGGGAAACGCAGGTCGTAGCAGATGGTCAGGCCCAGCTTCACGCCGTCCACGTCGGCGACCACGGCGCGGTCGCCCGGCTCGTAGGTCTCGGACTCGCGCGCCGTCTCGCCGGTGGGCAGGTCGACGTCGAACATGTGCAGCTTGTCGTAGGTCGCCGCGATGGCGCCGGTCGGATCGATCAGCACCTGGCGGTTGGCGACCTTGCCGTCCTCGCGCTTCACCAGCGCCGAGCCGATGTCGATCCAGACGCCCAGGTCCTTCGCCGCCTTGCGCAGGCCGTTCACCACCGGGTCGTCCGCCAGCGACGCGAGCTGCGGAAGCAGCGTCTCGCGATGCTTCTGCAGGATGTTCGTCCCCTCGGGCGTCACGATCAGGCGTGCGCCCGCCGCGGCGGCCTCGCGCACCAGCGGCAGGGTATGGGCCAGCGCCGCGGCATGCGTCGCGGGCGTGCGGGTCTGGACGAGGGCGATCTTCATGGGGGTAGCATAGCCATCCCTCCCCTTCAGGGGAGGGTGGATGCGAGCAAGGCGAGCAGACGGGTGGGGAAGCGACGACCGGGCTCAACGCCTGGACCTTACGTCCCCACCCGTCTCGCTGCGCTCGCCACCCTCCCCTGAAGGGGACGGATAGGATTGCCTCACGCCGCCTCGAGCAGCGGATCCAGCTTTCCCTCGCGTTCGAGGGCCATCATGTCGTCGCAGCCGCCGATGTGCTGCTCGCCCACGAAGATCTGCGGGAAGGTCGCCCGGCCGCCCGAGCGCTGGATCATTTCCTGGCGCTTGTCGGGATCGAACGCCGCCTCGATCTCGGTGAACGGCACGCCCTTCTGTTCCAGCAGCGTCAGCGCGCGGATGCAGTAGGGGCAGAACGGCTTGGTGTAGATGGTGACGGGCTGGCTCATGGGGCTCTAACGAAACACCTCCGGGTTAAGGTTCATATGGTGAGTCCGGCCGCGGCCTGAACCCGGGCCACGACGGCCAAATCGACGCGGGCCGCGCCAGCGGCCTTCAGGGCCCGCGCACAGCCCTCCGCCGTCGCGCCCGTGGTCAGCACGTCGTCGATCAAAAGGATGCGCAGGCCTTCGACCTGCTTGCGCCGCGCCTCGGGCACTTCGAACGCGCCGGCCACATTGCGCTTGCGGCCCGACCCGGAGCGGCCGGCCTGGGTGGCGGTGGCCCGGCGGCGGACCAGAGCGTCGGGCAGGTAGGGCGTGCCGGTCAGGACCGAGAGCGGCCGGGCGATCTCGGCGGCCTGGTTGTAGCGCCGCCGCAGCAGGCGCAGCGGGTGCAGGGGCACCGGCGCGATCGCGTCGGCCTCCTCGATGAGTTCGCGGGCGCTGCGCGAGATCCAGCGGGCCAGCATCGGCGCGAGGTCCAGCCGATCGGCGTGCTTCAGTTTCAGGATCGGGTCGCGTGAGGCCTCGTCGTAGAGGCAGGCCGCGCGGGCGGCGTCGAAGGCGCGCGGCTTGGCCAGGCAAGCCGCGCACCGCGCGCCCGGATCGAATTCGAACGGCGCCCCGCAGCCGTCGCAGACCGGGCCGTCCAGGAAGCGGATGCGGCTCCAGGCCAGGGCCGAGAACCCGCCCGCCAGCGGCCGCGGTCCGCCGTCCAGCGCCTGGGGCGGAAACAGCATGTCCAGGGCCACGCGCCAGGCCGCCTGGACTTTGGGCTTCCAACCCGCGGCGAAATCGCCATCTTCCGCGGCCATGCCGGCCCCACCGCTCCTCTTCGACCGCGCCCTGCACCGCAAGCGCCTGGATCGCGCCGCGCGGAGCTATGGGAACGCCGACTTCCTGCAGCGCCGGGCGGCCTATGACGTCGCCGAGCGCCTGGCGCCCATCCTGCGCACTTTCAGCTTGGCCGTCGACCTCTCCGCGCGCGGCGGCGCCTTCGCCGAAGCCGTGGCCGATGAGGCGCCCGGCAAGGTGACGACTCTCATCGAGGCCGACCTCTCGCACCGCATGCTGGCCGGCCGCGGCGGCGCCCGCGTGGTGGCCGACGAGGAACGACTGCCGTTCGCCGACGCCAGCCTCGACCTGATCGTCTCGACGCTGGGCTTGCACTGGACCAACGACGTGGTGGGGGCCCTGATCCAGATCCGCCGGGCGCTGAAGCCGGACGGCCTGTTCATCGGCGCATTCCTGGGCGGCGTGACCCTGACCGAGCTGCGCCAGTCGCTGGTGGCGGCCGAGAGCGAGATCTTGGGCGGCGCCGGCAGCCGCGTCTCGCCCTTCGCCGACGCCCAGGACGCCGCCAACCTCCTGCAGCGCGCTAGCTTCGTGCAGCCCGTCAGCGACGTCGACACGGTGACCGTCACCTACGAGCATCCGCTGAAGCTGCTCGCCGACCTGCGCCAGATGGGCGAGACCAACGTGCTGGCCGACCGCCACCCCAAGCCGCTGACCCGCGCCCTGCTGCAGCGGACGTTCGAGATCTATGCCCAGAAATTCGGGACGGACGACGGCCGCATCCCCGCGACCTTCGAGATCCTCACCCTCACCGGATGGGCCGCCGCCGCGCCGGCCGGCTGATCGCAAGCTTGGCCATAAGCCTTTGATAACCATACGGGTGTGACAGTCCGCCACGGCGCAGGCCGGGCCGTCCGCGGCCAAGCTCGCGTCATCGGGGGGCGGCTTCGTCAGGGGGACTGACATGCGCCCAAGCACTATCCGCGGCCTCATGGCCGCGACCATCGCCATTGCGCTCGCCGGCTGCGCCACGAGCTCTTCTTCGCCTGAGAGGGGGCCGTCGCGGACCCCGAGCAGGACGGGGCCTGTCGCCGTCGGCATCGACGCGGGCCTGGCCGGCCGGGCCAGCGCCTTCGAAGCCTATACGCGGCGCGCGTCGGCCATCGACCCGTCGTTCTCCGGCCCCGGCGAGATCGCCGAGCGGCTGCGCACGGCCGCGGGCTACGAACCCAAGGAGCTGGAGGCGGGCATGATCGCCTACGCCGCCCTGGCCGCCATGCAGGAGCCGTCGTTCGTCGCCGGCGTCCGTTCGCCGAAGGGCCGCGAGGCCGCCCGCCGGCTGGCCGCCGATCCCGACGCCGCGCTCGACCTCCCCGGAGGCGCTGCGGCCGCCCAGCGGGCGAACGCCGCCCTCGCCCGCCGGGGCGAGGCCCTGGCCGACGCCGGCGCGCGCGTGAAACAGGCCTCCTACAGCGTCCAGCGCCAGGCTTGGTCGCGGGCGCGCCTCACCAACGGTCCCCAGCGGCTGGCGGCGGTGAAGCAGGCGGCGGGCTACCGGCCGGAAGCCGCCGACCGCGCCCGGCTGACCGCAGCCATCTCCGAAGGCGGCCGCCGCGGCGGGGCCAGCCCCGTGGTGGCGCGCGGCGTCGCGCTGGCCGCCCTCACCGTGCTGGGCCAGGACGGCGCGGGCCGCTCGCTGCTGAGCGAACCCAAGAGCGGCCAGTGCCTGCGGATCGCCAAGCTCAACTACCACCAGTGCCTGGCGGCGGCCGGAACCCACTACGAGGACATCTACTGCCTGGGCGTCCACGCCATGAAGGACCCCGGCCAGTGCGTGGTGGACGCCACCAAGCCGGCGCGATCGATGCGCCGGGCCAGCCTGGACTAGCCCAAGGCCTCGGCCGCCAGTTCGGCCTCGACCGTGCAGACGACGCCTTCCGGGCGGAAGTCCATGCGGACGAGGCCGCGCAGTTCCTCCGCGAGCCCCTGCTCCAGCAGGCGCGCGCCGAAGCCGCGGCGGATCGGGCCTTCCACGGCCGGCCCGCCGCTCTCGCGCCAGGTGAAGCACAGGCGTCCGCCGTCGACGTTCCAGCGCACCTCCACCCGGCCGCCGGGCGTGGACAGCGCGCCGTACTTCACCGCGTTGGTGGCCAGTTCGTGCGCCGCCAGGGCCAGCGCGACCGCGGTCTTGGGCTCTAGGTTCACGTGCGGCCCCGAGACGGTGAGCCGGCCGCCGCCCGGGTCCTGCGGGGCGATCGCCTCCGTGACGATCCGCAGGATCGATCCGCCTTCCCAGCTCTGCCGGTTCAGCACGTCATGCGCCGCCGCCAGCGCGGCCAGGCGTCCCTCGAAGGCCTCGCGCGCCGGCTGGGACATGCCGCCCGAGCGGAATGACTGCCAGGCGATGGCCTGGACGATGGCCAGGGTGTTCTTCACCCGATGGTTCAGCTCGTTGACGAGCAGCCGCTGGCGCCGCTCGGCCATCTTGCGCTCGGTGATGTCGAGGTTGGTGCCGACCACCCGCACCGGCTGGCCGTCGGGCCCGAACACGAAACGCGCGGCGCCCTCGATCCAGCGGACGTCGCCGTCGTCGCGGACGATCTGGAACTCGTTGTGGACCACGTCCTGTCCGGCGGCGATCGCCTGGGCGGCCTCCGCGTCGATGCGGACCAGGTCTTCGGGGACGACCCGGCGGCGGAAGTGGTCGGTGTGGCCCTCGAACCCGCCGCGCGGGATGCCGAAGATGTCCTCCATCTCGCCCGACCAGGTGGCCGCGCCGCTCTGCACATCCCAATCGAAGATCCCGACGGCGTGGGCCGCCACCGCCATGTCCAGCCGCTCACGGCTCTCGCGCATGGCCTGCTCGGCCAGCACCCGCTCGGTGACGTCGAAATTGGTGCCGACGATCCGCTCGGGCTGCTTGTCGCGGTCGTAGACCACCCGGGCGACGCCCTCGATCCAGCGGATCGCGCCGTCCGTGCGGAAGATGCGGAAGTGGAAGTCGATCAGGTCGCGCCCCGCCGCCAGGGCGGCGCCCGTGTCGGCCTGGGCCTGGGCTAGGTCGTCCGGATGCACGCGCCGATTGAAGTCCTCGGGCGTGCCCGCGAACGTCCCGGGCTCCAGGCCGAAGATCATCTCGAGCTCAGGGCTCCACACCACGCGATTGGTCGGCACCTGCCAGTCGAAGATGCCGATCCGGTGCGCGGCGACCGCCAGGTCCAGCCGCTCGCGGCTCTCCTGCATGGCCCGCTCGGCCAGGGTGCGGTCGGTGACGTCGACGATCGAGACGCCCAGGCCGTCGCGGCCGAGCGGCTTCACGCGGAAGTCGACGAAGCGGCCGGGCGACAGCACCGATCGGCCCGTCATGCGCCCCGCCACCCCCTCGTCCATCGCCCGTTCCAGCAGCGGCGAAAAAGGCGACGACTTGCCGGTCGGAAAGTACTCCCAGATCGACTTGCCCAGGATCTGGGCTCGCGGGGCGCCGAGCATCACCTCGGCAGCGTCGTTGATCAGCACGAAACGCCAGTCGCGATCCAGCACGTAATAGGCGTCGTCGATACTGTTTACGAGTGCCGCGAGCCGCGCGTCCGTCTCGAAGCTGAGCTTGGCTTTCCTCAAGGTCTTCCTGCGCCCCGCCGACTCTTTACCATCAAGCCATACCGTGGGCTCCGCGTCACAACGCATCACCGTGTTCGGCGACGCGAGCCGCCGCGCAACACCGCCGCGACTCAGGGCTCCGGCGTCCACACCCCGACGCGCCCCTTGCCGCCGGCGGCGACGCAGGTCCCGGCGCGACAGGCGACGGCATGGAAGGCCTCGTCGTCGACCTGCTTCCAGGTGCGGCCGTTGTCGGGGCTGACGGAGGTGCCGCGCGGACCGACGGCGATGAGCGTCTTGGCGTCGAGGCGGCCGACGCCTTCCAGCAGGCGCGGCTTGCCCGCGTGCGGCGGCGCGCTCCAGGTCGCGCCGCCCAGCGCGATGGATGGGCCGGGCGCCAGCTCGTCCTTGTAGTCGCCGCCCACGACCACGGCGCGCACGGTGCTCAGCGCCAGGCCGCCGAAGAGGCCGGCCGTCTCGCCGGCGCCGAGCGGAGTGTCGGAAACCGTCCAGGTCTTGCCGTCGTCGGGCGAGCGGTGGACGCGGCCCTTGCCCAGGCCGCCCGACACGATCCAGACCTCGCCCCCCGGGCCGAGGAACAGCGCCGAGTTGCTGGCCGCAAAAGCGGCCTCGCCCTTCTCCACCGGCGGGCCGTCGAGGCGGGTCCAAGACCGGCCGCCGTCGCGGGTGCGCAGCAGGAACCAGCGGCCGTCGACCGGGTCGCCCAGGACGTAGCCCGTGAGCGCGGTGCGGAAGGCCACGGTGTCGAGGAAGCTGCCCGGCAGGCGGGTTTCGAACGCCAGCGCCCAGGTCTTGCCCGCGTCGGCGGTGCGGAACAGCTTCGCCTGGCCGGCCGGGCCGTCGCCGGCGCTCATCAGGATGGTCGTCTGCGGCCCGACGGCGGCCAGTCCACGGAAGTCCAGCGCCACGCCCTCGGGCGTGGCCGCGAGGCGCCACGTCGCGCCCCCGTCGCGGCTGACGGCGTAGGTCCCCTTGGCGCCCGAGACGTGGAGGCCGCCGGACGCGTCCACCCCGGCCGCGCGCAGGGTGACCTCCTGCGGCAGGCCGGTGACCTTCCACGCCGCCAGCGCCGGCGCTGGCGCGAGCAGGGCCACGGCGGCGATGAGGGCGCGCAGCACGCTCAGACGCCCAGCAGGTGCAGCGCGACCTCGCGGCGGTGCGGGCGCTTGCGATGCTCGAACAGGTAGATCCCTTGCCAGGTGCCCAGCGCCAGCTTCCGGTCGATCAGCGGGATCGAGAGCTGCACGCCCGTCAGCACCGCGCGCAGATGGGCCGGCAGGTCGTCCGGCCCCTCGTCCTGGTGGCGGTAGGCGCGGCTCTCGGGCGCGACGGCCGCCACCCAGTCCTGCACGTCGGCGCGCACATTGGGGTCGGCGTTCTCCTGGATGACCAGCGACGCCGAGGTGTGGCGGCAGAACAGCGTCAGGAGGCCGGTGGTCATCTCCTGGTTCCGCGTCCAGGCGACGACCTCGGCGGTGATCTCGTGCAGGCCCTGGCCCGGCGTCGAGAGGTGCAGCATGCGGGCGGCCTGGCGCATCAGATCAGGTCCCGGAGCCACGCCACCAGCGGCGCGTCGGCCGGCGGCATCGGATAGCTGTCGAGGTCGATGGGCTTCACCCAGGCCATGGCCTTGTGCTCGCGGTTGGTGACCTGTCCCTCCCACCGGCGGACCAGGTAGAGCGGCATCAGGAGATGGAACGCCTCGTATTCATGGCTCGCGAACACGAAGGGCGCCAGGCACGCGTGGCTGACCTTGATGCCCAGCTCCTCCTCCAGTTCGCGGATCAGGCACGCCTCGGGCGTCTCGCCGGGCTCCACCTTGCCACCGGGAAATTCCCAGAGGCCCGCCAGCTGCTTGCCCTCGGGCCGCTGGCAGATCAGCACCCGCCCGTCGATATCCACCAGCGCCGCAGCGGCGACGAGAAGCATGCGCTTTTCGGTCATGGGATTGCTTCCCACGCCCTGCGGCCAAAAGGCAACTACCGCTGGCATTCGCCCCCAATGGGTTGACTTCGCCGCTCTAAACCCCGATGTGCCGCCTGCGCTCTTCCCGAGCGCTATCTGCGTTCCAGCCGCGTGGGGCCTCATTTGAGGCTCAGCCTGTCGAGCGCCGTGAGGTTTTCTCACCCGATGCGCCCATCACGCGGGGCGCCTCCCCAAAGACCGGCGCCAGGCGACCCGCGGAAGACCCGCGAAGGTCGTGTTCGGCGCATACGCGAAAGACTATCGTTTGACCCAATTCACTGACCTTGGCCTGGCCAAGCCGCTGCTCAAGGCGCTGGCCGACGAGGGCTACACCCAGCCGACGCCGATCCAGGCGCAGGCCATCCCCGGCGTCATGTCCGGCAAGGACCTGCTGGGCATCGCCCAGACGGGCACCGGCAAGACCGCCGCCTTCGCCCTGCCGATCCTGCATCGCCTGGCCGAGAACCGTAAGGCCGCCCCGCGCCGCAGCGCCCGGGTGCTGGTGCTTGCCCCCACCCGCGAACTCGCCACCCAGATCGGCGAGAGCTTCAAGAACTACGGCAAGCACATGGGCGTCTCGGTCGCCGTGGTGTTCGGCGGCGTGAAGTACGGCGGCCAGATGCGCGCCCTGGCGCCCGGCGTCGACGTGCTGGTGGCCACCCCCGGCCGCCTGCTCGACCACCTGGCCGAGAAGACGATCACCCTGGAAGGCGTCGAGATGTTCGTTCTCGACGAGGCCGACCAGATGCTGGACATGGGCTTCATCGTCCCGATCCGGAAGATCGTGAAGTACGTGCCCCGCGTGCGGCAGAACCTGTTCTTCTCGGCCACCATGCCGAGCGAGATCGAGACCCTGGCCGGCGAGATCCTCAACCGCGACCCGCTGAAGGTCTCGGTGACCCCGCAGGCCACGACGGTCGAGCGCATCAACCAGCGTGTCCTGTTCGTCGAGCAGCAGCGCAAGCGCGCCCTGCTGGCCGAGCTGTTCGACGACGCCGGCTTCAAGCGCGTGATCGTCTTCACCCGCACCAAGCGCGGCGCCGACCGCGTGGCCAAGGGCCTGGAACAGGTGGGCGTCGAGGCCGTCTCGATCCACGGCGACAAGAGCCAGGGCCAGCGCGAGCGCGCTCTGGCGGCGTTCAAGGCCGGCGAGGTCCGCGCCCTGGTCGCCACCGACATCGCCGCCCGCGGCATCGACATCGACGCGGTCAGCCACGTGGTGCAGTTCGAGCTGCCGAACGTGCCCGAGGCCTATGTCCACCGGATCGGCCGTACGGCCCGCGCCGGCGCCGACGGCTCGGCCGTGGCCTTCTGCGCCGACGACGAGCGGAACCTGCTGAAGGACATCGAGAAGGTGACCCGCCAGCGGATCCCCAGTTTCGACCGCCGCAACGACCGCCACCTGGGCGCGGCCACCGCCGCCCTGCCCGACCAGCCGAAGGGCAAGTCGGAAGGCCAGGGTCAGGGCCGCGGCCGGCCACAGCCGCATCGCGGCGGCCACCAGCCGAAGCGCAACCGCAACCATGCGGACGCCAAGCCGGGCCGTCCGGAAGGCCGTCCCGAGAACCGCCCGCAGCGCGCCGAGGGCGAGGCCGCCAAGCCCGCCTTCAAGGGCCCGCGTCGTCGCCGTCGCGGCGGGGCTGGCGGGGGCGGTGGCGACCGCAAGCCGTCGGGCGTCTGGTCGAACCGCTAGAAGCATTGCCGCCTTCTCCCCTTGTGGGAGAAGGTGTCGCCCGAAGGGTGACGGATGGGGGGTCGCGCGGCATGTCCGGCGGCCCCTTCTTCGTTTGGGCGCGCTGGCCGGCGGAGCGCAACTCGTCACCCGCGCCTGTCACCTTCTCCTGCAAGGGCAGAACGCCTCGCAGACCTTGGACCTCCGGCCGGAACGCACTAGACGGGCGGTGACCCATGCCACCCTCGCTCCGCGACACCACCGTCTCCGCCCTCGGCGTCGTCCGCCGGTGGCCGCCCGTGCACTGGGCGGTTCACCAGGTCGCGCTGCAGATGATCAGGACGCGTTGGGGCGAGCGTTTCGTGCGCAGCGTCGTGGGCCCCCAGGCCCAGACGGACAAGGAATATGCCGCCTGGGTCGCGGCCTACGACACCCTGTCCGACGCCGACCGCGACGCCATCCGCAACCACATAGACCGGTTCGCCGAGCGGCCGACGATCTCGGTGGTGATGGCCGCCTATCGGTCGGACCCGCACCTGCTGCACGAGGCCGTCTCGTCGGTGCGGGCCCAGCTCTATCCGCACTGGGAACTGTGCATCGCCGACGACGCCTCGCCGGGCGACGCCACATGGAACGCCCTGACCGAACTCGCCGCCCAGGACGACCGCATCAAGCTGGTCCGGCGCGAGGCGAATGGGGGGATCGCCGCCGCCACGAACTCGGCCCTGGCCCTGGCCACGGGCCAGTTCGTCGCCTTCCTCGACCATGACGACCTGCTGGCCGAACGCGCCCTCTACGAGGTCGCCGCCGAGCTCGACGCCCATCCCGACGCCGAGCTGATCTTCTCCGACGAGGACAAGATCGACGAGAAGGGCCGCCGCTCCCAGCCGCACCACAAGACCGACTGGAACGCCGAGCTGATGGCGGGCGTGAACGCCGTGAACCACCTGACCGTCGTCCGCCGCGACCTGCTGAACGCCCTCGGCGGCCTGCGCGAAGGCTTCGAGGGCGCCCAGGACCACGACCTGGTGCTGCGCGCCGCCGAGCGGGCGACGCCGTCCCGCATCCGGCACATCCCCTGGGTGCTCTACCACTGGCGCTGGCAGGGCAAGCAGGGCTCGTTCTCCCGCGCCCGGGCGGCCGAATGCGGGGCCTCGGCGGCGCGCGCGGTCTCCGAACATCTGGCCCGGACCGGCCAGGCCGGGACCGTGGAAGAGCTGGACCTGACGGCCCGCTGGCTGCGGGTGCGCCGGCCCCTGCCCGACCCGAAGCCGCGGGTCAGCGTGATCATCCCCACCCGCGACCGCGCCGACCTGGTCGCCCAGGTCGCCGACGGCGTGCTGGCGAAGACGGCCTATGCGCCGCTGGAACTGCTGATCGTCGACAACGGCAGCGAGGCGCCCGAGACCCTGGCCCTGTTCGAGCGCCTGAAGGCCGACCCGCGCGTCCGCGTCCTGCCCGCGCCCGGCCCCTTCAACTTCTCGCGCCTCAACAACCTGGCCGCCGCCGAGGGGAAGGGCGAGGTGCTCGTCCTGCTCAACAACGACATCTCGATGATCCGCCCGGGCTGGCTGGACGAGATGGTCGCCCAGGCGATCCGCCCGAACGTCGGCGCGGTCGGAGCCAAGCTATACTATCCGGACGACACGCTGCAGCACGCCGGCGTCGTCCTGGGTGTCGGCGACGTGGCCGAGCGCGTGGCGGGCCACCTCTACGCCGGCGCGGGCTCCAACCACCCCGGCTACCAGGGCCACCTGCGCCTCGCCCGCAACGTCTCGGCCGTGACCGCCGCGTGCCTTGCGATCCGCAAGTCGGTCTGGGACAGCGTGGGCGGCATGGACGAGGCGGACCTCGCCGTCGCCTTCAACGACGTGGACCTGTGCCTGAAGGTGCGGGCGGCCGGCTACGACATCGTCTGGACGCCCTTCGCCGAGCTCCATCACCACGAGAGCGCCAGCCGCGGCTCGGACCTGGCGCCCGAGAAGGTCGCGCGGTTCACGGCCGAGGTCCGCGTCATGCGCGACCGCTGGGGCCCGGTCCTGGACGCCGACCCCTTCTACGGCCCGGTGTTCGACAGGCGCTTCACCAACTACCGGCTGGGCGAGCCGCCCGACCGCGTCGCGCCGTGGCTCAGGACCGATAGTCGCCGTTGATCTCGACGTACCGCTTGGTGAGATCGCAGGTCCAGACCGTCGAGCTGGCCCGGCCCACGCCCACGTCCACGGCGACCTCGAGCTCCTGCTTCTTCATGTAGGCGCTCATCTTGGCCTCGTCGTAGCTGCCGGCGATCAGCCCGTCCTGCGCCGCCCAGTGGGGGCCGAACTTCACGCTGAGCGAGTCCCGGTCGATGGGCTCGTCGGCCTTGCCCACCGCCATGACGATGCGACCCCAGTTGGCGTCCTCGCCGGCGAAGGCGGTCTTCACCAGCGGGCTGTCGGCGATCGAGCGGGCGATCTTGCGGGCCGAGGCGGCGCTCTCGGCGCCCGTCACCGTGATCTTGATGAACTTGGTGGCCCCCTCGCCGTCGCGGACCAGTTGGTGCGCCAGGTTCATCAGCACGCCTTCCAGCTTGTCGCGGAAGTCGGCCAGGCGGCGGTCGCCCGCGCGGCTGATCTTCGGCGCGCCGGACTGGCCGGTGGCGAACAGCAACAGCGTGTCGTTGGTCGAGCGGTCGCCATCCACCGTGACCGCATTGAAGGTGTTGCGGGTGTAGAGATTGCAGAGGTTCTGCAGCGCGCCGGGCGAGATCGCCGCGTCGGTGACCACGAAGGCCAGCATGGTCGCCATGTCGGGCGCGATCATGCCCGAGCCCTTGCAGATCCCACCGATCCGGACCTTCACCCCGTCGATGTCGGCCTCGGCGTAGGCCCCCTTCGGGAAGGTGTCGGTGGTCATGATGGCGCGCGCGGCGCCGCCCCAACCGTCCTCCGTCAGGTGGTGTTCCAATTCGGGCAGGCGCGCTGTGATCTTGGCGTCGTCCAGCAGCACGCCGATGACGCCCGTCGAGGCCACCATCACGTCGCGCTGGCGGCAGTCGAAGCGCTTGCCCACCGCCGAGGCCACGCGGCGCACGGCGTCCGCGCCGGGGCGGCCGGTGAAGGAATTGGCGCAGCCGGCGTTGACCACCAGCGCGCGGATGCCCTCGCCCTTGGTCGCCTCCAGGTGGCGCTTGCACCAGTCGACGGGAGCCGACCCCACGCCGTGGCGCGTGAAGACCCCGGCGCAGCTCGCGCCCTCCGGGAAGTTGAACACCAGCAGGTCGGGGCGGTCGTGCTTGTAGAAGCCCGCCCGACCCGTCGCCATGGTCACGCCGCGGATCGGCTTCATGCGCGGGAACGACACGGCCAGAGGCGAGACAGGCATGGCCGACTTGTCGACCTTGCCCGTGGCCGGCGCGGCGGGTGCGGGGGTGGCGGCGCGGTCGTCGAAGGCGCGCGAGGCCTTGTCGGCGCGCTTCAGCCCGGCGCGCTTCAGCGCGCTGGTCAGCGGGTCGAGGGCGCGCTCGACCGCATGGCCCACCACCTCGGCGGGCTTCGGCGACGACCTGGCGGGGGCGGCCTTCGCCGCGGGCTTGGCGGGCTTGCGGCTCATTTGACGGCTCCCTTGATCTGGGGCGTGGCGACGGGGGCGGCCGGCGCGGCTTTCGGCGCGTCGGCGGGCGGAACGGGCTTCGGCGCGCCGGCTTCCGGCTTGGCCAGCACCTCGACCTTGGCCTTGGCGCGCAGCTTCTCCAGCAGGTCGCGGATACGGTCGTAGGTCAGGAAACGGACGATCTGAGGGCGCGCGGCGTCCAGGGCGATCGGCTGCTCCTGGCGCACGTCCTCGATCTTCATCAGCGCGAAGCCGCCCTGCACCGGGATCGGCCCCACCAGCTGGCCGGCCTTCGCGCCCTTCAGCGCCGCGTCATAGGCCTCGGGCATCACGTCGGTGGTGAAATAGCCCAGGTCGCCGCCGTTGAAGCGGGTGGAGGCGTCGCGCGACCGCTCCATGGCCAGCGCCTCGAAGTTCGCGCCCGTGGCCAGCAGCTTCTTCACCTGCTCGACCTCGGCGGCGGTGGCCAGCACGATCTGCCGGGCGTGGATCTCCTCCGAGCGCTTCGCCAGCTTCTGCTGCTCCTCGTAGAGGCCGCGGATGTTGTCCTCGGTGACGGCGTCGGCGACCGTGGTCTCGACCAGCATGTCGCCCATCACCCGGTCCTGGGCGGCGGTCAGGCGGCGCTGGGCCAGCGGGTCCTTGTCCAGCTTGCGCCGCTGGGCCTCGGCGGCCAGCAGCTTCTGGTCGATCACTTGGTCCATCATCTGGCGGAACAGGTCGGACGAGGCGTCCAGCGGCTCGCCCTCGCCGATCAGGCCCTGGGCGATCGCCTCGCGCTTCACGTCCGACGCCCAGACCGTCTTGCCGTCGACCTTGGCCACGGCCTTGTCGCCGCGCTCGGGCGGCGTCGAGCTCTCGCCCCCGCGGTTGCAGGCGGCCACGCTGAGCGCCAGCGCGACGAGGATCCCTGCGGTGCGGAGCGGACCTGAGGCCATCGTGAATTCCCTTGCCCCGCCGCGGCGCGGACCGCCCGTCCCTAGCCATTTCCACTCGGGGATGCAAAGGTTGCGCCCGAGTATTCCGGGCCCCGACCGAGGGCTCAAAAATCCATTCGTTGGGAGGACTATTGCAGATGCGTGAAGCCGTCGTCGTTTCGTATGCCCGCACCGGCCTGGCCAAATCCGGCCGCGGCGGTTTCAACATGACCCCGACCGTCTCCATGGCCGCGCACGCCGTGAAGCACGCGGTGGCCAAGGCCGGCGTGGCCGGCGGCGACGTCGAGGACGTGTTCATGGGCAACGTGGCCCACGGCGGCGGCAACATCGCGCGCCAGGCGGGCCTCCTGGCCGGCCTGCCGGTCAGCGCCTCGGGCGTGACCGTGAACCGCTTCTGCTCGTCGGGCCTGCAGACCATCGCCATGGCGGCGAACCACGTCCGCAACGACGGCGCGCCCGTGGTGGTGGCCGGCGGCGTGGAGTCGATCTCCATGCCGAACATGGGCACCGGCCCGAACAACTTCGACCCGGCGCTGACCGCGGCGCATCCGGCGATCTTCATGGCGATGATCGACACCGCCGACATCGTGGCCCAGCGCTACAACGTCAGCCGTGAGGCCCAGGACGAGTATTCGCTGGAAAGCCAGCGCCGCATGGCCGCCGCCCAGCAATCGCAGAAGTTCGCGGACGAGATCGTCCCGATGAAGACCAAGATGAAGACGGTCAACAAGGAGACGAAGGAAGAGTCCGTCGTCGACTACGTCGTGGACCGCGACGAGTGCAACCGCCCCGACACCACCATCGAGGGCCTGCGCAAGCTGGAGCCGGTGAAGGGCCCGGGCAACTTCATCACCGCCGGCAACGCCAGCCAGCTCTCGGACGGCGCCGCCGCCGTGGTGATCATGGAAGGCAAGGAAGCCGAGCGCCGCGGCCTGTCGCCCCTGGGCGTGTTCAAGGGCTGGGCCGTCGCCGGCTGCGAGCCCGACGAGATGGGCATCGGCCCCGTCTTCGCGATCCCGCGCCTCCTCGAACGTCACGGCCTGAAGGTCGACGACATCGACCTGTGGGAGCTGAACGAGGCGTTCGCCAGCCAGTGCCTCTACAGCCGCGACAAGCTGGGCATCGACCCCGAGAAGTACAACGTCAACGGCGGCTCCATCGCCATCGGCCACCCCTTCGGCATGACCGGCGCCCGCCTGGCCGGCCACGTGCTGCAGGAAGGCAAGCGCCGCGGCGCCAAGCACGTCGTGGTGTCCATGTGCATCGGCGGCGGCATGGGCGGGGCAGGTCTCTTTGAAGTCTTCTGACTTCAAAGAGGACCGTCCGCACCGCCCATCAGCAAAGGTTGCCGAAATCGCTCTCGCGATTTCGGGCGGCGGGGCAGGTCTGTTCGAGGTGTTCTGACAATAAATCCGCTCATCCCGGCGAAAGCCGGGACCCAAGCCGAGTCTCCGCCGACACCGGGATGAGCTTCTTCGTCTACATTCTCGCGAGCCGCCCTTACGGCACGCTCTACATCGGACACACCGACGATCTCGCGCGGCGCGTCTACGAACACCGCGAAAAGGCCCGTCCGGGGTTCACGTCAAAATACGACGTCACGCGTCTCGTCTGGTTCGAGACGTTCGAGATGCGCGAAAACGCCTTCCGCCGAGAGCGCCAGATGAAAGAGTGGCGGCGGAAGTGGAAGATCGAGCTGATCGAGGCGTCCAATCCAAGATGGGACGACCTCTATGAGGATCTCAACAATCTGCTTGGGTTCTGAGGCTTCTTGACGCTGCTCAGCCGCTTGGGTCCCGGCTTTCGCCGGGATGAGCGGTGAGGAGATTGCGGTACGCCGGGTCCTTTTTGCGTTTCAGGATCTCCGCCGCCGTCCGGCCGTCCGGGCCGGGGATGTCCGTCCGCGCGCCGAACCGCAGCAGCATCGCCAGATGCTGCGGCTCCGTCCCCTTCCCCAGCATCAGGTGCAGCGCCGTGCGGCCCTTTGGGTCGGTCTCGTCGGGGTCGGCGCCCTGGCGCAGGAATTCCTCGGCCGCCTCGAAGCGGCTCCAGCCCACCGACTCGACCAACAGCCCCGGCTTCAGCGGCGCACCGTGCTCGCGCAGCAACCGGATCGCCTCGACGTCGCGGTTCCAGGCGGCCGCGAACAGGCTGTGGTCGGGGTCGCAGCCGCGCGCCAGCAGGGCCCTCGCCAGCGTCAGGTTCCGGCCGCGCGAGATCGCGTACCAGAGCGGCGTCGCCCGCCACGCGCCGTCCGGCCCCTCGGTGAAGGCCGCGTCGTCCATGTCGAGGCCCAGGCCCAGCAGCATCTCGGCCATGGCCAGGCTGGCGGCGACCTTGCCCGCATCGTCGCCGACCTCCAGGCTCGCCGTCAGGTGCAGCCAGGTCCGCCCGCGCTCGTCGCGGACGCCCAGCAGGTCGGGCCGCGCGGCGAGGTCGGCCGCAGCCGCCGCCACGTCCAGGGCGCGCACCAGCTCGGTCAGGCGGGTCTTGGAGGCCATGGCGGCATTGCGCGGCCATGGCCTCCGGCCCGTCAAGCCGCCGCTTCGAACGTCCAGACGCGGTCGGCCTGGCGCGGCCCCCGGCTGCGGTCGTAGCCGCCGGTCACGGCCACCCCGCCGAAGCCCGCCGCCTCGAGGGCCAGCCGGAACTCGTCCAGCCCCCAGTAGTGCTGGGCCATGACGTCGATCTGGCTCTCGACCAGCGTTCCGTCCCGCCAGCGCTCGTAGCGGTAGGTGGTCTCGGCCCGCTGGCGCATGAGGTCGGTGGCCGTCCGGAGGCCCTCGCAGGTGAGCAGGTCACCGTTCGGGGCCGTCCATCGCCGCCGGTCGGGCTGGCCGCCGATGAGGAAGTTCAGCCCCTGCAGGTCGATCACGAGCACGCCGCCGGGCTCGAGATGCTCCCGGAACCGACCCAGCACCGCCAGGGCCGCGGCGAAGTCGTCCACCAGGGTGAACGATCCCACCGGGATCAGGATCGCCCCGAAGCGGCGGTCATAGGCGAAGTCCTCGTACCGCTGGCGGCTGAGCTCAGGCGCGAAGCCCGCCTCGGCGCACCGGACCCGGCAGCGGTCCAGCATCTCGCCGCTGGGGTCGAAACCGGTGACGTCCAGCCCCGCCTGGAGGAGCGGGACCAGCGTCCGCCCCGAGCCGCAGGCCGGTTCAAGGATGGGTCGCCCAAAGCCGGCGAACCGCTCCAGGTGGAAGCGGGTGTCGGGCAGGGCGAAGTAGGGTTTGTCGATGTCGTAGATCTCGGCCGCTATGGAGCCATAGCGGTTCGTCGTCATGTCTGACGGCATGAGGGCCTCTGGAAACGAGAAAAGGGTCGCGCCGGGCTTCCCCTGGCGCGTCGCGTGGCCGACGGTGTCCGCGGCGCTTATGTGCGACCTAGGCCTTCATAATGGGCGGACGCTACTCGCCCCACAGGAACGGTCAACCCGTCACACGGGCGGCGCGTTGACTTGAGCGGGGGCAGTCCTTAAGTCACCCACGCCCCAAAAGAGCGCCATTTTCCTGGCTGGCGAAGGGCCATATCGCCGCCAAACGGATACCTCACTTGAGCATTTTCCAACGGTTCTTCGGTTCCTCCAACGACCGCAAGGTCAAGGCCATGACGGCCCGCGTCGCCAAGATCACGGCGCTGGAGCCCGCGATGCAGGCGCTCACCGACGAGCAGCTGCGCGGCAAGACCGCCGAATTCAAGGACCGCATCGCCCAGGGCGCCAAGCTGGACGACCTGCTGGAGGAAGCCTTCGCCGTGGTGCGTGAGGCCTCCCGCCGGGTCCTCGGCCAGCGGCACTATGACGTCCAGCTCGTGGGCGGCCAGATCCTGCACCAGGGCGGCATCGCCGAGATGCGGACCGGGGAAGGCAAGACCCTTGTGGCCACCGGGCCGGTGTACCTGAACGCCCTCGAGGGCAAGGGCGTCCACGTCATCACCGTCAACGACTACCTCGCCCAGCGCGACAGCGAGTGGATGGGCCAGGTCTACCGCTTCCTCGGCCTCAGCGTAGGCGTGATCGTCCACGGCCTGTCGCAGGCCCAGCGGCAGGAAGCCTACCAGTCGGACATCACCTACGGCACCAACAACGAGTTCGGCTTCGACTACCTGCGCGACAACCTGGTCTACGACGCCAGCGAGATGGTCCAGCGCGGCCACAACTTCGCGATCGTCGACGAAGTGGACTCGATCCTGATCGACGAGGCGCGCACGCCGCTGATCATCTCGGGTCCGACCGACGACAAGTCCGACTTCTACCGGACCATCGACCTGCTCGTGAAAGAGCTGATCCAGGACCCGACCACCTACGACTACGACGAGAAGCAGCGGCAGGTGATCCTGACCGAGGAAGGCTCGGAGAAGGTCGAGGAGATGGCCGCCGCCGCCGGCCACCTGGCCGAGGATTCGGCCGGCCTCTACGACCCGGCCAACATCTCGGTGGTGCACCATATCAACCAGGCCCTGCGGGCCAACGTGATGTACGTGCGCGACAAGGATTACATCGTCCGCGCGGGCGAGGTGATCCTGATCGACGAGTTCACCGGCCGCATGATGCACGGTCGCCGCCTGTCGGAAGGCCTGCACCAGGCCATCGAGGCCAAGGAAGGCGCCGTCGTCCAGCCCGAGAACCAGACCCTGGCCTCGGTGACCATCCAGAACTACTTCCGTCTGTACTCCAAGCTGTCGGGCATGACCGGCACGGCTGCCACCGAGGCGCAGGAGTTCATCGACATCTACAAGATGGACGTCGCCGAGATCCCGACGAACCGGCCGGTCCAGCGCATCGACGACGATGACGAGGTCTACCGCACCGCCGCCGAGAAGAACCGCGCCGTCACCCTGCTGATCGAGGACTGCTACCGCCGCAAGCAGCCGATCCTGGTCGGCACCGTCTCGATCGAGAAGTCCGAGCAGCTCTCCGAGCTCCTGAAGGCCCACACCTTCGAGGTGGACGGCAAGACCATCCGCGGCATCCCGCACAGCGTGCTGAACGCCCGCTTCCACGAGCAGGAAGCCAGCATCGTGGCCGACGCCGGCGTGCCGGGCGCGGTGACCATCGCCACCAACATGGCCGGCCGTGGCACCGACATCCAGCTGGGCGGCAACGTCGACATGCGGCTGGCGAAGTGGCGCGAGGAACAGCGCGACGCCGGGATCGAGGTCACGCCCCAGCAGGCCCTGGACAAGAAGGCCGAGATCGAAGCCGACATCAAGGACCTGAAGGAACAGGCCCTGGCCTCGGGCGGCCTCTTCGTCCTGGGCACCGAGCGCCACGAGAGCCGCCGGATCGACAACCAGCTCCGCGGCCGGACGGGCCGCCAGGGCGACCCCGGCCACTCCAAGTTCTTCCTGTCCTGCGAGGACGACCTGCTGCGCATCTTCGCGGGCGACCGCCTGGATTCGATCATGCGCACCTTTGGCGTCCAGGAAGGCGAGGCGATCACTCACAAGTGGCTGAACAGCGCCATCGCCACCGCCCAAAAGCGCGTCGAGCAGCGGAACTACGAGATCCGCAAGAACCTCCTGAAGTACGACGACGTCATCAACGACCAGCGCAAGGCCGTGTTCGAGCAGCGCCAGGAGTTCATGGAGGCGACCGACCTCCAGGAGATCATCGCCGAGTTCCGCGCCGACACGATCAGCGACCTGGTCAACCGCCACCTGCCGCCCAAGGCCTACGCCGAGCAGTGGGACGTGGACGGCCTGAACGAGGCGGTGCAGCACTACCTCGGCCTGCAGCTCCCGATCGCCGCCTGGGCCGCCGAGGAAGGCATCGCCAACGAGGAGATCGAGGAGCGGGTCCGCAAGGCCGCGGACGAGCGCGCCGCCCAGCGCAGCGAGATGGTCGGCGACCACATGCGCACCATCGAGAAGAGCTTCATCCTGCAGATGGTGGACACGCAGTGGCGCGAGCACCTGATGCACATCGACCACCTGCGCACGGTGATCGGCCTGCGAGGCTACGGCCAGCGCGACCCGCTGAACGAGTTCAAGACCGAGGCCTTCTCGCTGTTCGAGAAGCTGCTGGTCGACCTGCGCCAGGACCTGACCCGCTGGCTGATGACGGTGGAGTTCTCGTTCGAGGAGCCGCCGCAGCAACCGCACGCGCCACAGACCTTCGAGGTCCACCTCGACCCGCTGACCGGCGAGAACGAGCTGGAGCGCGGCTTCGTGCCCGACGGGATCTCGGCCGAACAGCGCCAGGCGCTGCCTGTCAGCGCCCTGCCGGCCGGCTGGGAAGACACCGGCCGCAACTCGCCCTGCCCCTGCGGCTCGGGCAAGAAGTTCAAGCACTGCCACGGGGCGCTGGTCTAGGCGGCCCATTGCCGGACGCGACGGAAGGGCGGTCAGGCTGCCTCCAGTGATTTGGAGGCTCGCGCGATGACCGCCCTGCCCAAGGCCTGCATCATCGGCGCGGGCTGCTCAGGCTTCACCACCGCCAAGCGGCTGCAGGACCTGGGCGTGCCGTTCGACTGCTTCGAGATGTCGGACGACATCGGCGGCAACTGGTACTTCAAGAACCCGAACGGGCTGTCGGCCTGCTACGAGAGCCTGCACATCGACACCTCGAAGTGGCGCCTCGCCTTCGAGGACTATCCGGTCCCCGCCGACTGGCCCGACTTTCCCCACCACGCCCAGCTCCTGCAGTACTTCAAGGACTACGTGGCCCACTTCGGCCTGCGCCCGAAGATCACCTTCGACACCCGCGTCGAGCTCGCCGAGCGGACGGCGGACGGCCTCTGGAAGGTCACGCTCTCCACCGGCGAGACGCGGCTCTACGACGTGCTGTTCGTCTGCAACGGCCACCACTGGGACGCCCGCAGCCCCGAGTATCCCGGCCAGTTCGACGGCCCCGCCTTCCACGCCCACGACTACCGCGACCCGTTCGACCCGGTGGACATGCGCGGCAAGAACATCGTGGTCGTGGGCATGGGCAACTCGGCGATGGACATCGCCTCCGAGCTCGCCCAGCGGCCCATCGCCAAGACGCTGTGGGTGGCGGCCCGCCGGGGCGTCTGGGTGCTGCCGAAGTACATGGACGGCAAGCCGGCCGACAAGGCGTCCATGCCCCACTGGATGCCGCGCAAGCTGGGCCTCAGCCTGGCCCGGGCCAAGATCAAGAAAACCATCGGGAACATGGAGGACTACGGCCTCCCCAAGCCCGACCACGAGCCGCTGGAGGCCCACCCCAGCGTCTCGGGCGAGTTCCTGACCCGCGCCGGCTGCGGCGACGTGAAGTTCAAGCCCAACATCGCCGAGCTGATGGGCAAGCAGGTCAGGTTCGAGGACGGCAGCGTCGAGGACGTGGACGCCATCGTCTACGCCACCGGCTATCGGATCAGCTTCCCGTTCTTCAAGGACCCTGCCCTGCTGCCCGACGCCGAGAACCGCTTCCCGCTGTTCAAGCGGATGATGCAGCCCGGCGTGCCGAACCTGTTCTTCATGGGCCTGGCCCAGCCGCTGCCGACCCTGGTCAACTTCGCCGAGCAGCAGGCCAAGCTGGCCGGCGCCTACCTGACCGGCCGCTACAAGCCGCCCGCGCCCGCCGAGATGGCCGAGGTGACGAAGTCCGACGAGGCGCTGCACCTGGGCCCCTACTACAAGGCCGCGCGGCACACGATCCAGGTCGACTTCGGCCTCTATGTCCACGACCTGCTCAAGGAGATCGAGCGGGGCGAGAAGCGGGCGAAGGCGACCGGCTACGCCCTGCCCGTCGCCGCCCGCGCCGCGTTGGAGCCGGCGTAGGCGAGCCGTCCCTCGATCAGCCGCGCGAGGCGGCGCACGCCCTCGTCGATGTCGGCCGGCGAGGGGAGCGAATAGCTGAGCCGCAGGGTGTTGGCCTGGGCGTCGACGGCGAAGAATGGCCCGCCAGGCACGAAGGCCACCCGCTCCTCGCTGAGCGCGGCCTCCAGCAGCTGCGCCCCGTCGAGGCCCTCGGGCACGGTCAGCCAGACGAACATCCCGCCCTGCGGCTTCGACCAGGTGACGCCCAGCGGCATGTGCCGCGCCAGCGCCGCCTGCATCGCCGACGACCGTTCCCGATAGTGCGCGCGTAGCCGGTCAAGATGCGCGTCGTAGCCCTCGGCCACCACCCGAGCGGCGACCATCTGGTTGATCGTCGAGACGTGCAGGTCGCAGCCCTGCTTCAGCAGCACCAGCTTGTCGATCACCGCCTTCGGCCCGCACACCCAGCCCAGCCGCAGGGCGGGCGACAGGGTCTTGGAGAAGGTCCCGCAGAACAGCGTCCGCGCCGCCTCGATCCCGCCCGAGCGCGCCACGTCCAGCGCGATCAGCGACGGCTCGTCGGTCCCGGCGAAGCGCAGCTCGCGGTAGGCCCCGTCCTCGACGACCACGAGGTCGTGCGCGGTCGCCCGCGCCAGCAGCGCCTCGCGCTCTCGCTTCGGCATGGTGCGCCCCGACGGATTGGCGAAATCGGGGACCAGGTAGGCCAGCCGCGCATTGTCCGGGATCTCGCCCGCCAGGTCGGCATAGGCGGGCTCGTAGGCGTTGAACGCGCCCAGCGCGCCCATGTAGGTCGGCCGCTCCACCATCACCGTGTCGCCCCGGCCCAGGAACAGCTTACCGATCAGGTCCAGCGCCTGCTGCGAGCCGGCGGTGATGACGATATTGCCTTCGTCGCAGGCCACGCCCTGGGCGGTCATCCGCTCGGCGATCCAGCGGCGCAGCACGGGCAGGCCCTCGCTCACCGAATACTGCAGCGCCTGGTCGCCGGCCTCCGCCAGCACCTGGCCGTACAGCTCGGCGATGCGCGCGGTGGGGAACAGGGCCGGGTCAGGGATGCCGCCGGCGAACGACAGGATGTCGGGCTGGTCGAGCAGCTTGAGCAGCTCGCGGATCTCCGAGGCGCGGACGTGCGCCATGCGGGGACTGAAGCGGTCGTTCCAGGTGGTCATTCGGGTCTCCATCGGGCGGCGGATGGAGAGGGGGCTGCTGGCCGATCCATCCGCGGGTTGGGCGGGGATCGGGGTGAGTGCAGCTAGCTGCGCACGACCTCGCGACGCCCCGAAAGGGCGGCGGCTACCTTCGAAACGAGGGCGAAGCGCAGGGTCATGGTGGATCGTCCATAGCCGCTGGACGCGCCGCTGTCACGGTCCAGTCGGCGCGAACTGGCTTGTGCGCCCTTCTCCCCCGGCGGGAGAAGGAACACTCTACCGCGTCACGATCGGGAAGCCGGCCCGTGGCGCCGACAGCATGCCCAGCAGCCGGGCGAGCGCCGTCTTGTCCCCCGCCGTCGCCTGGCCAGACAGGTCGGCGCCGGCCAGCGCGCCGCCCAGGAACTGCGACCGCGGCATGGTGTAGGTGGCGTCCGCCTGCCCCGTCTTGGGATCGGCCTCGTAGGACAGCACGTCATGCTTCACCCGCACCCGGAAGCGCTCCTTGCGGTCGGGGAAGACCAGGTCGACGCTGACCTCCGCGCCCTTCGACCTCGCCGGGTCCAGCCGCACCGACAGCAGGTCCAGCAGCATCGGCGTGGGCGTGTTGCGGATCAGGTCCAGCGAGGCCGAGGCGCCCGCCGCGGGCGCCACGCCGGTCCGCAGCTCCTTAGCGCCCGTCAGGTACATGTTGCGCCAGATGGCGCTCTCGGCCGCCGCGCCCTGGCGGTCGTAGGCCCTGGCCAGCAGCTCGCGCGCGGCCTTGTCGTTCGCATCGGCGATCACCAGCCGGTTGGCCAGCTCCCCGGCCCAGCGGTCGTCGCCCTTGTCGTAGGCGGCCTGGGCGGCGGCCAGCACCTTCGCCGGCCCGCCCATCATCTCGACGTAGCGCTTCGCCTCGTCCGCCGGCTCCAGCGGCGCGAGGTGGACCGGGTTGGCGTCGTACCAGCCCATGTAGCGCTGATAGACCGCCCGGGAATTGAAGCTCATCGTCCCGTAGTAGCCGCGGTTGTACCACTCGCCGTCGAGCGCCTCTGGCAGCTTGATCCGGTTGGCGATCTCGGCCGGCAGCAGGCCGTCGTTCATCATCCGCACCGACTGGTCGTGCAGGTACTTGTAGGCGTCGCGGTGCTTCTCGAGATAGTCGCCGATCTCGGCCCGGCCGAAGCGCGGCCAGCCGTGGCTGGTCATCAGCACGTCCGACCTGTCGCCGTAGAGCCGGATTGATTCCGACAGGTAGCCGCCCCATTCCTTGGCGTCCCGCACCAGCGCCCCGCGCGGTGTCAGCACGTTGTGCATCGTGGCGTTGGCGTTCTCGGCCAGGTCCAGCACCTTCAGGTCGGGCAGGTAGAGGTTCATCTCCGCCGGCGCCTCGGTATTGGGCGTCAGCTGGAACTGGATCCGCACGCCGTCGACCGTCAGCTCCTGGCCGCTCCGGGTGATGTCCACGTTGGGTGGGACCAGGGTCTGGGTCCCACTGGCCACCGCCATGCCGATGCCCGCGTTGACGAGGCCCTGCGGCCCCTTGGGCAGCAGCGAGCCGAACTGGTAGAGCGCGCGCCGCTGCATGGCGCCGCCCGCGATGATGTTCTCGCTGACCGCGTGCTCCAGGAAGCCCTGCGGCGCGATCACCTGCACCTTGCCCGCATCGACGTCGGCCTGGGCGACCATGCCGCGCGCGCCGCCGAAATGGTCGACGTGGCTGTGGGTGTAGATCAGGGCCACCACGGGTCGCGCGCCCAGCTTGGCGTTCGCCAGGTCCAGCGCGGCCTTGGCGGTCTCGGCCGAAGTCAGGGGATCGACCACGATCCAGCCGGTCTTGCCGGCGATGAAGGTGGCGTTGGCGAGGTCGAAGGCGCGCACCTGCCACACGCCGTCGGCCACCTTGAACAGGCCATGCTTGGCCAGCAGCTGCGACTGGCGCCAGAGGCTGGGGTTCACACTGGCCGGCGCCGGCCCCTTCAGGAAGTCATAGGCCGAGAGGTCCCAGACCACCCGCCCGTCGGCCGCCGTGATCTTCGGATCGTCCCGCGTGGCGACGAAGCCTCGGTCGGCGAAGGCGTAGTCCTGGCGGTCGGCGAAATCGGGAGCTGCCGCAGCCTGGCCCGCCAGCGCGAGGGCCGAAACGGCCCCGATCATCAACGATTTCATGGAAACGCCTCCCTACCCGCAGGTCCCCATGCCTGCGGGCGGGAGGCTTGGCAATCGACTGCGGACGCCGGCCCCGCGGGGCATAGCCCCCCGCTATGGGGACACGGGCCCGCCGCCGGTCCGGACGCGCGCTAGGCGATCCACTCCGCGGCGAACGTCGTCACCGGCAGGGCGATGAAGCTCACCGCCGCGTCGTCGCCGAGGCCGGCCGAGAGGATGGTCACCTCGCCGTCGCCCGGCATCGGATACGGCAGGATCGTCACCACCCCGTCGTCGCCCGGCATCGGGTACGGCAGGATGTGGAACTCGCCCTCGCCGCCCGGCGTCACGACGCCGGTATCGTCGGGCGCGATCTCGCCGCGCTCGTGGATCGTGACATAGCCGTCGGCCTTGCCGTCGCCGTCGTAGTCGATGGCGACGCGCTCACCGCCCTTGCCATCGGCCTCGCGGCCGAGGATCGAGGCGTTGGCGCCGAGCTGGCTCAGGTCGAGCTTGTCGCCCGCCTGGAAGTCCATGATCGTCCCGAGGTTCTCGGGGCCGTCGCTGCCCGGGTGGGTCGTGGTCAGCACGAAGGTGTCGTTGCCCTCGCCGCCGAAGGCGACGCGGCCGTCGAGCACCAGGGTGTCGTCGCCGTCGGTTCCGGCCACGATCCGCATCCGGCCGCCGTCGCCGCCCGGATTGGGTTCGCCCGGCGCGATGGGCATCGGCATGGGAACCGCGTCGGCCGGCGGCAGCAGCGTAGGACCGCTCACCGCCGGACCGCTCGTGGCGTTCCCGGCATCTAAGGTAGGCATACTGGGTTCTCCTGAACGTCCCCCTGAGTCCCCGAGCTGTGCCGTAGCGGCAGCTGTGAGTCCAGTAGTTACGCAACTATTTTATATGAAGAGCATATGACAGCCGTAGGCCCCGGGAGAGCGGTCCGCGGCTTGACTCCCCGCCCGCGCCTGGGTCGCATCCGAAGGCGCGACACCAGGGGACAGACGGCATGCGGGCGATCCTGAAGACGATGGCGGGGCTGGCGACGGCGCTCGCGCTGACGGGCCCCGCGGCCGCGCAGACCCAGGCCCAGACCGCCGCCTTCGCGACCCTCGACCCGCTGTTCGCGAAGTTCATGGACGAGCGGCACGCGCCCGGCCTGGTCTACGGCGTCGTGGTCGACGGCAAGCTCGCCTACGTGCGGACCTTCGGCGTGCAGGACACCGCCACCAAGGCGCCGGTCACCGCCGACACCGTCTTCCGCATCGCCTCCATGTCGAAGAACTTCACCGCGCTCGCGGCGCTGAAGCTGCGCGACGAGGGCAAGCTGCGGTTCGACGCGCCGGCCGAGACGGTGATCCCCGAGCTCGCCAAGCTGAAGTATCCCACCACCGACAGCCCCAGGATCACCGTCCGCGACCTGCTGACCCACTCGGCCGGCTTCGTCACCGACGACCCCTGGGGCGACCGCCAGCTGGCCATGCCGGAGGCCGACTTCTCCAGCTTCGTGGCGGCCGGCGTGCCGTTCTCCCGCGCCCCGGGGATGGCCTACGAATATTCCAACTTCGGCTACGCCCTGGCCGGCCGGCTGGTGACCAACGCCTCGGGCGTGAACTACGCCGACTACGTCGAGGCCTCATTCCTCAAGCCCCTGGGCATGGCCTCCACCGGCTACGACCTGAAGCGCGCGCCCGCGGGCCGCCGGGCCGTCGGCTACCGCTGGCAGGACGGCGCCTGGGTCGAGGAGCCGGCGCTGGGCCCGGGCGCGTTCGGGGCCATGGGCGGCCTGATGACCACCGCCAACGACTACGCCCGCTACATGGCCTGGGAGCTCGCCGCCTGGCCGCCGCGCGACGGGCCCGAGGACGGCATCCTGCGCCGGTCCAGCATCCGCGAGATCATGCGGCCCCAGACCTTCGCCATCGCCCAGCGGCGCGCCGATCCGGCGGGCTGCGACCGCACGGCGAGCTACGGCATGGGCACGATCCCGTTCAGCGACTGCCTGCTGGGCTTCCACTTCGGCCACTCGGGCGGCCTGCCGGGCTACGGCTCGAACGTCATCATGCTGCCGACCCGCGGCGTAGGCGTCTTCGCCTTCTCCAACCTGACCTATGCGCCGGTCTCCGGCGTGGTGCGCGAGGCGGCGGTCGCCCTCGTGAACAGCGGCGCCTTCCCGGTGCGGGCCACGCCGCCCAGCGCCGGGCTCCAGGCCATGGCCGCGGCCGTCCAGCGGATGTACGCCGCGGGCGACGTCCTGGCGGCCCGCGAGTCGCTCGCCATGAACGTCCTGCTCGACCGCGACGCCCCGCGCCGCAACGCCCAGATCGCCGAGCTGAAGGCCAAGCTGGGCGCCTGCAACGCCGCCGAGCCGATCCAGTCCGACAACGCCATGTCGGCCATGCTCAGCTTCCCTTGCGAGCGCGGCATGCTGCGGGTGCGCGTGATCCTGGCCCCGACCACCCCAGCGTCGCTGCAGACCGTGGAGTTCTCCAGCTAGTGGCCGGCCTGCGGCGGCCCGCCCTCCTGCTCGCGGCGGCGTTCGCCGCCCACAACCTCGAGGAAGGCCTCGCCTTCCCCGCCATGCGCGACGCCGTCGCGGCGCGCGCCCACGAGCTGGGCATTCCGTGGTGGTCGCCGCCGGACACCGCCACGACGGTCGCATTGCTGGTCCTCACCGTGGTCGCCGGCGCGGCCATGCTGTGGGCGGCCCGCGCTCGGCCGAGCGATACGAAGCGGACAGCGGTCCGGGCTCTGGCGTGGGTGATGCTCGCCAACGTCCTGCTGCCGCATGTGCCCGCGGCCTTCGCCCTGGGCGGCTACACGCCGGGCCTGGCCACCGCGGTGGCCGTGAACCTACCGTTGTCGCTGTGGGCGCTGCGGGCGACGCGAGCCTAGAGCCTCAAAACCAAACAAGTTCTGTCATCCCGGCCAAAGCCCGCTTGCGGGCTGCCGAGCCGGGACCCAGGGATTCTGCAGTGCGGTCGCTCCCGGGTCCCGGCTCTCCCACCCGCTTTCGCGGGCGTGCGGCCGGGATGACAGAGCTGTTTGAGCCGCTGACTTTGTTCGCGTTCGACCGTACCGAAACCACGCGCCGCTAGCGCGGCCGGACGATGTGGCCCTCTTCGGGCTTCACCCGGCCCTCGACCACCTCGGCGTAGAGCGCCTTCAGCGCGTCAGGCCCCACGTGCTGCTTCAGCGTCAGCCACGGGTTGCCGGCGATGAAGTCCTTCAGCGCCGCCTGGAAGCGCACGCCCAGTTCGTCCGGCCCCCAGTCCTTCATCCGCTGGCGGATGCGGTCGGGCGCGAAGAAGAACACCGGCGTCGGCCCGGGCAGTTGCGCCGTCGAGCCGCGCGCCGCGTCCCAGTGGGTGACGCCCACCACCGTGCTGCTGGCCAGGGCGGCGCCCAGCGTCCGGTGGACGTCCCCGGTCACCGAGGCCCGGCCCGCGAAGTCGACATAGGCCGCCGGCGCCTTGGCCGCGATCCCGCCGACCGCGTCATAGGTGACCACTTCGTCGTAGAGCCCGGTCCGCCGCAGCAGGTCCACATGCGCCGGCGAGGTCAGGCCGATCACCCGCACGCCGCGCCCACGCGCCAGCCAGGCCAGCCCCATCGCCGTCTTGCTGGAGGCGCTGGAGAGCACCAGCGTCTTCGGCAGCGCGTCGGCGATCAGGTCGTCCAGCAGGAAGCTGGTCATGAACAGCGGCCGCAGCAGCGACCGCCAGTCGTCGTCCGCCGCCGGGGGCGTTTCCAGATAGGCGTTATAGGTGGGCGGCAGCTCCGCCCGGTGTGCCGAGACCTCCACATAGCCCGCCGGCCGCTTCTGCAGGCGCGCCACCGTGTGGCTCGACATCGGCCAGTAGCCGAAGAGACGCAGGCCCACCGGCGCGTCGGCGGCGTTGGAGCGCACGACACGGGCGTAGCCCCACACCGGGATCCGGCCGAGGCCCTCGGGCGCGGGGAAGAACTTCCAGTAGCCGATCTGGTCGCCCACGGCGCCGTAGGTGATGTTGTTGGCGGTGAGCGCGAAGCTCTCCACCTCCAGGAGCGCCTCGCCCTCGGCCAGCGGCGCGTCGGCGTCGGACTGCGCGAAGGCCGTCTTGCGCAGGTCGCTCCGGTCGACCAGCAGGTCCCAGCCGTTCATTCGCAGTCTCCGAGCCCGATCACGCGCAAAAATAGACCGCCATGCCCCGTTTGCGCGAGGCATGGCGGTCAGGGGGAAATGCTAGTCGATGGCCGCCCAGTTGCCGTGGAAGCCGAACGGCACCCGGCGCGGCATCTCGGCGGTGGCGATCGGCCCCTTGGCCACGTCCTGGGCCTCGAAGATGGCCAGGTCCGAGCGGTTCTCGGCCGCCCGCCAGATCACCGCGGTCAACCAGCCGTCACCTTCCGGCGCATCGGCCGAGCGCGGCACGAACACCGGCTCCGACGTCAGGTCGCCACCGTTCAGCTGGTAGACCTGCCGCTTGCCGGTCGAGAGGTCGAGGTGGGCGATGGCGCACTGCTTGATCGTGCCGCTGAAGGTCGGGTCGGCGGCGTACCAGCCGTGGCGGTGCTTCTGCGTCTCGACGCGCGGGTCGACGCGCGGGAACTCGCCGTCCAGATCGTCCAGCTTGGTCTCCTGGATCGCGTCCGACGCCCCGTTCAGGTCGAAGGTCCAGCGCACCAGCCGGGCCGCCGACTTCTCGCCCGGCCGGCCATCGGCGTAGGGGAACAGTGGGGCCATGTCGTAGCGCATGACGTCGCAGTGGATCTTGCCGTCCTCTTCCCACGAGTTCAGCGGGTGGAAGACGTAGCAGGCCTCAGTGTTGAACCAGCGGATGGTCGAGACGTCAGCGTCGCGCCGCATCACGCCCACCCAAGAGCCCTTCTCCGGCTCCCAGGCGAACGGCGGCTTGCCGGTCATCGCCCGCTCCAAGCTGCCGGTCAGCGGCAGGATCGGGAACAGCACGTGGTTCTCGGTGACCATGAAGTCGTGGACCATGCACGAGAACGGCGCCTCGAAGTCCTGGCGCCGCGTGAGGCTGCCGTCGGCCGCCGTCACGCCATAGCTGACGCCCTTCGAGAACGGCATCGGCCCGACGTTGTAGGCGAACCAGACCATCTCGCCGGTCTTGGGGTCGATCTTCGGGTGGGCCGTCACCTTGCCCTGGAACTCGCGGTCGTAGCCCTTCGAGTCGAGGGTGCGTGGATCCATGGCGAAGGGATGGTGGCCCTCCTCCAGCGCCAACAGCTTGCCGGCGTGCCAGACGATGTTGGTGTTGGCGACGCCGCCCTCGTTGCCCTGGGCGAGCGGGTCGGTGGTCATCGGGTTGCCGAAGGTGCCGAACAGCGAGCGGCCGTGCTCGTGCTCCAGCTCCCACTTGGGCGTGCGGACGTAGCGGTTGCGATAGCTCACCTTGCCGTCGGCCACGTAGAAGCCGTGGACCATGCCGTCGCCGGCGAACCAGTGGTGGTTGGCGTCCCGCGGCTCGAACTGCGGGTTCGGCCCGATACGGAACAGCGCCCCGCGCAGGCCGGCAGGGATCTCGCCCTTCACCGCCAGGTCGAAGTCGTCTTCCGAACGGACAGGCGCGAAGTTGCCCGCCAGGTACGGATTGATGCGCACGTCGCCGTCCATGAGCCGATCCTCCGGTTGCGTTTTGTAACTTACGTTGTAAATTCATGCGGGAGGCCGTACCCCTTGGCAAGCGTTTTCTTCCGCAGACGAGTCGAATGCCCCGCGTCCTGACCGACACCGACGTCGCCGACTTCCGAGAGCGCCTCTGCGCGGCCGCCGAGCGGCTGTTCGCCGAAAAGGGCCCCGACGCGGTGACCATGCGCCAGCTCGCCGCCGAGCTGGGCGTCTCGCCCATGACCCCCTACCGCTACTTCCAGGACAAGGACGACATCCTGGCGGCGGTGCGCACCAACGGCTTCAACCAGTTCGCCGAGGCGCTGGAGAAGGCCCGGGACAGCGCCAGGAGCGCGCGCGCCAAGGCCGCGTCGGTGGGCGACGCCTACGTCCGCTTCGCCTTCGAGCACCCGCACACCTACAAGCTGATGTTCGACCTGAACCAGCCGATGGACGGGAACTATCCCGAGCTGCTCGAGGCCGGGAAGCGCGCGCACGAGACCCAGACCGCCTGGGTGAAGGACCAGATCGCCGCCGGCGAGATGGCCGGCGACCCCGAGCAGATCGGCGCGATGTTCTGGGCCGCCACCCACGGCGTCGTGGTGCTGGAGATGGCCGGCAAGCTGCCGCCCGGCACGGCCAAGGACCTGCACCACCAGATCAGCGCCACCCTGGCCAAGGGCCTGAAGCCGGGCGCCTGAGGGGGCGCCCGGCTAGTGCAACCGGACGACGCGCGAGAGCAGCGTCTCGGTGATCGCCGGGAAACGGCCGGGGTCGCCGAAGGCGCGCGCCGACAGCATGGCCCCGTAAATCGCCGACATGAACGCGTCAGCCTCGACCTGTGGCGATCGCGCCAGCGACACGCTCCCCTGCCGGACACCCAGCGCCAGCATGTCCGCCAGCCAGCCCTGCAACTCGGCGAAGTGCGCTCGGACGACCACCGCTAGGTCCTCCGGAAGGCTGGGCAATTCCGCGGCCAGCATGGCGGCCACGCAGAAGGGCGCTGAGTTGTCGGCGATGCAGCGTTCCCAGTAGGTCGCGTACGCCCGCAGCTGTTCGCTGGCGTCCAGGCCGGCGTCTGCGGATCGCGCGACCTGGGCGCGGATCGCGGCGCGGGCCTGGTCGACCACGGCTATCGCCAGGTCGCTCTTGGCGGCGAAGTGGTGATGGATGCTGGGTTTGCGGATGCCCACCGCCTCAGCGATGTCGGCATAGCTGAACCCGTTGTAGCCCCGCACCATGATGAGGCGTCGCGCCTCGCTGACGATCTGCTCAGCCGTCGATCCGGACATGTCCCTACCTTCTAATAGGAAGATAATTCCTTGATGCACGAGCGACAAGCCGCTATGCCTACCTACTAGTAGGTTGAGGGAATTGTCATGACCGCGCATGTCGAACAGCATCCCGCCCTCCCCGCCGCCTCCGGATCCGCCCCTGGATCGGCCGAGGTAAGAGGACTGCGAAACTACTACGCCCTCCGGGCCGTCGCCTCGGCGGCCTGGGTCGCGGCCGCCGTCTCGGTCGGCAAGGCCGTTCCGCTGGCCGGCGCGGCGTTGCTCGTCGCCTATCCGGCCTGGGACGCCGCCGCGAACCTCCTCGACGCGCGGCGCAGCGGCGGCCTGGCCCGGAACCGGACCCAGGCCATCAACGCCGCGGTGAGCGGGGCCACCGCCTTGGCGATCCTCGCGTCATTCTCGAACATGAACGCCGCCGTCGGCGTGTTCGGCCTCTGGGCGATCCTGGCCGGCCTATTGCAGCTCGCCACGGGCGTGCGGCGGTGGAAGGCCTACGGCGCGCAGTGGGTCATGATCCTCAGCGGCGCCCAGTCCGTCCTGGCCGGCGGCTTCATCATCACCCGCGCGCTAGGCGCGGCGCCCCTCGGCGTTGCCAGCGTGGCGGGCTATGCCGGCTTCGGCGCCGCCTATTTCCTGGTCTCGGCTCTCTGGCTGACCTTCCGGCGCCCACAACCGCGCGGAGCCTGAACGCAGCCCTTGACCGCCCCGCGCGGAAACCTGCGAGGGTCGCGCCCGGCAAGGCGGGAGGCGTGCGTGGCGGACATCAAGCCGTTCGAGGTGAACTGGACCGAGGCCGAGGTCGGCAAGGTCCTGGACCAGGTGCGGGCCTATCCGTGGCCGCCGGCGCCCGAGGTCCCGGACGGCTGGGGGTACGGCTGCGACGCCGGCTACCTGAAGGCGCTCTGCGACCACTGGACGGGCGCCTACGACTGGCGCGCCGCCGTGGCCGACCTCAACCGTTTCCCGCAGCACACCGCCCGGGTCGGCGACTTCGATCTCCACTTCCTGCACGTCATCGGCGAAGCGGGCGGCAAGCGGCCCCTCTTGGTCACGCACGGCTGGCCGGGCTCGCACTATGAATTCTGGCAGGCCATCGAGAAGCTGGCCTTCCCCTCCCGCTTCGGCGGCCAGGCGTCGGACGCCTTCGACCTGGTGGTCCCGTCCCTGCCCGGCTTCGGCTTCTCTTCGAAGCCCGCCCGGCCGATCGGCCAGCGGACCACGGCGCGGCTCTTCAACACGCTTATGACCCAGGTTCTCGGCTACGAGAGCTATCTCGCCCAGGGCGGCGACTGGGGCGCCATGGTCACGTCCTGGCTCGGCCGCGAGCACGGCGCGTCCGCCCGCGCCATCCACCTCAACATGCTGGGCTTCCGCCCGCCCGGCGGCCCCGAGGGCGAGGCCGAGATCGGCTGGGCCCAGCGCCAGGCCGCCGCCATGGACATGATGGGCGCCTACTTCCGCCTGCAGGTCTCCAAGCCCCAGTCCATCGCCTGGATGGGCGCCGGCAACCCGGTGGGCCAGGCCGCCTGGATCGCCGAGCGCTTCCACGACTGGTCCGACCTCAGTACGAAGACGATGGACGAGGCCTATCCGAAGGACCGGCTGCTCACGAACATCATGATCTACGTGATGACCGGCAGCTTCACCTCGGGCGCCTGGTACTACCGCGGCCTCGTCGAGGAGGGTGGCATCGCCTTTGCGCCCGGCGAGCGCGTCGAAACGCCCACCGCCTTCGCCAACTTCCCGGGCGAGCCGCTCTATTCGGCCCCGCCGCGCAGCTTCGCCGGGCGCGCCTACAACATCGTCCGCTGGACCGACATGCCCCGCGGCGGCCACTTCGCGGCCATGGAGGAGCCCGACCTCTTCGTCGAGGAGGTGCGCGCCTGGGCCCGGGAGCACGGCTAGGCCTTGCGGCGGCCTGCCGAAGCCCTAGAAGCCCAGCCATGGCCCGCTACGACTTCGCGTCCGACAACACCGCCCCCGCCACGCCCGAGGCGATGGACGCGCTCGTGGCGGCCAACGCCGGCGGCTTCACCTCCGGCTACGGCAGCGACACCATCAGCGCTCGCGCCGCCGACCTGGTCCGCGGGCTGCTGGACGCCGACGCCGACGTGCGGTTCGTCACCTCGGGCACGGCGGCGAACGCCATCTGCCTGGCCACGCTCTGCCGCCCGTTCGAGGCCGTGCTGTCCCATGAGCACGCCCATGTCGCCACCGACGAGACCGGCGCACCGGGCTTCTTCGGCCACGGCCTGCGGATCGCGGGCCTCCCCGGCGCGTCCGGGCGGATCGACCCGGCGAGCCTCGCCGCCCCGCTGTCCGCCCCCGACCAGCCGCACTGGCAGCCGCCGGCCGCGCTCTCGGTCACCAACGCCACCGAGTACGGCACGGTCTACACGGCCGAGGCCCTGGCGGCCCTGATCCGGCCGGTGAAGGCCAAGGGCTACGGCGTCCACTTCGACGGCGCGCGGCTGGCCAACGCCGCGGCGGCCGGCTTCGACCTCAAGGCCATCAAGGGCCTGGGCGTCGACCTGCTGGTGATCGGCGGCACGAAGGCCGGGATGACACCCACCGAGGCCATCGTGCTCTTCGACAAGTCGCTGACCCGCCGTTTCGACGCGCGCCTCAAGCAGTCCGGGCAGCTCCCGTCCAAGGGGCGCTTCTACGCGGCGCCGTTCATCGGCATGCTGGAGGACGGCGCTTACGTCCGCCATGCCCGGCACGCCAACGCCATGGCCCGCAGGCTCGCCGCCGCCATGCCGTTCAAGGTGGCCCACCCGGTCGAGGCCAACGCCGTCTTCGTCGAGATGGACGACGAGCGCCTGGCGGCCCTGCACGCGGCCGGCTGGTTCGTCTACCGGTTCCTGGACGGCACGGTGCGCTTCATGTGCTCGTGGGCCACCACCGAGGCGGCCGTCGACGAGATCGCCGGGGCGCTCCGCGACATCGCCTGACCCCCGCCGCGCTCCGCGCGGAATCACTGTGACCGGCATGTTTCAGGAATGCGGGGGGATACTTTGCCCCACTGCGGCCAATGTGTGGCGCTTTCGCCGCACATCATGGAAAATCTGTAATGATCACTGACCGCTCGTCGCGAGTGTGGCGGCTTTTCGTTGCTCACGTGTCGCGTGCGTGACAGCTATCCCGCTCACCGTCAGGTGCAGAGTCCTCCGTCCGTCGACGTTCACGCCGACGCCCAGGGGGGCCGTTGCGTCTGAGGGGGACAAGCGTCGGCGCCGCCCGGCGCGCTTGAAAACCCGTTCCCAGGCCGGGGGGCCGTAAGAATGAAAGTCGAAATGAACACCAAGCTTCGAAGCGCGCTGCTCATGTCAGCCGCCTCGGCCAGCCTGCTCGCTGCGCCGACCTTTGCCCAAGCTCAGACCGCCGGTGAAGGCGTCGACGTGGGCGAAATCGTCGTCACCGGTTCGCGCATCCGCCGCGACACCTTCTCGTCGCCGCAGCCGCTGTCGGTCGTCAGCGCCGAAGCGATCCGCGAACAGGGCCAGGTTTCGCTCGGCGACATCCTGCTCGAACAGCCGGTGATCAACCCGGCGACCAACCCGCAGAACTCCTCGGGCACGCTGTTCCTGGCCGGTCAGAGCCGCGCCGACATCCGCGGCCTCGGCCCGACGCGCACGCTGGTCCTGATGGACGGCCGCCGCCTGCCGTTCTCCGACGCCAGCTCGCCCGCCGTCGACCTGAACACCATCCCGTCGCTGATGGTCGAGCGCATCGAGACCATCGCCGGCGGCGCTTCGGCCGTGTACGGCTCGGAAGCCATCTCGGGCGTCGTCAACTTCATCATGAAGAAGGAACAGGACGGGCTCGAGCTCGACGTCCAGGCGGGCGTCACCCAGGAAGGCGACGGCGAGGAATACCGCGCCGGCTTCAACTGGGGTAAGAAGCTCCTCGACGACAAGCTGAACATCCTGATCGGCGGTGAATTCGCCAGCCAGGACACGATCATGCGGAAGGACCGCGACTGGGCCATCCCGGGCTTCCGTCGCGACACCCGCGTGACCCCGCAGCCGATCATTCCGGGCAGCCGGGCCAACACCTCGCCTTACGCGACGTTCCAGCTGCTGGGCGGCGCCCTCGGTACGGCCCGTTCCGTGACCCTCGACGTCCGCAACCCGGCCAACGTCGTGCGCCTGTCGGCCGCCTGCTCGACCGCCACGGTCCAGCCGGACTGCCAGGACGAGGCCCTGTTCTACTCGGGCGTCTATGACGCGCTGCAAGGCAAGAGCAACCGCACCGTCCTCCGCGGCTACGCGGACTACAAGATCACCGACACCTTCAAGGCGTTCGTCGACGCCTCGTACCTGCACGGTTCGGGCTACGGCATCTTCCAGCCGGCGTTCTCGTCGGCGGCGGGCGGCGGCACCATGCCGGTCGTCCTGCGTGGCGACAACGCCTACCTGAACGGCGCCGGCGCCACGGCTGCGGCGCTCCGCGCCGAATGGACCGCCGCGGGCAAGACCTTCACTCAGGGCTCGACCGCTCAGGTCGGCAAGTTCTGGCGGGAGTTCGGCGGCCGCGACGTGAAGTCCGAGCGCGACCAGCAGCGCTTCGCCGGTGGCATCGAAGGCAAGTTCGAGACCTTCGGCCGCGACGTCCACATGGACGCCTACGTCCAGTACTCGAAGGTCACCGGCACCACGCACTCGTACAACGTGCCGAACATCGCCCGCGTGCAGCAGGCGACGGACGCGGTGGTGCTGAACGGCCAGGTGGTCTGCCGCGACGCGGCCGCCCGCGCCGCCGGCTGCACCCCCTGGGACCTGGTC
>Ga0065165_1000730_pt1 | contig 45892 bp, 42 predicted proteins | sample AraplaMF_Cvi_mMF_FD_63813 | JGI IMG/M metagenome (GOLD analysis project Ga0065165, IMG submission 63813) | Arabidopsis root microbial communities from the University of North Carolina, USA - plate scrape MF_Cvi_mMF (version 2) (version 3) | ecosystem: Host-associated > Plants > Roots >...
AATACCTCCTTCACAGCCGGTATCGGGGTTAAAATTCGTAGAGCCGTTTAGGAATATTCCAGCGTATGGCCAAAGAACTTACCGTTGTGTTGGTATTGTAGAAGGCCACCGGGCTTTCGCTGCGACGCACGATTACACCGGCATCAATAAACAGGTTATGTTTAAACTGCCAGGTAGCCGTAAAGCTTCCATACAGAATATCGTTCTTAATACCCTGCCCGATCGTGTTGCCGTAGTCCTGCTGATGAGAACCGTTCCGTTTCAAAATATCACTACCCCAGTTAACACCGGTCGAGTCGCGACCAATGCGGCTTATCATAAGCTTGGCCACCAGGTTAAGCCGCGGCAGCGGCTGGTAGCGTAGTATACCCAGTGCTTCGTTGAAATTTGCCCCCAGCGGGTGGGCTATGGGCTGTCGGTAATTGGAGTAATCGGCGTATTCTGTGCCGTGCGAATAAGTGTAGGGACGTACAATATTGATTTCTCCCTGAAGATCCAGGTTGGCAACACCAAACGCATCGACATATTTAGCGCCACCCTGCACACCGAATTTGTTTGCCCACCAGCCATTACCATCGCGAATATTGTCGATCACGAATTCGTCCAGCATAAACTGACCATAGAACGAGAGCTTGCGCACGGCATTCCACTTGAAATCGAGCCCCAGTAATACATTGTCACTGCTGCCGTTCTGCTGTTCAATAGCGCGATAGAAGATAATGGGATTAAGGTAATCCAGGCGGAAACGGTTCGACGCCGTTGAATCATCCGCGCTAAACACTACCGATTCGAATACACCGATGTTTAGTTTTTTACCAATATTTATACTCAGGTGATGCAACGCGGTAAATTTATTGGGATACCCCTTCTTTCCCGGATCAATAAGACCGCCACGAGAACCGTTGACATCGGCAATCGCCTGATTCAGCAGGAACATATAGTTTATCTTCCACACCTTCACATTCCCCTTCAAAAACCACGTTGGCGGCGCAAAGTCAGACATGATGAGAGACCGCTGTCCGTTTCCAATAAATACCCGATCGTGGCCAAACTGGATGTCGATGTGCTTGGTAGCGTTAAAATTGATGTAACCTCGCGCCTGAAGAAAGTCCACACCCTTACCGTCTTTATATTCTTTCCAGAATCCTTCGTGGGGAATAACGGGGTTTCGGGCCATGCCATCCCACACATACGAAGGCAAAACCGCCTGATTTTCTGTTAGATAGGCATAAAATCCAACCTTACGATCCACCATACCACGTACTTCCACACCGCGGCTATTGATAAAGAGTCGGTCATCGCGGCGCGAATCGTTGCCCATACCAACATAGAGCACAGGGTTTATGTGCAGGTCGAAATCTTCAGTATCCACATGGTAGAGATCCGACTTCTTCCGGTAGAAATGTTTAAGAAAGGGTTTACGGCTATTGCTGGAGTCCGTGCGTACCCACTCCCAGTTATCGTTTTGAATGTATTCGTAATTAAAACGATCGGCATTCGATTCAAAAAGACCGAGGCTGTTTATCGAGTCTGCAAAATCAACCACTTCAGCACGACGATAGGGTTTTACCGCGCTGAAATTCTGAGGCAGTATCGTTCCTGCCTTGATTTCATACCGGTCTATCGTGTGATAATAATCTTCGTTGAGGGGTAAAAAAGTGCTCTGGGCTGTGGCCAGTGTTGTAAAACCAAAAAAAAGGAGAAGCGCGATGGTATATCTCATGCAGTAGCTATTCTTGTCTAAATATCCGTTTTTTTCCTATAATTCAGGTGCCTGACGGCAAAAACCATCGGTTGAGCGGGCTGAATCATGGTAGTTCGGAATGTTCAAAGTTTTCAAAGGTATTAAGAAACACCTGAAAACACGGACGATGTTTGTAAATCAGGAGATTGTCCCTATATTTGCAGTCCTTTTACGGGCATAACGCGATTATTGATATGAAAAAAGGCATTCATCCGGAATACAAGCAGGTAGTTTTTTGGGACACAACTAGTGACCAGAAATTCCTAAGCCGTTCAACTTCCGCTCCTAAAGAAACTATTAAGTGGGAAGATGGCAACGAGTACCCTGTCATCAAAGTCGAAATTAGCTCGGCTTCTCACCCTTTCTTCACTGGCAAGAAACTGTTTGTTGATACAGCAGGCCGTGTTGAAAAATTCAAAAACAAGTACCAGAAGAAAGCATAATACTTCTTCTTTTTCTGTTAAATGGAGAGAAAAAAGCCCTCACGCAAGTGAAGGCTTTTTTTATTTATACCTTCTCTGCTTTATAGGCGATACTGCCGAAACACACAGCAGCTTCCCAAATCTTGTGCATCATAAAAAATCCTCCGCTAATCCTGTTTTTTTTTAAGACTGTGCGCGCCCACAACTTCCTGGGTATACGTAGCGTCCTTGCCACGTGATTGCGGAGTTCTATTTTTGAGCAATGAATCTTATTTTGTTCGACGACCCGTTCGTCAGAGAGGCGCTGCTTCCGTTTACGTTTACCCGGCCGGTGGCTGAAATACGTGTTGGTATACTGACGATCCGGGAAAAATGGGAGAAGTGGCTGCACACAACCGCATCCTTTCAAACAGCAGAATATCTTCAATCGAAATTCCCAAAACATAACACTTCCGATAATCTGTTAATCAACGCCGCGGCATGCCCGGACCCGAAATTGGTCGAAGCTATTCGTGGTTTGACGCCCGGCAAGTTCCTCGTTCAAGGGCAAACCCTGATTGCCGCACGGCAACCCGGCAATGAAATGAACGGCGGCAATACCCTGGAGTACCCCCACCCGTTCACGTTTATCAATCGTACATGGAAGATCTTCCTGGAAAACGGTGCGCAGCTGCGTATTGATTTCCCGATCGTTACCGCAGGGCGGCAATCTGCTGGTATACAAGACAAACACACCATCGTGTACGCGCCCGAAAATATCTTCGTCGAAGAAGGTGTCTACATCCGTGCAGCTACGCTCAACGCCGAGACCGGTCCAATCTACCTGGGCAAAAACAGCATCGTTCAGGAGGGGGCAATTATACGGGGCGCTTTTGCCATGGGCGAAGGCTCGCATGTAAACATGGGCGCAAAAATGCGCGGCGACATAACCCTTGGACCGTATTGCAAAGTAGGCGGCGAGGTAGGAAACTCAGTCCTGTTCGGCTACAGCAATAAAGCACACGACGGCTACCTGGGAAATTCCGTTTTGGGCGAATGGTGTAACCTCGGTGCCGATACCAATACCTCGAACCTGAAAAACAATTACGACAGCCCGAAACTGTGGAACCACGCGTTTAACGATTTTGAAAAAACAGGAATTCAGTTTTGCGGATTAATGATGGGCGATCACAGCAAATCGGCAATCAATACCATGTTCAACACCGCCACCGTAGTGGATGTTTGCTCCAATATTTTCGGAGCCGGTTTTCCAAGCAACTACGTCCCGTCGTTTGCATGGGGTGGCGGAACACAGTACACCGAGCACCAGCTCGATAAAGCACTGGAAACCGCAGAACGTGTTATGGGCCGCAGAAATGTTCAGCTCACGCCTATGGATAAAGAAATTCTCTCGTATATCTTTGGGCTCTCTGCCCCCCGCCGTCGCTAAAGCCATGGCGGACGCAGCCCGCCCTTGCTGAAATACCTTTCTACGAGCACAGTCCGTCAGAATTGAAACAGCAAAGACGGGCCGCCTCCCGCCACCATTGAGTCGTTTGCGGGTGTAATGCAGAGAAACCCGGATAATACGATGAAATTTAGCGATATACCTGGCCTCCAAGACGTTAAACAACTTCTAACCGACGCTGCACGCAGCAATCACATTGCTCATGCGCAGCTTTTTGTTGGTGCAGAAGGTGCTCTTAGCCTCCCCATGGCATTGGCCTATGCCACTTATTTGCATTGTGAAAACCGCAAAGACGCTGACGATGCCTGCGGCACATGTGCTGCCTGTTCCAAAAACGCCAAGTTTATTCACCCCGATACGCACTTTGTGTTCCCGCTGAGTAACGTAAAAGGCGATAAAGATGAAGACCGGTTCAAAGCCGATATCTTGAAATCCTGGCGGGCATTCCTGATCGAACAACCCTTTGGCAACCTCGATGACTGGGCAAACTCCTACGGAGGTGAAGATAAACAGGCATTGATTTCACGCGAAGAAAGCCGCGAGATCATAAAAAAACTGTCACTTAAGCCGTTTGAAAGCCCGCACAAAGTCATGATTATCTGGCAACCCGAACTCATGCACACATCGGCCGCCAACGGTATTCTGAAAATCCTGGAGGAACCACCGCCACAAACATTCTTTATCCTTGTATCGAATGCGGCAGACCGCCTGCTGCCCACCATCATCTCACGCACACAGATCGTAACAATCCCCCTGCTGGATGATAACGCCCTGACCGGATATCTGATGCAACGCCATAACGTTGAGCCTGAACGAGCCGCCAAAGTAGCCCAACTGGCCGACGGCAGCATCAACATGGCCCTGCGCCTATTAGAAAAGCCTGACGATAACAACAACCAATGGTTTGCCGATTGGCTCCGGGCGTGTTTCCGCCGCAGCTATTATACACTCGTGGGCGACGCCGAGGGTTTCCATGCGCTCGATAAACTCAACCAGCGCAACCGTATGACCTACGGCATAAACATGATGCGCGAAACCCTGCTTCACATCTCCGGCGCGGGTACAATCAACCGTACCCGTGGCGATGAATTGAAGTTTGTACAGGACTTCAGCAAAGTAATGACGCTGGAAAAAGTAGAACGCACATTCAAACTGATGAACGACGCCAGCTACCACCTCGAACGTAACGGTAGCGCCAAGATGATCTTCCTGGACCTTTCGCTAAAGGTATCCAAGACACTCAACCCGTAAGAACAACCGCGCCGCCGGCCCACACCGGTGGCGTTTAATAGTATACGTATGAACAAAACGATTCGCATCGGTACACGCGGCAGCAAACTTGCGCTATGGCAGGCTGAACATGTGGCCGGACTCATCAAAGCTTCTGGCTACACACCTGAAATCATTACCATCGAAACCCGGGGGGATAAGATACTGGATGTAACCATTGCCAAAATCGGCAGCAAGGGAGTATTCACCGAAGAGATCGAAGAGAAGCTGATCGATGGTTCGATCGATATTGCCGTTCACAGCGCAAAAGACCTCGCCTCAGACATTCCCGATGAACTGGAGCTGATTGCGTTTACAGAACGTGAAATAGTAAACGACGTGGTCGTAAGCCCGCGCAAAGACATAAAACTTACCCGCGACAAACTGCGCATCGGCACATCATCTACCCGCCGTGTAGCCTTCCTCAAACACTTTTATCCCAACATAGAAGCGGTGCCGATCCGCGGTAATTTGCAAACACGCCTCAGCAAGCTGAACGACGGCCAGTGCGACGCGCTGTTGCTGGCGTATGCCGGTGTACACCGCATGGGATACGACGACCTCATTGTTGAACGCATTGAAACCAGCTATTTTGTTCCTCCCGTAGGTCAGGGCTCCATTGCCATTGAATGCCACAAAAAGCTGAGCTTCGACAAGAAAGAGATTATCCAACGCTGGATAAACCACCCGCCTACCGAAGTATGTATACGTGCCGAACGCGCGTTTCTTAAAACACTGCACGGTGGCTGCAGCATACCGTCGTTCGGCTATGCGCATTACGATGGCGACCTGATTAGCCTCAAAGCCGGTATCATCTCGCTGGACGGACAGCAGGTCATCAAAGTAAAACGTTCTGCATCACCCGAAGACGTTAAAGAGCTGGGCGAGTCTGTAGCACACGAAGTGCTGAACAGCGGCGGCGAACGCATTCTGCGCGAAATACGCGAGCAGCTTTAAAATACGCATACCCCGCTTACACCATGGCCTCAACTTTTACACCTGTTGCACGAACCCCGAATGCTATGAACCGTATACTGCCGATTTTCTTTTTTATCATTTCAACCTTCTTTATCATGATTACCGACGACGCCGAAGCACAGAGCAAAAAAGATCATATCATCACCATTAAAACAAACTATGGCGATATGGTTGCCATACTGTACGATGAAACACCGAAGCACAAAGCCAACTTTATAAAACTGGCCAAAGAGCATTTCTACGACAGCACTCTATTTCACCGCGTAATCGAAGGTTTCATGATTCAGGGCGGCGATCCGGATTCCAAAAAAGCACAGCCGGGCCAGCGCCTGGGCCAGGGTGGTCCAGGGTATACAATAGATGCCGAGATTGACCCGAAGTTCTTTCACGAAAAAGGGGCGCTTTCCGCAGCCCGTCTGGGCGATGCCATGAACCCCAAAAAGGCCTCCAGCGGGAGCCAGTTCTATATCGTACAGGGCACCAAAAGCAAAGAGGCCGATATGCGTGTAGACCCAACAAAATTTAACCAGGCCATGCAGCAGTTTCTGGGCAACCCGGCCAACAAAGAGTATGTAGATACACTACGTGCAGCCTATGGCTCTGGCGACCGTGATGCTTACCAGAATTACCTGATGGAGCTGAAGCCAAAGGCCGAGGCCGAGACCGGCATCAATACCGATCGCGACATCGACCCCGCCAAACTAAAGGCCTATACCGAAGTGGGTGGTGCTGCCCACCTCGACGGTGAATATACCGTATTCGGTAAAGTCATTCAGGGCCTGGACATCATCGACAAAATCGCATCACAACCAAAGGATGGCTCCGACCGTCCGAAGGAAGATGTACGGATGACAATCACTGTAGAGGAGCTTTCGCGTAAGAAAATCGAAAAGCTATATGGCTACCATTATCCTGAAACAAAATAAGACCGTAACGCTTACGATTTCCGCTCCATAATTCAATGAAAATTCTCGTTACAGGCGCTAACGGTTTGTTAGGCCAAAAATTAACAGAGCGTTTACAGAACGACCCTTCTGTACACCTCATTGCCACTGCCCGCGGCAAATCGGTATTGCCCATAGAACGCGGCGACTATCACACGCTCGACGTTACAGACGGTGCTGCGGTAGCAGACCTGTTTGCTCGCGTAAAGCCCGATGTTGTGATCCACACAGCAGCGATGACGCAAGTAGACCAGTGCGAGTCTGAACGCGAAGCCTGCTGGACTGCCAACGTAACTGCCGTTGAAAACCTGATTACCAGCTGCACCACAGTCGGCGCGCACCTCGTCCATGTTTCTACCGATTTTATTTTCGATGGCAGCCGTGGACCGCTGGATGAAACCGAGAAGCCAAACCCGGTAAACTACTATGGCGAAAGCAAACTGGCCGCCGAAGAACGCGTAATCAACAGCACCATTGGCTGGAGTATTCTTCGCACAGTACTGGTATATGGCATCACGCGCGACATGAGCCGCTCAAACATTGTGCTATGGGTTAAGAACAGCCTGGAGCAAGGCAAAACCATACAGGTTGTAAACGACCAGTGGCGTACACCCACACTGGCCGAAGACCTGGCACAAGGGTGCCACCTGGCAGCAACTAAAAAAGCTACCGGCATTTATAACATCTCGGGCAAAGACTTCCTGTCTCCATATGACATTGCGCACAAAACAGCCGACTTTTTTAAACTTGACAAATCGCTGATTAAAGCAGCCGATTCATCGACGTTTAAGCAACCCGCGCGTCGCCCGCTTACAACAGGGTTTATTATCACAAAAGCCGAACGCGATCTGGGATATAAACCGCACTCGTTCGAAGAAGGTATTGCCGTACTGGCCGAACAGATTGGCGCAACGATACAATAGATTTTCACAACGTTATAAAATACAGAAGCCGTCCTGTTTATCCGGGACGGCTTCTTGCTTTATCAGGTGTTGGTCTTTTGTTTGGCCAGTGCCAGGTAATAAATCGGGATACCTATCAGAGTAATAATTAGTCCCGGCCAGGTATAGTTGGGTTTGTATACAATAAGTAGTGTACAGAAGGCCACCCCCATCAGTATATAAATCAACGGAAGCACCGGGTAGCCAAAGGCCTTATAAGGACGGCTGGCATCAGGACGTTGTTTGCGCAGTATGAATATGCCGATGATCGTGAGCATATAGAAGAGCACCACAACAAACGACACCATGTCCAACAGATCACCGTATTTACCGCTAAGACACCAGATACAGGCGAGCACGCATTGCACCCACAGCGCCTGGCGGGGTACATTGAATTTATTGAGATTTCCTGCCTGACGGAAGAAGAGTCCGTCTTTCGCCATGGTGTAATACACACGGGCTCCAGCCAGGATCAGACCATTATTACAACCAAAGGTCGAGATCATAATCATGATGGCAATAATTCGCGTACCGATATCTCCGAATATAGCATTGGATGCTGCCACGGCTACCCGCTCCTTGTCGGCAAAAGCGATGTCGTGCAGCGGTAACACCGCCGTATACATGATGTTTGCCGTGACATAGATAATCGTTACAATGAGTGTACCGAGAAAAAGACTGAGGCCGATATTGCGCTGTGGGTTACGAATTTCTCCCGCAATAAACGTTACGTTGTTCCACGCATCGCTGCTAAAGATCGAGCCTACCATGGCGGCGGCAATAGCCCCAAAGGCAAGCGCTGTGGTATAGGTCTCAATACTGTTGTCGGGTGTCAGTTTGTGCAGGTTCCAGGCATCGGTCCAGTTCGCGTTCCACACATCGCTCTTCATCATGATAAGGCCGAATATAATGAGACCGAACAAGCTTACCAGTTTGGTTACCGTAAGTGTGGTCTGGATTAATTTGCCCCCCTCAACCCCACGGGTGTTAATGGCCGTGAGCAAAACAATCGTTACAATAGAAAGTACCTGCGCGGGCGAGACCGTAAAGGTACCGATCTGCAACAGCACCAGTTCTTCACTAACGCCCGGAATAAGGTACGCGGTAAATTTGGAAAACGCCACACCTACCGCTGCAATCGTACCGGTTTGAATAATCGCGAAGAAACTCCAGCCGTACAGAAAGCCAACCAGGGGGTTGTACGCTTCTTTAAGATATACATACTGTCCCCCAGCTTTGGGGAACATTCCGCTAAGTTCGCCGTAGCTCACAGCAGCGGTAATTGTCATGAACCCGGTAATAAGCCAGACGGCAATGAGCCAGCCGGCACTCCCCACGTTCTGCAATATATTGGCACTAACAATAAAAATACCGGAACCGATCATCGACCCAGCAACAATCATCGTGGCATCCCACAACCCGAGTACGGGCTTAAACTTTGTTTCGCTCATGTATAGGTTTAGTAACGGGGCAAGATAAGTAATTCAGGCTTACGGTAAACTATAGGCTACAGCAGCGCAGCGTCACAAAATGTATCTACACAGAAAGATTCTAACGACAACCGGCATTTTCTAAAAAATAAAGCGACAGTTCTGTTCCGATTGCCCTGTATATCGACGAGATTTAGCGCTTAATCGTATTGATATGATTTCATTTTATCCTGGCCCTTCGCGGGTTCACAACGAAATTCCGCGGTATGTAACCGATGCGTTTACACAGGGCATCATGAGTATTAATCACCGCAGCGAGACATTTGTAAAAATGTCTGAGCGCACCATTACGCTGCTGAAAGAAAAACTCTCTATCCCACGGAACTACACCGTATTCTATACAACGTCCGCTACCGAGTGCTGGGAAATTATTTCCCAATCGCTGGTGAACGGCAAAAGCTATCACCTGTATAACGGGGCATTCGGCCAGAAGTGGTACGACTATACACAGCGCCTTCACCCGGAAGCTGAACCGTTTGCATTCGACCGCGAGCAACAACTCGATGCACGTAAGCTCAACCTGAGTACCGAACCTGGGGTGATCTGTATTACACAAAACGAAACGTCTAACGGAACACAGGTAAGCAACCGGGCTATCCGCGCCATTCGCAAGGCTTACCCGGAACATATTATTGCCGTCGACGCCACGTCGTCTATGGCAGGTGTTGTGCTGGACTTCAAAGCGGCGGACGTGTGGTTTGCGTCCGTACAAAAATGTTTTGGCTTGCCGGCCGGCCTGGGGCTTATGATCTGCTCACCACAGGCACTGCAACAAGCCGCCGCACTGGGCGAGAACAAACACTACAACAGCCTGAACGTTATGGCCGAGATGATGGCCAAATGGCAAACATCGTGCACCCCCAACGTACTCGGCATATATTTACTGATGCGTGTGCTCGAGAAGATGCCCCCCATTGCCGAAGTTCACGCCGAACTCGAACAACGCTATACAGATTGGGTTTCGTTTCTACAGAAGCGTAACGTTATGCGCCACCTTGTAGACAATGCCGCTGTACATTCGCATACCGTCATTCCGGTTACAGCCGAACCAGACATGCTTACCGCCATTAAAAAGAAAGCCCTGAAACAGGGCCTGCTGTTGGGCGAAGGCTACGGCAACTGGAAAACAACCACCTTCCGCATTGCCAATTTCCCCGCACTCAAAGCAGCCGAAATCCGCACATTAAAAAATCTCCTGAAAACATTCGATTGATCCGGCCCATTAAATCTAACAGCTTTCTAATCGCATTTTAAGCGGGCAGTAATATGTTGGTGGCAGCTTTGCTCCCGTTCCACCGCACTCCCATCTACATCTGTTTATACAGAAGTAAAGCCGCGGTGGATACAACGTCCACCTATGAAAACACTGGAACCCCAAAAGACGGCCTGGCAGGTCTGCGCCAAAAATGGCCGCTACGCTCAACAGAAATTCCGGACGTTTTGCAGTTTAGTACTGCATTTATTGAGGCATCACGCCGCAAGGCATTGTATGCATAGGTTAATAGTTTGTTAAATAGGTTTAAATGATTTTGTCGAGCGTAAGCCTGTTCCGGATGAAGTATTAGGGGGTTGGATCACCGGTGGCAGAAATTTGCAGAAGTATGCAGGGTTTGTTTTGCCGCCAAGGGTGACGCATCTTTGAACGGCTTACGTCTCGACAAAATTATTTTAAGATCGCCTCTAATCATTTCAGATTACCCTTTCGCGAAAGGAACGCTAACCCGTTCCTTTTTTTCATGTAAGGTTTCTTGCAAGCCGGCCGTGTTTAATGCACCGCACCGTGCTACCTTTGATAGCTTTTAGTTATACCCCGAAATGAAACCTGCTGCACGAGCGCAGCACAAACCTCAGAAGCATGAAGAAAAAGTTCGTAATCGGTACGTTTCTCGCCGCGTGCATCGCCCTTCCGGCTATGCGTGTAACGGCGCAGGTACAGCCGCAGCCCGCAACACCCACGGCTGCTTCAGACCCGCACAAGAACAAGATCGACGAAATGAAGCTGAAGCTCAACGATGATGGCACACACTACCTCAAGTGGACATTCCTCAACCAGGTATGGCTTCGTTACAACGAAAGCAACCCCGGCACTACAGTGCTGGCCGAACCGGCAAACAATACATTCGACATTGGTCTACGCCGCACACGCATTCAGTTCTGGGGACAGATAACCGACCACGTGTTCTTTTACTCACAATTCGGACAAAACAACTTCAATTTCCTATCGAACAATAACGGCAACCGCAAACTACAGGTCTTCTTCCATGACGTTCTTGGCGAATACAAAGTGTGGAGAGACAACGACATGCTCAAACTTGGCGGCGGCCTTACAATAGCCAACGGGTTATCTCGCTTCACACAACCCAGCGTTGGCACAATCATGACAATGGACGTGCCCGTATTTGCCCAGGCCACAGTAGACCAAACCGATGAGTTTGCCCGCAAGCTAAGCATATACGCCCGCGGTCAGGTGGGTAAGTTCGATTACCGCGTCGTACTGAGCGATCCCTTCCCCATCCGCACAAATGGCGCGGCATTGCCCGTGGTCAACGAGCTTGGCGCCACGTTCGCTCAAACAGGCCACCACAAGCAATATCAGGGCTTCCTCCTGTATAACTTCTTTGACAAAGAGCAGCACACTACCCCATACATGACCGGCACATACCTGGGCAAGAAAAAGGTCTTCAACCTGGAGGCCGGTATTACCACACAAAAGAACGCAACCGAAACCGGCACCACTGAAGCAAACGGCACCGTTACCAATCGGCAGTTTTACGACATGACATTGTGGTCCGCCGCCCTCTACTACGACGCTCCGTTGAACGCCGAAAACGGCACTGCCCTATCGGCCTATGCAGGCTACTTCGATCTGGACTACGGCCGCGGCTACCTGCGGTACAACGGCATCATGAACCCGGCCGATGGTGGCGTTAACCTGCCCGTTCCCGGCAGCCACGGCAACGCCTTCCCCATGTTCGGCACAGGCCAGGTTATCTACGCACAGATAGGCTACCTACTCAAGAAAGACCTGCTGGGCGAAGACCATGGAACACTGATGCCGTATGCATCGATTATGAGTGGCGACTTCGACCGGCTTAGCGACCGAATGAATGTCATCGACGCCGGTATAAACTGGCTCATCAAAGGCCATACCAGCAAGATTACACTAAACTACCAGAACCGCCCCTACTACCGCTTAAATGGCACCGCATTAGAAAAAGACGGCACACGCAACCAGGTGTTGCTCCAGTACCAGGTATACTTCTAAGCTGAACCCATAACGCGCCGAAACATACCGATGTCGGCTTTACGCTCACGTTTAAAATAAGTACACCAACGAATGCCGGGCGCAAGTCCGGCATTTTTGTTTAGTTTTGTGGTTATGTTCGACCTCAAGGAGATTTTTTCCGTAACGCTCATTCTATTCTCGGTTATCGATATTGTCGGTTCCATACCGTTTATTATCAGCATCCGGAAGCGCGAGGGGAAGATCCAGACCGAGAAAGCCACGCTCATCTCGGCGGCGCTTATGGTGAGTTTTCTCTACCTGGGGCAATCCATCCTGAACCTTTTCGGTCTCGATGTATCGTCGTTTGCGGTAGCTGGCGCCATCGTGATCTTCATCGTCGCCATGGAGATGATTCTCGGCATAACGCTTATTAAAGACGATCCCGATGCACGCGGTTCCGGCTCCATTGTACCGCTGGCGTTTCCACTTATTGCCGGCGCGGGTACATTGACAACCATACTCTCATTGCGCGCGGTATACCAGGAAGCTAACGTACTGATAGGTATCCTGCTGAACCTTGTATTTGTATACATCGTACTTCGCTCGTCGGGATGGTTGGAACGTAAAATCGGCAGCTCCGGCTTTGCTGTGCTTCGACGCGTGTTTGGTGTCATCCTCCTGGCAATTGCCGTTAAAATTTTCAAGACACACGCTCTCTCATTATGATTAAGATTTATACAGATGGTGCCGCCCAGGGAAATCCCGGGCCGGGCGGCTATGGTGTTGTTATGAAGTATAAAGACTTCGAGAAGGAGTTGTCTGAAGGTTTCCGCCTTACCACAAACAACCGCATGGAATTACTGGCGGTTATTAAAGGGCTCGAAGCCATCAAGAAAGACGGCATTCCGGTCACCATATATTCCGACTCGCAGTACGTTGTTAATACCGTAGAGAAGGGCTGGCTCTGGGGCTGGATAAAAAAGAATTTCAAAGACAAAGCAAACGCCGATCTCTGGAAGCTGTATGTGCCGTTGCATAACAAATTCAATCCGAAATTTGTATGGATTCGCGGACATGCGGGCCACATTGAAAACGAACGTTGCGACCGACTGGCCGTAGCAGCAGCCAACAGCGGTCATTTACTCGCCGATCTGAATTACGAACGCGAAAAAGGCTATAAAGGCTGACCTTCTCGTACATGTTATAACTAGTCATATCTGCTTGTCGCACACATTCCAATAGATGACCTTATTGGTAATGCACGCATTGGTCTAGTTTACATTTTCTGCAACCTCCCCTTCCCAGCTCTCGTAAGTACCTATACAAACTTATGCAGAGAACCTATGAATACACAGGTAACGTCAACACACATTCAGGCCATGGGAAGATTCAATCTTTTAAAGCGTATTATAGGAATTGCTGAATACAAAAGAGGTTCCGAGATCATCGAGTTCCTCAAAGAGCGAGACAGCTCCCAGAATTTTTGCAACACCGGGTATTTACTACTCGAAAGCAACAAAGAGTTCAGGCTATGGCTCATCGCTTCGGCATCACATGCATTTATTGTCATTGATGATGGCTTCTCCTTGAAAATTTTACTGCGCAGAGCAAAAGATGATTTCCAGTTCGAAATCATAAAAAAGAAAAAATCGCTGCGTCTGGATATCAACGAAACTACCACAACCCTTCCAATCAATGCAGTGCTAACCGGCGGCATGGAAGGTACTAAAAAATCAATCGAAAACTTCATCGCGCATCCTGTGGCGTAAGCTACAGTGTGCTTAGCCGACACCCTTTAATTTTGTATAACAGTCTTCGCCGTTATGTCACACATCGTTGTTTTTCTTCAGGAAGTCCTGAACAATTTCATGTACTTCCTATCCACCAACCATACTCCAGGGCAACATAAAGTCATCGTTTCCATGCTGGTGGTTACCTGTTTCGGCATTACAATTTTCATCCTCTCATACCTTCTGCACAACATCCGAAATCTGGATCTCCTAAAAGTAAAACGGTATGATTCCACTACGTGTGCAAAGTGGACCGCAGGAGCTGTACTGCTGAATTTTATCCTGGTAGTAACGCAGGTTGCCAACTATAACATCATCACGTTCCTGGTCACCGCCATGATATGGGATACGTTATACCACAAGATATTCAAACAGACTAAAGGTAAAAAGATCACAGCGTTCGAAACGATCGATAAGAAAAGCGGTAACACCGTCGAATAAATCACCTCATACAGAAGCAGCACTACACATGCCGCTCCAGCAACTCGATACCGAGATTCTTCAACCCCAGCAGAATAGGATCATAGAATTCGCGCGCTACGGGTATCGCTACACCACGGGTCTTAATCTGACCACGGTAGAGTAAACGCGTGGCAAGTGCCAGCGGCAGGCCAACCGTTTTGGCCATCGCGGTGCGGTTGGAATCTTCGCCCGTAGCCACAAGCGATGCCTGAATCTCGTGTGTGGTGCCATGTTGTTTATACACAAAGCGATGCCACATTACGATCTGATCCTTATCGTCTGGACTAAGCGCCCATTGCTTATTGAGAATATGTTCCAGTACCTGCGCGGGTGTACCCCCGGTAAGACCAACCGGTTCTTCGTTAAAGAGACCTGACCAACGCAGGCGTTCAAGTTCGCCGCCGTGCGGATGTAGCCCGAACTGCGCCACCAGCTTCTCCTCAACCGATCGTGTGGGATGATAATCCAGAAAAGAATTAAGAAAACTACGATGCGTCATACGCTCTACCCCTTCAAGCGTGTAGGTATCGTCGCAGCAGCCGGCTTGTACCAGCACATCCCAAGCACTACAGAAACCATCATTGCGCAGCGTACCCCGCACGAGCGTATCGATCGCTTGCAAACCATACGTCTCGCGATACTTCAGCGAATCGCGGTTCACATAACCTTCATAGTGTCCATGATTAGGAACGCTAACCGGTGTTGTACGTTTAAACAGTTGCTGATATGGAATGTACTTATACTGACCGTTGCGTAAAAACTTCGCGGTACCCTGGCCGGCCATAACCACATTGCGCGGGTTCCAGGTAAACTTATACCGCCACGGGTTACCCGGATCAGTATCGGGAGCAATAAGACCACCGGTAAACGATTCAAATGCCACGAGCTCACCGCCATGGTCTCGGATGCGATCTATAACCTGCATCGCACTCATATGATCTATACCCGGATCGAGACCACACTCGCACAAAAACAACAAACCCTTCGCGCTGGCCTCCACATCAAACAGGCGAATCTCATCAGACACATAGCTGGCATTTAACAAATGCTTACCCTGCTCCAGACAATGTTTCGCTACACGTGGATGAAAGTGTGCGGGCAGTAAAGACACAACGATAGATGCCTGGGCTATAGCCTGCCGGGCAGCGTCTTCCACATTAATATCAAAGGTTATGGCGCGGCCCTGTGGCGAGTTGCCCACACGCGCACGTGCGGCATCGAGCGATACATCGCCTACCACTACGTTCCAGCCTTCAACAGGAGCCAGCTCCAGAAGATGTGTTATCAACGAAAAAGACGAGCGTCCCGCTCCCAGTACCAATATCGTATTCATACGGTTGTGTGCTTTGCTAACAAAACTACCCGCTTAATTGCAAACACCAAATGTTGGCACGCCGGGGAATACACTTTTTAACAGGGGGCTTTTACTTTTCAGTTTTCCTCTATACCTTCCATCCTTACGATGAGTACTTTCCAGACCTATACCGACATTGACGCGCTCGACACGGAGTTTCAGCACCTGATACACAAGGCCAAAGAGGCACTGGGCAAAGCCTATGCCCCATATTCAAAGTTCCATGTAGGAGCCGCCCTCCTGCTGGAAAACGGCACCGTAATCACCGGGTCCAACCAGGAGAATGCGGCCTATCCATCGTGTATGTGTGCTGAGCGCGTAGCGCTGTATGCCGTTGCCTCGCTTCATCCGGGCGCGGTTATTACAAAGGTCGCCGTCGTGGCCCGTAAGAAAAGTGGCAAAGATCTGATACCGGTTACACCGTGTGGCCCGTGCCGGCAGGTAATGCTTGAGTTTGAGACCCGCCAGCAGCAACCGCTCGGCGTGGTAATGCTGGCGTCGGAACATGAATGGGTTGTGGCTCCCTCGGCCGCATCGCTTCTGCCCTACTGCTTTACGAAAGATAATTTACATCCCGAGCATTGAAAAAGTAACAACTTCCGGTTGGTTCTTACCTCCGCAATCTTTCGCCCCAGCTTTCTCCGCTGCAACTTTCTGCTTTCTCCATATTTTTAGTTTATTTGAGGAATATGAACTTCTTGCGCGATAAGCCGCTTAAACAGCTCGGTATCTACTGCATTCTCTTGTTTTTGCTGATCTACGGCGTAGAGTATGGGGTAGTGTCGTACCGCATAAACCGGATGGACGAGTCGGAGCGAAAGATCGATTTCGCGCGTAGCCTGCAGGTTCGCCACCAGGCACTTGCACTACAGGCTCAGCGTTTCCAGGAGGGCGAACAATCGCTCGCTACAGACATCACCGTTGGCATTGAAGATCAGGACCATGGTCTCAAAATACTCGCCGATGGCGGCCGTGTAGACGGAACCGACATCTTTTTGAGACCCTTGTCGCGGTTACCCCGCATCACGTATGATAACCTTACAGAACACTGGCGCCAGTATCGCGCTGGCCTCATTGGCATGCTGAGCCAGAAAGCAAAAAACGTCGTCACAACCATAACCACCGACTCTACGGGTACACGTCAGGCAAACAATACCTTGGTATCCAACGCCGCCTATGATAAAGCGCTTGCCGCAGCCACCAAATGGCAGATCGTATCAAACGGCTACAGCAACCTCATAGCCGACCTCGAAGAAGAAGTAACAAGCAAACGCGCCGCCATCAACGCATGGCGTGTGTTTTTTATCGTATTCGATGTTCTCACGCTGGCCGGATTATACTTCGTATTCTACCGTTTTGTGCTGAATCCTATTCAGATCATACGTAGCAACACAACACGCCACAACCATACAATCGGGTTACCTCCAAACGAAATCGGTCACCTGTCGTTAGAAATGAACGGTACACTCGAAAACCTGCGTGACGCCACCGAGTTTGTAAGCGCTATCGGCGAAGGAAACCTCGACATTGACTACAAAGAAGCATTCGACCACAACTATACGCCTGGAAAAAACCGACTGGCCGATTCGCTCATCGCCATGCAGAACAAGCTGAAGAGCTTGAACCTCGAAGAAAAGAAACGCCAGTGGGCCAACGAGGGGCTTACACGTTTTGTCGACATCCTTCGCACATCAGACGATAACATCACCATACTGGGCGATCACATCATATCCAACCTTGTCAAATACACGAACTCAAACCAGGGGGCGCTGTATTTACTGAACGACGAGAACGAGTACGATAAGCACCTGGAGCTTATTTCGCTGTTCGCGTTCGATATCAAGAAATTCGAAGCCCGCACCATCAAATTGGGCGAAGGTATACTCGGGCAAACCTTTCTGGAAAAAGAAACAACGTACCTTACCGATTTCCCCGAAGAATACATCCGCATTACGTCTGGCCTGGGCGATGCAAACCCGCGTTCCATCCTTATTGTACCGCTTAAAGTAGACCGCGATGTATATGGCCTCGTTGAGCTGGCCTCGTTCCATCCATATCAGCAGCACGAAATCGAATTTGTAGAACGCTTAGGCGAAACCATAGCATCCACACTGGCAACCGTAAAAGGAGCACAGAAGAACCGCCACCTCATCGAGCAATTCCAGGAGCAAACCGAAATGATGAAGTCGCAGGAAGAAGAAATGCGTCAGAACATGGAAGAGCTTCAGGCCACCCAGGAAGAAGTATCACGTAAGGAAAGATCGTATATTTCACGGATTCAAGAACTTGAATCCGCAGACCACTCAGGTACAGTAGCCGCTGCGGTAGATACAGAACGGAAGCGCTTTGCAGAAAAAGAACGCAGCTACCAGGATCGTATAACAGCGTTGGAACAACAACTGTCTGCGTTACAAAACAAACAGCCCGATGGTTGGGAAGTAGCCGAACAATTCGAGAAAACCCTGCAAGTTAACCTCGAAGCGCTACGCATCACGCAGGAAGCACTTTCACGGAACGCCTAGCCGTTTGGATAGGCCTCCTTTTTACATTTTTTTAAATCCCTTTTTTCCAGCTATTTAGAATGAATTACTTAAATTCATTCTATCGAAAAAAGTAGGGCTTCGGGAGTATCTTAACGCATGTAAGATTTAGCCCTTAAATTCGTCCGATAGTTCGCCTTAGAAACTAATTTTGAGTGCTTTATAAATATTAATAAAGACCCTGTTCATGCTCGACATTGACATCGCTGACCTCAAACGTATCTCTGAGCTTATCCACCAGAAGTATAACTATGACTTCCGGAACTACGCCATGTCTTCCTTCAAGAGACGGGTGCTCCGAATCATGGAACTTAAAAAGCTGTCAGTGGATGCGCTTTTAAAGAAACTAAACGAAAACCCGCCGTTCATCAACGAGTTCCTCGATGAACTTACCGTAAATGTTACGGAAATGTTCCGCGATCCGAGCTTCTGGCGTATCATGCGCGAAGAGATTATCCCCGCCATAATGTTGAACCATAAGCAGTTCAAGATCTGGCATGCAGGGTGCTCGTCTGGCGAGGAGGTTGTATCCATGTGTATCATGCTCAAAGAAATGGGCGTACTACACGATGTAACCGTCATTGCAACAGACCTCGATGTAAACATTCTCGACAAGGCTCGCATGGCCACATACCCCGTTAAAAACATGGAGTTGAACGAGAAGAACTACATTCGCTTCCAGGGAACAGGCAATTTCAAAGACTACTACCGCGAAGAAAACGGCAACGCGGTGTTCAACAAGGACCTGCTCGCAAACGTATCGTTCCGCAGGCATGATCTCGTTACGGGTGAAATATTCAATAAGTTCGATCTGATATTGTGCCGCAATGTTATGATCTACTTCAACCAGACACTCCAGAACGAGGTACTGAAGAAATTCCACGAAAGCTTGTTTAAATATGGATACCTGGCAATCGGTTCCAAAGAATCGTTGATCTGGTGCGACTATGCAAACCGCTTCATCGTGGTCAATAACGAAGAAAAGATATATAAGAAAATAAAGGACTAGCGCAGTTGCCCCCGACCAATGAGTAAGTATAACCTAAATAACAGCTACAAGGCCGTTGTTATCGGTGGGTCAGCAGGCAGCTTTCAGGGTGTAGTAAAAATCCTGTCGCAACTGCCAAAAGGTTTTCCTTTACCCATCATTATGTGTCTTCACAGGCTTAAACACGTTCGTAACGGATTCGTGGAAGCGCTCTCCATCAAGAGCGTCGTACAGGTAACCGAACCGAACGACAAAGAAAATATAAAGAAAGGCAGCGTATACCTCGCCCCGGCCAACTACCACATGTCAGTTGAATTGGGCCATTACTTTGCGCTGTCAACCGAAGAAATGATAAACAATTCGCGTCCCGCGATTGATATCACACTGGGTTCCTGCGCGTTTGTCTATAAAGACAAACTCATCGGCATCCTGCTGTCTGGCGCCAATAAAGACGGTGCGCTGGGCATGAAACACATTCACGACCGGGGTGGTGTTACCATTGCCCAGGAACCGTCCGAATGTATGATTGATACAATGCCACGCGCAGCCATGGCCGCTACCAAAATAGACCATGTCCTTAAAGTGGACCAGATCGTAGAGTTTTTAAAAGAATTAGATAAGCAATATCGATGACACACATATTCAACGATCGCTACAAAGTGAACCTGATCCTGACGGTCCTGTTTATTTTCGGGATCGGAACATCACTGTATTTGATTTATTCCCTGCCCGCCAACCTCAGACTGGCCGACGGCTATCAACCCGAATTTACCGGCATCTATCTGACCATCGGAATCACCTTCCTGCTGGGCGCGCTTACGCTCACCTCGGCATTGAAGTACAGAAAGGAAATAATCATTTATCGCGATCGCATCGTAGACAAGGCTGACCTTGAACGTGAAGCCGCCGAACAGGCAGGACGCACAACCATAAGCCTGGAAAACGTACGCAACGGCGTGCGTATGGCCAAAGGCGAAAAAGACGCGCTGCAAGCAGGCCTGCAAGCCATCTGTAAACAGCTCGATGCCGGACAGGGAGCCTTATACCGGGTTATTGAAGCCGACGGTAAACGTATGACAGAGCTTCGCGCGGGCTATGCGCTCAACATCGGCGAAAGCACAGTCATTCGCTACGAATTCGGCGAAGGCCTCATCGGCCAGTGTGCCGTAAGCGGCCGCACCCTTAGTATTGATGACGTACCTACAGGATACATCAACATCATTTCGGGACTGGGCAACGCATCCCCTAAATACCTTCTTATCGTTCCTGCCAAACAACAGGAACAGGTAGTAGGTGTTATGGAAATAGCATCGTTCACAAGCTTCTCTGAAGACCAACGTAAGTTTGCCGAAGAAGCCGTACAGGTAATTGCCGAAAAGATCAGTTCCAAAGCATAATTCCCAGCACTTCAACGTATGATCAAAAATATAAACGTCAGTACCAAGATTACGATTCTGATCCTCGTGGTGTCGCTGGTAGCTGTGGCTGCAATTAGCTTCTTCAGCTACGACTATCACGTCAAGAAAAATCAGGAGCGTTATGCCGCGAACCTGGCTGCTATTGCCGATAACCGGGCCGCGTATTTCAATACCTACTTCGATAAGGCAACAACCGCCATCGAAGTATTGCAGAACTCCGACGTCGTAAAAGGTGGCGGCGCTGCATCCGGTGGTGCCCCCGGCATGGATATGATGGGTGGTGGTTTCGAAATGGGACCTCCGTCAGACGCTCCGGCTACAGACTCAGCAACCACAGAAACTCCGGCTACAACAGCTACTCCCGAAGATCAGCTCAATCAACTCAAATCGACCCTCGAAGTAGCCGACATCATCATTACCACATCAAACGGTACCATCATTCATACAACCGATGCTGCCAACAAAGGCAACTTTATCGATCCGGACGGCAGTACCTTTGAACGTGCAAAAAGCGGCATCTACTTCTCCGGCGTACGCCGCGACAAAACCCGCAAGAACTACGAAATCTTTGCTGCAGGCTCAACCACCGACAACGCCGGCGCACAACGCATCATCATCGTAAAACTCAACCTCGACCCTGCCTACAAAGTCCTGAAGAACTACTATGGCATGGGCAAGACCGGTGAAGTATTGCTCGTACGCAAAGATCCTGTATCACGGCGCTTCGCCATGATCAGCCCTATCCGTGGCGATACCGCTTCGGCCATACGCCTGTACGAAGAAAACGACAACGAAGTAGAAACACTGAATCCCGTATTCGAAGAGAAAGCCATCAGCCCCAAAGGCCATGACTATCGCGGTCAGAATGTACTGCAAACCGCTCGCAAAATCACCAACACAGACATCGTGCTCTGGGCTAAAATAGACCAGGCCGAAGCCGATGGCGACGTCTCTGACCTCACAACAATCTTCATCTACGCAGGCCTTTGCATTGCCGCGCTGGCAGTACTGCTGTCCATGGTGTTCTCACGCTCGCTCACGCAGCCGCTGTACGCCATGCGCAATACACTCGGGCTCGTAGCACAAGGTGTGCTACCCGAAGCTTCCGAGCAACGCAGCCGCGACGAATTCGGCCAGATGGGCCAGAAAGTAGACGAACTCGTTACCACACTGCGTAGCAGCGCCGACTTTGCAAAACGCATCGGTGAAGGCAAATACGACACTGAGTTTACACCGGCCAGCGATGACGATATCCTCGGTATGTCACTCATCAACATGCGTAAAAACCTTGTTGAAAACGAACGCCGCGACAAAGAACGCAACTGGATCGTTCGGGGTGTTGCCGAAATAAGTGAGATCCTTCGTATGCACGACTCCATCGATGAACTTGGCGACGACGTTATCAAGTTTATCCTCGACAAGATCGGTGCGGTACAGGGAGCGTTCTATGTAATAAACGACGAAGTAACGCCCAACCTCATCGAGATGCGTGCCAGCTTCGCATACAACCGTAAAAAATACCTCAAGTCTAAATTCAAATTTGCCGAAGGCCTCGTAGGCCAGGCCGCTGCCGAAAAAGACACCGTACTGCGTACAGAGATTCCGGCAGAATATGTAACGCTCACATCGGGTATACTGGGCGACCAACGCCCCACCTGTATACTCATCGTGCCGCTGCTGACAAACGAAGAAGTATACGGAGTACTCGAATTTGCAGGCTTCCGTAAATTCGACAACTCGCAGGTTAAGTTCGTACAGGAATTGTCGCTTATCCTCGCCCGTACAATCTTCAACATCAAGGTTAACGAACGCACACGCCGCCTGCTCGCCGAGTCTCAGGAAATGAGTAACGAACTCAAAGAAAAGCAGGAAGTTCTCCGCCAGAATGCCGAAGAAATGCAGGCCACCCAGGAAGAACTCCAGCGCTCAAACCAAAAACTTGAAGAACAGATTGAAGAAGTAAACCGGACCCAGAAGCGGATGCAGCTGTTGCTCGAAAACGCTTCCGAAGTTATAACCATTTACGAAGAAGACGAGAGCATACGCTACATATCGCCTTCCGTAGAAACCATTCTCGGGTACGGTCAGAAAGAAATAATCGGCAAGAGCGATATAGACAAAGTTCACCCCGATCATCGCGAAACATTCCGCGAACTGTTCCGGAAAATGAAAGACAGCCCCGAAGAAAAAGTTACGGTACAGTACGAATACCGTGCGAAAGACGGAAGCTTCATCTGGCTGGAATCAACAGGAACTAACTTCATGTCTAACCCCGCCATCCACGGTTTCATCCTCAACTCACGCGACATCACCGAACGTCGCCGGGCAGAACAGGAACAACGGATGCGAAGCAAGATGCAGGCCCTCTCGGAAAACTCGCTCGACCTTATCACCCGTGTCGAAGGCGAAGGAGAGATCTCATACATCAACCCCATCATCGAAGAGTATGCCGGCAACAAACCTGCATTCTATCTTAACCGCAAAGTTCAGGACACACAGCTTGACGCTGCGGTACTCGAAGGCTGGTTAAACATCGTTGAGAAAGTAAACGCTACCAACGATAAGGCTACCATCGAAATGGACTTCCCGTCGGAAATGGGTAAACGCATCATGCAAGTGAACGGTATCCCCGAATTCGACGAATCGAACAAACTGGAGTCCGTGCTGGTCGTATCGCACGATATCACCGAGCGTAAAATGATCGAGCTCGAAGTCCAGAACAAAAACAAGAAAATCACCGAAAGTATAAACTACGCGAAACGCATTCAAACGGCCATCCTGCCCAACAGCCGGGTTATCAGCCGCGCGTTACCCGATTCGTTCATCCTATACAAACCACGCGACGTCGTATCCGGTGACTTCCCTTGGTTCGTACAGATCAAAGACGATATCTTCATCGCTGCAGTAGACTGTACCGGACACGGTGTACCAGGTGCGCTCCTCTCCCTGATCGGTTACTTCCTGCTCAACGACATCGTGCGCAGCCGTAAAATCACCGAGCCAGGGATCATTCTCGACTTGCTCGACGAAGGCGTTACCACAACCCTACGCCAGGACGAAGACTCAACTACCAAAGACGGTATGGACATCGCGCTTTGTAAGATCAACACAGCCGACGGTACCGTAGAATATGCTGGAGCTCACCGACCGCTATACATTATGAAACAGGGTGTTATGGAAGAGGTGAAAGGAAATAAATTCCCTATCGGTGGCGGTATATTTAAGAACCAGACTAACTTTACCAACACAAGAATTAAGCTGGAAAAAGGCGATTCCATCTACTTCAGCTCAGACGGTTTCCCTGACCAGTTCGGTGGACCGGAAGGCCGCAAGTTCGGACCGAAACGTACACGCGAAATCATCGAGCGCGTGCACACGTTGCCGATGGAGAAGGCCCTCGAAGTATTTGATCACGAATGGGAAAGCTGGCGCGGTGACCATAAGCCCACCGACGACATGCTCCTGATCGGAATTAAATTTTAACGGCACCGCAACAGGCCCAAAAAACCTGTACGGTTTATAAAAAAACTTATAACTTAGTGAACCACAAACGTATAATCTAATCTTCTTATCGCATGAATTTTATCTATGACCTGCACCGCACCATGATGTCGCAGAATTTGATTCTGGTGTATCAGGGTGACTTCACCCAGGAGAGCACCAAATCCATTCTGGCCATGGCCGAAAGAAACCTTGATTCTTCTGGTGAAGAGTCCAGCATCAAGCGCAAGGTATTTAATGTGATGGTCGAAGCGCTTCAGAATATTGTTAAGCACAGCGACGAGCTGATCGATGGAGAAATCCATAGCCATGCTGCTATATTCCTGATTGGTAGAGAAGCGAACCAATACTGTATCATGTCGGGCAACCCGGTTCGTAAGGAAAACGTGGCTGGTCTTACCAAGAAACTCGAACAGATCAACAACCTCGATAAGGATGGTCTGAAAGAACTGTATAAGGAGATCATTAAGAATACAACCATCTCCGATAAAGGTGGTGCTGGATTAGGCTTTGTGGATATGGCCAGAAAATCAGGTCAGTCGCTTGAATACTCTTTCCCTGAATTGACGACAGAATATTGCTTCTTCTGCTTGAAGGTAAACGTACCGCGTGATAACGAATAAATAATATCAAAGAATACCAAAATAAAATAGATTTGTACCATGGAAATTTTAAATCTCGAAGGAACAGAAGATACCCCGAAGATTATTCTCGATAAAAAGAATGGCATCTTTGAAATTTCAGGTCGATCACTTCCGGAAGACTCTGCTGAATTCTATCGTCCTGTACTCGAGTGGATCGGCAAATACGGCAGCGATGCTAATCCTTCTACTGAATTCGTCTTCAAACTTGAATACTTCAATACCGCATCATCGAAGTTAATCCTGGACGTTCTTTCTGCTCTGGAAGATATAAAAGGCATGAAAATCCTGTGGTATTTTCATGAAGACGATGAAGATATGGAAGAAGCCGGACAGGAATTTTCTGAACTGGTGGAAATTCCTTTCGAGTTCAAGACTTACTAAGCGTTTCTTCGCTTACGATAATCGGTTACCAGTCTTTCGTTTGAAACGTCTGCAAACGTTTCATGTATGACTGGTAACCGATGTTTTTTTTATACCTTTATAAAATTGCTTTTTGATCCATGAGTGAAGAAATACTCAAAGCCCTCACCCAACTGTTTGCCATTATCACCAAACAGGATGGCGGGGCAACCGAACGCGAACGACAGTATGTTCTAAACTTCTTCCAGACCGAACTTGATCAGGATTCCATCAAAGAATACCTCGACCTGTACGATCAGTTCTCAGGGTATGGTAAAGCCGATGATGAGGATGAAGGCAAGAAGAAACTCACTTCCGTAAAGGATTCTGTAAAGACACTGGGTATCTGTAAAAAGATCAACAAAACCCTTACCCAGAAGCAAAAAGTCGTTGTATTGATAAAGCTCCTCGAGCTTGTTGGTGCTGATAAGAACTTCACTCCCCAGCGTATGGAGATTATCAACACCGTCTCAACAGTCTTCAACATCGAAGAAAACGAATACCAACTCATAGAGACATTTGTTATCGGAGAAGAAGCAAAGGCTATGAACTTTGCCGATATACTCCTCCTGAACAAAGGCTCTCACGGCGAAGAAGGTAAACTCCATAAACACGTACACGGACACATCGAGGGAGACCTCGTCTTCATGCGTGTACAAAGCGTCGACATGTACTTCACCAAATACCTTGGCGAAGAAGCAAACATGCTCAACGGCTTCATGATGCAGCCAAACCACGTATACCTCTTCTCACACGGCAGCACCATCAAAACTCAGGCAGGCGACGCCCTATACTACAGCGACCTCGTTGCCAACTTCAACGACGAACTCAAAACCGTAAAGCTCAGCTTCAACGCCACCATAGACGAACTCAAATTCCCCAACGGAGGCATTGGTCTGCGCAACGTATTTATAACCGAAGGGCCCGGTAAACTCATCGGCATAATGGGCGCCAGCGGTGCCGGTAAAACAACACTACTCAACGTAATGGCCGGCCTGGTAAAACCTACCAAAGGCCAGATCCTCATAAACGGATTCGACCTGCACGAAGAGAAAGATAAAATTCACGGCATGATCGGCTATGTGGCACAGGACGACTTGCTGATCGAAGAACTTACCGTATACGAAAACCTCTACTACAACGCCAAGCTGTGCTTCGCCAACTTCACCGAAGAGCAACTGCACCAGCGCACCATGGAAGTACTGGAGAACCTGGGACTCGACCAGCGCAAAGACCTCAAAGTAGGTAGCGTACTCGAAAAAACCATCTCCGGTGGTCAGCGTAAACGCCTTAACATCGCACTGGAACTCATCCGCGAACCCGCCGTACTCTTCCTCGATGAACCTACCTCAGGCCTCTCATCACGCGACTCTGAAAACGTAATCGACTTACTCAAAGAATTGTCACTCAAAGGCAAACTCATCTTTGTCGTAATTCACCAGCCCTCATCGGACATCTACAAAATGTTCGACAAAATGATCATCATGGATACCGGCGGATACCCCGCCTACTACGGCCACCCGGTAGAAGCAATAACATACTTCAAAAAATCAACCCACCAGGTAGACAGCAACCGCGGCCAGTGCGAAACCTGCGGTAACGTAAACCCCGAACAGATATTCAACATCATTGAAGCCAAAGTAGTCGACGAATACGGTCAGCCTACCAACAAACGGAAAATCACGCCGCCGCAGTGGTATGATCTGTACAAAGAACGCTTCAACATAAACCGTGTAGAAGACATCAAAGAAGAACCGGCACAATCCCTGTTCCTCCCTACCCGTCTCAAACAAACACTCGTCTTCGCCACGCGCGACACCCTATCCAAACTCGCCAACAAACAATACCTGCTGATCAACCTACTGGAGGCTCCCCTCCTGGCCATTATCCTGGCCGTTATCATCAAGTACAAGAGCGCCCCGGGCGGCCGCGAATACATGTTCCGTTTTAACGAGAACATTCCGGCCTTTATCCTGATGAGCATCATCGTGGCGTTGTTCATGGGACTCACCGTAAGCGCCGAAGAAATCATTCGCGACCGTAAGATCCTTCGCCGCGAATCGTTCCTCAACCTCAGCTGGAACAGCTACCTGGCATCCAAAATCATGATCCTGTTCGTAATGTCGGCCATTCAAACCTTCTCGTTTGTCCTGATCGGCAACCTGATCCTGGAAATTGAATGGTCAATGCTACTGCCCTTCTGGCTCGTACTCTTCACAGTATCGTGTTTTGCAAGCGTACTCGGCCTCAACATATCGTCCGCCTTCAACTCGGCCGTTACCGTATACGTTATGATCCCGCTGCTCCTCATCCCGCAAATGATCCTTTGCGGTCTGCTGTTCAGCTTTGACAAACTGAATAACGTAATCAGTACCAAAGGCAAAGTGCCCATCGTGGCCGACATGATGGCCTCCCGTTGGGCCTTCGAAGCCCTCGCCGTATACCAGTTCAAAAACAACAGCTACGAACAACCCTATTACGAGTTCGAGAAATACGAATCAGAGTTCGACTTCAAATCATCGTTCCTCGTAGACGAGCTGGACAAAAAGCGTAAGTATATCGCTGAACACATCGGCGAGAAAAACGACTCCATCCGACTCATCATGCAAAAAGACCTGCACATCATCCAGGAACGTATCCGCGATGAAGAGCACTTCAAAAAAGGCATGGAGTCTGAACTGGACGCAGACTGGACACTCGAAAAATTCACACCAGAGTTCAATAAAAAACTCGAAGCATTCTTCGTCGCCTACAAAAAGTTCTTCCAGGATGTTTATAACAAAACAGTCAACAAACGTGAGGGACTGATCTTCACGCTGGAAAGCGACAAAGAAAACGACTACAAACTGAACGACTATAAGAACCGCTATTTCAACGAAAGCCTGGCCGACCTGGTACAGAACGTCAACGAGAAAAACCGGATTCTGGAATTCGAAGGCAGACTGATTCAGCAAATCAATCCGATCTTCCTGAACCCTCGACCCTCCAACCCCCTGGACTACCGGACGCACTTCTTCGCGCCAGAGAAGAATCTGTTCGGTGTAACCGTAAGCACATTCCTGTTCAACATTCTGGTAATCTGGTCTATGGCGGTAATGCTGTACATCACCCTGTACTTCGAGTTGCTGCGCAAACTGCTCAACTCCTTCGATGGACTGCAAGACCGCTTTAAACGCTTTAGCCCCGCGGGTGCTAAAAAGAAATAAAGCATACAAGTAACATTTTGGCCGGGAATGCCGAATTTTTAACTTTGTGAACGCATAATTTTATGTTTATGAGAATTGTAACTATTGGACTGGTATCTACTCTCACGTTAGGAGTAGGACTGGCTCTGTTAACGACCTCCTGTGGTGAGAAGAAAAAGGGAGGCGACGCTATGTCCGGCATTTTGGATCAGGATTCCAGCAAAAATACCGGCCCGGCAATGTCTGATGAAGTGATTGGTGATATCCTCCAGTCTATCCCACAGCCACTCGAAATTTCCGTGGCGCTGAAAGAATCAGGCAAAAAATACAACTCCGGATACCTCAACTCGCCAGACAATACCTCCAAATACAACAGCAACTATAAGCGCGCTGTTAACCTTGGCGTTTACGGTACAGACTTGGGGTACACCAACATCTACGAACAAAACCAGGACGGTGTCAAATACATGGCCAGCATCAAAGAACTGGCAGATGGTCTTAACATTGGTCAGTTTTTCGATATCGAAACCATTGGCCGTCTGGCTACCAACAGCAAAAACCTCGACTCGCTGTTGCTTATCACCACCCAGAACTTCAACAGCATCAACGCCTACCTGCAGAAACAAAGCCGCTCTAACCTGAGCGTACTGTTCCTTACCGGCGGCTGGCTGGAAGCCCTCCACATCACGTGCGAGGTAAGCGCAACCAACCCTGAAAACAAAGAACTTCGCGAAATCATCGGCGAACAAAAAATCATCCTCGAAAACATCATCCTCCTGCTCTCTTTCTATAAAGACACTGACCCGAATATGGCATCATTGTTGACTGATATGGAAGGACTGAAAGCAGCATACGACAAAGTGAAAATCACGTATACCTACAAAGAATCCACTTTCGAAGTAGTTGATGGTGTAATGGTTATCAAAGACAACAGTACCAGCACAATCGATATCACGGCGGAAGACATCGCCAACATCAAAACGTTAACTACAGGTATCAGAAATAAGATAATAAGCTAAGACTATAGAACCGAACCGTATGAAAAAGATAATTTTATTTGTTCTATCCGTTTGCATTCTGAGCACCCTCGATGTTATCGGACAGTGCAATGCTGAAGAGTTGAGCAACCAATGTATTCCCAAGCTCGCAGCCGGATTCAACTTCCTCAAGAGCTATAAGATCGAGAAAGGCGGAAAAGAATTTGTTGAATACTCTTATGTATTCACCAAAGGAACTCAATACATGATCAACATCTGCGCAGCCGCACAACCTACTGACGGTATCGTTGTAAGCTTGTTCGACTCAAACCGCAACAAGGTGGCTACCAGTAAAGTAAATGGACAGTTCATACAGGCTATTGCATACCCTTGCAACACAACCGGTATCTACTACATTCAATACACATTCGACGGATCAACAAACTATTGCGGAGGCAGCGCCCTCGGATTTAAACGTTAATCCCAAGGATCACAGATTACAAAGAGGTCTTCCTGAAAAAGGAAGGCCTTTTTTGTTTCCCCCTGGCCAATCCTCTCCCCCTTACCCCATGACACCACACCAAATCGACTTCTCATTCAAAGGCCGCTACTACAAAACCGGTAACATCACCGCCGCCACAAAACAGGTGTGGTTCGTACTCCATGGCTATGCGCAACTCGCCCAGCACTTCATACGCAAGTTTGCCGTACTCGAAGAACATAACATCTGCGTTATCGCCCCCGAAGGACTCTCACGGTTCTACCTGGAACCACTATCGAACCGAATGCAAACCGGAGACTCGCGCGTAGGCGCTACGTGGATGACGAAAGAAGACCGTCAAACCGATATCGACAACTACATAACCTACCTCAACGCGCTGTACCGGCAGGAAATAACCCAAACCAACATACCCGTTACCGTACTGGGCTTTTCGCAAGGCGCTGCAACAGCCTCACGGTGGGTGGCCGACGGCCAGGTAAACCTCGATCGCTTTATTCTCTGGGCCGGAATTCTACCTCCCGATATGGACTTTGAAGCAGGCCGCGAAGCACTGCGCAACAAAGAAACCTACATGGTTTACGGCACAGAAGACCCGTACCTGAATGACTCGCGCTTCACCGAACTAGATCTGCTCTCGAACAGGTTGGGCATATATCCGCAACGAATAGTCTTCAAAGGCCAGCATGAAATCCATGCCCCTACCCTGCTCCGGTTTATTTAAAACTATCCCTCGCGTTTTACCACCGTAGCACTGGCCTGCGCGGTAGGCAGCACCGTAATATCAGCCAGCACCACATGTGCCGGCGCTTGCAGCGCATACAGTATAATATCGGCTATATCCTCGCCTTTCAGCGGCGTAAGACCTTTATAAACATTCTCGGCCCTACCGGAATCCCCTTTGAATCGCACAAGCGAAAACTCAGTATCCACCATGCCGGGGTTAATTGAAGTCACCTTAATACCGAATGGATTCAGATCCATACGCATACCTTTCGTAAGCGCGTCTACAGCATACTTGCTGGCGCAATACACATTCCCGTTAGGATATACCTCTTTACCGGCAATTGACCCAAGGTTTATAATATGTCCCGTTTTGCGGGCCGTCATGCTGGGTATGATCTCATGCGATACATACAGCAATCCCTTCACATTAATATCGATCATCGCATCCCAGTCATCCACATTGCCGGTTTGGATAGGGTCGAGTCCATGAGCATTACCAGCGTTGTTAACCAATACATCCACAGCCTTCCAGGCCTGAGGCAGCGCGGCGAGAGCCTGTTGTACCTGGGCCTTCTCCCGCACGTCAAACGAAGCCGTAATCACATCCGTATGGCCAGCCAGTTCCTTACGCAGACTTTCAAGCCGGTCCGCACGGCGACCACAGAGAATAAGCTTGAAAGCGTTGCGCGCAAGCACACGGGCAGTAGCCTCACCTATGCCGGATGTGGCACCGGTGATCAGGGCGATTCGTTTATCCATAAATGTTATTGGAACAGGAAGTAGACAGTTACAGTGTTGGTATTAACACGCTGCAAGGGTTGACCGAACCGGTTAGTATCGTTCCCCAGCATATTTACAATGCCGCGCGAGAACCGTATCTCCGGCGAGAACTTAAACAGCGGGTAGTAAAGGTCGAAGCCAAAGCCTGCCTCCAGGCTCATGTTCGCGTGCTTGATTTCGAGCACAGTCTCTTCAACATCCTTTTTACCCGATGCCTCAATAGCCGGCTTTATGCCACCTATCATATACATACGAATATTACCGCGCCGTTCTGATTTATACTTCAACAATACCGGAAACTCCACCATCGTAGAGGCAATGTTCTGCTCGGCGGTTTTAGTATCGTCCGTAAAATAATAAGTCACCTTGTTCTCATAGAAGCCTACAGTAGGTGTAATACGTGCATCGAGAAACTCCGTAAGGCGGTAATTCACGATAAAACCCAACGCGAAACCAGCTTTCCATCCGGGCACAACCGAGTGGAGTGTATCGAACTCGGGTGTCACAAACTTATCAGAATACTTGAGCTGATACGAAGTCGTGTGTAGACCGATAAGGAAGCCGTAGGTAAGCTTCCGGTCGTCGTAATTCGGGTTATTTTTTTGTACCCAGCGGGTTCTCTGGGCGTAACCTGCCGTGGCCACAAGCAGCAGCAGCGATACAACGATTACTATTTTACGCCCGTATAAATTGAACTGATGCCTAATGTAAGAACCTTGCATTTCGTGTTATTAAATCCTACAGCCTGTAATATGCGAAGAAAATCTTCGCCATCCGGAAATGCCGCTACAGACTCCGGTAAATAGGTGTAGGCGGCGCTATCCTTCGAAACCATCCGGCCGATTTTCGGCAGCACAGCTCTGAAATAGAAACTGTACAGTTGCTTGAATGGAAACATACGCGGTCTTGAAAACTCCAGAACCACCAATTTTCCACCCGGCTTCAGTACGCGATAAATCTCGCTCAGCCCACGTTCCAGATTTTCGAAGTTCCGTACACCAAAAGCAACGGTCACGGCGTCGAATTTATTTTCCTCAAACGGAAGATTTTCCGAATCCCCGCCCTGTAATTCGATAAGATGCTCCAGTTTCCGTTCGCGTATCTTCCGACGCCCCACATCCAGCATACCCTCCGAAATATCTACTCCGGTAACTTTCTCAGGATTCAAAACCAATGCCTGGATCGCAAAATCTCCCGTCCCCGTAGCAACGTCCAAAATCTGCTTCGGCTTCAAATCTTTTAACAGCTTTATAGCCGTGCGGCGCCAACCCTTGTCAATCCCAAGGCTCAAAAAATGATTCAGAAAGTCATACCGGTGGCTAATGTTATCAAACATCTTGGCCACCTGCTCTTTTTTGCCGGCTTTCTCTGCCTTATACGGAACTACTGTCATACCTTTCGAGTCTAAAAGGCCGTAAGTTAAACAAGATTGCCAAGATTTAAGAAGTCGTTCCACCCCGATTTTCCCCCATAAAGACCACAAAAAAGGCACAAGCCGCTCCCGACCTGTGCCTAATCTATTAATCTTAAAAAGAATCTTAAATCCTAACTCTCGGTAGTTACACGAATACCGTAATCTTTGTTCATCATGTCAATCCTCCGCTAATCCTGCCGCCCTCGCCCGCCACAGCTATAGCGACGGCGGGTAGCTCAGCGAAGGAGGGTTTAATTAGCCAGCACCCTAAACTCAACCCGTCGGTTAAGCTCTCTCCCATCCGCCTCATCATCATTGCTGGCAAGAGGCTTCGATTTGCCATACCCCACAGCCTTGATCCGGCGCGTATCCACACCCTTCTTCGTTAGGTAATCCTTCACAGCCTCCGCACGGCGCTGCGACAGATACATGTTGTACGCCTTCGTACCGATAGCATCCGTGTGACCGGCGATTTCCACAATAAGATTCTGATTCGAGCGCATCATCGCTTCCAGCTTATTCAGCTCCGTATACGATTCAGTCTCGAAAGTGGCCTTATCAAAGTCGAAATACAGGTTGCGAAGTATCGACGATGCGTTCACAGTAAGCTTGCGCAGGTCTACCGTACGATTTACAACTTTCTCTTCCGGACCCACCGACAGCTTTACCTTCTCGTTAAGGAACATATAGCCTTCATTATCTACCGAAAGACGATACTCTTTCGTCTTGGGAATCGTGAATTCGTAAACACCATTGCCTTTATCTACACCTCCTACTATCACATTGTCCTTTGCTCCGACCAGGCGCACCTTGGCATTGAGAGGCGAACCATCCTTCGAATCGCGCACCGTAACCACAAACTTCGACGGCACGGTAGTCGGCTCTTTTTTCGGCTCCACCACCGGCTCTTTTACAGGATCCTTCTTCGGCTCCGTCTTTACAACCGGATCCTTTTTAACAGGCTCTTTCGTGGGGTCCTTTTTCACTTGAGTTGACGGATCAACCAGCGGTTTCGTGTTCGTAGGGTTCGTCGTTGGATTCGTTACCGGGTCCTTCGAAGCAACAGTATTAGGTTTCGTAGTCGCTGCGGTATCTACCGGCGTCGCTACTTTAGGCTCTGTTTTCGCTACTGGCGGCGGTGTTGTTTTCGGTTTCGACGGATCGGGCTCCGTCACCATATAAATATCGGTATAGCCCATACCGTCTTCGCGTACCGAAGAGTAATACTGCCGTTTTCCATCCTTTGACGACACGAAATAAATATCGTCGTCAGGCGTGTTGATAGGATAGCCCATGTTTTCAGGCTCGCTCCATTTGTTGGTTTTAGGATCAAAAACAGATTTGAACACATCAAACCCACCCATGCCTTTGCGACCTTTACTACTGAAATACAACGTTACGTTGTCGTACGCAATGAACGGACCGTCATCATCCACGTCGGTGTTGATCGTCGGGCCAAGGTTTTTAATATTAGACCAGTCTCCTTTCGTATCCTTTGTGGCCTTATACAAGTCATATCCACCAAAGCCACCGGGGCGGTTACTGGAGAAATATAATGTCTTTTCGTCGCTGGAAATGGTGATCGACTTCTCGCCAAAACTGGAGTTGATCAATCCGGGCAGCGGCGCAGGCTCGCTCCACACACCATTGTTCAATTCACTGAAGAAGATATCGCCACCGCCTTCATCGTTAAAAATAAATAGCGTACCACCGTCTGCCGAAAGAGCAAGGTTTGAGTTGTGGTATGGCGTATTTACAGGAGTGCCAATGTTTTTGGCGTAGCTCCAAACACTCCCCTTGGCACGGGTTGCAATAAAAATATCTTCCCAGGGTTTGTTATCGTCGGCCACGTTCTGGTTTAAGTTGTCATCGCGGCGGCGGGTTGTGAATACGATCTCGTCTTCGTTCTCGTTCAATACCGGGGCGTAATCTTCATATTCTGAGTTGATCTCACGTCCCATATTCACGATCGAGAAATTTCCGGGGTTGGCCACAAACTCTTTACCCGTTTCACATTCAAAAATGGCACGGTCCACAATAGCCATATCTACCTTATCTTTGCCCTGATAATTGGCCTTTTTAGCTAGTTTCTCTTTGTAGCGGGTGTAGAAATCAATGGCGCGGTTAAAATCGAGGCCGTATTGATAGGCTTTACCGATGAGATATTCGATATCGAAGCGATAATTCGGATCCTGGCGGTATACACGCAGAAAATACTTCGCAGCATCACCCTTATTAATGGTCTGCAGGTGCATTGAGCCAGCTTGGTAATTGGCCTTGATAAAAGTAGTATCGAGGTTCGCAGCGTTCACCACGAGGTCGCGCGCAAGATCCAAAGCTTTCGTGCTTTCAAGGACCAATTCGGCCTGCGTCATATATTCGCGGGCAGTTTCCTTGGGATCTCCCTGGCCGAAGACTGATTGAGAACACGCTACTAAAGTCAAAAAAATCAGTACGCTACGGATACTGGACATTGTCGAAAAAATTTACTCCCTAAAATATGGTAAAAAAACACTACAATATAGCCACAAAATCCTGAAAAGGACGTTTGCAAACTATAAAATTGAATTCATAAATCACACAGTTCTTACAAACTTAGTATTTTGGCCTTAAATCATTACTTTAACTCGACCATGAAGATTACATCGGCAACTTTTGTTTCAAGCCACGCAGACGTTCAGAAATGCCCGCCTCCGGAAAAGCCTGAATTCGCGTTCATCGGCCGTTCAAATGTCGGTAAGTCGTCGCTAATCAACATGTTAGTAAATTCCAAAGGCCTGGCCAAAACCTCGTCCACACCCGGTAAAACCCAAACTATAAACCACTTCATCATAAACGATGCCTGGTATTTGGTCGATTTACCCGGATACGGATATGCCAGCGTAAGTAAATCCGTTCGCGAAGGTTTCGGAAAAATGATCGAAGACTACGTAACCAAACGCCCAAACCTGGCCTGCGTATTTATTTTGATCGATTCCCGCCTGGAACCACAAAAGAATGACCTCAGCTTCATAAACTGGGTCGGCTCCCAGGGTATCCCCATTTGCCTGCTCTTCACAAAAACGGACAAACTTAAACAGAATGAACTGAATAAGAACCTCGCGCGCTTTAAAAGAACACTGCTCGCAGAATGGGAAGAACTCCCCCCCTACCTCCTCACTTCATCAACCGAAAAAGCCGGCCGCGACGAAGTAATGGCGTTTATTACCGATGCCCTGCAAAATGTCGAAGCCGGAGGACTCGATAACGACGAAGATCAAGACGAAGATGACGACACCGACGAGGATGATTACGACGATAGCGAAGCAGACAACAAGGACTGATCGCGCCAAAGAAGCCGGAGAATCACGTCAACCTTACTGTGAGCGGAGTTTAACTTCTCGATCGTTTTGTTAGCTTTGCCCCTCATTTATTTTTGAACTACGTATGACATTAGCAGAAATAGCAACCATATCGGGCAAAGGAGGTCTTTTTAAGGTCGTAGCGCCCACCAAATCAGGCGTGGTCCTCGAATCACTCGACGATGCCAAAACGAAGCTCGTAGCTACTGCCAGCCACCGGCTGTCACTGCTCAATGAGATCTCCATATACACCACAACCAAAGAAGGTACCGTACCCTTGGAAGACGTGCTGAAGAAGATCAACAAAGAGTTTGGCGCCGACATCGGCATTGACGCCGACGCCGACGGTACCGAACTGAAAGCATTCCTGAAATCCGTACTCCCCGAGTTCGACGAAAACCGGGTCTACGTATCCGACATCAAAAAACTCGTAAAATGGTACGGCCAAATTCTGAAGTACGCTCCAGAAGTAATAACCGGAACCGAAGAAGAAAAGAAATAACACACCCCAAGGCTGCCCCAGGCAGCCTTTTTTATTCCCCCGTCGATTTCTTTAACAAAGCAGAGATTTGCCGTGCCGCCGACACACTCGGCGGTGCCCAAAATAGGTAGACTGCAGGAAAGGAACTTTCCAAAATTTCCACCTTGGCCGTAATTAACTACACGGCCTCCTACACCATATCACACCCAGGCACCACCCAAACAATCTCCCAAACCCTCCCCCCCGTTATCCCGTACACGCTCACCAAACTCAATACCCTACCATGAAGTACTGCATTCTTCTCCTAGCCCTCTCCATCAGCCACTACTACCTCTCCGCACAAACCAAACAGGACACACTCGCAATCCGCCAGGCCGCACTCGACTACATCGAATCACAACACACCCCCAACGCCGCCCAGATGGAGCGTGCACTACATCCGCGAATGGTAAAACGAACATTCTGGAAAGACAAACCCACCGGCAAAGACTATGTAAGAGAAACCACCACCGAAAACATGGTATTACTCGCCGAAAGCTTTAACAAAAAAGGAGATCAGTTCCCTGCCTCACCAAAAAAGGAAGTTAAGCTCCTCGACGTATCCGAAAGAACCGCCTCCGTCAAACTCATCGCCGACGACTGGATAGACTACATGCACATCGTCAAACTAAACGGCACCTGGCAAATCATCAACGTCCTCTGGCAATACAAAGACACCAAAAAGCATTAAACAATAAAGGCGGCCAACGGGCCGCCTTTATTGTTTAATGCTTGCATCTCAACTCTCAATACACTTCTGCACCATATTCCTCGATCCCACATAAAACGGCGTACGCTGATGCAGTGTCTCTGGCTGAATATCCATAATCCGCTGATGCCCGTCAGAAGCCACACCGCCCGCCTGTTCGGCAACAAACGCCAGCGCATTACACTCGTATATCAGACGCAGCTTACCCTTCTTATCTTTCTCCGTTGACGGATACATATAGATCCCTCCCTTAAGCATATTCCGATGGAAATCCGCGACCAGCGATCCTATGTACCGTGCGGTATACGTCTTGTCTTTGCAGTAGGCCACATAGTTCTTTATACCTTGCGGGAAAGAATTAGCGCCGCCTTCGTTTATCGAAAAAATCTTACCGTCGTCCGGCATACGCAGATTCGGGTGTGAAAGGAAATATTCCCCAAGCGTTGGCTCATACGTAAAGCCATTCACGCCGTGCCCGGTAGTATACACCAGCATTGTAGACGAGCCGTACAATACATACCCTGCCGCTACCTGTTCGGAGCCTTTCTGCAAAATATCTTTATCCTGAATGGGCGTACCTTCAGGGGTCTTACGGCGGTATACCGAGAAGATCGTACCGATCGATACGTTAACATCAATGTTCGAAGAGCCGTCGAGCGGATCGATTGCAATCACGTACTTACCATCATTGTTGAGGTCCACGTAGGTATCCGATTCCTCCGAAACCAGCGCACATACTTCACCACCTTTGGCCAGGGCGCGGGTAAAGCGTATGTTCGCGAGCACATCGAGTTTCTGCTGTTCGTCGCCCGCCATGTTCTGCGAGCCAACGGCCCCCATAATATCGATCAACCCAGCCTTATTCACCTCGCGGTTCACCACCTTAGAGGCCAGCGCAATATCGCGCAGCAGCTGCGACAGCTCGCCGCTGGCATAGGCAAACTGATCCTGGTTGTTCTTAATAAACCGGTCTAGCGTCGTGCCGATGGGTTGCGCAATTCTTGATGACTCAATGCTTGTCGCACTTGGAATATTCATTGATCTTTGCATGCTTCGAATTTGGGTATAAAGTTAAATTGCAAACGATTTAGTACAATAAAATGAAGGTTTTTAAATTTGGGGGCGCTTCCCTGAAAACAGCGGCAGGCATTCGTAACGTCGCGTCTATTGCTCGTCAGGCCGCATCCGCCAATCTCCTCGTAGTCGTTTCGGCCATCGGTAAGACCACAGACGCACTCGAAAAAATTCACGCCCTGGCATCGGCCGGCAAAGATTTTTCGGAGCCGTTCAACACCTTGAAATCCTATCACTATGACGTACTGAAAGAGTTGTTCCCCGCACAGCATGGCGTATACGATGAAATAGAAAAAGCATTCTTTACCGTACAGCAGGAAGCGCTTACCAAAGGTCCTTTCGACCAGGTATACGATCAGGTTGTTTCGATGGGCGAAATATTATCCTCCATCCTGGTCCAGCATTATCTACAGGAAACCGGTGTGGCCGCACACTGGCTGGATGCCCGCACATGCGTTGCCACCGATGGCTCATTCCGTGAAGGTAAAGTAAACTGGCCGAAAACGGCCGTGGCCATCCAAAAACTAAAACCGGTACTCGCCAACAACGTAATCATCACACAAGGCTTCATCGGCCGCTCCGAAGCAGGCTTAACCACCACATTAGGCCGCGAAGGCTCCGACTTCACCGCCGCCATCTTCGCCTCCTCTCTCGATGCCGAATCCGTTACCATCTGGAAAGACGTACCCGGCGTAATGAATGCCGACCCTAAACGTCTGCCCGCCGCCACAGTCTTCGAAGAACTCCCCTTCAAAGAAGCCGCTGAAATGACGTACTACGGCGCATCCGTTATACATCCCAAAACCATAAAGCCACTGGCCAATAAGGGCATCCCCCTGCTCGTAAAAAATTTCGACAACCCATCCCTACCCGGCACCCGCATCCACGAATGCAAAATAGACGACCTCCCACCACTTATCGTCTTCAAAGACAACCAATGCCTCATCTCCTGTAAAGTCACAGACTACACCTTCGTAAACGAGCAGCAACTCGGCACCATCTTCCACGCCCTCTCCGAGCTCGATATCCGCATCAACCTCATGCAGAACTCCGCCATCTCCTTCTCCTTCTGTATCGACTTCCGCGAATCCAAAGCCCTACCCCTCATCCACCAACTCCAGCAACACTTCGAAGTATACTACAACACCGGCCTCACCTTAATCACTATAAAAAACTACAACGCCAAAACCTTTGACGAGTACCGAAAGAAACCCGGCGTATTAATGGAACAGTCTTCAAGATCAACCCTACAGGTATTGATCAGGCCGTAGATACAAGACTGGCAAAGTTTTTAGTCTCGGCTTAGTCCTGGCTCAGCCGGGATGACCTCCACACTCACCTTGTCTTCAACTCCTCCTTCAAATGCACTAGTAATTCTGTAGTTGATCGGTTAAGAATCTCAAACACATCCTGAAACCCATCTAACCCACCATGATACGGATCGGGCACATCACTTCCCGGGTCCACCGTATCAAACGTCCGCATCAACCGGATCTTAGCCTCGTGCTTCCGCGCATTCGGCAGCTTGAAAATATTCGTGTAGTTACTCGCGTCCATCGCCAGAATATAATCAAACCGGTCAAGGTCATCAACCGCAAGCTGCCGCCCCAGGTGATCGATCGTAACCCCGTTCGTAAGCGCATTCTCGATCGTCCGGCTATCTGGCCCACGCCCAACATGGTAGTTTGCGGTGCCGCACGATTCGATATGGATATAGTCTTCAAGCCCCTGTTCGCGCACCTTCGCTTTAAAAATAGCTTCCGCCAGCGGCGAGCGGCAAATATTGCCAAGGCACACAAACAGTACGTTTATTTTAGTCATTTCAGGGATTTTCGGTTCAATGGACGTTTTTGGGTGATTAACACCCCAAATCAGCGGATTAGTTCCGGCACTTCTCCGGTTACCCAGGTTACCCCTGACGTATAAATACTCGCATAGCACACCGCCTTTTGGTTTGAAAAGCCCCACCCTGCAAAGGGTGGGCTTTTCTCTTTTAGGAGATATGGCTTCAGCACTAGCGTACCGTAGCGCCGATGCCTACGTTAAGCGTGCCGTACTCTTGCAGCGTATAATCAGTATTGAAATAGATAGGACCGAAATTCAGGCGCACGCCACCGGTAACGCGAAGGCTGTTGTTTTTAAACTGAAGCGCTACCGGATTACGATACGTCACCGTGCTACCTGCCAGTGGACCTTGATTATACGTCACTTCGTACGTACCTACAACATCAGTATCCGTTTTAACAGTAGCATAGCCTATACCGCCATAGAAAGTAACGATAGCAAACTTCTTCGAGATCAACGCCTGGAAAAGCCAGGAGTGAAGCTTGAGATCCATTTCTTGTCCGGTCCCCCTAATTCTTTCGGAAGTAAGCGATGTGCTACCATTGATCTGAGTATAACCTACCAACACCGACAGATCGAACGGCAGCAGACGAATACCGGGAATATGCTGTTTCACATCGTGCATCAGACCAACACCGAACATACTGATCTTTGAATCGCCCACCGTTACCTGCGGCACAAAGCGCAGCTTCAGATCCGTGTTTTTGTATACCCCTATACCGGCTTGAATCATGGGAGTGATAACACCGCTGATCTTGAGATTGTCTTTGAAATCCAGTCCACGAGGACCTTGGAAGGTCACATTCTCGTTGTCGTTATCGGGATTCGACACGGTATATTCCGTTTGGTCGTCAGGACCCGCAATCGTAGGTGCTAAGCCATTAGGAACACTCGTATTGCTGAAATTATCCAGCGTAGTAAGCCCGAGCGTACGAGGATCAAAATAGTTCTTAGACGATGGGATAAACACCGCATTGGCCGACACACCAATATCGAACCCGAGTGTTTTGTGAACCTTGGCCGTATTGAACCAGCCGCCGGTAAATCCATACGACGCCCCCTCCACCACCGGGGTAAGATACGCCTGCATCAGCTTGGCTCCATCGGCCTGGCCAGACTGTACGAACCGTACAATTTCATTTTCACTCTGGCTTCGCGCGGTATACGATACGGCCATCAACCATACCATCAGCAGCGGCAGTTTACAGTCAGTAAGGGTAATAAAACGCATAGTTTGCTTGGGTTTTAACAGACCAAAATACAGCATTTACACTGTTTATCAGAATCATACATTAAAATAAAAAAACAGCGAAGTGCAGCCGGCTTTGCTATTTTTGCAACCGCATGATTATTCTTTACAACGCCGCCTTATTTCTGCTGTGGATAGGAGCCTCCGTTGCTGCCTTGTTCAACCCGAAAGCAAAGGCTTTTGTACAGGGGCGACGCGGTATCTTCAAAAAACTCGACGCCGCGCTCCGCAACACCACAGGACCGTTAGCCTGGTTTCACTGCGCATCACTCGGCGAGTTCGAACAGGCCCGACCCGTAATAGAAGGCCTTAAAAAAGAACTCCCCCACGTCCGCATACTGCTTACCTTCTTCTCTCCCTCCGGTTATGAAGTCCGTAAGAATTACCCCCACGCCGAGTATATATATTACCTCCCGCTGGACACTGCACGCAACGCCCGCCGCTTCATAGCCATCACAAAGCCAACCCTGGCAATATTCGTAAAGTATGAATTCTGGCACCACTATACCCGTCAGCTAAAAGCTCACAACATCCCTACACTATCCATCTCGTCCATCTTCCGCGACGACCAGGTATACTTTAAATCCTATGGCGGCTTCTACCGCAACATACTGCGCAACTTCTCGCAGTTCTTTGTACAAAACGACGCCTCCGTAAAACTGCTCTCATCCATCGGCATCACCCAAAGCAAACGCTCGGGCGACACGCGCTTCGATCGTGTATACCAAATTGCCAAACAAAGCGAAGAAGTACCGCTGGCCAAAGCATTCAAGGCCGATCAGAAAGTATTCGTAGCCGGCAGCTGCTGGCCCGAAGACCTCGAAATACTCGTGCCCCTCATCAACGACAAGCGCATGAAGTTCATCCTCGCCCCGCACGAAATTTCCGAAACCATGATCGCTTCACTCGAACGATCCCTGCAGGTACCATCCATACGCTACTCGAAGGCCGCACAACAAACAAACCTCGACGAGTATGCCGTACTCATCATCGACAACATCGGCCTGTTATCACGATTGTATCGCTACGGCGAATTCGCATACATCGGCGGAGCCTTCGGCAAAGGACTACACAACATCCTCGAAGCCGCATGCTACGGCGTGCCCATCCTCTTCGGTAACCGTAACTTCGAAAAATTCCAGGAAGCCGTGCACCTCATAAACCTCGGCGGAGCCTTCGACGTAGCCGACTATACAGACCTCAAAGCCAAATACGAAATGCTCACAATCCCCGAAAACTTCATGCTCGCCTGCGAAGTAACACGCCAGTACGTAGAAGATAACATTGGGGCTACACGCAAAATCATCGACTACTGCAGCCCCTTGCTTACCACATCCGCACAACCCAACGCCTACACAGCATGAACGGACTCGTAATGCGCTCCACCGGCTCGTTCTATAACGTACTCACCGACGATGGCACGATGTACAACTGCCGCGTACGCGGTAAAATCCGCCTCGAAGGAATAAAAGAAACAAACCCCGTAGCCGTAGGCGACCACGTGTCGTTCAACCTCGAAAACGAAATAGGCTCCATCACCGCCATACTCCCCCGCACCAATCACATCCTTCGACAGTCCGTAAAGAAAACCGGCCATGCCCATGTCCTGGCCGCCAACATAGACCAGGCCCTCCTCGTCGTTACACTCGCCTTTCCACGCACATCGTTAGGATTCATAGACCGCTTCCTCGTAAGCGCCGAATCGTTCCGCATCCCACAGGTCATCGTATTCAATAAACGCGACATGCTCAACGACGAAGGCGTCCAGATCGTCGAAGAACTGATAGCCCTCTACCAAAGCATCGGTGTCACCTGCTTCTCAGTATCTGCTGCCAACGACAGCCTCAACGATGTAAAGGAAATCCTCGAAAACAAAATCACCCTGATCGCCGGCCACTCCGGCGTCGGTAAGTCAACCTTGCTAAACAAAATTGCCCCGGCCCTCCAACAGGCCACCGGCGACATATCCGAATTCTCCGCAAAAGGCAAACACACCACGACCTTTGCCGAGATGTTCCAGCTCCACGATAAAACCTTCGTGATCGATACCCCCGGCGTGAAAGAACTCGGCCTCGTAGACATCTCGAAAGAAGAACTCTCCGACTACTTCCCCGAAATACGCGCCCTCCGCGACCAATGCAAATACGGCGCAAGCTGCCTCCACATCAACGAACCCCAATGCGCCGTCCAACAAGCCGTCCAGTCCGGCACCATCGCCTTCTCCCGCTTCGACAGCTACTGCAGCATCCTCGCCAACGAAGATAACCGTAGATAACTGGCGCCAGTCTTAAGCGTAAGCGATGACTGGTGCCCAACGATGTAGCCCGTTTTCAAACCGGCGAGAAAAATTGATTGATAACATACAACTACCCTCGTTACAACACCACACCACCCAACACATTAACGCATCCACTACCGCCCAAACCGTATAAGATGGTAGATCGCCCGAAGCGACCGTAACGGCAAACGACGTGTAGCAATAAACTTTAATGTATTATCCGCTACCGTGGGCTTCGTTAATTCTTTAAGCAACGAATAGAACTGGTGTGCCTCACCATAATTCCCCGAAAACACTGCCTGCCGAAACTCATACCGCACCCGCCAAAGCAGCGCCTTATCATCCTCCTCCGTCCTGTTCAACACCTGCGCCTTCCTGCAAATCCGATACGTCGATTCCAGCTGCCGATCCCCCTGCGTATACAACAACGTAGACATAGACCTATGCCCCCTGCGCACCAGCGTAAGCCGCTCGTCCAGAAAGGCATACTTATATATCCGCGACGACCGAACCCAGAAATCAAAGTCTTCATACGCCAGCGACGCATCATAGCCCCCCAGTTCATCGAGCACCGAACGCCGCACAAGCATCGACGGCGAACTCACAAAGTAATACCGCAATATTGCTGCATACACTTCGCCTTGCGGCACGTAGGGTAATAGCCCCTTCGAAAACAGGTATTCATAATGGTTACGGAACGGCCGGCTTTCCCCGTCAATATATTGCACATCCGTAAAAACCACCCCATACGAATCATCGAGCGATTCAAACAACGCCACCTGCTTCTCCAGGCGTTCCGCAACAAACACATCATCCGTTGCGAAGTCTACAACATACGCACCGTGCGCAATGGCCAGCGCCCGGTTAAAAGCGGCGCAGTTTCCGATATTCTGAGGAAGCGCTATAAACTGAATCTGCGGATGCTCAAGAATGAATTCGCTGATCACCTCAACACTATTATCCGCACTGCCATCATCCACCACAATAATCTCGACTGCAGGATACGTCTGCACCATAACCGACTCCAGCGCCTCACGCACAAAGCGTGCATGATTATAACACAAACAGATAACCGACACCAGCGGGCGACTCATACCGGAAGCGTCTTTTCGAACGTAAGCTTCTGCGTGGGCGTCGCACCCAGGTGCAGTTTAAAATCCAGCAGACTGAAATTAGGCTTCCCGTTCAGCGACGACGTACCGAGATCTATAATCGATATACTTTCCGTTTGGCAGTAATGATAAATACCCTCCATCAGCTTAACCACCGGGCTAAGCGCATCATATTGCCGGGCGTGAGCATAATAGAAATTATAAAGAATCGTCTTGTTGATACGCAGCGTAATGGCGGCCGCGGTAAGCGCCTGAACATCGTATACGCCGAAGAGCGCAAACCGGTCAGGAAAAACATCGCTTACCGTTTTAAGTTGTGGAAACGTCATACTCAGCGATTGCTTCCGCTCCGTACGGCACGCATAGATAAAGTCATATACCTCCTGAAGCTTCGTAACAGGCACCGTCGCAAAGCGCAGACTCGATCGCCGCAGCTGACCCGACTTCCGCTTTTCCCACGACGTCATTCGCGAGAACAAAGCCGTAGCGTCTACTCTTACGCAGGCACTTACCTCGGCATCGCGCACCGTATAACCCAGGTTGAATAAAAAAGTAGAGAGTATAGCGGCACGCCCGGGCTGAAACAGGTGCGGATACGATTTTATCTCGACCCGCTTCACACCCTT